>Ga0048259_100741_pt1 | contig 21650 bp, 20 predicted proteins | sample SubbioQV12_Dec13_FD_54352 | JGI IMG/M metagenome (GOLD analysis project Ga0048259, IMG submission 54352) | Serpentinite rock and fluid subsurface biosphere microbial communities from McLaughlin Reserve, California, USA - QV1.2_Dec13... | ecosystem: Environmental > Terrestrial > Deep subsurface >... | reverse complement strand
GCCCCGGCTATGGCAAAGCACGGTCAGGCGCTCCGGTTTGCGCGGTGTCTGACTGTGGTTGTAAAGGTCGCACAGGCAATGAAAAAAGCCTTCCAGCCCCTGGTAGTGTTGCAGCGTCAGCTCGCCCCAGCGGCTGACCGACAAACACTGCAAGCCTTGCACGAAGCAATGACGCCGCTCGCCGTAACTCAAAGGGTCGGAACGCTCGCTCATCATCAATTGATTGGTATCGGCATCCAGCGCCAGCGATTCGCCCCAGTTCACCAGCAGTAACGCGGCGTCGATGCGATTAGCTTCGGCATACACCTGAAGCGTCGTCTCGTGGGTCAGCACTTCCCCGGTCATGAAGCGATCCAACTCGATCAGCAAGCGGCCCAGATTCGGCAAGCTGACATCGGGCGTTGGTGTAATCAGTTGTACATGGATGCCCTTGCGATAAAGACCGTTGACCACGGCCCACACCAGCAGATGAAACAGTTCGGCATGGCGTTTGACGGCGGCATGGGCATCCAGGGCGTCGGCGTTCACCTTGTCGGTGAACAGACACCAGCTCGCACCGTCATCGTTGCCCTGGATTTTGGCTAGCGACCAGACTTCGGGCTTGGCTTGCACCATGGTGCGCGTGGTGAGTATCTCGATCTTGTCGGGCCGGGTATCGAGAAAAGCGCTCAATTTGCGGCTGAGCAGTTTGATGTCGTTCTGAACATGCCCAGGCGTGATCGCCGGGCCGCCGGTCAGTTGCAGCATGACCTTCAGGCATTGCTGCAAGCGGGTGCGGATCACGGCGTGTTCGGCACGGGCTTTTTTGATGTCCCAGAAACGCTGCGAACCCAAGCTGGCCAGCAGATCGGGTGGCCACTGCCAGCGCGCGGCGACACTAGCCAGAAAACCGTCGCGCAGCACCCGAACGGGGTGTTCCGCCAAACGTCGGTCAGCGGCCATGATCTTGATGTACAGGCATTCCCGCGCCAAGCTCAGCCGTTGAACTGAGCCTGCAACGCGCAGATAATCATCGACCTTGCCATACATCAGCCAGTATGGATCCAGACTGTCGACGCTGAAATCGCCGTCGTAAATGGCCTGTTTCATCCTGTCGCACAGCCAGCGGGGCTGCGGGAATTCGCTGGCGTAGCTTTCCATCAGCAATAGCTTGAGCAAAGCCTTGTGCGGCGAGGTCAGCGACTTGTAGACGTGCCAGAGCGTCGCACTGACGAACTCGGCCATCGGCATGGCGTGCAAGCCACCAAAATCGATGATTTCATGCTCGGCGATGAAGCGGTTTTCCAGCAGGTGTGCAACATAGCGGGGATAGTTCGCCGCCTGCTCCGGCGGCACCAGCCACCAGATGGGTACGCGACCTGCAATGTAGATGGCCGTGCGGTAAAACTCCTCCAGCAGCAGGTAGTGCTGGGTTTCGCCGCTGCTTTCGCTGGAGATGGGCGTGTTGTCGCCCTGTTTGAAGCGGTCGCCATCAACCAGAAAGAAATGCACTTCCAGCTTCAGGCTGGCCGCCCATTTTTCAATCGCTTCGGCTTTTTGCCGCAAACTTTCGCGGTCGTCTGTTGCCATACCCGGTTCGTGGCATAGCCAGATGTCGATGTCGCTGCTACGTGAAAACGCCATGCTGCCGACGCTGCCCATCAGAAACAGGCTGTGAACCGGATAGTTTTTCAGTGCCTTGCGCTGGTAGGTAAAACCCTTGCTGAATTGCTGGGCAGCGACGATCGCCCGCTTGTCGGGGGTGTAATCAGTGATGCCGATGGGAGTTTCGAGTGCGATGAAGCCCGGCAACAAAGGATGATTGACATGAAACAGCAGCGGCAGCAGATCGAGAAAATCGTGTTGGCGGGGCTGCAAAAAGTCGCGCACCCGCTGCAAACGGCTGGCGTTGAAATGCTTGAAGCGCTGCAAGACCGCATGCAGGTCTTTTTTGCTGATTTCCTCGCCGGGCGTGGCGAGTCGTATGGGGGGGAAGCGTGTAGTCAAGCAATAGCGTACCGGTTAGTTCTGTGAGTCGCAGTGATTCGGGGCAATTGGTTCTTCGAGGTGGATTGGTGTAGCGTTTTACGCACAGGCTCGATATGGGACAGGATACGCAATGTCAACACGAAAGCGGCCTGTGTAAGCTCAACTGCGTGAAACCGTGACCATGTTCGTCGTCGAAGCAGGTGAAGCGGGTCAGGCAGGCGTGCGGCAAGGCAATCTGGAAGCTCTGGCGCACGCTCAACTGCAAAACATGGGCAAACACGGCACGGATGACCCCGGCATGACTGACGATAAGGATTCTGCGTCCGCGATGATCCTGGCAGACCTGCTGCCACGCAGCCGTCACGCGCTGGAAGAATGCCGGATAAGGTTCGCCGCCGTCGGGAGTAAACGCTTCGGGGTTGTCGTAATAGCGTTGCAATGCGCCTGATTCCGACTGTTCGATGGCATCCGCCGTCAGCCCCTCCCAGCAACCGAAATCGATTTCCTGCCAGGCGGTATCGATCAGCACGGAAACAACCATACGCTCGCCGAGCTGGCTGGCGAAGCGCTCACAACGCTGCAACGGTGAACTGATGACCGCATCCCAGTGTTCATGCTGGCATTGGGTCTGCATCTGCTGCCAACCGGTTGGCGTCAGCGCATCGTCGGTGCGGCCACGAAAGCGCTGACCGCCGACGGTCTTGCCATGGCGTAACAAATCGATGACTGTAGTAACCGTCGCCATCAGGTATTCAAGGTATCCATCAGATCGATCATGAATTCCATGTTTTCGTCAGTCACCGTCTGCCATGCCTGAAAGCCCAGGCTGCTCAGTACCCCCCGACCTTTTTCGTCATCAGGCATGGCAAGCAGGGTGTCGCGTATGGCCTCGCGCTGGTCTTGCAACTTGGGACCGACCATCAACGCATGATGAATCACGCTGATCTGGCTGCGCACCAGAATGCGCAACTGTTTTTTGACCATCACCGACAAGTCGTCGTAGGCCTCGGCCAGAAAAATACCGACATCGGCATCACCTTTCAACAAATGCTTGGCGACCAGCACATAGCTGTCCACCGGCATGGACTGGATGTTGTCCTTGTCCAGATCGCCCGGTTCCAGCATGATCATGCCCATCAGATGCACGTCAGGGTCGTCGGTAAACGCCACCCGGGTGCCTGGAAGGAGATCGGCGACATCGTGCACCGCGCTTTCCGCCGCAACCGCGATGATGGCTTCATCGGATTTGCCTTCGGCCTTGACCAGCGGCAGAAAGCCTTTTTCACGAACCAACATGGCGGCATCGAACGGGTTGGCGTAAATCAGGTCGATTTGCCCGGCCTGTATCGCGGCACGCTGGGTCTGAAAATCGTCGTACATTTCCAGATGAATGCCGAGGCCGGTCTGTTTCTGCAACCAGGTATTGAAGATGTACCAGCCCGACAGGTGCTCGGGTGTGAAATCGGGGCTAACGCTAAACATGAATGGCATGACGGTCTCCCTCAAAACAGTGCTGGATAAAGCATGATGCATTCCTGCACACGAGTTCGCGATGGTTTACGGCGCACCGAGGTGTACCCTGTGACCTTGCCGCCGCGCACATTGGGTATCACTGTCGCTTTCACCCAATAATAACCGCCGTCCTTGCGCAAGTTCTTGACGTAACCCCGCCATTTTTCGCCACGCTGCACCGTATCCCACAAATCCTTGAAGGCGGCGGGTGGCATGTCGGGATGGCGCAGTATCGATTGCGGTGCACCCATGAGTTCGTCTTCCGAGTAACCCGACATCTCGACGAAGGAGCGGTTGACGTGAGTGATGATGCCCGCCGGATCGGTGCTCGACACGATGAGCTTGCCGTCCGGGTAAGTCGTTTCGATGTCGGTGTAGTACACCTTGCGTTTGATGCCGCCGTACAACTCCAGCGTGGTCTCGCGGTATTCGCCGACGATGTCCTCGACTTTCATATCGCTAATCATGATTGATCTCCCGATGGCCTGGCATCAAAGCAGGTCGGCGATTTTCTCGGCCGCCCGTTTGACGTCAAGAAAAATCAGGCCGAGCTTGGCATTGGGCTTGGCCAGCACCGTCAACACCGCTTCGCTGCCAGCGTAGGTCATCAGCACATAACCGCGCGCACCTTTGATCAGCACCTGTTCCAGGTTGCCACGACTCAATTCCTGCGCGGTTCTGTCACCCAGCGACAACATGGCCGCGCTCATCGCGCCCACCCGGTCTTCATCCATGCCGCCGGGCAGTACCGAGGCCATCATCAGGCCATCGGTCGAGATCACGCCAGAGGCTTCGATGTCTGCCGAAGTGCCATTCAATTCGTTGAGTACCGATGTCAATAATTCCGCTTTCATAAGCTTTCCTTTTCAAGTGTGAGTGTTAAATGTCATGCCGACGATCAGCCAATTTTGGGGTGGTAACGGCTAATCAATGCCCATACCAGGCTGACGAATGCGGGCTGATTGAAATGCGGCACACCGGCAATCGCCACGACGAAACGATGCTGGCCGACGAATAACGGCCAGAATCCGATCTGGCTGCAACCAAAGGCATTGACCAGCGCCCAGGCATGGCTGGCAATGCCGAGATTGTTGATCAGCAAACCGCTGTGCCGCTTGTCCAGCGTGGCCAGATCGGCACTCAGTGCCGATAGTTCTTCGGCGACTTCATGGGCAAAGCCGCTATAGCCCAGGTAAAAGCCTTGGTCATCAGCGAGCAATACCTTGCCGGTTTCGCCGAGGGTGTGCAAAAAACCGGGCAGCAACAGCTCCAGCGCACCGTGTGGCTCTGATAGTGGTTCATCAAGACCCTGCACCCAGCCCAGTTTCTGGCAATGGTACAAAAGCTCTAGTGTTTGTTCTTCGTGGTCGCTCGATGACAGTTTCAACAACGTATCAATCGATAGCACTGGGGTGCTGGATTCTCGCAACAAGGCTTGCAGAAACAGCCGACTTTTGTCGAGTGACGCGGCTGACACGGCCTGGTAAGCCCCGGCGGGAGTCGGATACAGATAAAGCCCTTGACGCAAGCTGAATTCGGTCATGGGTTATCGCTCGCAAGACCAGGGTCGAGGGAGTACAGCAGCGCTTGCACCAGCAGCGATACGTCGTTGTACTCACGGGCATCGATGGCAAACACCGGCGGCTTGATTCCCAAGGCTTGCAATTGCTGATGGTAATCGGCGAGGGTCGGCGTGGCGCTGATGTCTGTTTGGGTGATGCCAATGGCGACGGCAGTTGATTGAATGAAACCATCGAAGGCCGCGAGGAAAAACTTGAGGTCTTGAAACGGGTCGGCCCGGGTATTGTCGAGCAGCAGAATCAGGCCGATGCCGCCGGTGGTCAGAATGTCCCACATGAAATCGAAGCGCTCCTGACCCGGCGTACCGTACAGATGGATTTTCTCGCCACCGGCCAGATTCATCACGCCGTAATCCATCGCCACCGTAGTCGATGCCTTGCGCTGTTTGGTCATATCGCTGGCCGCCACATCGGTGCCGACCACGTCTTTGTCACTGATGGATTTGATCGCCGTGGTTTTGCCCGCGCCAACCGGGCCGGTGAAAATGATCTTGTATTGGCTCACGCATAGCCTCCTTTGCCTGCATCGCCTCGTAAGCGGTTGAGAATTTTAGTCAGCAAGTCTTGTTTTTTATCGGGCTTGGGCGGCTCGGGTGTCACCAAATAATCGGCGCTGCGCGTGCGTTGATCCAATAGTCCCAGGCTCCAGCAAGCCGTGATGACGACGAACACATAGTTGGCGCGGATGTTCAAACTCTGTGCCACTTCCAGCGGTGAGCGTGGCCCCTGCGCCAGCAAGGCTACCACTCGCAAGGCATCAGGCGTCATCATCAACCGGGTGAAATTCGGCCAATGCCGGATGTAAACCGGCTGCTGGGCATTCAACGTCATGGGCAAACGGCCTTTTGACGTCCAGATCGCCAGTTTCCACAAAAAAGCATCCATATCCTGAAATTTGTCGGGCGCTTTCGTTGCCCGAACTGCTGCCGCATCGACCGGCGTCAGACTGATGGCGCCCGCCAGGTTTTTTTTCTGCTCCATACCGGCAAAAACCCGGGTTTGTTTGTCATCGGCATCCAGCCAGACCTGACGACTGCCGGGAAAAATCAGTACCGGCTTCCACGCCGAATGCAATTGCATGGCCTGGCCATACTCGCTGGCGCGTTTGAAGGCCTCGTGTGCATACGACAAAAAATACAGGTTGGGGTCGAACCTGGCAGCGATGATTTGCTTGGGATCATCGAAATCGATGTCGCCCGTTACACCCAGAAGAGCGGTGAATCCGCCTTCGTTGGATTCGATCGGGTGTCGGCGGGGGCGCGGCGGAGACGGTGTTTGCACGGCAGCGTCGCCCTGTGGCGTCGCTTCGTCCACCAGCCCGGAGTGCTTTTCACTGGTTGCAGTCGTTTTTGGCGCAGGCGCGGTGTCCGCAGGCGAAGCCGTTTGGGGGGCAGGTCGCAAGCCGTTGAGCGTGTTCATCAATGCCTCGGCATTGACCGGCTTGGCCAGATAGGTGGTATTTGCGATGGCTAGTGGCTGCAAAGACAGCAATACGATCGGCCTGCCAGGAGCGGCTGTCCAGCGGGACTGCAAAAGTTCGCCCGCTGTAGGGAAATCGGCATCGAGAAGATCGATTTCCGCCTCATCCTCAACCACCACCACAGCGGCACCGTGACAAGGCCCGGCCAGATACAGCTCGAAGGTTTTGAGGCTGCGGGCATCCATGCCGAATAGCGCCACTCGTATCGGATCAGGATGAGTGGCTTTCATGGCGTTTCACCGGCAAAGGTTAGTGCGAGATTGCGCCAATCAGCCGACAAATCGACTGCCATCGCGTGCAGAAAACGATGGGTTTTCAGAAACCGCCCCCGACTGTCGGTGGAACGATACAGCTCGGCCAGCGCCGTTTGAATGTCGTTGCGCTCGGGGGTTTCGAGCAAGGCAGTTTCCAGCACCGTCATCGCCTCGTCCAGTTGGCTGTATTCGATGAAATCACGGGCAAGCAGCAAAGGTTCTACCGTGTGTTCGATACCTTGCCGATTCTCAATGAGATCAAACGTTCCCCGAACGCCGCTAGTGAACAATGAATGGCGGTTACCAACGGGCTGACGTGGCGTTCGCCTAAGGTTTTTGAGATGGACCAGATCCGCCGCATTCAGGCGACCACGACAACCGGCCATCAGCCGCCGTGTCAAATCCTGACCCTTGCCGTCGAGCACGATGACGACATCGAGCAGCGCTGCATACAGCGCGTCGGCCAGGGCGTGCTGAAAACAAAAATGGACACGGCGCAGGTGAGCCACCAAATCCTTGGGCTGGCGCGCCACCTTGCCCGTCAACGCCGCCAGAACTTCGGCGAGCTGTTCCGACGATTGGAGCAAGCCTAGTTCCGCATCCTGCCAGAAAGCCTGTTTTGCCTCGGTATTTTCCGCTGGCGATACCTCGATGACAGCTTTATACATCGCGCAATTTCTCTTGAAAGTCAGAGAAAAGCTTAGTCGTCAAGGCTAGATTTTCAAGCGGCGAGAGGTGTTATGACATGACGCAGTTCGCACAAAACCACGATCGAAAAAGGCGCGGTCGGCAGCCGCGCCCGGACAAATCAAAGGCTAGGTGTCGTCAAGACACTGCGAGCCGCTGCAATCGCAGACTTGACCTGTTCCGGTGCCGTACCGCCGATGTGGTTGCGCAGTGCCACCGAGCCTTCCAGCGTCAGGCTGTCGAACACATCGGCGCTGATGCTGTCGGAAAACGCTCGCAATTCATCCAAACTCAGTTCCGCCAAATCGCGGTTTGTGGTGAGGCCCAGCCGCACCGCCTGGCCAACGACTTCGTGGGCATCACGAAACGCCATGCCTTTGCGTACCAGGTAATCGGCCAGATCGGTTGCGGTGGCGAAGCCGCGCTTGGCGGCCAGGTACATGATGTCTCGCTTGGCTTCGATGTGCGGCACCATGTCGGCGAACGCCCGCAGGCAGTGGATTACGGTGTCGGCGGTATCGAACAACGGCTCCTTGTCTTCCTGATTGTCCTTGTTGTAGGCCAGAGGCTGGCTTTTCATCAGCATCAGCAGCGCAACCAGGTGGCCGACGACACGGCCTGATTTGCCGCGCACCAGTTCCGGTACGTCGGGATTTTTCTTCTGCGGCATGATGGACGAGCCGGTGCAGAAGGCATCGGGAATGTCGATGAAATCGAACTGGGCACTAGCCCACAGCACCAGTTCTTCCGAGCAGCGCGACAAATGCATCATCAGCAGGCTGGCGGCAGCGGCAAATTCGATGGCGAAATCGCGGTCGCTGACCGAATCCAGCGAATTATTGGAAGGCCGGGTGAAACCGAGCAGTTCGGCGGTCATGAAGCGGTCGATCGGGTAGCTGGTACCGGCCAGCGCCGCCGAACCCAGTGGCATGACATCGATGCGTTTCAGGCAATCTTGAAAACGTTCCTTGTCGCGTGCCAGCATTTCAAACCAGGCCATCAAGTGATGGCCAAAGGTAACGGGCTGCGCAACCTGCAAATGGGTGAAACCGGGCATGATGGTCTCGGCTTCCTGTTCCGCCTTGTCGAGCAGGGCCAGTTGCAATCGATGCAGTTGCGCCAGAATGCTGTGGATTTCGTCGCGCAGATACAGCCGAATGTCGGTTGCCACCTGATCGTTGCGCGATCGTCCGGTGTGCAGTTTTTTGCCTGCGATGCCGATCAAATCGGTCAAACGTGCTTCGATGTTCATGTGCACGTCTTCCTGCTTGACCGACCAGACGAATTCGCCACGGCTGATTTCAGCGGAAATTTGCGCCAGTCCGCGCTGAATGTCGGTCAGCTCCTGATCGGTGAGTATGCCGATTTTATTGAGCATGGCCGCATGGGCCAACGAACCCCGAATGTCTTGCTGCGCCATGCGCCGGTCGAAACCAACGGACGCAGTGAATTCCTCGACGAAGACATCGGTGGCCTGAGCGAAACGGGCGCTGGAGAGTTTTTCGGTATTGACGGTGGCCATATATGGCAGGGTAATGAGACGCGGGCTTCGCCATTGGAAGCCCGCCAAGGGCAGGGTTGGAAAAATCAGGCTACCAGCACGACGGCAGCCTTGAGTTTTTTCATTGCGTTCTGTTCGAGTTGGCGAATGCGCTCGGCGGATACCTGGTAGCGATCGGCCAGCTCGTGCAGCGTGGCCTTTTCCTCGCCCAGCCAGCGGCTATGCAGAATGTCACGACTGCGATCGTCCAGCGTTTCCAGGGCATCGAGCAATCGCTCTTCCCGGCGTACCTGCCAATCGCTGTCTTCCAGCAACAAAGCGGGATCGGCACCGGGCTGTTCCAGATAGAAGATTGGTGCAACCGGCATATCTTCGCCATCATCACCCATCGGCTCCAGACTGACATCGTGACCATCGAGACGACGTTCCATTTCGAAAACCGCCTTGACGTCGACATCCAGGGTTTCAGCAATGACGTCGGCTTCGACAGGTGTCAGATAGATCAAATCCTTTTTGAGCTTGCGCAAATTGAAAAACAGTTTGCGCTGGGTTTTGGTGGTTGCAATTTTGACGATGCGCCAGTTTTTGATGACGTATTCATGAATTTCGGCTTTGATCCAGTGCACGGCAAATGACACCAGACGAACGCCCAGGTCGGGGTCGAAGCGCTTGACGGCCTTCATCAGGCCGATATTGCCTTCCTGCACGATGTCGGCCATCGGCAGGCCATAACCGGCATAACCCCGCGCGACATGGGCGACGAAACGTAGATTGGCCATGACCAGCGCACGGGCCGCCTCGATGTCGCCGACATCGCGGTAACGCACGGCAAGTTCGTGCTCGTCTTCTGCGGATAGCTTGGGCATCTGGGCAACGACACCCAGATAGCTGTCAAAAGTGCCCACCGACAAATCTATCGGTAGAGCCAAGGTGTTGTTCATAGCAACCTCCTATACATAATGTTGAACGCTGGCCACGGATTCTAGCACTCGAATAGCAAGAGTGCTAACAATCCAGCAGCTACACCTGCAAATTCAACAGCAACGACTCTCCTAAAAAGCTTGACGGTTTTTTTTGAGCCAACAATCAAAGCAACTATTCAGCGTAAGCGGTTTCGCCAAGACCGGGTTTTTTCCAGCGCTTTTCACGCATCCTTCGATTGCGCCGAATCGTTACATGCCGGGTTTTCAATCCAGATTGTTGTCGGTGACAGCGCCTCGGGCGGCCGAGCTGACCAGTCTGGCGAATTTTGCCAGTACGCCCCGGGTGTAGCGGGGGGCGGGGCACTGCCATGTCTCGAAACGACGGGCGATTTCCTGTTCGTCGACGTGCAAGGTCAATTGCTTGTTTTCGGCGTCTATGGTGATTTCATCGCCATTCTGGACGATGGCCAGTGTGCCGCCGCGTATGGCTTCCGGTGAAATATGGCCGACGACGAAGCCGTGGGTGCCACCCGAGAAGCGACCATCGGTAATCAGTGCCACGTCCTTGCCCAAGCCCAGGCCCATGATGGCCGAGGTGGGCGACAGCATTTCGCGCATACCGGGGCCGCCCTTTGGGCCTTCGTAACGAATGACGATGATGTCGCCCTTGCCGATGTTGCCGTCGAGTATGGCTTTCAGTGCCAGCTCTTCGGCATCGAACACCTTGGCCTTGCCGGTGAATACCAGGCCTTCCTTGCCGGTGATTTTGGCGACGGCGCCTTCGGTGGCCAGATTGCCGTACAGAATGGCCAGGTGGCTGTCTTTTTTGATCGGGTTGTCCAGCGGACGGATCATGTCCTGGCCGTTGGGATAGGGCTGAACGTCGGCCAGGTTTTCTGCCAGCGTCTTGCCGGTTACCGTCAGGCAGTCGCCGTGCAGCAAACCGGCGTCCAGCAGGGTTTTCATCAACGGCAGAATGCCGCCGATTTCGATCAGTTCGGCCATCTGGTAACGACCGCTGGGTTTTAGGTCGGCCAGCATCGGTACCCGGGCGCCGATGCGGGTGAAGTCGTCCAGTGACAGCTCAACGCCGGTGGCATTGGCCATGGCCAGCATGTGCAGCACGGCATTGGTCGAACCACCCAGTGCGATGACCATGGTGATGGCGTTTTCGAATGCCTGTTTGGTCATGATGTCGCGAGGCTTGATGCCTTTTTTCAGCAATTCCACCACTGCCGCACCGGCGCGTTCGCAATCCAGCCGTTTGTCCTGGGAGATGGCCACCTGCGCCGAGCTGCCGGGCAGGCTCATGCCCATGGCTTCGATGGCCGAGGCCATGGTGTTGGCGGTGTACATTCCGCCGCAGGAACCTGGCCCCGGTATGGCCTTGGATTCGATCGCGGCCAGCTCGGCATCGTCGATTTTGTTGTTGGCACGGGCGCCAACGGCTTCGAATACCGATACCACGTCGAGCTTTTTGTCGTTGTGGCAACCCGGCAAAATGGTGCCGCCGTAGACGAAAATGGCCGGACGGTTCATGCGGGCAATGGCCAGCATGCAGCCCGGCATGTTTTTGTCGCAGCCGCCGATGGCAACCAGGCCGTCGAAGCCCTGGCAACCCATCACGGTTTCGATCGAATCGGCAATCACCTCACGCGATACCAGCGAGTATTTCATGCCTTCAGTGCCCATCGAGATGCCATCCGAGATGGTGATGGTGTTGAAGATCACTGCCTTGCCACCCGAGGCATCGGCGCCACGCGCAGCGTTGTCGGCCAGCTCGTTGATGTGCATGTTGCAGGGTGTGACCATGCTCCAGGTCGAGGCGATGCCGATCTGGGGCTTTTTGAAGTCTTCGTTTTTGAAACCGACGGCATACAACATGGCGCGGCTGGGCGCACGCTCCATGCCATCGACGACTTGCGAGGAAAACGGGCGGGTTTTGTCGGTCATTTTTTTATCCTGGTATGAAAGGAAAGAAACACGGGAACCATGTCAGTTACAGCGATTGTACCCCCTCATCCCCGGCTCTTCTCCCCCAGGGAGAAGTCCCCATTCCATCAGGGGAACTAAAGCCCCCTCTCCCTCAGGGAGAGGGTTGGGGTGAGGGAAATATAAAGGAACGGTGGTCAAGTGCTTAGAAGGTATCCCAGCCGCTGGAGCGGCGGCGCCAGCTCAATTTGGGCAGTATGAAACCCAAGATGACACCAAACAGCGACAGGCCGCCGCCGTACAGAAACCAGTCCTGATTGGTGCTATCGGTCAGGGCCTGATTTTCACGCTTGAGTTGCTGCAATTCCCGCTCGACGGTTATCACCCGCTCCTGCAACTGGTCGCGCTGTTGTTTGAGCTGAATGGCGTTGGCGGCAGTTTGTTGCAGTTCGCCGAGTTCCGCGCCGAGTTTGTCGCGCTCTTTGCCGATGTCCAGGTTGGCTGCCTGAGACAGCGTGAGCGCCTTGTTTTCTTCGATCAGCGATTCCAGCTTTTTGCGGGCGGCGTCCAGTTGGCTGCGGGCGCTGGGTTCGTTGCTGAGGTAGCGGGTCAGGATGTAGCCTTCCGTGCCATTGGCGGCTTGAACGTAGGTGTAGCCGTTCTCGGTATTGTCGCCCAGCAAGGTCAGTGGTGCGCCGTTGGCCAGCATTTTGACGATTTTGCTGCGTTCGCTCTCGCCGCTGCGCAAGGGGATTTCGACGCTATCAGTCACGTAAGCCGTGCGGGCAAACGCTGCGGCACTGATGATGGACAGGGCAAGGACACCGGCTAGTCTTGTTTTCACGGTAAGGCTCTTGGTCGTGACGAATTGGCCGGGGATTCTAGCGGAATCATCGGCAGATGAGAAATTCGAGCAAGGCTTTCTGGGCATGCAACCGGTTCTCGGCTTCCTGAAAAATCACGCTTTGCGGGCCGTCGATGACATCGCAGGTGACTTCCTCGCCGCGATGGGCTGGCAGACAGTGCATGAACAGGGCGTCAGGCTGGGCCTGCGCCATGACCCTGGCGTTGATTTGATAATCCTGAAAGGCGATTTCACGTTTTTTCTGCTCGTCTTCCTGGCCCATGCTGGCCCAGACATCGGTAACCACCAGGTCGGCACCGAATGCGGCCAGTTCCGGGCTGTCGAAGAAGACAACGCAATCGCCTGCCGAAGCCACGATGTCGGCCAGCGGGCGGTAATCGGCTGGGCAGGCGATGTGCAATGTGAAACCGAACTGGCGGGCGGCATCGATGTAGGAATGGCACATATTGTTGCCATCGCCAATCCAGGCCACGGTTTTGCCCGCGATGTCACCGCGCAGTTCGAAATAGGTCTGCATGTCGGCCAGCAACTGGCAAGGGTGTTGCAAATCGGTCAAACCATTGATGACGGGTACGCGGGAATGTTGGGCAAAGGTCAGCACGGTGTCGTGTTCGTGGGTGCGCAGCATGATGCAGTCCACCATGCTGGAAATGACTCTGGCGCTGTCTTCTAAAGGCTCGCCGCGTCCGAGCTGGGTGTCGCGCGGTGACAGAAACATGGCGCTGCCGCCGAATTGCGCCATGCCGGCTTCGAACGAGATGCGGGTTCGTGTCGACGATTTTTCGAAGATCATCGCCAGCACTTTGCCTTTCATGGGTTGGTAGTCAGGATCGCGCTGTTGCTTGAGTTCGATTGCCCGGCGCAGCAGGCCACGTAATTCGTCGCTGGTAAGGTCGAGCAGACGGGTGAAATGTCTGGGTTGCATGGTTTCAGTTGGCAAAATGGGTGTGTATCAGGGATGACAGCGTGTCGGTCAGAAACGCGATCTGTTCGTCATCGATGATTAAGGGCGGCAGCAGCCGGATGACGTTATCGGCGGTCACGTTGATGAGCAGATTTTTTTCCAGTGCCTGGGCAACCAGCGTGCTACAGGGGGTGTCGAGTTCGATACCTATCATCAAGCCCTTGTGGCGTATGGTGACGACATGGCGGTTGTCAGCCAGGCTGTGGGCAAGCCGGTCGTGAATCTGCTGGCCTTTGCGGCGGGCTTCGGCTATCAGGTCGGTGCTGCTCAATTCATGCAGCACGGCCAGGGCGGCGCTACACGCCAGTGGGTTGCCGCCGAATGTCGAACCATGGTTGCCCGCCGTCAGCACGGCGGCGGCTTTGCCATGGCTCAGGCAGGCACCGATCGGTACGCCATTGCCCAAGGCTTTGGCCAGGGTGCAGACGTCGGGCAGGATGTCGTTGTGCTGATAGGCGAGAAACTGGCCGGTGCGGCCGATGCCGGTCTGGATTTCATCGACCATCATCAACAAGTCGTGACGATCGCACAGGGCGCGGATGTCGTTGAGATAGTGCGGCGAGGGCATGTTGACACCGCCTTCGCCTTGCACCGGCTCAACCAGTATCGCGACGATGCTGGCGTTGCTTTCAACCAGTGTGGTGAGGGTGGCCATGTCGTCGTAATCGACGTGAATGAAGCCTGCCAGCAAGGGTTCGAAACCTTGCTTGACCTTGGGGTTGCCAGTGGCGCTGAGGGCACCCAGGGTGCGGCCATGAAAACTTTTGTTCATGCTGACGACGATCGGGCATTCCACGCCTTTGCCGTGGCCGAATTTGCGGGCGATCTTGATGGCGGCCTCGTTGGCTTCCGTGCCGGAGTTGCAGAAAAACACATTGTCCATGCCGCTCAGGTGGCAGAGTTGGTCGGCCAGGCGCTCCTGCAACGGCACGCCGTACAGATTGGATGTATGGATCAGCGTCCGGCTTTGTTCTGACAACGCCTGGTGCACTGCAGGGTGACTATGGCCCAGGTTGCAGACCGCGATACCGGCCAGGGCATCCAGATAGCGATTGCCGTCGGTATCCCACAGCCACGCGCCCTCGCCGCGTTCGAACGTGACCGCCTGCCGGGCGTAGGTTGGCATGATGTGTGTCGTCATGGTGGGTTGGCGATGCCGCTGTGTTTGAAAAAAGGGCGCGATTATATTTTTCCGGGATAGCGGGCGGCAATCGATTTGTTGCTGGCATAGATTGGTTGCGCTTCACTGGCTGACTGGATGTGTTGTCGTGACTGGCGAGCGCCAGCTTATGGAGCGCAGGGAAATGCGCGGCCAAACAATTAACCCGCCCTGAAATGGCGCCGGTAACGAATCAAACCAGCCACCAGGCCGACCAGTGTTGTCAGTACGGCAAATACGCCAGCATCGCCCAGGCGGGCGTAGGGTGTGACGCCGGTCATGGGGGTGATGTGGGCTGTTAGAATGGCGGTTTCGAACATCGGTGCCTGGCTGATAAGGCGGCCATCGGGTGCCACGAAGCCGCTAAGGCCGGTGTTGGTGGCACGCGCCAGGTAGCGTCCGGTTTCCAGTGCCCGCATTTGCGCCATCTGCATGTGTTGATGCGGTTGAGCGCTGTCGCCGAACCAGGCATCGTTGGTGACGTTGACCAGATAGGCGGCTTGGTCCAATTGACCTATCACCTGGTTGCCAAAGGCTGCTTCGTAACAGATCGTGGTGATGAAGGCGTGGCCACCGGCCTCCAGCAGGGTTTGGTCGGTGGCACCGGCTTTGAAGTTGCCGAGTGGAATCTGCAATTTGTCCAGCACCCAGCCCGATAGCGGTTGCAGCGGCAGGTATTCGCCAAACGGTAACAAATGGGTTTTGTGATAAAACCGCTCGCGTTCGCCCAGTGTCATCACGCTGTTGTAATACTCGCCGCCGTCGCTTTCGACCGGCAGGCTGACCACCACATCAACGCCGTGTTCACGCGCCTGCGCCGACAGCGGCGCCAGGAAGTGCTGGTTGACTTCGGAATGAAAGGCCGGTATCGCCGTTTCCGGCCAGATGATGACGTCCGAACTCCAGTGCGCTTCTGTCAGTTGCTGATACCGGTTCAGCGACTGCGCCAGGTTTTCCGGTAGCCATTTTTCGTTCTGCGCAATATTGCCCTGAATCAGTGTGATTTTTATGGCATCGCCGTCGGGCCGTGTCCATTCGATCTGTTTCAGCACAGCGCCGCCGCCCCAGACCAGGCCGATAAATGCCAGCGCCGTCAGACCAGGCAGGCGTTTCTGTATCAGTTCACCGAGTGCGAAGGCCGACGCCGCCAGTAAAAATCCGGTGGCGTAGACGCCGCCGACGGGTGCGTAACCTGCCAGCGGTGTCGCCAACTGGCTGTAGGCAATCTGTAGCCAGGGAAAGCCGTTCAACAGCCAGTAGCCGCGCACATATTCGACGGCAACCCAGGCCCAGGCCGCCGCCAGGATGCGCCACCAGACGCCGGGCATGTCGGCGATGCAGGAGACGATGAAGGCGGTCAGGGCGAAGAACAACGCCAGCACGGCGACCAGCAAGGCCGTCAGTAGCGTCGCGCTGACAGGATCGGCGCCGCCGAAGTCATGGATGCTGATGTAGGTCCACCAGATGCCTGTGCCGAACAGGCCCAGGCCAAAGCCATAGCCGTTGGCCATGGCGCGTCGGCGCGATACCCCTTGGCATAACAGGTAAAAACCGGTCAGGCCGAGCAGGACGCAGTAATGCAGGTGATGCGGCGCAAACGCCAGCGGTGTCAGCGCGCCGGCCAGTGGCGACAAAGCAAAGGTTTTCCAGTTTTGTAATGATTTCATGGGGATGTTTGAGAAAATCAATGTATTGCGTGCAATTATGGCAATTCGACTAGACTTTCGGGCAAATATGGCGGTGAAACCCTAAGCCCATGACAGCGTTAAATCATTCCAGTCAGATACTCTCGCACGATACGCTCGCCCAATGGCTGGCAAAGCTGGGAACACTCAGCGTTGCCCATGCCGCCCATCGTCTGGTGCAATTGCTCAAGCAGCTCAAACCCCAGGCTGACAGCGATCCAGCGTTGCAATTGCAGCTTTTGCTGGGCTTGATACCCGCCGTCATCCGCATCATCTACAACCTGAACAGCGTGGTCAATCAAGCGGGGCAGGATGAGAAAACGCACAAGCTTTCCCGTTTATGTGTGCAATTGCCCAGGCAACTGGGTTTGAATTTTTCGTTGTGGGCGGAAAGTGGACGGCTTGATGCAAGCCAGATGCCGCTAGCGATTTACCATGCGCTGCAAGCCTTGGGACATGCTGATTATTATTATGCGCTGGATCATCAGCCGCCATCGGAAACACTGTGGAAAAAAACGGCAGCACTTTATCGAAGGGCTGAAGCCTATCGCCAGCATCGCTATGATTTGGGCAATTTGGTGGCCGAGTACCAAGGCCAGGCCACGATCGACGCGGTGGTAAAGCGCAATGTGTTGTTCGCACTGCTGCAACCGGCGCGGTTCGATGATGACAGAATCAAGGCCTTGTTCCTGTTTGCGGGTTGCCATGGCGACGACGTGGATTTTAGCTCGTCACCCAGTACGGCAAATCCGTTGTTCGCCTGGGATTTGCAGGGTGCCCAGCCACCTGTTGCGGTCAAACATACCCTGAAAACCTTGCCCGACGGTTATCTTGGCATCGATACCTCGCGGCTGGGTCAGGCACTGGCTGACAACACGACGGCTATGGCTTTGGGTGTCGAATTTCGCAACCGGCTGCGGCATCATCTGGCGGGTTATCGCGACATTTTTGCATCGGTGGTGCCGGTCAAGCCGCAGGCTACCTATTTCGTGCAAGGATTCGACGAGGTTTGCGCCTGCTTACAGCAACGCGACAAGCTCACGCGCATCAAGCAGATGGGCGGCCAGGATGCCCATCCTTTGTTGGCGCGACGCGAAATTGCCCTGATGCCCATGGAGCACGAGCGCCATGCGTTTCATGCGCTTGCCGAACAATCCAGGCCCTCACAGCGGGCGCCAGGGCGTCGCGTTCACAAGATGCGTATCGAATCCGAGCGTTATGTGCTGATCGAAGGCTATTCGTTCGATTGCGTCATCGGCGAAATAGCGCTGATTTGCGATGATGACACGCCGCCGGTGCTGGTGGTCGTCCGCCAGCAGGCCTATCACGACCCGACCGGCGCCATGCACGTTCTGCTGGAGAAGATGCCGGGAGACTGCGGTATTTACGCTATTGCGCCCAAGGCCGACAACCGCAAGGCCATCGTGCTCAACGAGACCATGCCTTATGCGGAGGTTGTTCTGGCGTCGGGGCGTTACGATCGGCAGGGACGCATTGCGTTGATTAACGACAAGATCATCGTCTTGGGCGATTTCCTGGAGGCCAGCAGCCGCTTTGCGAGGTATCGCTTCAGTTTTGATTGGTGATGCCGTGCGGGACGTGTGCTGCCGAAATCTGGTGGGCCCCTGCCGATTCGCAATGGCCTTGTTGGTCGTCGAAAAAAATATCGGCACCAAACGCTTTCAAAAACGCGCCTTTGTCCATGCCGCCCAGAAACAAGGCTTCGTCGATGCGAATGTCCCAGGCCCGCAGGGTGCGTACCACACGTTCATGCGCCGGTGCCGCCCGTGCTGTTACCAAAGCCGTTCGTATCGGTGACGATGCTTCGACGAAATGGCTCTGGATGCGGTGCAGCGCCGCCAGAAAATCCTTGAGCGGGCCACCGGACAACGGTTTGTGGGCGTCATTGCGTTCGTTGGCGGCGAACGCCGCCAGGCCTTGCTGCTGGTAAATCCGTTCGGAATCGTCGGAAAACAGTACCGAATCGCCATCGAAGGCGATGCGTAACTGTTCGCACTCGTTACTCACCGGGCCGGAGACGATGGTCGCTGCGGCATAGCCGGCGGCCAGGGCTTTGCGGACGTCTTCGCTATGGGTCGACAAAAACAGGTGGGCACCGAAGGCCGGAATATAGCCGTAAGGCGATACGCCGCTGGTGAACGCCGCCCGGGTGATCGCCAGGCCGTGATGATTGATGGAGTTGAAAATCCTGAGGCCGGTATCGGCGGAATTGCGTGACAGCAGAATGATTTCGACCAGTGGTTTTTCGGGAAAGGCCTTGTTGATGTCGAGAAATTTCTTGACCAGCTGAAAGCCAAAACCAGGTTGCAGCACTTCGTTTTCGTGGTCGATCTGGTACTGGCAATAGGCTTCCTTGCCTTGGTTTTCGAAGATCGCATGAGATTCATTGAGGTTGAACAGCGTCCTGGACGATACGGCGACTACCAACTTTTGATCGCTTATGGCCTGCTTCATTTTTTGACTCTGGCAACCCAGACCGAGTCGAGATTCAGCGTCTTTTTCACCCGAGCCGCGTAGTTGCTGGCTTCGTCCTGGGTTTTGAAGCCATCGACGCTGAGGCGATACCAGGTTTCGCCTTTGGTTTCGGTGGCCGTGACTTTGGCCGGAATGCCTTTGGCGGCAAATTCTTCCGCTTTGCGTTTGGCGTACCAATCTTGCTTGAATGCCACCAGATTGACCGCCCAGTTTTGTTCGACTGCTGCGGGTTTTTTGGCGACGGCTTTCGCTGCCGGGGCTGCGGCGGTTCTGGCTTTTTCCAGCGCGGCAACCTTGGTCTGCAAGGCTTCGATTGCGGCGCCCATCTGCATGTCACGGTCGTTGCCGGCATGGGGTTGAGCGCCGTCGTCTTTGCCTTCTCCGGCTGGCTGAACGGCTTTGCTCAATTCGGCAAGCTGGCTGGCCAAGGTGGCGTTGGCCGCGCTGAGTTCATCGAGCTGTTTGCGCAGGACTTCCTTTTCACCGGCATCGGCGGCGGGTATTTCGACGATCTGCTTTTGTAATTTGCCGAGAAACTCGACGATTTCGCCGATTTGTTTTTTCGCGACGGACGCCTGATAGCCAAAACCGAGTCCGACCAGAAGGGCGGCTACCGCCAGCCCGCTGGCAACATAGGCGGCCACCGGTTTCTTGCGGTCTATGGTTTCAACGTTGCGTCTGAGGGTTTTTTGGCCGCTGTCCAGGGTTTCGACCGAGGACTGGCATAGACCCAGTTCCTCTTGTTCGGCTTTTTGTCCGAGCTGATACGCCATGCGTTTTTGCACGGTTTTCAGTTCGGCCAGTTGCGTGGTCAAGGCGGCAATCGCGGCCGAGAAATCGGCGCGCGAGGAGGGAGCGGTTTCGGCGTTGCTGGGGGCTGGCTGTGGCTGGGTGGCTGTCTGGTGTTCAGGGGGGGTGAGTCTGTTTGCTGGTTCGGGCTGTGCGTCGGGGTTGGGGATGTTTGTCGTCGTGTCGTCGTAGTAGCTTTCTGCGTCATCCAGGTCATCGGATGAAATATCGAAATCCGCTGTCAGAAAATCGTCGTTTACCAAGGTATCGTCGGTATCGGCCAATAAGGTGTCCGGGAAGGCATCGATTTCCTTCATGACGGTTGCCATGTCATCGATGGCGTGATCGGTGTCGGCGAATTCGTCAAAATCGTCGGTTCGGGCAGGGGAGGGCGGTTTTGCACTGTCGACATCGAAGGCATCGCCGGTCAGCAGACGGTCGATGGCATCGTCGTCGTCGATCAATTCGACGGTTTGTTGTGGCTCGGTTTCGTCGATACTGAGCAATGCGTCGACATCGTCGGTAAAGGCATCGGGTTTTTTGGTTTTTTTACTGGTTTTCGATTCCGCCATGGTTAGGTCACTCCGGGTGCGTTTGCCGTCATGGCGTGGTTATGGTCGGCTTGGTTGTAGTCGGCTTGGTTGTAGTCAGCCTGGTTGCGGTCAACAAGGCATTGACGTCTTGACGCAGTTTGATGTCGATGGCGGTAAATCCTGCCTCCCGCATCTGTTGCAGCGCAATGCCTTCGCGCATGATGTGGTTTTCAGACTCGTCGCTGAACAGGTGAATGATCCAGTGTTCCAGCAGGTCGAGACGGGTGATTTCGGTTAGTACCTTGAAATAACTGGCGACTTCGCGTTGGGTGTTGCGGGTGTGGGCGTCGATGTCGTCGAGGGCATAGCGATCGCCGTTGATGAAGTGGCCACCCGGTTTCAGTACCCGGTGGCATTGCTGCAAGACGGCCTGGCGGTAAGTGGCTTCGAAATTGTGCAGAGTGTAGGCCGATGCGATGATATCGCTGCTGGCATCGGGCAGAGCTGTCAGAGCCGATAGCGCATCGTTCAGGGCGAATGTCAGTCGGCCTTGTTCGACCCAGTCGCCTAAAGCCGCTTTTGCCTGGTTCTGCATCGTTGGTTCGTTGTCGATGCTCAGCAATGTCAGGTTGGGGTCGGCGGACAGTATGGCAAGCGTTGTGATGCCGGTGCCACCACCGAGTTCGATCACCGCAAATGGCGCGGTGGCTTGTTGCGCCAGTGCGCCGACTTCCTGGCCCACCAGACGGCTCATTTCTGCCGCAAACGGGCAGATCAGCTTGAGCATGTCGTAGTCTTGGCCGATGAGGCCGGAAAACAGGGCGTCGTATTGTTGTGCAGTGTGAGTCATGAGGGTTTCTTGGCGTTCTGTCTGGCTTCGAAGGCGGCTCGCTGTTCCGGTGTGGCGTCTTGCTGGTGACGCTGCTTCCATTCGGCGTAAGGCATGCCGTAGACCATTTCGCGTGCTTGTTCGTAATCGATGGCGATGCCCCGTTCCAGCCCGGCTTCGACATACCATTTGGCCAGACAGTTACGGCAAAAGTCGGCAAGCAGCATCAGTTCGATATTCTGCACCTCAGGGTGCTCGCGCAGATGGGACAGCAAACGTCTGAATGCCGCTGCTTCGAGTTCGATGGTTGAGTTATCCATGCCTGGCCTCGCAAAGCCCGCATTTTATCAGCAAACAACGGATGCGTTTGCCAGCTTGCCCCGGCTTTTATCGAGCAATTATTCTACGGATAAGACTTCGATAGATAAGAGACAAGTTCAAGTTCAAAGGCTTCAGGGCACGTTTCAATATCGTCCAAGACGGGCAACTCACC
>Ga0048259_101323_pt1 | contig 21860 bp, 18 predicted proteins | sample SubbioQV12_Dec13_FD_54352 | JGI IMG/M metagenome (GOLD analysis project Ga0048259, IMG submission 54352) | Serpentinite rock and fluid subsurface biosphere microbial communities from McLaughlin Reserve, California, USA - QV1.2_Dec13... | ecosystem: Environmental > Terrestrial > Deep subsurface >... | reverse complement strand
CCGGAAAACTGGTGTTCAACCGGACGGTAAGCTTGCGGGATGGCTGGGCGTGATAGGGCGAAGGAATGGGCTTTTATTCGGCTTCACCCCTCGCTTCGCTCTCCCATCAGGGAGAGGGTAGGGTGAGGGGTATCAATAGGACAGTGATTTAGCGCCAAATCCTTAGCTGTTTTAGCGTTGCGCAAGTAGCTGCCGAATTCAGATTACGCTGAACAATTGGCTTTTACTTGAGCAATTCCAGAATATCTTCCAGTTCGCCTATCATTTGATGAATCAGATGCTTGGTACGCAAAGCATCTTCTTTAGCGTGATCGCTAACCAAGTGGGCTTTTGCCCCGCCTATCGTGTAGCCTTGCTCGTAAAGCAAAGCGCGAATTTGCCTTATCAGCAGTACATCATGGCGCTGGTAGTATCGGCGATTGCCGCGCCGCTTGACCGGGCTTAACTCGCTGAACTCCTGCTCCCAATAACGCAGTACGTGCGGCTTTACCCCGCAAAGTTCGCTGACTTCGCCTATGGTGAAGTAACGCTTAGCCGGTATGACCGGCAACTCGTTGTTATGACTGGGTTCCAGCATAAGCTTCCACTCTGGCTTTCAGTTTTTGACCGGTTCTGAAGGTGACGACACGCCGAGGCGTGATGGGAATTTCTTCACCAGTTTTAGGGTTTCTGCCAGGACGACCGCTTTTGTCACGCAGCTCGAATTTTCCAAAACCGGAGAGTTTGACCTGCTCGCCCGTTTCCAGGGCACCTTTGATTTCCTCGAAGAACAATTCGACGATTTCCTTGGCTTCACGCTTGTTCAGCCCCAGGTCTTCAAATAATTTTTCGGCAATGTCTGCTTTGGTTAATGCCACGATCACGCCCTCAATTTTGCATCCAGGTTGACTGCCAGTTTTTCCAGCAGCCGGGAAAATATAGCATCGATTTCCACGTCGGTTAGGGTCTGGGAAACATCCTGCATGCTCACGCTCAAGGCCACGCTTTTGCAGCCGTCTTCAACGCCTTTGCCTTGATAAACATCAAAAATCACGGTTTCGCGTATGGCCGGTTCCCGGCAGTTTTCGATACAAGTGAGGATGTCGGCAGCCGATACGCTTTGTTTGACCAGTAAGGCCATATCACGACGAACCGACGGAAATTTGGATAGCGCCGCGAATTTTGCAATGGTTTTGTCAAGCACCGCATCCTGCTCCAGCTCGAACAGGAATACCGGGCTGTCGAAACCAAGCGACTTCTCCAGATTGGGGTGCAACATACCCAGCAACCCGACAACGCTGCCGTTCCCGGTGACGATTTCGGCGCACTGCCCAGGATGCAGCGCCGGATGCTGCGCCGCACGGAAGTTGAATTTCCCGGCAGACAGCGCCAACAAGACTTCGACATCGGCCTTGATGTCGAAGAAATCGACATTGCGTAGCGTTTCACCCCATTGCTCAGCGTTTACGCTGCCCAAAACCAGACCCGCCAACATGGCTTGCTGCCGGGTTTCGCCTGCGTCGGCTATGAAGCGCAAACCCGATTCGAACAGGCGCAGCCGGTTTTGTTGGCGGTTGAGGTTGTAAATCGCCGCAGGGATGAGACCACACCACAGCGAGGTGCGCATGATGGCCAGTTCCGATGAAATCGGATTTTGAATGCGAATGGGGCGTTCGCCCGGTGCAATGAGGTTTTGTATCGCCTCATCGACGAAGCTGTAGGTGATGGCTTCCTGGTAGCCGCGATCGACCAGACAATCCTGTAGCCTGGACAAGGGCAAACGCGCTTCCGGCGCTTTGCCCAGCTCTGAACGCATCAGCAAGCTGTTGCTGGGCAAGTTGTTGTAGCCGTAGATTCGACCGATTTCTTCGAGCAGATCTTCCTCGATGGCAATGTCGAAGCGAAAACCGGGGGGCCTTATCTGCCAGCCGTCAGCCATGCTCGTCACTGCCATGCCCAAGCCTTCGAACAAGGCGCTAATGTCGCTGTCGCCCAGTTGTATGCCCAGCATTTTTTCAATACGCTGTTTACGTAGCGCCACGGGATTACGCGCAGGCAGATGCGCTTCGCTAACCTGGTTATTGATAGGGCCGGCATGGCCACCCGCGATGTCGAGTATCAACTGCGTGGCGCGTTCGATGGCCCGCGTCTGCAAGGTGAAATCGACACCGCGCTCGAATCTGTGTGACGAATCGGTATGCAGACCAAACTGCCTTGCCTTGCCAGCCAGCCTCAGCGGATTGAAAAACGCGCATTCCAGGAAAATAGCGGTGGTTTGATCTGACACCGCGCTATCACTACCCCCCATGACGCCTGCCAATGCCAGCGCCCGCGTTTGATCGGCAATCACCAGAGCCTGGCCGTCGAGCGCCAGGGTCTGGTCATTCAGCAATGCCAAAGACTCGCTCTTGCGGCTGGTTCTGACGCAGATCGGGGCCGTCAGCTTGTCGGCATCGAAGGCGTGTAACGGCTGACCAAGTTCGAGCAACACGTAATTGGTCACATCGACGACAGGACTCAGGCTGCGGATACCTGAGCGGCGCAAGCGCTCCTGCATCCAGAGCGGTGTTACCGCGTGAGGGTTGATGCCTTTGATGAGGCGACCAAGATAAAGCGGGCAGGCTTCCGGCTGTTCGATGACGACGTCCAAGGTTTCATCATGGCTTTGCTCAACGGCTTGAACGACGAGCGCGGTGAAGCTGTGTTTGTTGATGACGGCAATTTCACGGGCAATGCCTTCAATGCTGAGGCAATCGGCACGATTGGGGGTCAGACCCAGTTCGATGAGGTTATCGTCGAGCGACAGATAATCGCGGATGTCGTTGCCAACCGGCGCATCGGCAGGTAGTTCCATGAGTCCGCTGGCGTTGCTTGCAATACCCAGCTCGGTTTCAGAACACAACATGCCGAACGATGCCTCGCCGCGCAGTTTCGATTTCTGAATTTTGAAATCGCCCGGCAGTACGGCGCCTATCAGGGCCGCAGGCACTTTCAAACCAGGGCGAACATTGCTGGCACCGCAAACGATTTGCAGCGGCTCACCGGTTCCGACATCAACCTGGCAGACTTTCAGCTTGTCGGCATTGGGATGCTGAACCGTGGTCAGCACTTCGCCAACGACGACACCGTTGAATACGGCGGCAACCGGAACGACCGCATCGACTTCCAGACCCGCCATGGTCAGTTGCTCGACCAGAGTGGCGGTATCGACCGACGGATTGACCCATTCCCTCAACCAGGCTTCACTTACTTGCATGATTCAATCCACCGCTTATCCAAACTGTTGCAAAAACTTGAGGTCGTTTTCGAAGAACATCCGTAAATCGTTGATGCCGTAACGCAACATCGCCAGACGCTCAACCCCCATGCCAAAGGCAAATCCGCTGTATTGCTGATGGTCGATACCCACCGACCTGAAAACCTCTGGGTGTATCATGCCGCAGCCCATGACTTCGAGCCAGCCGGTCTGGCTGCAAACCCGGCAACCCTGGCCGTCGCAGATGACGCATTCGATGTCGACCTCAGCCGAGGGTTCGGTGAAGGGAAAATACGACGGGCGGAAACGGACTTGAATGTCTTTTTCGAAAAAAGCGCGCAAGAATTCGAAAACTACGCCTTTCAGATCGGCGAAGCTGACATCGGTATCGACCAGAAAACCTTCGACCTGATGAAACATCGGTGTGTGAGTCAGATCGGAGTCGCAACGATAAACCCGGCCCGGCGCAATAACCTTCAACGGCGGGGCTTGCGATTCCATCGCACGAATCTGTACCGGCGAGGTGTGGGTACGCAGCACGGTACGGGCGTCGACATAGAAGGTGTCGTGCATGGCGCGCGCCGGATGATGCTCGGGAATGTTCAAGGCACCGAAGTTATGGTAGTCGTCTTCGATTTCCGGTCCTTCGACGACGTTGAACCCCACACTGGCGAAAATGCGGGCGATGCGACGCAGGGTGATGGTCACGGGATGCAGGCCGCCAATGTGCTGACCTCGCCCCGGCAGCGTGACATCGACACAGTCTTGCGCCAGTCGCTGCTGCAACTCGTCTGCCACAAGCAGGTTTTTTCTGGCTTCGAGCGCGTCCTGAAAGCTGTTTTTGGCGGTGTTGATGACCTGCCCCACCACGCGCCGCCGCTCCGGCTCCAATGCCCCCAGCTCTTTCATTTGCAACGTGAAAAAACCTTTTTTACCCAGGTAATTCACTCTGACCTGATCCAATTGACCGAGGTCTGTTGCGTGCGCAAGCTGCTGCAAGGCTTGCGTCAGAATTTCTTCGATACTAGCCGACACGACTTCAGCACCTTTTGATTGGACAGGAAGGAAATGGAGGTTGGTTTGCCGATGCCGGGCACGACTGGGCGCTCCCCGCCGCAACGGGGAGTGATGCTCATTGGCTCAGATGGCAATCATGAGCCAGCGACGTTTCAGGGTTTGCTTTGATTGGCGATGGCGACTTTGGCGATTTCGGCAAAAGCATCCATGTCGCGAACGGCCAAGTCGGCCAGCACTTTGCGATCGATGGCGACATTGGCCTTGTTCAGGCCATTGATCAAACGGCTGTAGGAAATACCGCACAGACGGGCCGCCGCATTGATGCGGACTATCCACAAAGCTCTGAACTGGCGTTTTTTCTGCTTGCGGTCGCGGTATGCATACTGACCGGCCTTGATGACCGCTTGTTTGGCAACGCGATAAACCCGGCTGCGGGCACCATAGTAACCTTTGGCCAGTTTTAAAATTTTCTTGTGTCTTGCTCTGGCTGTAACGCCACGTTTTACTCTAGGCATGTTCTACTCTCTTCAAAAAAACCGGTTGAATCAACTATATGGCAGCATTTTGGCTACCAAAGGCGTATCTGAAGGATGCAAAATTGCCGTTTTACGCAGTTGTCGTTTACGTTTCGTCGATTTTTTAGTCAGGATGTGGCGCTTATGCGATTGCTTGTACTTGAAGCCCCCTGAACCGGTCTTCTTGAAACGCTTGCTGGCGCCGCTATGGCTTTTCAGTTTTGGCATTTGTTTTCTCCAAAGATAAAAATTAAAGGCTCCCTGAGATCGAAACCCAATGAGGCAAAATGCAAGGCCCCATACGGTTCGCGCATCGAAACGTCCGATGCATCATCAATTCCATCCCTGAATTGACTCAGCCGTTTACCAAACCGGCGAATGACTTATTTTCTTTTCCTGGATCCCATAACCATGACCATCTGCCGACCTTCCAGTTTGGGAAACTGCTCGACCACGGCAACTTCATCGAGATCGGTTTCGATGCGCTTCAACAACTCGATACCCAGCTCGCGATGGCTGAGTTCTCGGCCTTTGAAACGTACGGTGATTTTGGTTTTATCGCCGTCTTCCAGGAACTTGATCAAGTTACGTAACTTGACCTGGTAATCGGCTTCTTCCGTGCCAGGGCGGAATTTGACTTCCTTGATCTGTATCTGTTTCTGCTTTTTCTTGGCAGCTTGCAGTTTCTTGTTTTGTTCGAACTGATATTTGCCAAAGTTCATCACCTTGCATACCGGGGGATCGGCATTTGGCGATATTTCGACCAGATCCATATTGGCATCGTAGGCTTGTTGCAGCGCGTCGTTGATTGAGACGATACCGACTTGTTCACCATCGGCGCCGATCAACCGAACCCGTCGAGCGGTAATTTCAGTATTCAGGCGCGTTGAATCTTTTTTAGAGCTGATACCCTGTCCTCCAGTTGGTTTCTATTTTTTGTCCGCAATCTCGTGCTTCAAGCGACTAACCAGGTCATCGATTGTCAGACTGCCCAAATCATCGCCTTTTTGCGTACGAGCGGAAACGGTGCCATTGTCCAATTCCTTGTCACCCACAATGAGCTGATAAGGTACGCGCTGCATGGAATGCTCGCGGATTTTAAAGCCAATTTTTTCATTTCTCAAGTCGATTTTGACTCTAAAGCCTTGTTTTTCCAGTTCTAGCTTCAGGGCTTGCGCGTAATCGGCGTGGCGATCGGTAATGTTCATGACGACGATTTGCACCGGCGCAAGCCAAAGCGGAAAGTTACCCGCATAGTGCTCGATCAGGATGCCGATGAAACGCTCCAGCGAACCGAGAATGGCGCGGTGCAGCATGACCGGCACATGGCGAGCGCTGTCTTCACCGATGTAGGATGCCCCCAATCGATCAGGCATTGAGAAGTCGACCTGAATGGTGCCGCACTGCCAAACACGACCCAAGCAGTCTTTCAATGAAAATTCAATCTTCGGACCATAGAATGCGCCTTCGCCGGGTTGCAACTGCCAGGCCAGGCCTTTGTTGTTCAATGCAAGCTCAAGAGCACCCTCAGCCTTGTCCCAGACACTGTCGTCGCCAACCCGGTTTTCCGGGCGAGTGGATAGCTTGATGATGACATCCTCGAAACCGAAATCTCTGTAAACCTCGAACAGAAAATCGATAAACGCGGAAACTTCGTTCTGGACTTGCTCTTCGGTACAAAAAATATGCGCGTCATCCTGCACGAAATTGCGTACACGCATCAGACCATGCAAGGTACCTGAAGGCTCGTTGCGGTGACAGGATCCGAACTCGGCCATCCTGACGGGCAAATCCCGATAACTCTTGATGCCCTGGTTATAAATCTGAACGTGGCAGGGGCAGTTCATCGGCTTGACTGCGTAGTCGCGGTTTTCCGAATGGGTGGTGAACATCATGGCGCTGAACTTGTCCCAGTGGCCGGACTTTTCCCACAGGCTGCGATCGACGATTTGCGGCGTTCGAACCTCGCCATAGCCCTTGGCACGCAGTTTTTCACGCATGTAATGCTCGACCGTCTTGTAGAGCGTCCAGCCCTTGTCATGCCAGAACACCATGCCGGGCGCCTCTTCCTGGGCATGGAACAAATCCAGCGTCTTGCCGATTTTACGGTGATCGCGCTTTTCAGCCTCTTCCAGCCGGTGCAGATAAGCAGCCAGCTCCTTGGCGTCAGCCCAAGCCGTACCGTAGATACGTTGCAGCATTTCGTTGTTGGAATCGCCGCGCCAGTAAGCGCCAGCAATTTTCATCAACTTGAAAGCTTTGAGCACACTCGTGCTAGGCGCATGAGGGCCGCGACACAAGTCGGTGAAATCGCCTTGTTGATACAGGGATAAATCTTCGTTGACCGGGATAGATTCTATGATTTCGGCCTTGTAGTACTCGCCGATTTGTTTGAAGAATTGAATGGCCTGGTCGCGTGACATCAGCGACCGGTTGATCGTGATGTTTTCAGCCACCAATTCCTGCATTTTTTTCTCGATGACGTGCAGGTCATCCGGCGTGAACGAGCGATCGTAGGCGAAATCGTAATAAAAACCATCTTCGATGACGGGACCGATTGTAACCTGAGCACTTGGAAATAATTGCTTGACAGCTTGCGCCAGCAAATGAGCGGTGGAGTGCCGTATGACATCTATGCCTTCGACATCTTTGGCTGTAATGATTTGCAAGCTGGCATCGGAATTGATGAGCGTACTGGCATCGACCAAAACACCATCTACCCTGCCTGCCAGCGTTGCCTTCGCCAGACCGCTACCAATAGATTTGGCGACATCCATGACTGTTACTGCCTGGTCGAATTGGCGTTGACTACCGTCTGGGAGAGTGATTACCGGCATTTTCGATTCCGCAATAAAAAGCACCGTCATGCGGTGCTTTGTGTTTGGTAGGCGCGAGTGGACTCGAACCACCGACCCCCACCATGTCAAGGTGGTGCTCTAACCAACTGAGCTACGCGCCTAAAGTCCGTCGTTCGAGCCGTGCATTATAACGATCGCTTTTTTTTAAGCAAGCCCTTTCTTATCAAACTCCGTGAGATTGCGTGCCTTCGAAGCGGCATCAATGGCGTTTGGCGGCAAGTCTCTTCATCGCTCCGCATTCACCGCATTCACCGCACTTTCCAGCTCTTCCCGGCTGACGTGGCGAACGTCCTTACCTTTGACCATGTAAACAACGTGTTCGCAGACATTGCAGGAATGGTCACCGATGCGCTCCAGCGCCCGCGCCGCCCACAACATGTCTAATGCTCGGGTGATGTTGCGCGGGTTTTCCATCATTTGCGTGATGAGCTGACGGGTAATGGCGGTGTACTCACGGTCGACCTTGCTATCTTGCGCCGTGATGGCGATCACTTCCTCGGTATCGGTGCGGGCATAGGCATCGAGTGCGCCGTTCAGCATGTCTCGCACCATCTCCAGCAAATGTTCGATTTCGTAGTATTTGTCCTGATAATAATCGGCGCCTTCCAATCGCATGGTCATTTTGGCGATGCGCGTCGCCTCGTCACCGATACGCTCCAGGTCGGTAATGATCTTGATGGTAGCAATCAGCATACGCAAGTCGAACGCCGCCGGTTGGCGCTTAGCCATGATCTCGGTGCATTCGTGGTCTATGTCTTTTTCTAGGGCATTGACCAGTTGATCCTGCCGAACGACGGTCTCGGCACTTTCCATGTCGTAATTCATGAAGGCGCGGGTTGCCAGATCGACCTGCTGCTCGACCAGCCCGCCCATGGTCAGCACCTTGTTGCGAATGTCTTCCATTTCCTTGTTGAACTGGCGAGAAATGTGCTGCTTGATGATGCTGTTGTCCATCGTATCGCGCTCCTAGCCGTAGCGACCGGTAATATAATCTTCCGTCTGTTTTTTGACCGGATTGGTGAATAACTCGCTGGTTTCACCGAATTCGATCAGTTCGCCCATGTACATGAATGCGGTGTAATCCGACACTCGCGCTGCTTGCTGCATGTTATGGGTGACGATGACGATGGTGTATTTTTCCTTGAGTTCGTCGATCAGTTCTTCGATCTTCAGCGTGGAAATGGGGTCGAGAGCCGATGCTGGTTCATCGAGCAGAATCACTTCCGGTTCGATGGCGATGGCGCGGGCAATCACCAGACGCTGCTGCTGGCCGCCCGACAATCCCAGTGCGTTATCGTTGAGCCGGTCTTTGGCCTCATCCCACAAGGCAGCGCCACGTAACGACTTTTCGACGATTTCGCCGAGAATGTGGCGATCATTGATACCCTGAATTCGCAAGCCGTAAGCAACATTTTCATAAATGGTTTTCGGAAACGGATTGGGTTTTTGAAACACCATGCCGACGCGGCGGCGCAAGGCGGCCACGTTGACACCTTTGTCGTAAATGTCGTCGCCATCAAGCAGAATTTTGCCGTCAATACGCACGCCATCGACCAGATCGTTCATGCGGTTGATGCAGCGCAGCAAGGTCGATTTGCCGCAACCACTGGGACCGATGTAAGCCGTCACTTTCTTGCGCGGCATTTCCATGCTGACACTGTGCAAGGCCTGTTTGCTGCCGTAAAACAGATTCAAGTCTTCCACCTTGATACAGGTTTCAGGCTTGTCTTGTATAGCTTTCTCACCCCGGCTCAGTGCACTGATGTCGATAGCGTGGGTTTTTCTTGCGGTTGTTGTCATGGTGTTCGATTCCTAGCAAAACAGGTGGTAGTGCAACATTAATTCTCCAGTGCGCGATATTTTTCTCGGAGGTTGTTACGTATCGAAATCGCGAACATATTGAGACCCACGATGACCAGTACCAGCAAAAACGAGGTGGCATAAACCAGAGGCCTGGCGGCTTCGACATTGGGACTTTGAAAACCAACGTCATAGATATGAAAGCCCATGTGCATGAATTTGCGATCCAGGTGCAAATAGGGGAAGTTGCCATCCAGCGGCAGAGTGGGTGCCAACTTGACGACACCCACCAGCATCAGCGGCGCCACTTCGCCAGCGGCGCGGGCAATCGCCAGAATCAGGCCGGTCATGATCGCCGGGCTTGCCATTGGCAACACCGTGCGCCACAGGGTTTCGGCCTTGGTCGCCCCCAGCGCCAGACTGCCCTCGCGTATCGATTTGGGAATGCGCGATAAACCCTCTTCCGTGGCGACGATGACCACCGGCAACGTCAGCAATGCCAGCGTCAGCGATGCCCACAGCAGACCGGGCGTACCAAAAACCGGGGCCGGCGCGGCTTCCGGGTAAAACACCCGGTCGATGCCACCACCGATGATGTAGACGAAGAAACCCAAGCCGAACACGCCGTAAACGATGGACGGCACACCCGCCAGGTTATTGACAGAGATACGGATGATGCGGGTAACAAAGCCTTGCCGGGCGTATTCGCGCAAGTAAACCGCAGCAACCACGCCAAACGGCGTGACGACGATGGACATCAGAAACACCATCAACACCGTACCAAAAATAGCCGGAAAGATGCCGCCTTCAGTGTTGGCTTCTCGTGGGTTGTCGCTGACGAAGCTGACGAAATTACGGACGTAATCGATCGATTTGTCGAGCAGGTTCATCGCATTGGGCTGGGTGAGCTTGACGACTCGGTGCATCGGCAAGCTGATCTGGCGTCCGCCTGATTCCTGCACTACCAGACTAAACCGTTTCATTTCGACATTGAGCGCAGCAATGTCGCGCTGAATAATCTCGTAAGCCTTCTGATGATCTTGCCTGGCCAGCTCAAACGCTTGGCGTTTTTCATCATTCCATTGGTTTCTCAACTCCAGGGCGCGCTGCCTCAGTCGCAAGCGATCAAGCGCATGATTGATCGCACCAACCTCTCGGCTCTGCAAACGCTCTATCTTGTCATGCTGCACCAGAACGTCGGCCAGCTTGTCTTGTGCAACTTGCCAGGCCTGTGCGCCTTCAGCGATGACGTTGCCGCTGTCTTTGACCGACAACAATCGCCCGTAGAAATTGCCCCATTCCCGGCGCTCGATGACGACCAGGTCGACAGGACTAGCCCGCTGCTTGATGTGCTGTGCTTTCAACCAGCGGAAATCGCTGCCGAGAATGTCGCGATTACCGGTCTTTATCAAAAACTTTTGCACATATTCGGCACCATCCGGCACTTCGTAACCTGCCTCCCTGGCTTCTGCCGCAGACAGCAGTGATTCCCCGACTTGTTCGCCGATCACCCGCGTAAGACTGCCTTCGTGTTCCTCGTAATGGTATTCAAAGACATCCGTCACCCAGAAATGACCTAAACCACGCACGGCAATCAACAGCAGCAATCCGATGACCAATAACAAATTGATGCCGACCGCACCTGCGGTCATCCAAATCCACGGCGAACCGCTTTTGAACCAAGCCTTTATCATAAAGAACTGTATTTTTGTCTGAGGTTCTGGCGCACGACTTCCGCCAGCGAATTGACGACGAAGGTAAACAGGAACAACACCAGCGCAGCCAGGAACAGCACGCGGTAGTGCGTACTGTTGAATTCGGATTCCGGCATCTCGACGGCGATATTAGCCGCCAGGGTGCGTAAACCCTGGAATATGCTGAAATCCATGACCGGCGTGTTGCCGGTTGCCATCAGCACGATCATGGTTTCGCCAACGGCGCGGCCAAAACCGATCATGACAGCAGAAAAAATACCGGGGCTGGCGGTGAGAATGACGACTTTGATGAGGGTTTGCCACGGTGTCGCACCCAGCGCCAGCGAACCTGTGGTCAGATGCTTGGGCACACTGAAAATGGCGTCTTCGGCAATCGAGAAAATCATCGGGATCACGGCAAAACCCAATGCCAAACCCACAACCAGAGTATTGCGCTGGTCGTAGCCTATCCCCAGTTCGTCACGCATCCAGGTACGCAAATCGCCCGCAAAAAACAGTGATTCGATAGTCGGTGCGATGGCAAACGCCAACCAGGCGCTGACGACGATGACCGGCACTGCCAAAATGGCATCCCAACCGTCTGGAATGCGATGACGCCAGGTTTCAGGCGCCTGATACCAAAGATAGGCGAACAGCATGACACCGAGCGGAACCACCAGGAACAGCGCGAATATCGCGGTCAGATGGGTTTCGACAAAGGGCGCCAGCCAAAGCCCAGCCAGGAAACCGAGAATGACGGTGGGTAATGCACCCATGATTTCGATGCCGGGTTTGACATACTCACGCACACGCGGCGTCATGAAGTAACCGGTATAGATAGCACCGAACAAGGCCAGTGGAATGGCGATCAGCATGGCATAGAACGATGCCTTGATCGTGCCGAACACCAACGGCGTCAGGCTCATTTTGGGTTCGAAATCGCTGCTGGCTGCCGATGACTGCCAGATGTAGGCCGGTTCGGAATAATTTTCATACCAAACCTTGCTCCACAAGGATTTCCAGGAAATTTCCGGGTGTTCGTTTTCGATGCCCCAGCGATGAATCGCGCCACTGGCATCCTGCAACAGGAATGCGTTGGCCCGTGGCGATAATGCAGCAGCCACCGGTGCAGTGGCTATGACGGGCTGATTTATCAACTCGCGCTCGGCGGTGGTGTTGTAGATGCCGACCGTGCCTTTGGCATCGACCACCAACAAGCCTTTACGCCGCTGCTCCGGGTTGATGGTCATGATGGCCGCATCGGAAACGTCGAACGCACGCAAGCGCTGGACGCTGTATTTGTTCTGAGCATCGCGGACGATGATCCATTGCGACAATTCGCCACCACTGTCGCCGATCAACAAGGAAACATCGCCGTTGAGAAATTCGGCGCTGGTAACCTGCTTGCCGTGCGGCAACACATTCAAGCGGTGTTTGATGACGGGTTGGCTTTTATTGGTGACATCGAAAACAGTCAGCTCACCTTTGCGACCCAGCAGATATAGATTGCGCAGTTCTTTATCCAGTAGCATGAATTCGATGTCTTCGGCCAGCATATCGAGCGTTGCGTCGGTATGCTCCCAGGATACTTCGTCATCGAACAAGGACTCTTTTTTGGTCAAACTGGCCAGAACCAGCCGGTTGTCCGCTGTTTTTGCCAGCACACTGCTGCTGGAATCACCCACCTTGAGTGCGATTCTAGTCAATGCACGCCCCTGGGTATCGACCACCAGCGGTTCTTTTCCCAAAGGATATTGCACCGATGGCGTAATCACGCGCTTGCCGCCAGGGTAAGACAGCTTGTAATCGTGGCGGAGCACAATCGCACGACCATCGCTCAGGCCAAACGCAATCACCCCTTTATCGAAGCCACCATGGGCAAAACTCGTGATCGTCACCTGCCCAGACAGGGCCAAGTCCAGTTGTTCGATGAGCTGACCGTCGGCGACCTGGAAAAAGACAGTTCTACCGGCATCAGTCACCCTAGCCGCCACCTCGTTCTGCTCTTCCATGGCCAGAAACAGCGTTTTATCCGCCACTCCACCAGGCAAGTCATAGCGGGCAGCCGGTTCGATTCTGGCGGGCAATACCAGCGGGAACACGACATAAAGCAGGTAGAAAAATATCAATACGATTGCAACGATAATGCTCAGACCACCTATGACGACCAGATAACCTGCCAACTTGTCTTTAATGAGACGCCAGCGTTGATGTCGATCACTGGATGACAGTTGCAGCAAGGTTGAACCAGAACCCGCCTGAGAATTTTGCGTGTCAGACATAACAGTTATCGATGATGGTCATTAGGCCATTTTGGCATGGCGAAGGCCTTGTAAAACAAAAAACCGACAAACTGTTGTGCACCTGTTTATCGGCTTTCATTGGCGCGAATCGACTGAGAACGGAGCCACGAGCCGCTAGTGGCGGAGAGCCGCCACTAGCAATGGCCACGAAGGCATCACCAGCAATTCTGGTCTGCCATCTGTGACGTCATTGAATCAACGTCAGTGATTTTTCAGCGACTTTGGCAGGCAGCGGAATATAACCGTCTTTCACGACGACTTGCTGGCCGGTTTTGGACAACACCATTTTGATGAACTCCCGTTCCAGAGGAGCAAGCGGCTCGTTGGGTTTCTTGTTGACGTAGATGTAGAGATAACGCGCCAGCGGGTAAGTACCAGCTGTCACGTTTTCCGCCGTTGCCTCGACATAATCATCACCGTCTTTCTTCGCCAGCGGAACCGCTCTGACACCCGAAGTTGAATAGCCGATGCCCGAATAACCGATGCCATTATTGGAGGTCGTCACCGATTGTACGACCGAGGCCGAACCCGGCTGCTCGTTGACGTTACTTTTGAAATCGCCTTTGCAAAGCGCTTCGTCCTTGAAAAAGCCGTAGGTACCCGACACGGAATTACGGCCATAAAGCTGAATGGGCTTGCTACCCCAACCACCGGTCAGACCGACTTCGCCCCATGTTGTGATGTCGGTGGCATATCCGCATTTGCGAGTACTGGACATGATGGCATCCACTTGCGGAATGCTCAGACCTTTGATGGGGTTGTCCTTGTTGACGAAAACCGCCAAGGCGTCGATTGCAACCGGAATCGCAGTGGGTTTGTAGCCGAACTTGCTTTCGAAATCGTCGATTTCGTTGTCTTTCATCTTACGGCTCATAGGCCCCAGGTTGGCAGTGGCTTCTGTCAGTGCCGGTGGGGCTGTCGAAGAACCCGCTGCCTGAATTTGAATGTTGACGTTTGGATAGATTTTGCCGAACTCTTCTGCCCACAAGGTCATCAGGTTGGCCAAGGTGTCCGATCCAACGCTGGAAATGTTGCCGGAAACTCCACTGGCCGCCGCATACTCGGGAAGACCAGGATCGATTGCCGTTGGTGCGGCGACAGCACCGGTTGCCATCAACAACCCACTGACAAACCCCAACCCCAAGGAAACAGACTTAAGCTGAAATGATCGATTCATGATTTCTCTCATAGGAAGATTCAAAACTAAAAAAATTGTGCCAACGTAGCACGGCAATACTATGAAGCCAATGTGACAGCTTTATTACAAAAAGATGTTCGCGCAATGCCCCAACCATCATCCTGTCTGTGTATCGTTGTTGTCATTCTGTTTGCTGCTTTCTGGCGATGATTCTTCACCGTCTTTGAGCGCTTTGCGAAACCCCTTGATTGCGCCGCCCAAATCCTCGCCCATATTTCGCAACCGTTTGGTTCCGAATACCAGTACGGCGATGGCCAATACAACCAGTAAATGTGGAATGCTGAAGCCCATGATGTCCCTCTTGTGTTGTTATGGATGGGTTCCGCCTGCGTAGCAGATTCAGATAATTGCGGAATGAAACAGATACACCTCTATTATCCAGGCAGCGCAACCAGCCCGGACAAACTGCCGTCTTCATCGACCAGCCTCCGTATGCCGAACTCCGTTTGCCATGCCCCGAAAATCGGACACCCTTCAAAAGCGGTATTTTATGCTGAATCGGTGCCTGCGCGGCGCAATTCGCAAGACATGATTCGGCCAGCGGCAGTGAACGTTCGGTTTAGCGCAAGGCCGCTCGCCCTGGCACATCAAAATTTGGCAACGCCCGAAACAGTGGCTTGCAACACAGCATCAAATACCCCTGATGTCGTGATAGTGTGAAGTTACAGGCAAAAGGAGGCGTTTTTTGCTTGACTATTAAACAATAATCATTATCATTTGTATCCGACGGTTTTCTCTCGTTCCGTCACCGGCGCACCTGGTCATCCTCCAAATTGTGCACAGTGTGCGCCGACTTATTCTTCATTCGCTGACAGAGGCTTGTATGCACTTCATTGAACCCAGCGCCGTGGCTACCGCCGATATGTCGCAACTGCATGCCGCCACCTGCCTGCTGATGACGCGCTTTCTGAACGGTCATCATTGCCCCAAACTGGCGCACATCATCGTTCAGCAACTGCAAAAGCTGCTGGAACATCCACACACCCAGCAAACGCCAGATAGCCGGGAGATGTATCTGCAACTTCTGGAACACTGGCAATCCGTATCGACCACGCTGGCCAACCGCAGACATCATCCCGACAAACCACGCGCTTACCACTAACTAACCATGAATATGCCCGACACGCTCAACAGATCATCCCAACCGGCCACCCGCCTACTCACCCGGCCAAAAATCGACAGCCGCGCCTTGTTCGTTGGTTGCCATGAAATCGTCATAGACCACAGGGGCCAGGAATACCGAATGCGCATCGCCAGCAATGGTGAACTGGTTTTGACCAAATGACCAAGCCTGGCTGGCCAGACAGCATTCCACCCAGCCCGCAAGACAGCCAAGCTTCACTACCACCATCAAACCAGCACCCGTTCGATACCGCCCTTGGCGGCCTGTTTGATGTAGTCCTGCATCCAGTCTTTACCTAGCGTCTGCCTGGCAATCTCGACGACGATGTAGTCGACATCCAATTTGCCAACCTCGCCTTGGTAACGCTGCAAGCCCTGCATGCACGACGGACAGGAGGTCAGCATTTTCAGACGGCCATCGTACCCATCGCTGCGTAGCTTGGCGGCATCGTTGCGCAGCTCTTCCGCCTTGCGGAAGCGCACTTGCGTCGAAATATCCGGTCGCGCCACGGCCAGCGTGCCGGATTCACCGCAGCAACGCTCGGATTTGTTGACTGGCGCTCCCATCAGGCTGGAGACGGTTTTCAGCGGCTCCTGCAATTTCATCGGGCTGTGGCAGGGATCGTGATACACGTAGCGCTGGCCACCGATGCCGTCGAGTTTGACGCCTTTCTCCAGCAGATACTCGTGGATGTCGATCAAGCGGCAGCCGGGGAAGATGCGCTCGAATTCGTAACCTTCCAGCTGATCGATGCAGGTGCCGCAACTGACCACCACGGTTTTGATATCAAGGTAATTTAAGGTGTTGGCGACACGGTGAAACAATATCCGGTTGCGGGTGGTGATGTCCTGGGCCTTGTCGTCCTGACCGGCAGCGCGTTGCGGATAACCGCAACACAAATACCCTGGTGGCAGCACCGTTTGTACACCGATTGCGTACAACATGGCCTGCGTCGCCAAACCAACCTGGGAAAACAGCCGCTCGGAGCCACAACCGGGGAAATAAAACACCGCTTCGGAATCAGCACGGGTTTTGCTGTGATCGCGAATGATGGGCACGATGTCGTCGTTTTCGATACCCAGCAAAGCACGCGCCGTCTTGCTGGGCAGTTTGCCCGGCATTTTGCGGTTGGTGAAATGCACGACGTATTCGCGCAACGCCGGTACACCGGTCGACGACGGCGGATGCGCCAACTGCTTGCGCCCCCGGGTTCGCAATAGCACGTTACCCAGGCGTTGCGCCTTGTACGACCACTCGATCAACAGCTTGCGCATCAGCTTGACACTGCTGGGCCGACTGGTGCTCAAGAACGCAATCGCAGCGGTCTTGACCGGGTTGAAACTCTGCCTGCCCATCTGCCGTAGCAGATTGCGCATAGTCATCGACACCTCGCCAAAATCGATGTCGACCGGGCACGGGTTGTAGCACTTGTGACACACCGTACAGTGATCGGCCACGTCTTCGAACTCTTTCCAGTGGGTGATCGAAATACCGCGCCGGGTTTGTTCCTCGTACAGAAACGCCTCGATCAGCAACGAGGTGGCCAGAATTTTGTTACGCGGCGAGTACAGCAGATTGGCCTTGGGTACGTGGGTAGAGCACACCGGCTTGCACTTGCCACAACGCAGACAATCCTTGACCGAATCGGCAATCGCGCCGATGTGGCTTTGTTGCATGATCAGCGATTCGAAGCCCATCAAACTGAACGAGGTGGTGTAGGCAGCACGCAAATCGGCGCCCGGCATCAGCTTGCCCTTGTTGAACCGGCCTTCGGGATCGACGGCCTGTTTGTAGGCGTGGAACCCCGCCAGCTCGTCGGCGGTGAGAAATTCGTATTTGGTGATGCCGATGCCGTGCTCGCCGGAAATGACGCCGCCCAGCGAACGCGCCAGCGCCATGATGCGCACCACGGCCTCGTTGGCTTCGCGCAGCATGGCGTAATGATCGGAATTGACAGGCAGGTTGGTATGGACGTTGCCGTCGCCGGCGTGCATGTGCAGCGCGACGAACACCCGGCCACGCAACACCTCTTTGTGCAGGGCGTCGATACGCTCGGCAATCAGGCGGAAATTGTCACCGCCGAAAATTTCCAGCAAGCGGGGCTGCAATTCCTGCTTCCACGACACCCGCACCGAATGATCCTGCAAGCGATGAAACAGTGTCGGCTGTTCGGCGCGGTTGCTCAGTTCGCCCGCCTGAATGCCGAGTTCGCCGAAGCGGGCTTCGGCTTCGGCCAGCGGCAAATCCAGATGGCTGTAGAACCACTGCCAGCGATGACGAACCTCGGCAATCGCCTCCAGCGCCTGCTGGCGGCGGTCGCTCAGCACATCGTTTTTATCCACACTGTCTTCGTAGCTGCGCAGCGGCAAATCACCGGATAAAAAGCTTTGCAAGGCATCGCACAGCCGTAGTTTGTTGCGTAGCGACAGCTCGATGTTGATACGTTCGATACCATCGCAATAATCCCCCATGCGCGGCAGCGGAATCACCACGTCTTCGTTGATCTTGAAGGCGTTGGTATGTTTGGCGATGGCCGCCGTGCGGGCGCGGTCTAGCCAGAAGGTTTTGCGGCTTTCCGGGCTGACGGCGATAAAACCTTCAGCAGCACGGGCATTGCACAAGCGCACTACGTCGGATGCGGCCGCCGCAACCTTGCTGTCGTCGTCGCCGACGATGTCGCCGATCAGCACCATCTTCGGTCTGCCCTGGTTTTTGGCCTTGCTGGCATAACCCACGGCCTTGACGTAGCGTTCGTCCAGATGTTCAAGGCCCGCCAGCATCACGCGGTTCGGGCCGGTTTTCGGCAATGCGGCGAGGTAATCGCGAATCTCGACGATGGCAGGCACCGCTTCCCGTACCTGGCCGTAAAACTCCAGGCAGACCGTGCGGGTGGCCGACGGCATTTTGTGCAGAATCCAGCGTGCCGAGGTGATGATGCCGTCGCAGCCTTCCTTTTGCACACCGGGCAGGCCGCCGAGGAATTTGTCGGTCACATCCTTGCCCAGCTCACCTTTGCGAAAGGCCGAACCCGGCAAGGTCAGCGTGGTTTCCGACAGCAGATTCTTGCGCTTGGCGTCGTAGCTTTTCAGCGCGAACGTCACGTCGGCCTGGTCGTGTATCTTGCCCAGATTGTGGTTCAGTCGTTCAACCTCCAGCCATTGACCACTCGGCATCACCATGCGCCACGACGCCAGATTGTCCAGCGCCGTGCCCCACAACACGGCTTTCTTGCCACCGGCGTTCATCGCGATGTTGCCGCCGATGCAAGAGGCATCCGCCGAGGTGGGGTCGCAGGCAAATACCAACCCGGCCTGTTCGGCGATGTCCATCACCCGCCGGGTGACGACACCGGCGGCGGTATGAATGGTCGCGTAGGGACTATCGACACCCAGCAGGCGGGTATCGGTTTCCACCGGGCCGATGTCCAGCAACTTTTCGGTGTTGATGACTGCCGACAACGGCGTCAGCGGCACCGCGCCACCGGTGTAACCGGTGCCACCACCGCGCGGAATGATGGTCAGGCCCAGTTTGATGCAATCGCGCACCAGTTGCCCGATCTGTTCTTCCCGATCGGGATACAGTACGACGAACGGGTATTCGACCCGCCAATCGGTAGCATCGGTGACGTGCGAGACGCGGGCGAAACCGTCGAAGCGGATGTTGTCTTTGCGGGTGTGTTTAGCCAGTAAAGCCAGTGCCTTGCGTCGCAAATCGCGGGTACGGTCGAAATGGGCTGCGAAGGCATCGACCGCCTGATGGGCGGCATCGACCAGCAAGCCAACGCGACGGGCACGGTCTGGGAATTCACGTTCGTGTTCCTGCTGGCGTTTGTCGATCTGTTTCAGACGGTGGCGCAGGGCATCCAGCAAGGCTTTGCGCCGCTTGCGGTTGTCGAGCAGATCGTCTTCCAGGTAGGGGTTGCGCTGTACGGCCCAAATGTCGCCGAGCACTTCGAACAGCATCCGCGCCGAGCGACCGGTGATGCGTTCGCCGCGCAGCGATTCGAGCACTTGCCAGTTGTCTTCGCCCAGCAGGCGAATGACGATCTCGCGGTCGGAAAACGAGGTGTAGTTATAGGGAATTTCGCGCAGACGCAGCGATGCCGCGTCGTTGATCGGAGCTGATAACGAGGAATCTGGCGACATGCGAAAAAGGGGCACTGATTGCAAAGGCGACGATTCTATCACCCGCCCGTGCCGCGAAATACCTCAAATCCTTCTGGGAAATGGTCAGCCATCATGGCCAGAAACCGGCGGTTTGGCTTTTCTCGTTCCCACGTTCCTGCGTGGAGTGCGTACCGAACTCGAAGACCCGGATGCGTACTCGCTCGGCATGGGTTCCCACGGCAACCGTGGGAACCCGAATCACCACTCACCCAGAAATACGACCAAAGCTGTGCTTTCAGGTAATGACCGACGGCTCGTTGCGTCCGCTGCGTTTTTTGATTTCGCTCAGTTGCTCGGCAATGGCGATGAGTTCGGCCAGCGCGATTTGCGCATCCTGATGGCACTTGCTGGCATCGCGTTCGTAACATTCCAGATAAATCCGCAAGGTCGCGCCAACGGTGCCGGTGCCGGACAGGCGGAACACGATGCGCGAGCCGTTGGTAAAGCCGATGCGTATGCCCTGGTTGCTGCTGACGCTGCCATCGACCGGGTCGTGATAGCAGAACTCGTCGGCGTATTTGACGGTGTAACCACCGCCCAAGGTTTCGCCGGATAGCGTGGCAAGCTGGCTGCGCAGGCGTTCGACGATGGCGTTGGCGGTGTCGGAATCGACGGCTTCATAATCGTGACGGCAGTAGATGTCGCGACCGTAGGTCTGCCAGTGTTCATGCACGATGTCGGCAACCGATTGACGTTTGCGGGCGATCAGATTAAGCCAGAACAACACCGCCCACAGGCCGTCTTTTTCACGAACATGGTCAGAGCCGGAGCCGAAACTTTCTTCACCGCATAACGTGATTTTGCCGGCGTCGAGCAGGTTGCCGAAAAATTTCCAGCCGGTCGGGGTTTCGTAGCAGGGCAGATTCAGTTTGACGGCCACGCGATCGACCGCCTGGCTGGTCGGCATTGAGCGGGCAACGCCACTGATGCCTTGCGCGTAGGCTGGAATCAGCTTGGCATTGGCCGCCATGATCGCCAGACTGTCGCTGGGGGTGACGAAAATGTGGGCGCCCATGACCATGTTGCGGTCGCCATCGCCATCGGAGGCCGCGCCGAACACCGGCGGATGGTCGCCGAGCAAGAGGTCGGCCAGTTCGTGGGCATGGGCCAGGTTGGGGTCGGGATGACCACCACCGAAGTCTTCCAGGGGCACGGCATTGAATACCGACCCCGGCGCGGCACCCAGTACTTCCTCCAGAATGTGCTTGGCATAGGGACCGGTAATGGCGTGCATGGCGTCGAATTTCAGCGTAATCAGGCCCGCTGCAATGCTTTGTCTGATGAGATCGAAGTCGAAAATGTTCGCCATCAGTTCGGCGTAATCGGCAACCGAGTCGATGATGCGGATTTTCAGGCCGTCGATGTCGAGTTCGCCTAGGGTGTCCAGATCGATGTCGTCGATTGCTGCGATACGATAGTTGTTGATGATTCGGGTGTTGGCATACAGGGCATCGGTAAATTTTTCCGGCGCCGGGCCACCATTGCTGACGTTGTATTTGATGCCGAAATCTTCGTCGGGGCCACCTGGATTATGACTGGCGGACAACACGATGCCACCGAACGCGGCGTATTTACGAATGAGGTGGGATACCGCCGGTGTCGATAGCAAACCACCTTGACCGATAATCAATTCGCCAAAGCCTGCGGCAGCAGTCATTTTGATGATGGTTTGAATTGCCTGACGATTGAAGTAGCGGCCATCACCGCCCACAACTAGAATTTTTCCGTGAAAATCCTCTAAACTATTGAAAATCGACTGAACAAAGTTTTCCAAATAACCCGGCTGTTGAAAGACTTTGACTTTTTTTCGCAATCCCGATGTGCCGGGTTTTTGATCGTCATAGGGTGTGGTGTCATAGGTTGTTATTTGCATGGTTTACCCTTTGAATGCGACAGTTGAAAAAACTTAACTTACACCAAAAGTTCAATCATTTACAGACAGGCAGTTGAT
>Ga0048259_101196_pt1 | contig 22640 bp, 20 predicted proteins | sample SubbioQV12_Dec13_FD_54352 | JGI IMG/M metagenome (GOLD analysis project Ga0048259, IMG submission 54352) | Serpentinite rock and fluid subsurface biosphere microbial communities from McLaughlin Reserve, California, USA - QV1.2_Dec13... | ecosystem: Environmental > Terrestrial > Deep subsurface >... | reverse complement strand
ACGGTATGGGAATAGGACATATGAGCCATAAAACCAGCATGCAACTTAATGCTAATAGCATGTGCGCCGATGTGTTGTAGATAGGAGGTACAGGAGAGGTAAACGTCTCCGATTTCAGCCGTCTTTCAAAAAAGCCAGCAATGAAACCCATCACTATAGGGATCGCTAGCCAGCTTCCCCATTTTGATAAAATGACCATTCGCAAGGCCAAGCTGTAGGCCTGGAGTTTTACTGAAGCAGCCCAATCCCCAGGAATATCGGCTATTGCCTCTCCGATATGATCGCCACTGTTTCGGTATTTATCCGAATCGTCATGCCGATCTCTGAAGTTATTGGCGAAGATTGATACCGATTTAAGATTCTGTTTGTATAAATCAATGAGTTCCTTATTGATTTCTTCTCTTTCTCCCAGAATACTGATTGCGGAATTGTAATCGGCTTTTATGTAGTTTGAAATTGTCTTGGGATTCAATAACGCTGGAAGTATCAGCGGTGTAAAAAACATAATCATCAGCCAGATGAGGAAATGCTTTCCCATCTCACGTTATTCCAGTAATCCGGCTAACTTTAACTCATTCATGGTAAATACTCTTGAAGCGCATAATAATTCGCTTTGGACGCTGGCAAAGGCGCTGTGTGGCTGCTTTACCCATGTCAATTCTTCGCTGGTTGTCGATTTCACGATTTCATCCAAGTATCCCTCAATGCTTGGATCATAAATTGTCCACAGACCGCTACGTTTGATCATAAGCGTCAAACCAAGGCACTGAACCAGCTCTGCCGAAACTCGGGTGATGAAAGCTTTTTGTTCAGTCAGGTCGTCGTTATCTTTTGAGATAGATTTTTCAGCCTCCGCAAATCCCGCGTCGAGACAGTTAACCAACAAACTTTCACCGTCTTTCCTATGGTCTGGCCAATACAGGGTCAACAATGAGGTTAATCGCTGAGAAGCTTCCCGAAGATTTGGCCATCTAGCAAATAACTCTTGAGAACTGGGATAGCGCTTCGTTGCCCTGCAGGCTTTTTTCATTTCAATCGAAGCGGATTCAAGCGGGTGTGGTAATGGTTTTTTCAAAAAAATTATTTCTGCGGACTGATCAAGCATGTTTTTTTAATCCTAATGGGTAATGATGGGCAGTCGTCCCTTGATGACCCTGCCGCCAGCGATTGATGCAATGTAATGAAAATTGGGCAGATGCCCGAGAAGATGCTGCGGGAATAGGTCATGCTCGCCGAAGCTCAATGATTGCCCACTATTTCCAGAATAATTGATGATATTTTCGGCCGAATTAACCGCGCTAGATATATTCTGCTGTACGGTTTTGATATAGGTTTGTCCAAATGTTTCCACAACAAATTGCTGTGTGTCACCGTCCTTGATCCGGAGCGTGATAAGGTTATTGCAGTTGCCGACAACCTGTCTGGCTCTTGCCTCGTCTCCCAGCCTGGCCACAATATCGGGTAACGTTTGTGTCGCCATGACGACCTGAAAGCCGGCGCCGCGGCCTTTATTAAGTATCTGAATGAAGGGCAAATTGACGACTTCGGCCGCCTCATCGACAAACATGGAGATTCGCCCAGGCTTCTTCCCGCTGTTGTAGATCATCCCGGCCACGGATGCGAAGTCTGCCAGGACTATTGAGCCGATTGCTGACGAAACAATGGAATCCGATAAGGAATCTAACCCTACGTATAAAACATGTTTGCCGGAAATGATCGTTGATGTGTCAAATATCTGTCTGGAATCGCGGGTGTCATCTTCATTCGGTGATAAAAGTTCGCCCAGATCTCCAGATGTCAACATGTTTAGCACTGGAATAAGTGAAGCAATCATCTTCGAAAAATGAAGCCGATTGTGTTCGACAAGCGACAACAAGCCATCGATCCCCTCAGAACCATTGGGCCCATTGCTCATGGTTGTGCGGTACCATTCAATGGTGGCCAGCCAGTCTGGGTTTGTGATTGTCTCCATTTTTTTCGCTTTGCCGGCCTTCGCCTTGGTAAAGTACGGCTCCGCGCTTCCTTCTTTCCAATTGGGCTCAACGCGATTCGCATGTGCTTCGATCGCTTTTACCAATAATGATTCGGCCCCACCTTCGATGTAATACCTCAACTGTTTGATTGATGGACGTTTGCCAGTTTCAAGAAGACCTTGTGCAACTAGATTTAGCGCTCTGAAAGCAAACGCGGTAAATGCATCTGATCCACCAGTCTGTGATGGGAGTAATGAGGCAATCCTGGAAGCAATTTCTGTTGTCCGAGTGAAGTTCCGCATTGGGTCCAAACGGACGGAAGATTTTGGGAAAGCAGGATGGAAAAACAAAAAAGAATCATCACGCCCCGCCCTTTTGCATTCGAGTTCCATGCGATCGCGCAGTTCTTTGTCACCCTTTGGGTCGATCATAATGACTGTATCGCCACGGTGAATGGCTTGGGTAACCATTACTTCGTAAGCCCTCGTTTTCCCGGCCCCCGTAGTACCAAACATGATGGTGTGGCCTTCTAGTGATTTTAAGGGGATCAAAACGTCTTTTTCTTTTCCTGTGTTCAAGCCATGAATCCAAGGACTCCCAGGATTTTCTTGGTCATGGTTGATTTTTGCGCCCGACAACATGTAATCGACTGCTCGTTGTGTATGTATAGGCATCCAGTCGAATCCCCAGCCAAACCACATTTTTTCTGGCTTGACTAATTCCATCAGTTTTTCGACATCCATAAACGTCAGCATTTCGCCAACTTTTCCACGCCCAACTAAATTAAAACCCTTGATAGCAGACTGGAGAGCCATGAACCCAAAGCACAACCAAGGAATCATCATTGATTTTCCTCCTGGCAATACAATGTATCCGGCAAACGACGTTGCGGTAGCCACAAACCAAGCGGCAGCAATATACAGTTCGTAAGGTTTGCGTATATACGGATCGTAGTTACTTGCCATTCAGTAAGTCCGCCCTTACCAGGAAATAACGTGATTGAGGCTTGCCGGAGCTATCAAGGCCAGTTTCATAACCATCGATCATCTCAAGTAAACCAGATGCTTTTAGTACAGAAATGCAGTCTTTCAGTTCTATTTTTGTATCTTTCAACCCTTTTGATTTAATTTTTGTTATTCCACCTGGTTGTGACTCAAGATATTCAGATGGTAGTTTTTTTAGTCTGTTTAAAATTAAATCGGCTCTCCCCGATCTATCATCAGGTTTTGCATTTTCCTTTTCTTTCGCCTTCCCGCCCAACAATTCATCTAGTTCAGGTTTGTATTCTTTGCCTGCTTGCTGTTCTTTCTGATTTGATTTGTTTTTTTGGGGATAATTTTTTGATGATCCAATAAGAGAGCCTAAGAGATCTTCAGTGTTATGATCGTCCGTAATATTTTTCTCATTGGTTTCTTTAACCGATACTTGATTATTTTTCGGTATTCTTGCCATCTTCTCATTTTCTAAATTAAGCTGACCATATTCGATTTCTCTTGTTGATTGATAGTCGGCTGCATAATCGTCGTCATAATCATTTATCGCCAAGCCATCTGTATGGATTTTGCTCTCAGAGCTTGAATCATTGCTTTTTTTATTGTTTGAATTTTTCTTGGCTTTATTTTTTGTCTGATTTTTTTCAGATTTTTGAAACAAGATACTCGTATCAACTAATTCATCACGAGCCGGCAAAACAGTCAGCACACTATCATCTTCAATGATATCGATATTTGATACCTCGTCATTTTCTCCCATCGATTCCTGGACGGGTCCTGTATTTTGGCTTTGCGTATTGCGGATTTTTTCCAAGTGAGTTTCTTCAACTTGATCCTGCGATGTAGGCTCAGAAGCATCAATTACAGTATTTGATTGATCCTGTAATTCAATTCGATCTTCCAAATCTTCGTTGTCATCCATTTTGATCCGAAGATTTTCTTCAATAGGTTTATGTTGAGTTTTTACAAAAAGAATTTCATACCGCGCTAATTTAAGCGCTTCTAGATGTTTTTTCTCTTTGCTCTCCGCAGCAGGGACTTCAATATCAAACACATACCCGCCAAGTCTACTTTTCTCAATGATTCCGGCATCCAGAAGAATATCAGCCAGAATTTCGTGAGTGCTGGGGATAAATGGGCATTCAGCGGACTTTAGCTGAACTTGCATATCATTAGCAGCCAATGGCCACACCAGAAACACACCGTCCTGACCATGCCAAATTCGTCCGTTTTCTTCGTTAGGTACCCAACGTTTTTTCTGAACAAGATGCCGCATGGCATCAATCAACCAGGGCTCCAGATGCATGCCGGCCAATGGTTTGCCATAGCGATCCGCATAACTCCACTCATCTCGCTCCATGATTTTGTATCTCACTGTGTCAACGATGTTAGCCAGCGGGTTGCCATGGTCTTTCTGGTCTTGTAATGCCGCGTAGAGCGTTTTGTAAATAGCCTTTTCGCCAGTAGCAAAAATATCCGTTTGTTCCTTCTGAATGGATTTACCTGCCATGATATAAACCGTTGAACGATCTTCTTTATCAATCCATCGAATGTGATAGCGTTTCAACTCATTTCTCTGGAGCCATTCATAAAGTGATTCAGCACCAGGTCGCCATTCAATACCCTTTTCCTCGGCATATACCGATATTTTGGATATAGCGGTAATTGCCTCACTAAATAAGCCTGTGAGGAAAGCAGCGTGAGTCCAAAGCGATTCTTCGTCTTTTCTTATTTCTGGCGTTGCCCGTGTCAATATTCTTCGTTCTGCATATCTGATGGAAAACAAAGAGACTTCCAGGCAAAAAGAAAATAATCCTCCCAACAACTTGAAATGATTTTTCTCTGAAGCAGGCAGCAAGTGCGTCATTTCAGCGAGATGCCTTATTGGGGACATGATCTTTTTTTCTACTTCATCCTTGTTATGCGCTCCAGCTAATCCCCTTGCTAAAATGATTTGCTTGATCATTTCTTTATTTTTTTCGATCAGCAAATCACTGGGAATCACCGGAATGCCTGTCGGAAAGCCTGGCAATCTCTGTGAATATTCCTCAAAAACATCCAGACTATTTGATTGGGCATTTACTACATATGTTTTCTCAAGATTTAACTTGCTACGTGGCGGGGCTTTTTTCGTAAATATCGCAGCAATTTTTTTTATCATTATTTATCCATGAAGCTTGATGTAAGTGTCGATGAGATTCTGAATATTCTGGCGCATTGATATGGGATCAAGGATGTTTCTGAACTCTATGTCTACTGTTCCATTTGTACCAGCAGAATCCAAATGAATGCTGCCAATTCCCATCAATCTTTCTAATATGCCCTGTTGAACACCGATTGTTTTTATATCGCCAAATCGTATTTGAACTTGCGACTGCGCAATAATCCCTTTTTTTAGGATGACGCCATCATCGTCAATGTAAAGTTTTTCGGCAAAGTGGCTGTAAATAAACCTCAACCCATAAATGATCAGTAATATACCGCCCAATCCGAGTAGCTCACCAACGCCTTTTAAATTAAGCCATTCGGGTAACGTTTCTATACCAAGGCAATAAAATACCCAGCCCATAACCCTGTATGGATTCATAATTAGCAAGCTTCCTATAATTATTTCAAAATAATTTGTTATAAATCCCCGCCAAGCTTGATGAAACTCACGCTCTCTGATTTCATTTTCTATTTCTTGTTTTTTGTTCAACTTTTTGTCGTTTGATTGAATCCGGTTTGCCGTAAAGCCCAAGTGGTTGTCTGGCATTACGGTATATTCGTCGCCTGTTTCCCGTGACAACAATGCGCACATATCCATCGCATCGTCGAAACTTGCAAACGAATTCAACCTTAAATTCATCAGGTTGTTTTTTGGCATTACTGGTTCTCCCGAGTGCTTGGTTCTAGCTTAATTGCCCAGTATTCAATGGGTTTGGTTTTGAACACGGGAGTTTGGAACCCTGACCATCGTAAAGCGTGATCGCGTCTCACCCTTATTACTCATTTGTGCACCAATGACTTGAAATGGCTTGATGTATTGCATGAATTTTAATTCCACCTTCATTTTTCTTACCAAGTTGTCCCAATACATCTGGTCGACACCTAATATGATCTTTGTGGCAACGTTTGAAAAAAAATCTTCAGAAAAATGAGTGGGGGATTGACTCGCGCAAATGAGGCCAAGGCCAAACTTCCGGCCTTCTTTAGCGATGGTGTTCAGGATGTTGTTCTCATCGTCTCTAAAGAACAGGTGAGCCTCATCAATAATCATGATGTCACGCAACAAACCTTCTTCCTCTCTTCGAACCGGGCCTCTTTCGAGCGCAGATGAAAAAATTTCTTGGAGTCTGAACTCAACAAACATTCGCTTTTCATCCTCTCTCAACGCCGTAATGTCGTAATGCCAGACTGGATTTGATGGATCAAATGGTGGTTGTTGATTCTTGAATATCCCGCTTGCTTTGAGATTGTCGAACCGCTCGACAACAGACTTCAGAACTTCTTTGGACTCATATTTGATGAAGTCCTCCAACTCCTTGCCTGTTTCAAGATTTTCGATGTACTCCTTATACGATTTGATGGCCTTGTGACGCAGTTCTATCGCTTTCTCAAGCAGTTCTCCATCCGGTTTTGCACCCGGCGCCGAAAGCTGCTTGTTTATTTTGTAGAGCTTTGTTGTGATCTTATTTAGTTCTTCCAGAGCTCTACCGGCCTGTGTGTCACTTCCAATAATGAGCTGTTTGAGTTTGACAAATGCGTAACGGCAAGCATCGTCCATAGTTGGGTAGCGTTTGGGGTATTTTCGATTAATGCCATCATGCAGAACCCATGACTTGTAATTGTCTGCAAAGAACCCGTTAGCGGCATAGAGATCCGTAATCAAATTCCGCATTACAGCTTCTTGTCGTGAACCAATCGGCCGGCAGCCATTGATTGTTGCAATGAAGTCTTGTACGCGCTTTCTCACGCCACCGAAATGACGATCCTGACTTACTTCAAATGGATTTAGCCCGTATTCGGTTGACTCTGAGAACCTGACCGAAGATGTTCCGTGCAGATCGATATCACCATGCACATCCATGATGTGAATCCGTGGCGCCGGTGAAAACTGATGCATTTGTTGGATCACACGTCGCAGGAAAGTAGTTTTGCCCATGCCTGTTTTGCCCATGACCAACATATGGGCGTTTACTAGGCAATCGAAATCGCAAAATACCTGCGACGTTTGGTTTTTTGACAAGAGGTAGTCATCTTGTCCGAGTTCTATCTTCATGGGCTAAACATCTAGAAATGATGCTGCTATTCTAAAAACCCATTTTTGATTGTATCGCTGTAAAAGGCGCTGTTTTTCAGTCTCTTTTACTTGACTGTGGAAAGCCTATCCCACAATCGAGAACCTTGCCTGACTCAACGTCTCTAAAATGCTTGTAGTCGTAGAATCGTTGATTTACGCCCTCATCACTCAGTAACCAAGTGCAATCATTTAGGTTTGCCTGGCCGGATAACTCGGCCATCCTTTGCTTGAATTCATTTAGCCGATCATCTCCGTATGCGTTTGCAACATAGGGGTGAAGCGGGTTTAGATAAAACCTCGCATTCACTTTTTCTTGCTTAAGCCATTGAACCAGTCCCTTTAATTCGCTAAAGCGGTTTTCGATCCATGGCGGTGCCATTGATGGTTTGGGATTGATCGGAAATTGTTTGTGAATGAATGCTTCATGATCTCTTTCTATTTCGTGGTCATAGCGATCCAGGTAGTATCGGCCAGTTTCCTCTATGTCATACCTTACCGAGGGTTCTCCGCGTAAAACAGTGACAAGCCGGCTAAATCCATCTGACAAACTCGATGCAAATAAATAATCAAACAACACCTTTTGTTTGCTGCTTTCATCGGCTAGAGGGTGTAACTGGTAAGCCGGGCCATATGACTTGATGTCCGTAAAAGCAATTGGCTCCAAACCATATACGATATTGCTGATTGCCACGCCTTCGTGCTTCAAACCCTTCAGTGTTGCCAAGATTTCATCGGGCTTTGCGGCTAGAAACGCAAGATTGTAAAAGCGTGTCCCTGGCAAACGCGCTTCTAATAAAGATGGCTCGATCATGCCCATGATTGACGATCCAACAATGAATGCGTTCGGTAATTCATGTTTTGATTTTTGGCGCTCGTCTGGCGATTCGTTAATTGCCGAAACAATATTTCCAGAAGCCAGAGGCGATCTTTCCCTTGCATCCCTTACAAGATGTTCGACCTTCAAATATCGTTCGTTTGTAGTCGACGATGTGTATCGAGCACCAATCGAGTGCTTGTCACTAAATATCTGGTACGGGTTAATCACCACATTCCAGGTGGGTAACGCCCAGGCAACAGCTCCGGTACAAAGCAAGCTGGCTTTCCAAAATGAATCAAAACTGCCAATAGATAAAGCTTTCATGTGATCCTGACATCCAAATGCTGGTGAAAAATAAAGCTGATAAATAACCCACTGTTTTTAACGAGGGTTGTAGTGATTGAACATCTTTTTGTGCGTTCACATAACTCATGCACACGGATAGCAGAATTCCGATTTGAATGAACTCCATGCCCGAAATTAGACTGGTTTGTGCGCAGCTATCGCAAAAGCCAGCGAGCATGCTTGGGATTGCAACACCGTTGATGCCAACCATCCCTTTCCAGATTGAAATGGCATGAGCAACCGATTCGGCTCGAAACACAACCCAAGCCACCGTCACCGACAAAAACGTTAAAACGATTGCGGCCGTATCGGGCAGCTCGTATCTGGTTCGCCCCCAAATTCTGTGCATACCAATGAACAAACCATGCAAGAGTCCCCACAAAACAAACGTCCATGCGGCGCCGTGCCAGAAACCACCAATAATCATTGTCAACCCCGCCGCCATAACTCCTTTAGCAAATCCATTCCTATTTCCGCCAAGCGGGATATACACGTAGTCACGTAGAAATCTTGATAATGTCATGTGCCACCGCTTCCAGAAGTCGGCAATGCTTTTCGCTTGGTAAGGAGAATTGAAATTTTGAGGCAAGATGATTCCGAACATTAGGCCTATCCCTATGGCCATATCGGAGTATCCGGAGAAATCGAAGTAAATTTGCATTCCATATCCCAAAGAAGCCGTCCAGGACTCAAAAAACTGTAATGTCGTGTCGGCAGCAAAAAGAGGGTCTACTTTCTCGGCGATTCTGTCGGCAATAACACTTTTTTTGAAAAGCCCGATTACAAACAAAAACAAGCCTTGCGAAAACTGACGCGCATCAAATGCAATCCGCTCTTTGAGTTGCGGCATGACATCCGAGTAATGAAGGATTGGCCCCGCTATAAGGTGAGGATAAAAAGAGATCGAAAAGGCAAACCGTCTTAGGTTGAAGTCCTCTACATAGCCTTTGTAACAGTCGACTAAGTAAGCGATAACCTGAAATGTGAAGAACGAAATCCCTAGCGGTAAAACCAATCTCAACGCTTCGGTCCTTGAACCAGTCAAGTCGTTCCAATTTTCAAGGAAGAAATCGGTGTACTTGAAGTACCCAAGCAAACCAATGTTGTAGACCAAGCCGATGGCTAATAATGACTTGGATTTTGTATTAGAGATTTTCCATCCCAAGAAAAAATTCCCAATAGCATTGCCTATGAGCAACGGTACGTACCGCGTGTCCCACCACCCGTAGAAATACACTGAACAAATGATGACAAGTAATTGCGCATCATTTTCACGTTCCAATTTTTGGAGCGTCCACCATGCTGCTATTGAGAAGGGAAGGAAGAAATAGATGAATTCTGGCGAATTGAATAGCATGTTTGCTCCTGATTACCGGTACAAACATGCTATCCACTACACAAAAACTTATCCGTGTAAAAGGACGCTTAAAAACGCCTCTTTTGGTTGACTGTCCTATTTTGGGACAGCTAAGAATTTCACAATCTATCTGGTCGGCGAGCCCGTAAAAACCTTTCTTTTTGGGTTCTTTCCTTGATCAAAATAACGCTGATCGCACTTAACGAGCGATACAATTTTTTATTATCAAGGTTTTCTTGTATCAAGTCGCTGACAACTTCGTGAGCCATTTCAAGCTCTCTATAGCTCATTAAATATGGGCTAACTGGCAACAGTCTAGGCTCATAAACCCTTTGAACTGATTTGTCTTCCAGGCGGATCTGTTGTTCATTCAGACGATTTGCTTTCTCTACTTCTTGCGCAGGACTTAAGTATTTCGGATAGTAGGTTTCTCGAATGCGTTCAGAAACCAAATACCATGCACCCTCGTCGAAGTACTCTTGTTCATCCGGATAGGTAACTTTTCTGCTCTTTCTAAACCTTTTGTTGGCTATCTTTTGATGGTTTTCATCGAGCGCCTGCAATTGCTCGCATTCATTCCGCAAAAGCTCATGGCTCTTATCTTTATTAAAAACCGAGCTGTTCCCTCTCTTATCGACACACTCTTCGATAGACAAATATTCCTGAAGATCGAGATCCCGGTTGGTGTTGGTGCATGCCGTAATCAGCATTGCCAACATAATTATGACGAATGCGAATTTCATACATTACCCTTCACGTTGCTTAAGCTCACGTCCAAACACAGATTCTAGCTCTCGGTACCGCCATGAACTGCAAAGTGTTTTATGCCCAATCGTCGATTTAGTAGCCATCAGCTCGTATAGCTCTGTCAAATTAGTTTTGGAAATTTCGTTTAATCGGTTTGGCAAAATCTTCAATTTGTCGTTACGTGCCTTGATCGATTTTTGGGCATCAATTTCTGCCTCTAGCCTCGTATGGTGTTTTTTGGCCGGATCTTGCGGTATCCGCATTTCTGGATAATTCTCATCAATGTAAAGTCCTTTTACAAATTCCCAGCAAAGTGAATTTTCCTCTAATGGGTCTTTCGAGCTATGTCTTCCGTGCTCGGAATTCCCGTCAAGGTTCGATTCAGAAAATTTTTGAACCATCACTATCCGATGGCATTCGTGATGGGCCAGCAAATATCCTTGCTCTCCACTGATTTTAGTTTCTGTCATTCGCTTCATTGCGCATGCATCCAGCTCTGCATTCTTTTCCAGCGCGAATCGTTGGGCTTGAGTACACCCAGTCAACCAGCCCGCCATCATTAAAACAACCAATCTAAACATAACCTTTAACTTATCGAATTTACCCTGATCCAGCATCTCACAGTCTTAAAGCAATGCAAGGGAGCATTGATGTCATCTTTCTGATTCTAGGGGGAGGCGGTAAACCCATGAATTAGCCTGAAATAATGAAAAATTTATTTAGTATTTCACTAAAAAATATCACTACTACGGATGATTGGTGATGATTACCCTAATTATCATCACTAAGCGCGAAAACCTGGCGGTACGATTTCAACGGGTCATTTTATGGTTCTTATGTTCGCTCAAATAAAGCTAAGGACTTAATTTGAAAGGGATTCTTACTCATCTTTTTCCTGAAGCCATTCCTGAACATTACCGCTTTGCCTGGAACAAGCTGCTTGGCTTGAATCTGTAACGGTTATTCAATCCGATGCTCAGACTTCATGAAATAACCTGACTCATCAATCTCTTGAAAACCCCTGACACATGCAAATTTTTGTCAAACAGCACAGTCTCAGGATATTAAGAGGCAAAAAATAAGTGTGAAGTCATGGCGTATACAACAATTAAATTCTATAATTAACAAAATTTTGTTGTATTTTGAATTTATGAGTCTTAATTATGCTGCATAGCTACTCGTTTTCTAATTTCCAGTCGTTCGCCCAGAGGGTCGAGGTTGATCTAACCATTAAGCGTAACACCGCATTGACCGATTGGATGGTCGACGAGGTATGCGGCAACCGCGTTTCCAAGCTAATGGGCATTGTCGGCCACAACGCCAGCGGCAAAACGGCATTGCTCAAGCCGGTGGCGTTTTTGCACTGGTTTATCTGCCACTCATTTGCCAGCCAACCAGATTCACCGATCCCTTTCTCACCGCATTTAGCCCATATTGAGTCGCCGACTGAATTTGAATGCCTATTCGATTTTGATGGCAGCTTGTGGCGTTATGTGCTGCATGTCACGCCGACCAGGGTTTTACGCGAAGCTTTGTATCAAAAGAGGGAACGCTTTAATTATGTGTTTGTGCGCGAATGGGATGCTGACAGCAACAACTATTCGGTTAAACAACAAGAGTTTGGTTTACCTGCAAAGTCAGCCAAGAAAGTTCGTCAAAATGTCTCGCTAATTTCCTGGGCAGCCCAATATGATGTTGCGCTGGCTAAGCAATTTATAGCCAGCAGGGTTATTACCAATGTAAATGTCGTCGGTCGTCTGCCTATCAGTGACCAAGCGATTATGCAGGCCGCCGAACATTTTTCTGCTTATCCTGAACAACACACATTAATGAATAATTTGTTATCCACATGGGATTTGGGTTTATCCGGCGTTAGGTTACAGGAAATTCAGCTAAACCCAGTCGATGCTCCGGAGCAAAAATCTTGGATAGCATTAGGCGAGCACGTCAGTGGCAGCACCACATTTAGGTTGCCATTTAATATGGAATCCAGCGGTACTCAAGGTGCTTTTGTTTTGTTGTCGCGGCTCTTGCCAATACTTGAAGAGGGTGGATTAGCTGTAATTGACGAATTTGAGAATGACTTACATCCTCATATGCTGGAGCCCATCTTGGATTTATTTGCAAATCCGGCAACCAATCTTCATGACGCACAGTTGCTGTTCTCTACTCACGCCATCGAAGTTTTGAATTTGCTGGAAAAATCTCAAGTCATGCTAGTTGAGAAAGACGAGGATTGCGTTAGCACGGCCTATCGATTGGATACGGTAGATGGCATCCGTAATGACGATAATTTTTATGCGAAATACATGGCTGGAGCCTATGGAGCGGTACCCAATCTATGAGCAAATCCAGACCGCAGAAACAGACTTTGCTCTTAGTTGGCGAAGGTTATGACGAAGAAGCATTTTTAAAATATCTGAAATCACAATTGGTCGGCAGAGAAGCTGGCCTGGAAGTGAAAATCAAAAATGCCAAGGGCAAAGGCGCGAAACACGTTATTGAATGGACGATTCGCCAAGCCAAACAAGCCGAATACGATGTAGTGGCGGCCTTGTTCGATACCGATACAGATTGGTCAGCCGCCGTTCAAAAACAGGCCAAAGCCAAAAAGATCGTTGTTTTGGCGTCCGAACCTTGCTTTGAAGCCATGCTATTACGCTTGCATGGCGTTACGCCGGAATTCGATAACAAAAAACTGAAAAAACAGTTTGAGCCTTATGTGAACGGCGCTGCCGCTGTGTTGGAGCATTATGCAGCGCATTTCAATCCAGATATCCTCAAAAGCAAGCGTCACCAGGAAAAAACCATCGATGTGTTGTTGAAATTACTCAAGGCGTAGACCAAACATTCACTTGTAATTAAAGAAGGCTACGTGTCCCATAATGAGACACAATTGTCCGCCATTCTGTGCGAGAAAGGACGGCACAATAAAAAAATAGCAAGTGGTAGCAGGTTTATTTAATCGGTCTTCTGGGTATTTGAAGGTTTTAAAAGCTCACTGACAAACTCATGAAGCGCTTTTTCCCGCTCATTTCCCAATGCAGCGCATGACAGCGTCAGAGTTATATTTTTTCCATTATTTTTCAGTTTGCCTACAGCTTTACCTTTGGGGTCAAGAAATAACTTGGGTTCAAAATTTGATTGATTTAGCGCTGAGGTTTTTGAATTCTTTTCCGATGATTCGAGTATTGCCATTTTTCCGATCTCAGATGCCACTCGAATCTGGGTCAATGCGCCCGCTTCAAGAAGCTCGATAGCTCTCAAAGTCGCTTCACGATACTTCAGATTTTCACCTGGCTCTCTTCCAAACAGCCTTTTCAATTCTTCAGCAGCGGTTCTATTCAATAGAAATGGCTTGCTATCCAAAATTTCTCTCAACCATGCCGGCAGTTCGATAAAAGCCAAATAACGGTAAAGCTCGCTACGTGTTTTCTTCAGATAGCGAGCTAACTCAGATCGGCTGCCAAAATTTTCTTCAACGCCCTGGATGGCAAGGGCAACTTCGTAATCGCTTAATCCTTCTCGGTCAAGGTTTTCAGCAACCGCTATAAGTCGCATTTGCATATCGTCCGCACATTTCACAATGGCGTTGATATGTGATTTCTTTAGAAGTTGGTGTGCACGCCAACGTCTTTCGCCAGCGATAATCTGAAATCTGCTTTCATGCTTTCTTACAACAATGGGCTCAATCAAACCATGCGCATCGATTGATTCGGCTAGTTGCTCTATCTTTGCCGGATCGAAATCCCTTCTGGGTTGCCATGGATTGTGATCGATCAATTCCATTGCTACTGGCTGACTTTGCCCTTCGCTGCTGGTTAAAGAGAAAATCGGATCAGAGGACATGTGCTGATCGAGATTGTTCATTGATAATGATTTCAATTTATCAAGAGGTGATGGTTTTCTGGTTTCGTTCATTGTTGGTGGTCCTTGTTTGTCTCATTTTGGGACAAAGGCAAATATCAATCCGTCCCATAATGGGACGCATCAAGCTTGCTTGATAGAGGCTTTTTAATTGCCTTGCGCAAGCCCCAATTTAGCAACCAGGTAGTGCGCCAATTCTTCAAAATCTTTGGCTACTTTCCCGTCTTTTTCCATTTTTCGTATTGGCATCCTTGCGATCGAGGCTTCGCCAACTTTTGCGCCTGCATGGATCACCATCGGCAATATGTTGCCAATCTTCTCTTGTACCGTTTCAAAAATAGCTTTGCAGGCTCGTCTTCTTTCATCGTGTCTTGAAATCAATACGCCGATATTGATCAATTCAGGATTGATGCTTTCTTTGATCCGATTGATATATGCGGTAAGGTCGGCCACCCCGTACAAAGGGTACTGGCTGCTCGTTTCAATTGGGACTATGTAGTGGGTTGATGCGGCCAACGCATTGCCAGTAAGTAATCTAAGTGACGGCGGAGTGTCGATGATGATGACATCATACGCTTCGCGCAGCATTTCAATACGTCGACGCATTTCCTCGTACGGTCTTGGTGAATAATTTCTAAGCGATTCTTCAACTGACTGATCAAGTTCAAGCGATCCAGGAATTAAATGCACATTTTCAAATCCTGGGTTTGTTTCAATTTGAATCGATTCCATGATTTCCTCAAGACTGCCACGAAACAATACGCTTGAGTTTTTGCTTAACGTGGACGGGTGCGCGACACAAACATGAGTGCTTGCATTTGCTTGAGGATCAACGTCGATTAAAAGCACATTGAATCCTTGAGCGCCTAGTTCGGCTGCCAAATTTACAGCAAGCGTTGTTTTGGCTGAGCCGCCTTTTTGAATGGCTACGGTAATGACCGGCGCTAATCCTGTTTTTTTCTCGCTCATTGTTTTTCCTGTTTTTTAAATTGAGTGATTTATGTGTCTGTGTCTCATTGTGGGACACAGCGATTCCTTCGAATCACGGTTCATTTTCCGCATATTTGAAATAATGCAACCAACCACAAAAAGATTCCTTTCCAGGAAGGTGTCTCATTGTGGGACAATTTTTTATCGCTACGCCTAAGTTGCCTTTTCTTTGTCGCTCAATCCCAACATGGCCTTATAGCGCTCATCCCGGTCGGTATGAACATAGATGGAGGTCGTGGCAATGTTGCTGTGACCCAGATTGTCTCGAACGATTGCCAAGGGAACACCGTTGGCAACAGCGTGACTACCATGTGTGTGCCGCAGCCAATGCGTGCTGGCTCGTTTCAGTTTTTCTGCTGCCAAAGGGTCTTTACCAGCTACTTCACTCGCCGCATCTTCGAAAAATCCTTTGAGCTTTTGATAAAGGCCCGACTCACTAAGTGCTTCTCTGCTTTCCCCACGCAGCTTTCCAATAATGGGAGTGTCCACTGACACGTAACCCACCGGGCCAAGTTTTCTATCCCTTAGATGGGCGTTAATGCCTTCCATGAGATTGGGGGATATCGGGATTTCGCGGTGCTTATTACCTTTCCCAATGACATCCATCCACCATTGATCCCCATCAAAGCTTGACACTTGTTTCAGATCTCCGATTTTTGCCTTCGTCATTTCGTGAAGCCGAAGTCCTGTTTGGTATGCAAATTTCAGAATGAATGCTGTGCGCCGGAAATCATTTCGTTGCGATTCTGTCAGCACAACATTGTTCGCCTGATTTTGTGCAAACGTAGTGATTTGCTCCCATAAAGCAGGCGATAACAATCGATCTGTACTGCTGGTTCTTCGTCCATACCCTTGTGTGCTCAATCCTGAAAACGGATTGCTATCCAAATAACGCTGGCCTACCAACCATTCGCAAAGTCCGCTTAAAATGACTTCGGTCTGCCGAATGCTCGAAGGTTTAAGCGGTCCCTTTAGTGGCCGCCATTCTGGAGTCCATCGTGGCGCCGGTTTTCCAACCCACCGGTTAGCAGGTTGAGGATCGGCAAGAAACCGCCTATATTCAGCGCAATCAGGCGTTGAAATCGATGACAAGGCTTTCCCTTTCTCAAGGATTGCCCACAACAAGAATCTTTCAGCTTCTTTTCGATAGGCACGGTGGGTCGATGTATCCTCATCCCATAATGACAACCAGGCCATAATGGACTCGTAGTCATTACGCGCATCAATTCTGCATCGTTCTATGGGTGCCCGGTTTGTACCGGTTTCACCGGTTAAATGCGCTGGCGGAGCAAACCGTTCCAAGGGTGCAATGCGATTGTTAACAACAACCAAATCAAGATTGGCCGCCTTTTTAGACGACAGGTCCAAAGAGATTCCTAAATAAAACGCTGATGTCGAAAAAAAATCGTGGATTGCTTCCGCTGATTGTTTACCTAGATGGGGTACTTTTTTCCACCAGCCGCCTCCGTGTTGATTGATGAACGCAGCGAGCTCAGCCAGTGTTTTTATTTTTTTGACGCTGGCTAACCGCGCTGAAATTTGCTGAGGGAGCCATCGGTTGTAGGGATCTTCTGATTGAGGTCTGGGATCTGGTTTTGATTTGAGCGTATCAACAGATTTGAGTGCTCGATTCATCCATTCCTGGCTGTATTCTCGTTCCTGCTCCCATAGTTTTGCATCAACATCTATTCCTAGTTGCTGTGCTTTTCTTGCGAGTTTTTCGCGTAGTTGCCTAACTGCTCGCATAACCTCATTTCGGTCTGCGTCTTCAAGATACAGTTCCCCTATGACATCCCATGAAATGCCTTGAATCCAACTGCGTATCAAAGCTAATTCGCGGGGATTCAAAGTGAAATCCTTTCACTGGTTTGTTTTTCTGCAGGTCGGCGCTGTTTTTTGACCAATGCCTGCAACTTAACGGATCGTTCTTTCTCTTGAAGTAACGCTTTTTCCGTACTTGACAGTTCGGCACGTAATTTGTCGACCTCTGCTCCCAGCTTCCCTTGGCGTTCTAACTGATCGCCGACTTGGTTCATGATTTGCGTCAGTCTTGCGCGTAACGATTCCTGATCAAGCTTTGTTGTTTCCAGGGATCGATTCAAATTTGAAATGATTCTGGCTTGCTCGTTCTTTGCCGCTTCTTTTTCTTCCGCGATCCGCTTCAAATGCCAAAGATGATCTTTCTCAGATTTTTCCGACCATTCCTTAGTTTGGGCTTCATGCGCTTTTCGTGCTTCTTCTAATGCGCCTTCTACTCTCGATAGATTTTCTCGATTAACACTCAACGAAGATTCTGTTTCTTTTAATTGCTGGGTAGTGATTTTGAGGTTCTGAGTCAAGTCCTGACCCAATGACACTTGTTCGGCTAATGCTTGCGTCAACTGGCTATTTTCAGACGCCCATTTCTGCTGATTTTCAGTGAGTTTGTCTTCAAGGCATTTGATTTGGGATTTCCACTCGGATTCCCGAAGGGATAATTCCTTTTCCCTTACGTCGAACGCTTTCTTTGCCTCCGACATGGCTAGTTTCCAAAGCGATTCCGAGGCCTCAACGATCACGGCCGGCATGTTGGGATTTTCCAGCTTCTTGCGATGCCTTTCGACAAAATGCAATGTCCAATCATTCATCGCCCGCTTGATCACAGCAGGACTGTTGATATGGATACGATCACGAATAGCATCAATCGTTGGAAAGCGTCCGTCTTCCAAGAAAACTGAATTGCAACATTCGTAGGCCAGGGAATAGGTATCTGATCGCTTTTCCATCTCGATCACCTTCCCAGGTACATTGCCAGATCAAAATTGAGCTGAAGATTTTTTTGTGCGCGGGTTGCAGCAACATAAAGAATGTTCAGATCTTCCTCGATCGGTCGCAAAAGCTCGCGTTTTTCTGCTTCGCTGTATTTCGACAAATCCGGTATTTCGCAAAGCTCGATAAAGTCTTCATCCAACTGCACATTGGGCCATTCAAGACCTTTTGCTTTGTGCGCGGTTGACATAACAATTTCAGATGCATCCATGGTAGGAGCTGCGCCGACTTTTCGTCTGATCTTGTCGATAATGTCCGGAATGGCATCGCCGTATTCTTCGGTAATCCTGCATCTGGGCTTGATCTCGGCGTCTTCCACTTCCTCTGCGTAAACCTTCAGTTCCGTAAAGTCAGTGAAAGAACGGATAAACGGATCTCTGATCAAATTGAATCGACGCTTCCATAAATGGTAAATATCCAGGATTTGCTCGAATCGGTATCCTTCGCTGCCACCCACATGCCACCAACTCATGCCTTTGTTGAGTGCTCGGGCAGTTTGTGAAAAAACGCCCGCATTCGAGCGACTGATAATCGTTTTAGCTTCGTCCTCGTCGATTTTTCCAATTTTGTCGGTACCGGATAGTCCGTGTACCTGCATCGTTTCGCCTTTGAACGCGAGGATTTTGTTGGCGACTTGAGCGATGTTTGGTCCAAATCTGAATGATCCGGTCAAGTAACGATCAATACCCCCTTGCTTGATTGCAAATCCAAGGGCATTTCGAGCCCCACGCCAACCATAGATTGCTTGATGAGAATCCCCCACGAAAACCTTTTGAGATGTCTGTTTGAAGATAATTGACATGCTCACTGGATTCATATCTTGGCTTTCATCGACCAATAGATAGTCATACTCGGAAAGCACCGGATCTGATAACTGAAACAGCTTCAGATAGCCATCGTGCAGCATGCCGACATCACGGTCGTCAATGTCGATCATTTTCGACCATAGTCTTTTGGCCTGGATTACTATCAATTGTTTGATCGCATTCTCGTCCAGGCCACCGATTCCATTGAACAGTTTTTCCAGCCGTTTGTAGTGCTCATGAACGTGCTTTCCTTGAATCTCTCTATCTGGGCTGTAGAGAAACTTGATCAACGTTTCCAATACCACGCTGGCGATAATTAGGTCATCGTTGTGATTCCCGCTGTAGCCGATCTCCCGGCCCAATTCATCGGCAAGTCGCAACGCTTTCTCGACTTCATGGGGCTTCAGCCCGCCAATTAATTTGGATTTATAGCGTAAGCCGGTATGACGGAAGGCGAGCGCATGGGATGTGATGGGCTTGACCAACGTGCCTTTGAACTTTTGTTCAGCCTCGATTTGAACCGATTTGTTGAGAACCAGATAAAGCATTTTTTTGTGCTTTCTGGTTTTGGCGAATTCAAGTAACGTGGATGTTTTTCCTGCGCCCGCAAAAGCTCTTACCACCAAAATGGGCGCTTCGGTTTCGACGATGGATTTTTGTTCTACTGTAAGTTGCATGGCGATCTCTCAATGGCTTTGTCTGCCCAAAAGCCTCTCACGAGTCGCCCAATACGCAAGATTCTTCCATCAATCTGAAAAAGGTTTCAGGATTGACGCTAAATCCTGCGGCATTTTTATGTCCGCCGCCGCCATATAATTGCGCTATGGCGCCAACGTCATAATCACCCGAAGAACGAATCGCAAAGAACCATCGTTGATTGGTACCATCGAACTGGTAACTGACCCCGAAGGTCCCCGATGCTTTTGCCAACTCATGTCCCAGTTCATTTGAAAACTCAGAAGGTGCATTCACTGCCAACCCTTTGGCATCTCCCAATCTGATCCAGTGTTGTTTGGCTTTCAGGCGCAAGACAGTCTTTTCCCGTTGTTCGAGCAAAATCTTGCCCAAAGACTCTAATTCCGCAATGGACTCTTGACTCATTAGGCCATCAAATTTGTTGATGCTAATGGGTATTTGACTGTGTAACGCGCACATGACCGCCTTGGTGCTGTCATCATTGAAGCGCCACAAGTCGTGATCCTCGATGATGCTCAATAGGCGTGGAACAGTTTGGTTTGGGTTGAAATGGCACCACGCCAACACGCAGCCACTGTTGTTCTGCGAAAAGATAATGCGAACATTCTCTGGCAGGGGATGTGTTGCCCAGTAGGCTTCATGCGCCGTTTGCGCCGTGATGTGGTGATCGATCAGTGTGAGGGTTCTGGCTTTTTGCGCTGCCTTGACAATCTCGTGCGGGCTATACGAAAAATCGACAATAAACACGTCATCGCCATCAGCGAACTCAGGCATTGATTCGTCGTATCGAACGCCCTGGTGCCGCGTTCGAATGTCATCATTGTTGAAATGGTTCCATACCGCCCAGGCTGCAGCCAGTCCGTCCAAACAGTTTTTGTGATAGAAAATAACGTTCATAAGTTAATAAGCCTGCTCAATTGTTGCCTTGGTTTTTTTGTCCAGATCATTCCACACCGACATCACGGCTCTGCCGATTGCGGCCTGTTCGTCACGCTCGCTACCGAACATCCAGTAGGATCCGTAAATACTCATTGCCGATGCCGTGAGGGCGATACCCAATGCAATCAGTAATTGCGAGCCCACTGACAAGCCATCCGCTCGTTGCACCTCGTTAACCATCCGATTGACGGTTTTGGCCACTGACGCATTCAGCTTTTCCTCGAACGCTTTTCTTTCCCTGTCGGCCACTACCGTAAATTCCGCCTGTTTTTCGCGGGCATGGTTGTCCACCCGTGAAATCGAAGAGACCAGTTTGTCTTCCAGTTCAAGAACCAGCGGTACGGTTTTGGTCTCTAGCTCGCATATCCGTTGAATAAGTACACCGATGTCACCGATTGCTTCAACGATCAATGCGTCACGTGTTGTTCGTGGATGTTGGGATTCGCTCATGGTTGTTTAGGAAAAGAGTTCCGCGTAGCAAACATCCAAATTTCGGCTCACATGCTTGGCTAAACATTTAATTCCAAACATATCGGCCCAATGAATTCGCTTTTTCTCGTCCGCATCTTTGTTGTCACGCAATAAAGCTTTATAGTCTTTGGGGTCAGATAGCACTTTTTCGATTGATAACTTTTTGATTGCCAAAATATCAAAAAGCTCGTTTTCGAAAATAGCGGCTTTGGTATTAACCTTCGCAGAATTATTTTTCGATGCAAAATTTAGTAAAACTTGAAATTCATCTTCAACATTCGTCTCCACTCTATTAAATAACACACGTATTTTATTAGCCGGAATCCCTGAACCAGATAACATGGCAATTAATGATATGGTTTCACGCTGTTCCTTTGTACCGTTTGTCACTGGTATTACAAAGTAATCAAATTCCACATGCGATTCTTCAAACTTAAACATCCCATCCAAAAAATACTCGATATTCGATGCGCCTATATCAATAATGACATCTTCGGCCCTTACCAATTTCTGAAATAGCTCCCTAAACTTATCACCTTTAAGCTTTTCTACCGCGACACCCAATCCCTCAGATGTTTCGTTGATACTTTCTACTGCAATTATTTGTGCCTCTTTCATTCGAGGCGATAATACATGCGTTGCAATCGTGGTCTTACCAACGGTTCCTGTATAACTCATAACAGCTACTTTCATTTGTTAATCCTCTATATGATTTTCTTCATCTATTTCTTTTAGTGCATTTATTCCAAAGCTTCTTCTTTCTTTTGGGGTTATGAATCTGTTTGGTTCTTCTAAATCATTCTTTATAGTTTCAAAAAGTTTTGTTTGATTAATCGAGGTATCTGAACGAATGATCAAATGTTGATTCTGCTTTTGGTTTGTATCGGCTTCTAAATTTTCGTTTTTCCGTTTGTTTCTAATCCTGTGCAACGTTGTTTCGAATGTTCGAAAGTTCATTTTGATACCAAGCGATTCTCTAAGCGTATCGAACACCTTTTCCCTATGCACTCCAGATGACAAGGCCAGTTCGACAGAGTCTATTACCTCTCTAATTTTGGCTGTCTCAGATTTTCCATCCATCCCGCCTGCCAATTTGGCCAGGGCATCAATGGCATCATTTTTTCTTCGATCCAATGTCATCATCGAATTTAGATTTGATTTGCTTGTGATATGGATTTGTTATGTAAATGTTTTCGCTATGGTTATGGTGTGTTCTGATATGGCTATGTCATTGCTATTTACCTGCTCACTATTCGTCACGACTTTGCTCATCGAATACAATGAATTTGTTATGTCCAGATTACACAGACTTTTCTTCCCATGTCAGATCGAAAGAAGCGCAAAAACCGCTCCTTTCGTTTTGTGGTTGCATACCAGTTGACAATCTCTGGAGGATCATTAGAAAATGAAGCTTCGTGATGGGTTCTGCGCTACAGGATGCCTTTATCCCCAAAGACCTGCGACGATCGCAGGATAAACAGCTTCGAGATCCCCCGGACTGCCTATATGGCGGCATGAAGCCACCGGGACTACAGCCTTTACTGGCTGCC
>Ga0048259_102931_pt1 | contig 25590 bp, 29 predicted proteins | sample SubbioQV12_Dec13_FD_54352 | JGI IMG/M metagenome (GOLD analysis project Ga0048259, IMG submission 54352) | Serpentinite rock and fluid subsurface biosphere microbial communities from McLaughlin Reserve, California, USA - QV1.2_Dec13... | ecosystem: Environmental > Terrestrial > Deep subsurface >... | reverse complement strand
TCAGCAAGCGGTGGGTTGGTGGGCAGCTTGTAATAAATGTGATCCTATTCCGGATAAAATCGCAAATGGTTGCTCCTCTTATTCAGGGTGTGCCGGGGGCGTAAAAACGTTGTACTGTGAAGGTGATAACATCCATTCACATTGGCCCGAGCGAAGTCAGGATATCGTCGAGTTTTTTGTGTCAGCGACTCAAGTTAGCCCACGGGCAAAGTGAAATTGGCTCTATATGAATCGTAATGGATGCAAAGGTAAACCCGAAAGCAAACGGTCACCCGGATTCCTCTCGGGTCTGCCTGCTCCTTTTAGTGGCTGAACAGTTGGTTGACAACCGACCTGGACGTATTGAGCCTAGAGCCATCAAACGACGACCCAAAACGAAGCCGAATACCGGACAGCCGATTGGGTTACATGGTGCCTTAATTATTAAAATCGGATAGCTACTCCGAGCGGCGGGTTTTGGCCGAGTTGAGTTGACGACGATACAAAATTGCTCGCCCAAAAGCGGCCGTTCGTTGGAGTGACGGACGAAAAATTACGCCGACATCATCAATGACCGGTTTTGGCCGTACCTTGCCATTCGAAATCAGGGATTTTCACTACTATTACAGCCCGAAGTTTTTCATTAATTGTGGCACCCGACAGGTCATTAAAAATAGCTTGCTTTTTAATTCCACATAAATGCCGATATGTCGACAAGAGTGATGTCTACGTTAGAAAAGTTTACGCCCAGTCTTGAGGTCTATTCCATCGACGAAGCATTTCTCGATTTAACTGGTGTGCATCCTTGCCATAAAGATCCGATAGCCTATGGCCAGAGCATTAAAAAAGCCGTGTTTCGGGCGACCGGGATTCCAATATGCGTTGGGATGGGACCGACTAAAACGCTCGCCAAATTAGCAAATTTTGCCGCCAAAAAATGGAAAAAGACCGGTGGCGTACTCGATCTGTCCGACCAGCAGCGGCGGGAAAGACTGATGAAGATCGTACCGGTCGGCGAAGTATGGGGTATTGGTTCACGTACCAGCGCCAAGTTGAATCACCTCGGCATTCATACCGCATGGGATTTGGCCATTCAGCCAACTCAACGCATTCAAGAACAGTTCAACGTCGTTATTGCGCGTACCGTGATGGAGTTGAACGGCATTCCCTGCCTGGCATTGGAAGAGATCACTCCGGACAAGCAACAAATCGTCTGTTCGCGCAGTTTCAGTCGGCGTTTAACAGAATTCCGGGAATTATCCGCGGTTCTCGCCGAATTTGGCTGCCGCGCAGCGGAGAAGCTTAGAAAGCAAGGCTCGGTGGCTGGCTGCATTACCGTGTTCATCCGGACAAATCCGTTCAACCCCAACGAACCGCAATATCAGCGCTCGGCCAGCATCAAGCTTGATACTGGCACCCAGGACACGCGCGTCATTGGCGTCACAGCGAACCGCTTGCTGGAAACCATCTACAAACCTGGTTACGGTTACCAAAAGGCCGGGATCCAATTGAGTCACATCCATTCGGAAGCTTCGCCCGGCCAAATTGATTTGTTCGACTACGCCGGTAATAACCTGCCTGCAGAAAACCGTGTCCTGATGAAAACCATCGATCAAATCAACCGTCGTTTCCCCAAAGGAGTTTCTATTGCCTCAACGGGGCTGGATAAAACCTGGAAGCCTAAAACTGAAAGAATTTCTCAGCGCTATACGACGGATTGGCGTGAGTTGGTTACAGTAAAGTGTTAGTGATCACGCGGGTTTAATTGCTCGACACTTAGGATAGCCACTGCACCCCCAAAATTGGTTACCCTGATTTCCACCGCTTTTTGCAGTCCGCAAAACCATAGGCCTACCGCACTTCGGACAAGCATTTTCAGTTTTCTGCTGCTTTTGCTCGACGATAGCCTTAACATGCCGAATGTGTTCGACGTGAGTTTTAATGGATGGCACTAGTCTGCCAGATTGAGTTTTTCGACAAACTTCAGCAACTTCAATATCAGTCAGAACAGGTTGTTGTTTGCTTTTTATGAAGCGGATGTAACCACCAGCATAAACCACATTTTCAGGCATTGGGGTCTTGAAATCGCTATCACCGATGAACACCACTAATGAAAACAGTTTGTCAGGCGTTAATTCTAAAGCTGATTGTAGCGTCTGAGTGTGTTTGTAATTCTGGTGAAGGGGGTTTTGAAACTTGGAGGTATGACGATAGATTTTTTGCGTCCATGTTTTTTGCTGTGCGCCACCGAATATCCAGCCACCCATGTTTTTGGTTTCAATGACGAATACACCATAACGAGAGACGATGACATGATCGATCTGAGTGGTGCCGTCTTTGGTGGGCAGTGTCACGTTTTTAAATAGGGTGTAAACCTTCTTATCCAGAAACAACTTTGCCAGCAAATTCACCTGAAACTCACCAAGAACGCCTTTCATGAATGGTGTTTTCAGGAAACCTACAATGACCAGCAACAGGAATAGCCACCAATAATTGGATAGAATCGGCCAAATTGCTTTTAATAAAATTTCTTCTAATTGCATTGCCTTAACTCTGAAAAAGTCATCTGCAATATGATATACGCTAAAGACTGATATTATTAAATCGAAATTTTTTTAAACTGCGCCAAAAACTCATCCAAATACATCCAAAGCAAAACACCTGCCGTCAACATGAATATCAGGGGATCGGTGAATAAAGCCACCAAGATAGCCCTTCCAAATGAAACGACAAAATCCAAACTTGCTGCGGTATATTTCCAAATTTGCCTGATAAGGCTGGGCAATGAAATCGTCTCGACGAAAAAATGCCCCATCACCGAAAAAAACTTTCTCATTGCCTGACCACTAATGGGCTAAGCGTTTACCGCATCCCGCAATACTTTTGCAGGTGTGATCTTGACAACCTTTTTAGCCGGCGAAGTAAACATCTCCCCGGTTCTTGGATTGCGGCGTTCCATTTCCGGTTTGTCGTTTACTTTGAATTTTCCGACATCCTGAAGCGTAAATTCGCCTGAGCCAATCACTTCGCTTTTAATTGTTTCGGCCAGGCTTTTCAAAACATCTTCAACCTGTTTCTTATTCAGATTGGTGTCTTGGGCAATTTTTGAAATTAATTCACTTTTGTTCATTTTTACTCCTTTTGGATTTATGGGAATTGAATTTTTTATTATCGATCATCAAATGAAATTTGCCGAATTGAAAGGCAGCATATTTCGGTTTTTTCGCTTCAGAGATAGCCGAATCTCGACTCTCTGGACCAAAACCCTTGCCATGCATTACATCCGATCGCTCGGGCAAAGCTGAGATGGCGGCTGGTTTCGATATGCTCTGCGACCACTGTCATTTTCTTCATGGAAAAATGGCTAATCATGTGCTGGAGAATTTCGCGGTTTTCTATGCTGGACATGGCCAACTTCAAGAAATTGCCATCGATCTTGAGCACATCAGGCTGTGTCAATGTTGTTCGAAGCATGCCGTCCATGCCGGCACCCACATCGTCAACGGAAATCAGTACGCCATGTTCCTTTCGCCATTCGAGAAACCGTTCAGCAGCGTTGTGAAGATCGGCATTCGACGCAAAATCTTCTGTCCATTCGAGACACAACTTCCAGTTCGAGGCAGCCACTTTTACAACATCACTCGGAATCCCCATGACAGAGTCTGTGGACAGGTTAACGGCGATCGTTTTCCGCTTCCACTTATCTGGAGCAGCGTTGCTGGCTAAATACTCAAAGAGTTTTCGGTCGACCTCAACCCATGATTCATCGGCCGATCTTTGTCCGCGAAACAAAGCCTCCCAGAACAAAACTGGCCGCCGCTGTTTGACTGCTAAAATGGGTTCGCAGGTGTAATTGGGTATTGGACAACTAAACATTATCTTCCCTGGCACAAAGTCAAAAAGTATAGGTCACGCCGAAAGTGAGGCAATGAGCTAAAACAGCCATCGCCACACCCCGATCGAACTGGTCACAGTGAAGCCCATTTGCATGGCAACCATTGACCAGGTTCTTGTTTTGATGCCGTAGGTGAGCCAAGCTGCATTCGATAATAGGAACGCCACAAATCCCCATCCAGAGAAAGATGTGTTAAGTCCCAAAACCAAACTCCCCAAAAGCCCTGTAATCGATCCAAACCATTCGACAAATTTCAGCATTTGCTTACCCGCGCACCATTGAAAGTTGATTGAATCGATCCAGGAAGGATTTTCTTGCCTGTTCCGGGGATTGAGGCTTTATTCTGAACGGAGCAAGCGGTATTTCAGCAATAACACCCCATTCCGCATCATCACTTTTTGCTTCCATCAGATCCCGTTGCTCCGTGGCCAACATAATTAGATCGGCTTTCTTTACTGAAATGGGCACGCCATCGTAAAGCCCGAACCGCTCAAACAAGCAGGCTTCTATACGCTTTTCGATGGCTTTGTATTCCGGCAACAGTTGCTTCAAAGGTGGGCACATCGCCTACATAGGCCTCGGCAGCATCATGCATTAATGCAGCAAATTGGTCATTTTCCGGAACCAAATAGCTCACCAAAACTGAATGCTGAGCCACCGAATAAAAATCCCTCGTATGGCCGCCAAAGCGACAAGTGTGCGACAAGGCATGGGCAATATCGTTAATGCAAAAAACATTCGGATCGGGGGCTACAAAACTAATGTAGCGTCCGGAGCGTGCTTGGATCGATGGAATGATTTCTGGAATCACACAACCTTCCGTTGTTTCGCTTCGCCACCAAATACGGCGACCAATTTCTCGATTAGATCAGCCATCCCGCCGGCGAATAGTGTCAGATCGGCTTCGAATAAAGCTGCTGCAGAGTCGTATTCTTCATCCCGGTTCTCATTGAACAAATCGAGCAGACGGATTCGCTTAATTCCAAGGTTTGCATCGAGATCAAACACTACCTTGTCTTCCCAGGTCAGCGCGATTTTGGTCACACGTCCACCAGCATCGATATGCGACCTAACATCTTGCGAGAGCAGGTCAATGTTTTTCAGCTTGATGACACCATCTTCATCCGTCGAAATCGAAGCACTGTTCCCAGGCGTGAAGCCTTCAGGGAAGTGGTCGCTCACCCAACCCGTCATCGTTCCCGGCACGTTGTTTTCGACAGACAGTGGCACAACAGGCAGCGAACCAATCGTCTTCCGCAAATGCGAAAGCAGTTTTTCCGCGTTGCTTGCCGACGAAGCATTGACAATGACCTGATGTTTCACGCGATCGACATAGGCCATCGTTACGGATTCCTTGCTGAGCGCACGCGGCAACAATTCGTAAATGATTTGGTCTTTCAGATCCGCACGCTCTCGACCCTTGACTCGACGTTGTTCCCTGGACTCGATTTCCGTAATTTTCTCAATGAGAATCTTGTTGATTGAGGCTGAAGGAAGCACCTTGGACTCGGTTTTCAGCGCGATAAGATCGTACTGGCCAATCCGGTACACCAGGTTATTTTCCTCAAGGAATTCAGCCGGCCTTGTCCAGCCGACAGAAACAGCATCCCTTGGCGAACACGGCATAAACACTTTTTCGTTCAACTTGTCTTCAAACTGAAGTAAATCGAGTAGCTGGGTTAATGAATAGACCAAAACATTTTTGAATGACACCGCGGAACTCCTTACTGGCCCTTGTCGATTAAAAACTCATCCTTGTTTCGCCCAGACGCAATTAACTCCTGCATCCATTTCGGCGCGACACCACGTCCTGTCCAGGTTTTTTCCGGATTGGCTGGATTTTGATATTTAGCGGCAACCTCTCCGCTCAATACACGGCGCTTCCGCCCATCAGGCTTTTCTGTTGGTTGGTCGAATTTGATTTCGACTGTTGCACCGATGGAAGCGGCCAATTCTTTAATTTGAACTATGACCTCTTTGCGCATGGCCTTTTGTTTTTCGGCAAGCTGCTGCTGTGCTTCCACAATCAAGGCTTGCAGTTCGGCAGGTGTTTTGTTGACTATATCTAACATGTCGTACTCCGTTAGGATAAAAAACTGATATTTTAGATGCGCATCGGCATTATGATATACCTAAATAGTGACTTGCCGGGCGCCTCAAGAAAACAGGCACTGGCATTGGCGGCAACAGTCATCTTGACGTTGTCGTCATCGATATTGCTTACGGCATCGAGCATGTATTGCGCATTGAAAGCGACCGACATCGAATCGCCCAGGTAATCAATCACCACATCTTCTTCTGCTTCGTCATGCTCCGGATTATTGGTACTGAGCTTCAACGAGCAGCTTTCTATGTCGAAATTCACACCTTTGTATTTCTCATTGGAAAGCACTTCGACGCGCATCAATGCTTCTTTGAGAGACATACGATCCACGCCAATAGGATTTAAAAACGGTTGATTGAGACTGCGACTAAAATCCGGAAATCGCCCATCGACCAACTTTGAAGCGAAAACCACGTTTTTATATAAAACCTCAATCGTATTGCTCGAAATACGAATTTCTGCATCCGCATCCGAATCATCCAGCAAACGACTCAACTCCTGAACGGCTTTTCGTGGCAAAATGATTTTTGTATCTTGCCCGGTTTCACCAATATCGTCTTCATACAATGCCAACCTGTGACCATCGGACGCCACCAGTTTCAGCTTTGAATTTTTGATACTCAATTCCAATCCATTGAGGTAAAACCGCGTGTCATTGATTGCCATGCAAAATGCCGTTTTATCCAATCCTTCTTTTAATTTTCCCGCATTGATCTTGAAACTCGTTCGGGTATCGTTGCGATTGAATTCCGGAAAATTTTCGGCAGGCAATGTATTCAGTGTATAACGTCCTCGCCCGGAAGTTACTTTTACCTTGTCACCATCCAAATCAAACTTGATCGCACTTTCTGTAGGCAATAACTTACAAATATCCAACAGTTTTCTGGCAGGCAGCGTGATCTGGCCTTCATCCCGTATATCATTCAGATTTAGCTGACTGACAATTTGAACTTCCATATCAGTGCCAGTCATAACCAAACGATTATCCAGGTGTTGAATCAGTACGTTCGAAAGAATGGGCAAGTTCTGGCGTTTATCGATAATGCGGGCGATTTGCTGCAGCGGGGTCAATATTTGTTCGCGGTTTACTGTGAATTTCATCGGTTTTCCTTTCTTCAAAAGAGAATTGATTCCATTTTATGAACCGAAGAAATAATGCAAGCCCATTTTAGGCCGTTTTCGCCAAACGGTTTAGCTCGCTTACCACGCAGCCAGAAACAGAAAAACCGTCTACCCATTCTTCTTTTAAATGGCATTCGAATACGTTCTCATGCGCCTTGTGAATTAAGCGATCCAATAGTAAATACACAACATTTCCCATGTCGTCTTTCTTAAAATCCAGTGCTTTTGCTTCAATAGCCGACGAACTTCCCCGAAACTGAATGACCAGATCGCGGGTTGCTTCATTTAGGCTGATTTGTTTGATAACGCGATTGTTGGCCATGTTTTGCATTTTGGTTTAGTTATTAGAGGGAAGTCAGGATGAAAGACACAGGGTTTTATGTGCCTTTCATTTCTTTTCTATTTTTTCAGGCAGCAAGCCTTTTCAAAGCGTCGATTCGTTCTTTTAATTCCGGTATTGAATTGATGAAACGATACACAAAAGCGTCAAAATGCACGAAATCGTCATCGTCGGCTTGCTCGCCATAGTCTAGCCCTGCTTCACTGGCTAGGGTCTTCCATTTAATCAGCTGCCCCATATACTCGTCGATCGAGCCTTTCAAATGCAGAAAATGACAGGATACTTCGCTTTTTTGCTGCGGCCGGATCAGTCGGTAAATGGCCTGGAATTCTTCCCGAGATTTGTAGGATCGGTTATAGAAAATTACACTGTTGAGCATAGGCAGATTCAAGCCGTCTTGGGTAACACCAAGGCTGGCCAGCATCACTTGATCGCTTCCGTTGCGGATGCGTTCGTTCAATTTGGTCGTCCGCTTCGCAATGGTTTCCTCGCCGGTGAAAACCAGGTTTGTGATATTCCGTTTTCTTAACTCTTCCGAGAGACGCCGCAATACCACGGGGTTCTTCGCAAATGCAATGGGTCTTAATCCCTTGTTGATTTCGCTTTCGATCAGGTCAAGACAAACCTTTTCCTTACTGGTCAAGGATTGAAAGCCTCGACCGAAGCCGCTGACCGCGCTGGGCACATTCGCTGCCTTGAAACAGGCCTCAAGACGAGCCAGGATCATTGTCAAGTTAAGAGCCTTGCCTTCCTCGCCACGCTCCTTGGCGTACTGCTTGTACCAATTGGCGAACTCTTCCGCAGTTTTGACATAGAGCAGCAAATGATCCATGTCCCAATCGACTTCAATCGGATTGCATAAGGTTGGCACTGGAAATTTCACATAGCGACTGACAGCCGGTTCCTGCTGGACACGTCGCTTGATCATCGGCGCTACCCATGCCCTGTAATCCTGAAGGAATGCAGCCTTGATCTTGGGTACTTCCCGTTTTGCCCCGCGTTCGTGACTATCCAAAAACTCATTCGTTGCCCACTCCAGGGTCACGTAACGACGGGTGAACTCATCCCGGCCTGTTGGCTGGAATTCGGCGCCATTGAACAACCGCTTCTCAATAAAGCCGCCATTCATTGAGTACGGTTGATAAGCCCTTTCTTGACCGGCCACAAAAGCCGCCAGATTTTGCATTTCGCGGGGATAGTTGGGGCTCGGCGTGCCGTCCAGAATATACCGGCGTTTAGCGCCCAACGCCCATACTGCGCGAGTTTGCTGAGAAAAATGGTTGGCCAGCAAACCACCTTCGTCGCACAGTACGTTTTTGATTTTCTTACGCAGAAATTTAGCCAAGGTCAACTTGGGAAACCGCGGATCGATGGCCATTTTCAGCCGCTCGTAACTAATGATATTGACCTTGCCGAGCTGTTTGGTATCGCTCAAGGTTTTGATCACCTTGTAATCCGTGACGCCAAGCGATTTCAATTCATTGGCCATTTCTGGTACCAATCGCGACTTCAAAACCAACAACGATTTTCCATTGAGAAGCAGAGCGAGCGATAACGCGAGTCTGGATTTACCCAACGCCATTTGCCAGCCACAAATGGCACCCTTGGGCTTGAATGCCAACTCGCAAAGATCTTCGAGCTGATAGTCCCAGGTCAACCATTGGTCGATCCCAAGTAGCGAAGCCTTTGCTTTTAAGCGGTCTATTTCTTTTGGAAAAACCTTCTTGATGGGCGGGTACACTTCCTCCCAGTAACCGGCATCAACAACCGTTTTTTCCGGGGTGAACAACGTGAAAAAGGTGTCGTGATCACAAGCAAATTCACCGCGTCCCGTTTGGACAATAAACCCAGCATCAATACGCTTGGCCGTGACGGCTTCATTTTTCGACACCGCCGCCCCTTTTTGTGCCCGGTTAATCAAGGCCATTTTGTTTGCCGTCGCTTTAAATTCCGGCGTGCCTTTCCGAAAAATCGTGCGTCCGAATGGAATCCCCATTTTTTTATTTTCAACAATGATCGATTTAATACCATAGATCAGTTGGCGATTGATGACCGGTTCACCACCCGCCGACCGGATGACATTGCACACCGAACTTAACGCCTTTAAAGAATCGTCCTGCATGCTGATGACATCGAGATTCAATTGGAACTGCCCGGCATAACGCGTCTTCGCTGGGTACTTATGCAGGTGATCGGAATACATGCGTGATCTATAAAGCGCATTCTTCACGCGGCCTTCTGTGGCGCCGTCGAAGAAATCCAGTTTTATCCAGCGACCGGCTCTTTTCAGCATCACCGTGTTATCGCCGGTTGCCGGTGTGGTGATCACAGGCTTTGATTCCTCAACACCTATGACGCTAATAGGATTTCGGCTATGACCAAGTTCCTCTACCGAACGGCAGCTCAGTTGAAACAGTGCTGGCGATATCGTGTTTTCGTTGATCGAGCCCGTGGTGATTCGGATGCTTTCCGGCGCATTGACCGCCGGACCTTGAAGCCTTCGACCAAACACCATCAAAACGGTGCTGACCGACTCGACATTTTCTTCTTTGAATGCATAGCTTGGCAGATCAAATACTGCTCGCAATCTGCCAGCCATGACAGGCGATTGCTTCACTATCGCTTGGGTCGATGCCGGCACGACAGCAGCCACAATATCGCTATGGTTTAAGGCTTGAGCCAATGCGTATTCGTGAGACACCGCCGATGTGTCAGGGCCGTATTTCCCGTAATGGGTAACGCCAGGGTAAGCATTGAGGAATGGACTCGATAGCGGAATCGAGAACGGCGGATTGATCAGCGCTGCACTGAATTTAACCAATGCGACTGACTCCATTCCGGCATGTACCAAGTCGAACATGTATCCGTTTCCGTCAAGGATTTCAGAGACCATTTCAACCAACTGGCCGTCGACATCCAGTCCGCACAAATGAAACCGCTTGGGATCGGCATAGCGGAACATTCCGGCATTCCCTATGCTGTTATCCAGCAGCCGGTACCGGCCGTCATCGCGATCGAATGCGGGTGAAATAGCCTGCCAAATAAAACGAACCAACCAATCGGGCGTGAAGAACTGGGACAGGGTTTCCTTGCGTTTCTCGTGCAAGCCAGCCAAGGAACCTGCCTTTGATGCTGTGCTGCCTTTCGACTGAATCTGATCGAGCTCGGCAGGGAGATAGCGCGTTAGCATTACGCTGCCTCTTGCAAGCCGGCTTTTTCAATGATTCTATCCGCGGCTTCTGCTTCGCCGTTGATCATCAAGAAAGCAATCAAGGCATCGAACGCTTGAATACTGAATCGGTACTCGTGTTTATCTTTGAAGCAGAGTATTTCAAGATGCCCACCTTTACCAAAAACCGTTCTGGAAGCAATTTTTTCCCGAGACCAACTGAGATTCTTGATAGCCGAAATATACTCGCTGATTGAAGCACCGAGTGAAACCCCGGATTCCTTTTCGATGATGCCGAACCCGTCCATTAAGGCGGTCAGTTCATTTACTTTCGAATAAGCATCGTGGTAATTAACTGGCCAGGTTTGGCAAATGACACGTCCAGCCTTTTTGTAAGGCTCGTAATATCCACGCTCGCACTTCAAATTCAAACGATCGATGATTTTACATGCCAGCATGTTGAGGCCTTTTTCTTCCAGGCTTTCGACCTGTTCATTGATCGATTCGGCAATCGCATAAAATTTCACTTCAGCCAAATAGGCCTCAATCAGCGACTTGTCAGCCTCCAGATCGCCGTCTGTATGCGACCAAAACTTTTCCGCAAAGGATTCGCGGCGACTGCGGCTGGATATGACTTTATACAGGCTCGAATCCAACGAAACCCTTGCTGGAGTTCCATTGGAATGCTGGCTGCTCAATTTCCCACAAAGATTTTCGAGATAGCTTTCGGCAACGGCTTCAAAGCATTCCCCAATATAAAGCCTGGAATCTCTGACAGAAATACCCAGTTCAGATAAGAACTGCGCATGCTTGATTAGCTCGTGGCGAGAGTCCACCATTTCGAGCATGCGAGATTGAATAGTTGTTTTGATTGATTCTGCGGTAATAGTCATTGGTGCTTCCTGTTTTTTTGTGCTTTGGAAACACGTTAAAACAGGTTGCCGGGAATGCAACTCACTTGTGACCCGCGCACGCGCGGGAAAGACATGATTACACCCGAGCAAATACAACAATTGTACTTGTGACCCGCGCACGCGCGGGAAAGACACCGGGCTCCATAACCTGGGTTAGTGTAGATGCGCAACAACCAGCGCAAGCGCGGGAAAGACTGAATTTCCTATTGCAAGTTAAACAGATTGGTACACCAACCCGCGCACACCCGGGAAAGACCGGATTTTTCGACCGTAGACCTCGACTACGTTACACCAACCCGAGCAGGCGCGGGAAAGACCCCGACAAATAGTGTCAAGGCCGATAAAACTATACTACCTATTGTGTTTTTCGCAAATTTGCCCTTTTGAGAAAAACTTGACTATGGCCTTGCCCTTGTTCGAAACAATCTCAAAATTTCCTTGTTGGATTCCGAGCGATCCATGACAAAAACCGATTCTTCTCGACTCATTGCCAAATCCAACAAGGATTCCAAAAATTTCTCACATTCATCTTGAATTTTCTGCTCCAGCTTACTTTGCGCAGAAACATACATGCTGACATAGCGAGATGTATTCGTTTCGGCATCGTGCTCGATTCTTATCCAGGCTTCGCCCGGTGGATCGTTGCTTTCGGTTTCCTGATCAGCCAAAAACAACACGGCATCACCATCGCCATCCCTGGCAAGGGAAACAAACTCTTTTTGGGTAACGTCCAACACTTCACCTGCAAATGGCCAGCCTGATAACCCAATTCGTTGCAGAATCCAGGCTTTCTCCCAGCAAAAATCGTTTTCATCAATTTCAAAGTTAATATCCCCTTTTACTGATTCTTCCGAGATTTCATTAATTAATTTTTTGTCGTGATCAAAACCTATCTTTACGGACTTCATTAAAATGAAGTCTGGATCGTTATGAACCGCATGAAACATAACTCTACCAAGCATATTGGCAATCATCGTGCTTCTCGCTATATCCGTCATTGATTTGACCACCTCTTTCACGCTTCCTTTGTTTTCTTTTTTGGAAAATAACTTCCATTTCATCGGATATCTTCCCCAGCTAACGATATATTCCTGGTCATGGGAAATGGTTTCTTCAATGCGCCACAATGCACCGTTAATTAAAATGCATGGTTCGCCTGGGTTTGCTCCGGGCAATAACAACGAACCAAGCGAAGGCGCATTTCCGACAAGTACATGATGATCCCTTTGAAGGCACTCAATGACCTCGTACCAGGGATAGGAATTGTGAGTCGGCGGTCTGTAAATCAAAGGCTTTTTACCGGCCAGCAATCTTTGAAACAGGGCCGATTTTTCGATGATACCGGGCCCAGATCCGAAGTAAGAACGGTTGTCCGCTGACAAACCAAATTCGCCGTATTTCTCACGCTCAGCAACTCGACCCCACGTCGCGGCCACGGCGATCAATTTTTGGGTCTCTTGGTACGAAGCTATGTCGTTGGTCATGACTTGTCGCATCCGTAAGGAATTACCCAGGAAGAACTGGGCTTGTCATGCTTGGCATAATCGGCAACCGGAATAACTTCACCGGTAACCCGCTCAATTTCCGCAACAGACACCAGATACTTATCCAGGTTGGCCTTGGTTGCGGTCGTGGTATTCGGAACGATCCAGGCGATGGCACGCTCGTTTTCGCCGGCACCACGAATAATGACCTTCCAAAACGCATCCGGCGTTTTTACGCCGTGACTTGTCACGAAATAATCATCGTCCGGGTTGTCGCCCCAGATTACGCCACCAATGACCAACAACTCATCAATGTCACGGTAGCATTCGGTAATTTCTTCCGTGAGCAACCAGGCTCCACGGTTCATTTGAGAAGTTTGAGGCAGGATGTTGGTCATGTAGTTTGACTGCATAATCCCTGTCCAGGATGAATCGAGAACATTCGCGTTAACCTGATGCCCCCGGTCATAACCCAATCCATAGGCTTTGCTGGTTTTTTGCTGGCACTCGCTCGGCACATTCGGATCGAGCATGAACGTGTCGTATCTAGGCAGATTGCCGGTGTCATGCTGGGCGTTGAACCTGAACTTGACCGGTGCGCGTTTTGAGCAATCGAGCCAAACTGTAAAGCCATCGTAATCGAGCTGCATGACATTGGATTGTGGCTCAGGATCGACGGTACCAAACGCTGAAGAATATGCGGCTAGATTTAACTGCGATGAATTACTGGTGTTAGTGGGTTGCTGGCTAGATGAGACATGGCAATGGTATTCACCTGTTTTTCTATTGGAATGACAGCCTTCTTTATTGAGGCCGCCTGGGTGAGCTGAAACAACACCTGCAAAAAAGGTTACCAGCGCAACGATCAAAATTCTGTTTGGATTATGTACTTTAAACATTGGGTGTTCATGATTGAAATCGAGCCAAATAGGCTTGATCTCGATTGTCCGTAGCTTTTGAATTTTGCAACTATTGGAGCAAAGGTCTAATTGCAACCCTTTCATTAACCAGCTCCATTTCGTTATTTCTCAACATGTCTTCACCAAATACGTTTAAAGCAAGGTCTTTGACGATCCGGTATCGACCATCAGATATCTTGACCGGGAATGAGTAGATTAGTCCTTCGCTGATTCCGTAACTGCCATCTGAGGCGACACCCATACTGATCCAGTCGTTTGCTTTGGTACCGTATATCCAGGCCGACATTTGCATGATTGCAGCGTTGGCCGCAGAAGCCGCACTGGATTGGCCACGTTCCTTGATGACCTCCGTTCCCCGGTACTGTACTTTGGGAATGAACTCATTAACAAACCAAAACTTGTCGACCAATGACAATGCGTCAACCCCATCCACCTTGGCATGGTGGAGATCCGGATATTGCATGCAAGAATGATTTCCCCATACCGATACACGCTGAATTTTGCCGGCAGCCACGCCGCATTTTTCCGCAAGTTTTCCAACAGCTCGGTTATGGTCGAGCATCGCCATGGATGAAAAACATTCTGGGTCTAAATCGGGAGCATTTTTCATCGCAATCAGCGTGTTGGTATTGGCTGGGTTTCCGACCACCAAAATCTTGACGTTTCTGCTGGCAACAACATTTAATGCTTTGCCTTGTTCCCTAAAGATTTCCGCATTTTCCAGCAACAGATCGCGTCTCAACATGCCGTGTTTTCTTGGTTTTGCGCCTACGAGAAAAGCATAGTCGACATCCCTGAAAGCACTCCAGGGATTATCGGTCACTACAATTTCGTGGAGCAGTGGATAGGCACAATCGGCCAGCTCCATCAGAAGTGCATGCAGTCCTCTTGGATTGGGTGTGAGTAGTCGCAAAGAAAATGGTTGATCGCAACCCAGCAATTCCCCAGCGGCCAGCCGAAACAACAGTGAATAGCCTATCTGGCCGCCGGCACCGGTTACGGCGATATTGATCGGTTTAGGTATTATGATTTTCGTCTGATGGCTTACTGGAGATGCCGGTTCGCCAACGCTGCTGGAAAGATTCTCTGTTAGCATGGAGCCTCAGTCGGTGCGGTTTTGAGCTGGTATTCGAATTCATCCAGCGGCATTGGCTTGCCGAACAAATAGCCCTGGCACACCTGGCAATTATTTTTCTCCAGAAATCCACGCTGTAATTCCGTTTCGACACCCTCAGCAATGACTTCCATGCCCATGTGTTTGGCCATGGCGATGATGGTCTGTACGATGACAGCATCATCAGGATCGACAGCGATATCGCGCACAAAACTTTGGTCGATTTTTAGCTGGTCGATCGGCAATTTCTTCAAGCTGGACAGCGATGAGTACCCGGTACCAAAATCATCCATAGAAAATCGAACGCCTATTCTCCGCAAAGCATTCATTTTCAGTATGGCGTCCTCAATATCATCAATTACCAGGCTTTCAGTAAGCTCCAGTTTTAACAGGTTCGGGTTAATGCCGGTTTCCAGAATGACCTTTTGAACGTTTTCAACAAAGTTTATTTGGTGAAACTGCTTCGGGCTGACATTGATTGCAAGCTGTAAGTGCTTTGTATGATCGTATTTGCTCCACATGCGCAGCTGTTTGCAAACCGTTTCAATGACCCATTGCCCGATCCCAAGGATCAAACCGGTTTCTTCTGCCAATGGGATGAATTCAGCGGGTGGCACGAGCCCTCGCAGCGGATGGTTCCACCTGGAAAGGACTTCTGCGCCGATGATCTGACCGCTGCTATGCACTTGGGGATGGTAATAAAGCGCGAATTGATGATTCTTAAGCGCCAAACGAAGTTCTGCTTCTAAAGCTGCTCGCGCTATGATCCCGGCTTGCATTTGCGGATCAAAAAACCTTACTGCATTTCGTCTGTACGTTTTCGCCTGGTACATGGCGATATCGGCTTGCTTTAGAACATCTTCTTCGGAGCAATGATGACCTCTGAACAGCGTAATTCCGATACTGGGTGTACTGTGATGCTCATGCCCGGCAAGCTGATAAGGTTGATTGAGACTGTAAAGTATCTTGTTGCCAATGGCTTCTGCCTAGTTTGCGGCTTCGATTCCGCTTTCGCTTAGTTCTTCAAGCATCACGACAAATTCGTCACCACCGAGTCTTGCAACGGTGTCACAGTTTCTCACGCAAGCCTCCAATCGCTTCCCAACCTGTTGCAGCAAAAGATCGCCAACGCCATGCCCCAAGGTGTCGTTTAAGGTTTTGAAGTTATCCATATCCAGAAATAGCAAGACGCAATTTTTTCCGCTGCGATCACCTGCTGAAATGGCAACTTTCAATCGATCGAGAAGCAATCTTCTGTTTGGCAAACCGGTCAATGGGTCGTAATAGGCAAGGCGTTCAATTTCGTCGGTATCAGCCTTACTTTGAGTAATATCCATCAAGGTGGCGACATAGTTTTCGACAATACCATTGCCGTCTTTCACTGCGGTTATCGTAATTTGTTCAGGATAGTGTTCCCCTGATTTACGTCTATTCCAAATCTCGCCTTCCCATTTTCCCGTTCGATTAATGCTCGCCCACATCGTTCTGTAAAACTTCGAATCCTGTAAACCGAATCTGAACATGCACGGGTTTTTACCTATGACTTCTTCCGCTGAATAGCCGGTAATTTCACAGAATGTTTGGTTGACCCTTTGAATTCTATTTTCTGCATCGGACACCAAGATTCCTTGCTGAGACTCAAAAATCACTTTGGCAATTTGCATCTCTTTCTGCGCTTGGGAATATTCCAAAATTAACTGGAATAACTGCGCATAGTGTTCAAACTGGCTGATTCGCTGCTGTGAAAAGGGATGATTTTTATCGAGATAGAAGGCCAAGATGCCTAATGCTTCTCCGTGCTTATTCCTGACTATGCTTGACCAACAGGCATGGATTTTCGAGAGATCATCGATTTCTAAGCCATGATGTTTACCGCAGCCAGAAAAATCATTCTGGCAAATAACGCAGCTCACTTGTTGACCCATCACAGGTTGCTAGTCCAGCCAGAATTGCGCACTTCTCATTTTCTGATTCCTTGCCTGAAAGTTGAAATTTACATTTCAGACCGGAGTGAATGCGTTCAATGCCTTCGCACATGGCTTCCAACAGAAGTGTGATTGATGTGCCGCCATTAAGCTTTTCGATGACATGTCTGTACAATGATAAATCGTTGCCATACTCAGCCAGAGATGCTTCACTAAAATTTGAATCTATCGGGCGCAGCATGAGGGTCAGAATTCAAAGAGTTCTTCGAAAAATTTATCAAAAGTGTTACTGATCTTTACCTTCCAGAGGAAGACCAGAACTACCATGCCAAAGCCAGTCAGCAATAGCATTGACCCAGCGAGAAATATTAGAATGGATACGCTGATCAGTAAAAATAGCTCGGGTTTGCTTGTGAAATTTAGTGGTTGGTATTTATGCATCGGGCGAAGCCTCCATCTCTTTATCCATAATTACAGGCAAAGACGCATCGAGTGTGCTGTGAATGACAGGCTCCGGAATGCCAAGATCATGCATCTCATCGATATCCTCTTTGGTGATTTCCGGCGAGTGCGGGTATTCCATCATGCCATTGGATAAGATCATTACAACCAATGGAATTCCTTCCAAAGCCACACTCAATTTGATAAGCGAATCAGTGCCCGTGAAAACACCAATGCCAAATGGAATGGCTCCAAACAACATCAGAATGGCAGAACCAACGAACATAGTGCGGTATAAGCCATAACGAATTCCGGCGTCTCGAAAGGCCTTGGCTGATCGCAAGGTAATGACTGTTTTGCTCATTATTCGACCACCAAAATTGGTCTTTCAGTTTGGTCTTTATCGATCTCAAAATCACAATAGAACGACAATGGTCTCGACGCAGCTTTCTCGCACAGACATTCGTCTGCCTTCATGCTACCTTTTTCCTCGTCGGTAACCTTGTAAAGCCATTCCTCGTCGAACAACCGAAGGCATTTCGCAATGCCATCGCACCGGCATTTTTCAAAAATCGCCAGCGTTTTCTCTAACTCGGCTTCCCGCTCTTTTTTCTCTTCCCGGTCGATTCGGTCCCAGACATCTTGGTAGTCAACATCTGGGCCACTTAGATCGACGAGCAAATTGTCCTCATCCCGTACTTGCGCAAGCATCAATCGGTTCATGCAGGCTGAAATAATTTTTTCTGAAGCCTGATCTTGATCCCATTTCTCGTTTAAAAGTCTCGCGTAGTCCGTTCTGAGAGAATGGAACAATTCCCTTAATTCGTGATCCTTGATGCCGGCATGTTGGTAGTAATGAGTTAAGGCGTTGATTACGCAGTCAACCATGTTACTCATACCAATGTGGTTAACGTAACAGCCTGAATACAAGGCTAGTGCAAAACGAACATTGTCTTTTTGAGAAAACTCGGGATCGGCGACAGCAATATTTTTTGCAGCCAACCAAAAAAGACGGCCAAGATTGGTTGGTCTATAGGGAGTGTTGTTGGATGCTGGTGTGTTCGATTGCATGGCGGATTCTCCTGGATGGCTTGAAGTGATCCTACAAGGAGAATCCGATTTTTATCGGGGTGAAAGACGTGGTTTTTAGGCCTCTTTCGTTTTAGTAGTGCGTAAAATTCTAAAACTTTGATTGCGAGTGTTTTCCGTTGTGAGTTTTCTTTCAGAAATTTTGAGATTAGACAATTTCACAATTGTGAGATTTTTTCATTAATTATGAAATCTGACATGGTGGCTATGGCCTCGTTATTCAACAGATCAACCTTGGTTTCGTTGTCGGCTAGGATCATTGTTTTCCTCCCTGTGCATACAGCGTCGCGCTGGTTATGGCGTCCTTTGGCCGCAACAACGTGGCTGCGCCCAATCCCACACACTGGCGCAACCGATCGTCGTCCAACTTGTTCAAATCCTCAGCACTGCGAACGCCAGCTGACAGTATTGCCAAGTATTGGCCACGCGTCAGCCGCACCGAAACCTTAGTGAGGGGCAGCGCGTCGGAGGGCAAGCCGAATTCGAGCCGCTGAAGAATTTCGTCCAGACCTTGAAGAAAATCTGGTTGATCGGGGAAAAGCGTTGCCAGAATCTGATGCGCGGACCGCAGATGAAAGCGAGTCGCGTCGGTAATACCGATGATGTTGCCGTAGCCGATGGCACCGCCAAAGGGCGTCGTGGAGTAGCGCTTCTCCAGCACATCGACAGGCGTCCCCTCAATCCAATCATGCAGCAGCGCGGCACGCTTGCATCGTGCCCAAAACTCGATCTGGTCACGACAGTACCGCTGTAGCATTTGAGGCATCTGCTGACCGAAGCGCTGCGCCACCTCGCCAGCGCGCACACTTTCGGACTGCCCCTTCTTCATGACCGGCGTATAGATGGCATCCAGTTCGTCCAGCACTTGGACCATCGCGAGGATGTGGCTGGGCGGTGTCTGCGCGACGTTCAGGCGCCCCATCAATTCGACCAGGCGTAGGCTCGACTCGAATGACAGGGACGAGGCGCCACATGCGCGCCCAAGGAGCGTCAGGTGGATGAGATCGCCTTCACGCTCGGCAAGCGCTGCCTGCAACAGGCGCTCAACCAGAGCAGTCACGTCCCGCTCTACCATCGCGACCCATTGTGGATTCGCACGCGACGACGAGTACCCTCCGAAAGTGTTGACCAGCAGTCCCGGGATCTCGTCAGCACGGACGCCGCGCACTTGACTGAGCAGACGCAGCGTCCATGTCGGCAGATCACGTTGCTGGAAGGAGGACCTTACGTCTTCAGGGACACCCAGCACATAGCGCTGGAAAAGCTGTGCACGTTCCATTGGCGTGTCCGCCAGGATGATCGCCTTGCCGGTCTCATTGAAGCCGAGTCGCCCAGCGCGACCCGCCATGTTCTTGTACTCGGCCACCGTGAACTGTCGACCGTCCTCTCCGACGAATTCATTCTCGGCGAGCACCACCGTCGAGGCCGGCGTGTTGATACCGGCGGCTAAGGTCGTGGTAGCGACCAGGGCATGGATGCCACCCGTGGCGCTGCGATATCCTCGCTCGACCGCCTCGCGCTCCGCTCTTAGCAAATTGGTGTTGTGAAATGCGGTGCCACCGGCCAGGCATTCCCGCAAGTCCTGCGATGCGCCGGTCAGGTCTTGGGTGGGAAGTGCATCCAGGATGGCGCTGGCTGGCGGCAAGCCAAGTTCCTTGGCGAGGTACTTCGCACACCCCTGGGCCGGACCACGCATGTTGCGGAACACCAGTAGCTTCTCGCCCTGACCCACCAGTTGCTGCGCCAGAGGCACGATCACATCCTGCGAACTGGGCTTGTCGCGACGCTGCACGATGCGGTGCGAAGGCAGTAAAGCCTCGGTCTTCGTAGTCCCGTCGGTATCGACGTATTGGAATGTTCCTCGCCGGTCGAGAACGCCTTCGATCAACGGCACGGGCCGCTCTCGCGACAACAGCAGCGGAACACCGAGCCAGCGATCAAAGTTATTCAGATTGCCAATAACTGCGGACAGGATCACGAGTTGCGGCTCGATGCCATGCTGCCGGGCCCGCAAGAGCAGAGAAAAGATCAGCTCGACCGTGATGCCGCGCTGCGGGTCCGTGATGAACTGCCCTTCGTCCAGCACAACCAGACCGAGCTGGCTCAGCAGGCGAGGCGAGCCCAACGCTAGGTTGAGGAAGGTCTCATAGGTAAAGAAGCCCAGGTCATAGCGCCCAGCCAAAACGGACCCGATGCCGTCGGTTGCATCCCCACTGCAGCGGACCACGCGCAGTCCTGCAGCCGAGTAGCGCTCAGTGAACTCCTCGAACTTCTCGTTGACCAGCGCTCGATAGGGCAACAGGAATGCCGCCTTCTTGCCGGACGTGACCGCCTGAATCGCCGCCACCTCGCCGACCATCGTCTTGCCGGAACTCGTCGGCGCAACAACCAACAAGGAGTTTCCGCTGAGCACGCCGAACTCGTTGACCGCTTTGAGTTGCAGCGCGTTGAGACCTTGAGGAAAGTCGGTGGCCCACCGCTCGACAATCTCGGGCGGGAAGCCGTTGGTGGAAAACTCCGCGAACGATCCCGACATTTTCTGGACAGCTCTAGTAGGAAAAGCCGCGGCGTAGTTGTCGCCGCGCTTGAGCGTCGGGAAAGTCAGACCGCCTTGCACACTGCCCAAGAATACGGGGGTTTGCGTGACGCTGATTCGCTCGGCCTCCACACGCGCCAGTCGGATGATCTCCCCGGCGATCTCAGGAAAGCTGACTGAGTCGCCTACCGTGCCTGTCAAAGCCTCAATCACGGCGTGGGTGAGCAAGCCATGCCCGGTGCCTGGCTGTTCCCACGCAGATTCATTCGTCGCACAAGCCGCCAGAAGGATGCGGCCTTCTCCATAGATGCCCGTCAGTGCGAATGCGTTGCGCGGGCGTGCCACCGTCTCCAGCACGCGCGCCGGTGCTTGGCCACTGAAACAGCAATCGAGGATACATAGGACAGCGCGGGCCTTGGTCGCCTTGAAGGCGTCCGCCAAGCCAGCCATCGATAAGGCCGTCCCAGCAAGGTCACCCGCGTTCGTGTCGAATAACACCAAGTTGCCATCTGGAGATCCGTGTCCCGCGAACGCGATAACCACCACGTCATCTACACTCGCGGCAGCCAAGGTGCCGAGCATGGCCCCTGACACTTCCGCGTGGGTGGCGGCCTCGTCCACGAGTTGGCGGCCACTCAGGCCTTCGATCGTATCGGTGAACAGTGCCCACAGGGCCGTAGCATCGCGGCGCGCTCCGCCCAGTTCGGGTATGGAGGTATCGAGATGCTTGTTGATGCCTACGAATATCGCCTTGATCGCCATACGTGTTCCTTATCCGATTCGGGCAAGGAGTTGTTCAATCACGTCGCAGGCCTGCCGCTGCCGCAACGTCCTCGCCTCACGTTGTTCTGGTTCGTCGCCTTCACCCAGCTCGAACTTGGCGACCGACACAGAACCGTCCTTGCGATAGCCTTCGGCTTTCTCGTCGCTTGCGAAGCGGCTGCGCAGGATCGCCAGTGAGGCATCGACGACGGCACCGTGCTTGCCGTTGCGCTCCTTGTGGAAAGCCGCAGCAACGGCGTCCAGTCCTTCGGCTGCGTGTTCAATGCAATAGATCAGATCGTGTGCGTCCTTGCGTTCAAAGCGCTGATCGAACGCAAACGACTTCAGGCAGGTAAAGCTGACCAGGTTGGCATGCTTAATCTGTTCCGTCGCGATTCCGTTGCCACCGAGGAGTTCAGCCTGAATTTCGGTGACTTGGTGAAGATCAAAAACGATGGACGAATACGGGATATTCAGTGCAGAGATCGTACCTTCGGTCGGCAATGGCTGTACCTTGCCACCAGCGATGTCCGGTGCATCCGCCAGCAGTTCCAGCACCATCAACGCGCCATGTTCAGTGCGGGTCTGCCAACGCCAAGAAAGTTTTGTACCGGCGCTGTTCTCGGCCCGCTCGAACCCCATCTTCTTGAGGTTGTCTTCGAGTGTGTGATACGCCTCGGTATCAGCCAGGATTTGCAGGTCGATCACGATGTCCACGTCCAGAGTACCTGCGTGCGCCGGCACTACCGGAGGCCGCGCGGCAATAAGATATCGCGGCGTGAGTCCCCCGATCAGGTAGACCGACTCTTTCCACGGTCCGAGTCCGCGCAGCAGCGTTACGAGGACGCGTTCGCAGTCCACCGTGTATTGGTCGCTGTAGCCATCAAACGTTGCGGGCTTTGCCATCAGAAGCCAATCCTTTCCTTGCGTAAGTGCTCGGCCATTTCCTTGGCGCGGCCTTCACCGCGCAAGAGGTCGAGATAAACCTGAACCGGACTGGCCAGCCAAACACCCCCGACGTTTTGCCGGAACAGCAGTTCTCCCGCCGATTTCGTCTCGATGACCGCGAGGTTCGCCCCTTCATTGACGACGCGCGCACCCAGCTGTGCCATTGCCGTCTCTGCACTGGTGCTGGATAGCAATCGAACTCGCACCTGTGAGATGCCGGACAAGAAGGGGGCATAGCGTTGTGCAGCGGCTTCGTAGCTCACCGCGTAAGCGACCTGATGCGCATCGAACATCTGGCCGAGCCGTTCGATGAGTGCATCAGATTTCAATCCGGGCACGAAATACCGGCGCAGCACTGGCGCGCGCTGCGTGGCGAAATGCTTCGCCCAAGCGTCGAGCAACGCACTTGGTTCGCGCAGATGCCGCTCCTTGCTCGGCCCCTGTCCTCGCGACACCAACCAGTCGAACCGCTCCAGCTCGCTTAGTACGTCCGAGGCCGTGGATGGAGCCACCTGCGCCCGTTCGGCCACTTCGGTAACACCAAACCATTCCTCGTGATTGACCAGGAGCGCGTACAAAACCTGGGCGCGCCGGCCGGAGAAGAGTGACCGCACCGACTTTTCCATAGTCTTCGGAGGCGGCTTGTCGATGTAGACGTAGGCACCAGAGGCCGGCAGGAACAGGCTTCCGCCGCTGTCGAAGTAGCCGATACGCTCGGCTCTAAGCAAATCTTTCGCCCCCGGTGAGAGCGACTCGGCGATCAGCAGGTGCTGCACATCGGCGTAGTGACCATGCTGCAACGACTTCAACTGCCACAACGCCTGGCGCACATCTCGGGGATAGATGGACTTCTTTGCCTCAACCAGCAAGACAATCGATTTGCCGGCGACGTGCAGATCAATCTTCGCGTCGATGCGACCCGCGGCTTGAACAGCAGGTTCCGATCGAGCCAACTCGGCTAGCACGTCCGGCAACTCCCGGAGTGACTCCAAGAGCTGTTCGATCAGAGCATGTTCCAAGAGGGTCGATTCGGTCATGACGGCCGTTATTTCCTGTTCAGTGAATAACTGCATTATACCGAATATTCGACATAAAAGCCATATTCGCTGCACAGCGAATTCCTTTTCGGGTAGATTGGTGTGTGATAGGGCTTTGTTGCATAAATCGTGGCTAAATGCCCCCTTTCCTCAAATCGGATTTAGGGTATGGCAACCGTGGTGAGTATTCCCATTCCCAAGTGGGTAAACCGATTTATCAGCGCTACACGAATTTGAAGTTCGGCGACTTGACTATTAAAGAGACGTGCGTTGACGCATTCCCCCGAGAGTTTGAACAACGCATTTTGGTTTCCACCGCTCCATTTTTTCCAAATGGCTCTACCTAGCCTCTGGGTGGCGCGCAATGTTTCATTTCGGACGTTGGCACTAGGCGTATTTTCTTTCCAAGGTTTGCCGTTCTTGCGTACGGGAATCATGGCCTCTGCTGTTTAATAAATTTTGAGATTTCGTACAAAAATTGTGAGATTTATTTAAGAAATTATGAAATCTGACATCCGACACTGTACAGGGTTAATTTTTTGGATAGATATAAGGATAAAGGGATAAGGGGCGAAAAATCGATTTTTTGTTTATAAAAATCATTTGTTTATATTTTATACCCGTACCCAATACCTACCGACGGCACCAAAGTTATCCACAGATTTGACTGTTTTCAAGCCTAAAATCTGTATCCCGTACCTTATACCTACCGCTTTTTTTGACACCCGTACCTCATACCTACCGAATTTTTCATGGGGTGTACCCTATACCTACCGTTCATTTCATTCAAAAACCTGATTTCTAGCTCTCGATTTACACCCCCGTACCCTATACCTACCGAGGGGTGTACTCTAAACCTACCGAAAAAGGCTACAACCCGTACTCTATACCTACCGCTATTTGCCCGATTTTTCCTTAACAAGATTCGCGTTTGCATTTGACTTTTTCGATTCGCTCGAAAATTTACCTGCCGGATAGATCGTATAAATAACATCTTCAACTTTTCCTCTTTCGCTCAAGACTTTCGATTCTTCGAAAGGGATAAGATTTTCTGCTCCATTTATGCACAAAAGTTTCGGTTCCAGTATCCCTTTATTGACCAACTCTGCAAGCGAAATCCTCACGTATTGCATTGCTTTCCGATGGCATGCCGAAGCTTTCAAGCAGGCCGCTGTCGCGTTTAATGGTAGTGAAGCGAATTTCAAATTTTTGCCCAATTGCGGCATAAGTGAACTTGGCTACGAGGTATTTGTGTAGCCATCGAGAGAGTTGCGTATCGTGCGACATCATTAGTTCATAGTTGAACTGCCTGTAATCCATAGCTCGAAGAGCCTTGGTAATCAACGGATGAAATTCGACATACCACTTTGCATTTGGGTCTTCATCAAGATCAAACCGGGATACAGACGACAATCTCTTGAAGTAATTGCATGTATCGAAAATTTTGATTTTGTTGTTTTCGGCCGTAATCTCGATCGAGCTCCGAGCCATGATACGAAGGCTTTGGACTATTTCTTGGTAGGATCTGGTATGGCCTCTTTTTTTCAGTTCTTTGCGCAACTGGTGGACTGAAAAACACACGCCATAACCAGATTCATCGTGGTAACCATGATTTTGTAATGTGGCAATTTTTCGAAGAGCGGCCTCTATCAGTTCTTCGTTGCCACCTGGATAGTATTCGGTAACAACCTCGTTTTCGATAAGTCTCGCCGGCTGTATCTCAATCTTGATTTTGCTGCCCTGGTATAAGCTATTCCTGATAAGTAGTTGAGGAAAAACCCCATCTTTCCGCATCTTGTGAGCCCATTGTC
>Ga0048259_101664_pt1 | contig 28463 bp, 27 predicted proteins | sample SubbioQV12_Dec13_FD_54352 | JGI IMG/M metagenome (GOLD analysis project Ga0048259, IMG submission 54352) | Serpentinite rock and fluid subsurface biosphere microbial communities from McLaughlin Reserve, California, USA - QV1.2_Dec13... | ecosystem: Environmental > Terrestrial > Deep subsurface >... | reverse complement strand
CGCTTGCTGGTCGTGATGTCTTGCACCGTGCCCATGGAACGGATGGGGGTATCGCCTTGATATTGCGTCTCACCGCGCTCGCGAACGTATTTGATGCGGCCATCGGCCATCATCAGACGATGCACCATGTCGTAGGCGCAATGTCTGGCAACGGAGTCGGCATAGGCTGCGCTCACCATGTCCCGGTCGTCGGGGTGAACCGTTTGCAGAAAACCCTGGTAGCTGGCGGCAAAACCTTCGGGATCGATCTCGAAAATCCGGTAAACCTCGTCCGACCAGGCCAGTTGGCCGCTACCCAAATCAAGTTCCCAACTGCCTATCTGCGCCAGCCGCTGCGCCTGTTTCAACGAGGCCTCGCTGGCACACAGTTTGTGTTCGGCCAGTTTGCGCTCGCTGATATCGCGGACGATGGCGATGAAGCGCGGTGATTCGCTACTGGGCACGACATGCTGCAAGCTGATTTCGATCGGGATGTCGTGGCCGTCTTTGTGCCGGTGCACGGTTTCGAATCGATGCAGCGATGATTCACCGCTCATCAGCGGTGCAATCATCGCCCTGAAACCGGCTTCATCGAACTCAGGCTTGATGTCCAGCGGTGTCATCGTCATCAATTGTTCCGCCGTATAGCCCACCTGGTTCATGGCGCCCTGGTTGACGTAAATGAATTTCAGGCTTTGCGGCTCGAACATGAAGACACAGTCCTGGGTCAGATCGAGCGTGGACTTGAAACCCTGTAACGCCACTTGCGTCTGCCGCGCCTCGCTGATGTCGAGGCAAGAGCCGATGTAACCGATGAACGCGCCATTTTCATCGTAGCGCGGCATGCCTTGATCCAGCAGCCAGCGATACTCACCATCATGACGGCGCAGGCGGTACTCCATCGAAAAAAACTGCCGGGCATCGAAGCCGCGTTCATAGGTCGACAGGCAATGGGCAAGATCGTCGGGATGCACACCCTCCAGCCAGCCAGCGCCCATTTCCTGTTCGAGCGTGCGCCCGGTGAAATCCAGCCAGCGCCGGTTGAACCAGTCGCAACCTTTGTCGTGTACCGAGCTCCACAACAACATCGCTGACGCATTGGCTATCGTATCGAGCTTGTGCAGCATCTGGCTTTGCAAGGCTTCATCGCGTTTGCGTTCACTGATGTCGCGCATCACCGTCGACAGGAACGTGATATTTCCGGCGTCGTCACGGTGCGACAGAATCAATTGTGACATCGGAATTTCCCGGCCATCGGCAGTCAACAACGCGGTTTCGCCCTGCCAGGAGCCGTGCGTTTTGGCATAGGGGATGCCTTGCTGGCCGACCCGTTCGTAAGCCCAGGCCGGATGAGCGTCGGCAATGAGGAATTGATCAATCGGCCCGTCACCCAGCCCCAGCATGACACGACCGGCCCGATTGATGTAGGTGATGGTGCCCTGTGGGTCGGTCATGCCGACGAAATCGGTGGTGGCTTCCAGAATCTCGCTCAACCGGTTGCGCTCGCTTTCTGCGAATCTGCGACGGCCTGCATTGAGTTTGGATTCGGCCTGCGCCAGAACGATCAGCCCCAAACCCGACATCAAACTGAACGACAAGGCAACCAGCGTCGTTTTTTCGCTAGCCTCGGCCTGGGTTTTTAATGTGTCAACCGCTGCGGTTTCCACGCGAACGATATCGTCAATTTGCCCCCGGATTTCATAATTCAAGCGATTGCCCTGACCTTCGGCCACGGCCTGCGACGCGTATTCCAGGCCTTTGTCCTGGCGCAAGCGGATTTTTTCGTCGCACAGGGCGATGCGATGGCTGATGGCCGATTCCAATCTGTTCAGTCTTTCCTGCTGTTGATCGGCATCGACATGCTGGCGGATGTAGTCGAGATGTTGTGCCAAGCGTTGGCGCGAGGCTTCGAGCGGTGCAACAAACCAATCCTGCCCGGTGAGTACGAAGCCTCGGTAAGCGGAAATATTGAATTCGATTTCGTTGGCCACCCGCTCGAATCGCAATACGATGTCTTGTTTATGGATTTGGCGGGCATTCAACTGCGTCATGTGCCGCAAATTGACGACGCTGCCGACCACACACAGCAACAGCAACGCCAGACCCAGCCCGAAAATGATGCCTGCCAGTTTTTGGCGCAATCTGGCAAGCAGGCCAATATCGACAGTCGATGCCAGCAAGCCCGCTGAAACCACCAGGAAGCCAAAGACGGTATGAAGCGCCATGGGCTGGTAATTTGGCAGAAATGGCAGGGCATTCAAACCGAACAAGTAGCCGATACTGGTCAGAAACGGCACGATGGCGAACAGCAACAGCAGGTATTGCGCAATCGTCCGGGTGCGGGCATCTCTCAAAAGCCACAGCACCACGCCCAGCATGGTAAACCCCACCGCCGTTTGTGGACTCATCCTGAGAGAGCGCAGATTATCAGTGTCAGCGTCTGCCACAGACCTGAACAGCAAGGGATCGATGCCTGTGTCGGAACCCAACACATACTGGCTGAGCGTGACGCTTCCCAATAGCAGCAGCAAAGTGGCTGACACGGCATACAGCTGCCGCGCAAGCTGCCCGCTATTGACGTCCGCCGTACAGATCAGGGCAATACCGCACAGCATAAAAGCTAGGGCGCTGTTGGGCTTCATAGCATTCAGGCCGGGCAGTACGCTTTTCAGGGTATCGACATCAAACGCCCAACCCGTGAGCACGGCCAGCCCGAGAACGATGCTGAAAAACCCGGTGGTGCGGCTGATGGGAAATGGCGACGAAGTGTGCATATCGTGCGGCCTTGCAGTTGAAGAATTGCCGAATCGGCGAGCCTTAGCGCAATTGATGCGGCATGCCTAACGAATTTTCAGCTTCAAAAGGTGAACGCGGCGGTTATCGGCACGCAGCACTTCGAAACAGAATGGCTCGATTTCGACTTTCTCGCCTTTTTTGGGGAAATGTTCCAGGCAACGCAAAATCAGGCCGCCTATGGTGTCGCAATCGATATCGTCGAGGTCGGCGGAAAAATAGTCGTTGAACTGGGCTATGGGGGTCAGGGCGTTGACGATGAATTCGCGTTCGCTGCGCTGCGAAATGTATTCCTGTACATCGTCTTCGTCGTGCTCGTCTTCGATTTTGCCGACGATTTGTTCCAGAACGTCTTCGATGGTGACCAGGCCTGCGGCATTACCATACTCGTCCACCACGATTGCCATGTGATTGCGTTCGGTGCGAAATTCTTTCAGCAGCACGTTGAGGCGCTTGCTTTCGGGCACTACGCTGACGGGCCGCATGATGTTCGCGACCTTCAAGGTTTTGAGTTTCTGGAAATGGGCGAGTACATCCTTGGCCAGCAGAATGCCAACGACGCGACTGCGATCGTCTTCGATGACGGGAAAACGGGAATGGGCGAATTCGATGACCAACGGCAAGATGGTTTCGAGTTCGGCGTCGCGCGGTACGACGACCATTTGTGAACGCGGGATCATGATGTCTCTGACCCGCATTTCCGATACGTGCATGACGCCTTCGATCATGGCCAGGGCGTCGGAGTCCAGCAGATTTTTTTCCTGCGAGTCTCGCAGAATGTCCAGCAGATCGTCCTGATCTTGAGGTTCCCCGGTCAGAAAATGGCTGATGCGTTCCAGCAGGCTTTTCGGATGGGGGGAACTACCCGGGGGGTTACCGTCGCTCATGGCGTACTCTCTTCCGTATAGGGGTCGGCTATGTTGAATGTGCGCAAAATGTCGATCTCCCTGGCTTCCATGGCGTCAGCCTCGGCATCGTCGATGTGATCGTAACCCACAAGATGTAAGACACCATGGATGACGATGTGCGCCCAGTGATGATGCAGCGGCTTGCTCTGCTGCCGGGCTTCCTCGGCGATCAGCGGGGCGCAGATGACCAGATCACCCAGCAGGGCACATTCGACATCGATGCCTTCGGGCACTTCAAACGGGAAACTCAACACATTGGTCGGCCCTGATTTGTGCCGATATTGCTGATTGAGCTGGTGGCTTTCGTCATCATCCACCAGGCGGATGACAATTTCAGTGTCGTCATCCGCTGCGTCCAGAACGGCATCGACCCAGCGTTGAAAGTCGGCCAGTGCGGGCAGCCCATCACACATCGTCGCGATTTGCAGATCGATATGGTTCATGACGATAGCGCCCGGTTCTGTTCGTCGTAACGATCATAGGCCGCCACGATGCGCTGCACCAGGGGGTGTCTTACGACGTCGCCGACACCGAAAAAAGTGAAACTGATGCCTTCGACATCTTTGAGCACCTTGAGTACATGCTTGAGACCGGACATGCGCTCGTTGGGCAGATCGATTTGCGTTACGTCACCGGTGACGACCACGGTCGAGCCGAAACCGACGCGGGTCAGAAACATCTTGATCTGTTCCATCGTGGTGTTTTGCGCTTCATCGAGAATGATGAAGGCATCGTTCAGCGTTCTGCCGCGCATGAAGGCCAGCGGCGCAACCTCGATGACGTTTTTTTCCAGCAACTTTTCGACGCGCTCGAAGCCCAGCATGTCGTAGAGTGCGTCGTACAGTGGCCTGAGGTAAGGGTCGACTTTCTGCGCCATGTCACCCGGCAGGAAGCCGAGTTTTTCGCCGGCTTCCACAGCCGGTCGCACCAGGATGATGCGCCTGACCATTTCGTTTTGCAGCGCATCGACCGCACAGGCGACCGCCAGATAGGTTTTGCCGGTACCGGCGGGGCCAACACCGAAATTGATGTCGTGGCTGATGATTTTGCGCAAATAATCCTGCTGGTTCTTGCCACGCCCCCGGATGCTGCCACGACTGGTCTTGATGACTACCGCTTCTGCCCTGCCGCTGGCAGCAGCCGGTTGCAGCAGGTCTTCGATGCTGGCGTCCTGCAAGCTGAGATGAACGTGTTCCGGCGTGATGTCTTCCTTGTCGGCCAGTTCGAACAGTTTTTGCATCACGGCGCAGCTTGCCTGAACCGCAGGTTCGATGCCGGTGACCTTGAAATGATGACCGCGACTGGCGATTTCGACCTTCAGCCGCTTTTCGATCTGCCGCAGATGGTGGTCGAGATGACCGCAGAAGTTGGACAAACGCCGGGCGTCTTCCGGCAACAGGGTGATTTCCCGGGAAATGTCGGTGAGTATCAAGATGCAGCCTTTTGCAAGGGTTTGTCGGCAGCCACTTCGTTCACCCTGCCGCGCAGGGAATTGGGCTGGGCCTCGGTAATCAGGATGTCGGTGAAACCACCGATCAGCCTGGGGTGGCCTGCGAAGTTGACCACCCGATTGTTTTCGGTGCGCCCGGTCAGGTGCAGCGGATTTTTTTTGGATTTACCTTCGACCAGCACCCGCTGCACGCTGCCGACCATGGCCTGCGAGATGGCCAGGGTCATGTCATTCAACCGCTTTTGCAAACGCTGCAAACGCTGCTCCTTGACCGCCGGGCTGACATCATCCGGGAAATTGGCCGCCGGTGTGCCGGGACGGGCGCTGAAGATGAAGCTGTAAGAGAAGTCGTAACCGACTTCGTCGATCAAGGCCAGGGTGTCTTCGAAATCCTGCTCGGTTTCGCCGGGAAAGCCGATGATGAAATCGGACGACAGTGAAATCCCCGGACGCACCGCCTTGATCTTGCGCATGATCTCCAGATAATCCTCGCGGCTGTGGCCCCGCTTCATTTCAGCCAGAATCCGGTTGCTGCCGCTTTGCACCGGCAGGTGCAAATGGTTGACCAATTGCGGGATTTCGGCGAAAGCGTCGATGATGTCGTCGGTGAATTCCAGAGGGTGCGATGTGGTGAAGCGTATGCGCTCTATGCCGTCTATGGCGGCGACGAAATGCAGCAGCAGGGCGAAGCTGGCAATGTCGCCATCATCTGTTTCGCCGCGATAGGCATTGACGTTCTGGCCCAGCAGATTAACTTCGCGCACCCCCTGGCTGGCCAGGGTTTCGATTTCGGCGACTACATCGCGCAAGGGCCGACTGACTTCTTCGCCACGGGTGTAGGGCACGATGCAGTAGGTGCAGTATTTGCTGCATCCTTCCATCACCGACACATAGGCTTTCGGTCCTTCGGCCCGTGGCTCGGGCAGATGGTCGAATTTTTCGATTTCAGGGAATGAAATATCGACGACATGCTTGTGCCCGGCACGGGCTTTTTCCAGTAATTCAGGCAGGCGATGCAGGGTTTGCGGGCCGAACACGATGTCGACATAAGGCGCACGCTTTTGAATGGCATCACCTTCCTGACTGGCCACGCAGCCACCGACACCGATGATGACACCAGGCCGTTTGTCCTTGATTTTTTTCCAGCGCCCGACGGCGGAAAAGACTTTTTCCTGAGCTTTTTCGCGTATCGAACAGGTATTCAGCAACAAAACATCGGCCTGTTCGGGACTATCGGTCAATTCCATGCCATGCGATGCCTGAAGTACGTCGCGCATTTTGTCGGAATCGTACTCGTTCATCTGACAGCCATTGGTCTGGATATAAAGCTTGTGCGCCATGCTCGGTGAGGTTCTCCAACGATTCGTGTCAATAAAAGATCGGTAATCTGAATTCAGCGGTTACTTGCGACCCCTCACCCCAACCGGCTTCGCCCCCCTCGCTACGCTCTCCCCGCAGGGAGAGGGGCTTTTGCGCCCTTCTCCCTCAGGGAGAAGGGCTGGGGATGAGAGGTTGGGTGGGGGGCAAAGCCGCTTGCATTGATATAGTTACAAAAAATCCCGTCTTTCGACGGGGGTTGAACTTCGGCGGATTATAAATTCTATTGCGTCCCTGTGGTTGTCATCAGACGGCAATACCAACCTGCAAACCATCGAACCAGTCCAGGAAACGCTTGACATCGTCGCCTTTCAGCAAGCGCCCGTGTTGCGGCGCCAGAATATCGATGTCCAGGGTACGCACCCGGTCGATCCAGACCCGCTTGGCCTGATTCGATGGCATCCAACGTTGATGGAAATAGCGCATTTTCTCAACATGGCTATCGAAGTTATCGACCACCATCGGCGCCCCCGGCGCTTCCAGTGCCGCGCCGATGTCGCCCGAGAACAGAATTCTGGCCTGTGGATCGTAGATATGAAAATTGGCCGACGAGTGCAGGTAGTGGGCCGGAATGACTTGCAGATCGACACTGCCCAGGTCGATGACGCCGCCGTGGTCGGCAATGGGCACGTATTCGATGGTTTCGCAGCCGAAATGCCGCAGAAACCCCTCCCACAATGCCGCCGCGTGCAGCCTGGCATTCGGCAGAGCTTGATCCCACAAGCCCAGCGAGGAAATGATGTCGGGGTCTTGATGCGAGGCAAACAAATCGGTGATTTCTTCGACCGGCGCATGATGCAGCACCGCCGCCAGCATGGGGGCAAACAATTCGATACCGCCTGGGTCGATCAACAGACAACGATCGGCGGTTCTGACGATGTACTGATTGGTATCGATGATCTTGTCGGGCTTATGCGGATCACGACCGTACATGATCCATTGGTGAGCACCCTCGTAAATTTTGTTCATCTTCATTGCAGCACTCCTCTCGTAGTGGGCATAAGTGGTTTGTCCGACATCAGTCCATACCCCGGATGGCACTCAAGGCGCTACGACAACGGTTGACCTTGTCGTTGATGATCTGGGCGGCATGATCGACGCTTTCGGCCACGGCTTGCAGGCTTTGCAGATACTCACCGGCCTGCGACGCCTCGATCCGTGAATTGGCGGCTATCACGCGCGCGGCCCGCGCCGGGTGCATGACATCGGCCAACTGCGCCAGCAATTCGCTTACATCGGCGTTGAAGGCGCGCCGATACTGCATCTGGCGCCGCTGCACCTGCTGCAACGCCCCGGAAAGCGACGCCCGATGAGTCGCCGATTCAGCCAAGGCCGACACTTTTTCGAAACGCTTGCGAGCGTCGGTCGTGCGCTGCACCTGCACCGTCAGGCGGTACAGCTTCAGTGCGTGTTCATTGATGTCGTTGACGAGTTGTATGGTTTCCTTGGCCAACTCGTTGATGAAGTCGGTAATGGGCTGAAAGCCTTTGGCCTTTTCCCCTGCCCGAAAGGCAATGGCCTTGGCGTTGGCTGCTGCCAGCGAAATTTCCTTGGCCACCTCCATCACCGCACTCAGTTCCGCAGCAATCGACGCCACGGCCACAAACTGGGATTTATTTCTCTGCATGGTTTTGCACCTCATCGCACTGGACTTTGAAGATAGTCGATTCTCAGGCCAGATTCGCAGCCTTGCGCCAATATCAGCGTTGATACAGCGTCGGATCTTGAATCTTGGCACTGGCAAAACCGGCGGCTCTGAGCCGACAGGCATCGCACACACCGCAGGCCCGGCCTTGATGATCGGCGGCGTAACACGATACGGTGAATGCGTAATCCACTCCCAGCTCGATACCGCGTCGAATGATGTCGGCCTTGCTCAGGGTAATCAGCGGCACATGAATCTGAATGCGTTGACCCTCGACACCGGCTTTGGTGGCCACATTGGCCAAGGTTTGAAAGGCGGTGATGAACTCGGGGCGGCAATCGGGATACCCCGAATAATCGACGGCGTTGACGCCAATGAATACGTCACGGGCATTCAACACCTCGGCCCAGCCCAATGCGAATGCCAGAAAAATGGTATTTCTGGCGGGTACATAAGTCACCGGAATACCTGGCTGCGGTGTTTCGGGAACGGCGATGCTGGCGTCGGTCAGCGCCGAACCGCCAATGGCATCCAGCCCCAGATGGATGATTTTGTGATCGACACCGTAGTGTTCAGCAATGCGCTGCGCGGCCTGCAATTCGGCATTGTGGCGCTGGCCATAATCGAAGCTGAGGGCATGACAGTGATAACCCTGCTGTCTGGCTATCGCCAGCACCGTCATCGAATCCAGGCCACCCGACAGCAGCACGATGGCTGCACGGCCCTGACCGCTATTTTCCTCTTGCATCATTCCAGAGATATTTGTGGAGTTGTATCTGAAAGCGCACCGGCAACTGGTCGGCCAATATCCTGTCGGCCAGCGCGGTCGGCGACATCACGCCGGTGACCGGCGAAAACAGCACCTGACAACGTTCGGCCAGCTTGTGCTCGGTCATGGCCGCCACCGACCAGCGGTAATCCTCATCGTCGGCGATCACGAATTTGACCTGATCGATGGCTGTCAGACAACCGATGTTCGGGTAAAAATTGCGTTTGTGTTCGCCGGAACTCGGCGTTTTCATATCCATCACCTTCACCACGCGCGGGTTCACGTCGGCAACATCGAGCGCACCGCTGGTTTCCAGCGACACCTGATAGCCTTCGTCGATCAGCCGATCCAGCAATGGCAAACAGTTGGACTGCGCCAGTGGCTCGCCGCCCGTTACCGTGACATGACGGGTTCGATAGCGTTTCACCTCGTCGAGAATGTGCGTCAGCAACCATTTTTCGCCACCAGTGAAGGCATACGTCGTGTCGCAATAGCCGCAACGCAAAGGACAGCCGGTCAAACGGATGAACACCGTCGGCAAACCGACGGTGTTGGTTTCACCTTGCAGGGAATAGAAAATTTCGCTCAATCTGAGCGAGGCTTCCATCGGGGCTGACATCTAGGGCATTTGCGCCAGCTTTTTTGCCGCGAGATGGGCTGCGGTGGTGCCGGGGTAGCTCGTGGTCACCCGCGTCATGTAATCACGCGCTTTCGCCAGATTTTGCTGGTCGAATTCGATGTAACCCAGCTTGAGCAGGGCATCAGGCACTTTCGAACTATTGGGAAACTGGCTGACGACCTTGCCGAATGCAATACGTGCCTTGTCGTAATCGCGGGTGATCTTGTAGGCCTCGCCCAGCCAGTACTGGGAATTGTCGGCAAATTCACCGGCAGGATGGTCGGTCAGCAAGGCCTCGAACAGCTTGACGGCAACAGCGTTGTGACCATTGCGCAAGGCTTCGTAGGCCTGCTGGTAGCGTTCTTTCTCGCTGGCTTGTGCCTGGGCCTGATTGGCCGCTGGCGCTGCCACGACTTGCGGAGTGACAGGCGCGGACTCGGTAGTTGGTGTCGCCGTTGTGCCTGTCGCTGGCGCAACCGTCGCTTGCGGAGCAGTTGCAGCTGCGGCGGCAGCCGGGTCGGTCACAGGCGGCGAGGGCGCAGCCTGACCCGCTATCGGCGGCATCGCCATCACGGTCTGCACGCGCTCATCAAGATCGGCATACATGTGCGCCTGTTTGCGTTCGAGGTCGGCAATGGTTTGTGCCTGTTCTTCCACCATGCCTCTGAGTTGCTGCACTTCCGACTGTAGCTGTTCCAGGCGCCCGAGCACTTCGTAAATCGCACCATTGGACGGTTGCCCGCCAGCCTGGCCATACGCTGGATGAACGGCCTGCGCGCTGGCCTGGTTGCTGAAAGCCAGGCTAAGGCACGCGGTCAGAAGTGCGAGTTTTCTCATTGATAGCCTACTTCGACACGACGATTCAATTGCCAGGCCGATTCATCGTGGCCCATGGCAGCGGGTTTTTCTTCACCGTAACTGACGATTTCCAACTGACCAGCGGACACGCCTTGCGCACGCATCATGCGTTCGACCGCCTTAGCGCGTTGCTCGCCCAGCGCGATGTTGTATTCACTCGAACCGCGTTCGTCGGCATGACCGGCCAGTATCACGCGCTGATTCGGATGCGCTGACAAATAGTGAGCGTGCGCAGCGACGACGGGCACGAATTCCTGTCTGATCTGGCTGCTGTCGAGTTCGAAATAGATGACTTGTTTCGACAAGGGATTGTTGGGGTCGCTGAATTCAGGCCCCAGATGAGACGCACTGTTGAAATCCTGACCACCAAAGCCACCACCTGCCCCACCGCTACCAAACGGGGTGCCGCCCATGGCACCGTCGGCCAACGCACTGGTAGAGGCATCGGTACCAACCTGATCCGCTTCGGCCAAGCCCTCGTCTTCCGTCGAGCTACAGCCCGCAGTCAACATCGCGGCGACCAGCGCCAGTGCAAGAAAAGTTTTCGTCGATTTCATAAACAACTCCAAAAAAAATCAAAAGGTATCAAGTATTTGTCAAATCAAGCGTTCGTTCAAGGCCCCCAGGCCGGTTCACGCACGCCGCCGCTATCGATGCTGAGTTTCTGACGACTTGCACCATCGGTGGACACCACCGACAACACCGATCGCCCTCCCCGGCTTGCCGCATACAGAATCATGCTGCTGTTCGGCGCGAAACTGGGCGACTCATCGAGGCGGCCTTCGGTCAGCACGTTGACCGTTTTCGAGGCCATATCCATGACAGCAATTTTATAGCCACCGCCGCTGCCGTGAACCATGGCCAGGCTACGGCCATCGGGCGAAAACCGGGGGCGGGCATTGTAGTCGCCCTGGAAGGTCAACCGTGTTGCCCGGCCACCGCCGCTGGGTATCGTATAAAGCTGGGGTTTGCCGCCTTGATCGGAGGTAAATACGATAGTGCTGCCATCGGGCGACCAGGTCGGTTCCGTATCGATAGACAAACCCGAGGTCAGTCGGGTCAAGCCTTTGCCCGCCAAGTTCAGCACATAGACATCGGGGCTACCATCCTTGGACAAGGTTATCGCCAGGCGGCTGCCATCGGGCGACCAAGCGGGTGCACCGTTGATGCCAGGAAAAGACGACACGCTTTCACGCTGACCGGTGGCCAGCGTCTGCACGAAAATTTCCGAGCGCTTGGTGTGGAACGACACGTAAGCGATGCGGCTGCCATCCGGTGACCAAGCCGGTGCCATGATGGGTTCGGGCGATTCGGCAATCGTACGGGGGTTGGAACCGTCGGCATCGGCTATCTGTAACATGAACTGCCGGGCGTTGCCGCGCGTTGTCGTGGTGACATAGGCAATGCGGGTATTGAACACACCTTTGCGACCGGTCAGTTTCTCGAAAATCAGATCGCTGATGTGATGGGCAGCGCGACGCAGTTCGTGGCCGCCCGCCGTCATGCGGTAGCCCATGATCAACTGGCCATTGTGAACATTGAACAGATGAAACACGATGTTGAATGCATTACCGTTGCCCTGTACCTGGCCGATGACCATGTATTCCTGGCCCAGTGCCTGCCATTCGCGGAAATTGATGCGCTCGGGGTCATTGGGCTGGCTCAACATCTCATCTTCCGACAAGGTTTTGAAAAAACCGCTACCCGCCAGATCGGACGATATGACATCGCTGAGTTTGACGTTGCCGATCCCGCCTTGCTGACCAAAGGGCACAATGGCAATGGGCATGGCTGTTTGTGCGCCCTTGGTGATTTCGATGGTCAGACCTTCGGCGTGCACCCAAGGCGACAAGGCCATGAGCAATCCGATCAAAATTATGCGTACTAATGAAAACATTGATTTTTCCGTTTTTGCGCTACGACGGGTTGAACAACAGGTTGAACACCCGATACTTCTGATTGAATAAAATTTTGTCTTGCGGCACCGGCAGCGGTGATGCCTTCCTGACCGCATTTTCTGCCGAGCGGTCGAATGCCGGATCACCACTGCTGACGATGACTTGTGCATCCATCACATCGCCGCTGGGCAGCAATTTTACCCGAATCGTGCATCTCAGGCCCGCCGCCGAGGTTGCTGGCCTGATCCAGGCCGCCTCCGTTCTGTTTTTTATCATGGCGTTCAGCTTTGCCTCTTCGGCTGCGGCGGCAGCCAAACGATCCTGCTCGGCTTTGGCAGCAGCGGCGGCTGCGGCTTCAGCCTCGGCTCGAGCCTTGGCGGCAGCCTCGGCAGCCAGACGATCACGTTCGGCCCTGGCTCTGGCGTCAGCTTCCGCTCTGGCTTTGGCTTCGGCATCCGCCCTGACTTTGGCTTCAGCCGCTGCTTTTTCAGCTTTGGCTTTCGCATCGGCCTCGGCTCTGGCGCGGGCTTCGGCTGCCGCTTTTTCAGCTTTTGCCCGCGCATCGGCCTCGGCTTTGGCTTTGGCCTCCGCAGCCGCTTTCTCTGCTTTCAGCCGAGCGTCTGCATCGGCTTTGATCTTGGCGTCGGCTGCCGCTTTTTCAGCTTTCGCACGAGCTTCAGCCTCGGTTTTAATTTTGGCGTCGACAGCGGCTTTCTCCGCTTTCAAACGGGCTTCAGCCTCGGCTTTAGCTTTGGCTGCGGCATCGGCAGCTTGACGCGCTTTTTCCGCTCTGGCTTTTTCTTCGCTCGCTTGCTTTTCTTTTTCAGCCCTGGCTTCGGCTTGTTTGAGCTGCTCCTGTCGTTTGGCTGTCTCGATTTTTTGCTGTTCGAGCTTTTTCTGCTCCAGTGCCTTCTGCTCTTGCGCCTTCTGCTCTTGCGCCTTCTGCTCTTGCGCCTTCTGCTCTTGCGCCTTCTGCTCTTGCGCCTTCTGCTCCTGAGCTTTGCGCTCCTGAAGCAGCTTTTGCTCCAATGCCTTGTGCTCCTGCTGTGCCTTTTCTTCCACCAGCCTTTTGACTTCCAGCTCTTTCTGCTTGGCCGCTTCCGCAAGTTTTTGCTGCTCTTTCAGCTTGGCTTCGCGCACTTCGGCATCGTGTTTTTGCTTGTCGAGTTCAGCCTTGTGCTGTCTTTCGGCGGCTTCTTTGGCTTTTTGCGCATCCAGTGCCTGTTTTGCCTTCAATTCCTGCTGTTTGTGTTCCTCTTCCTTGCGTCGGGCTTCCTGTTCCTGGCGCTGTCTGGCTTCGAGAGCCTCCTGTTTTCGGCGTTCGGCGGCGGCCAACGCCTGTTTTTCTTCCAGAACACGCTGTTCACGGGCTTGCTGCGCCGCTCGTTGTTCGGCTTTTTTGGTTTGTTCGATGGCTTGCTGACGCTGCACTTCGGCGTGCTGTCGGACATTCTCGGCTTGCCGCACACGCGCGGCTTCCGCATCGATGGCGGCACCATCGAGGACGGTGGCTTCTATGACATCCGATGGTTGCGGTACGTTGACGGTTTCATGATCGGGCATGAAGCTGAGGCCGAACAGCAGCACGATCAGAACGTGCAGACCTACTGCCAGAACGAGCGAAGCTTTGTAACGTCTCATGAAGGGTGAATCATGGGCTTTCGGGAGGGGGTGACGTCATCAGGCCCACTTTGGGTGCGCCAGTTTTTTTCAGTTCGACCATGATTTTAACGATGCTGCCGTAATCGACTTCGTGATCGCCGCGCACGTACAACTGCGCCTTGGGGTTGTCTCTGAATACCTGAGACACACGCTCGACCAGAATAGCCTCGTCGATCGCGGTTTCGGCCTCTTCGTCGTTGCCACCGACATTCAAGTAAAAGCTGCCGTCTTTTTTGATCGACACGATCACCGGTATTTGATCCTGAACATCGATCTGTTCCGCCTCGGCCTGCGGCAAATCGACATCGACACCGGTCTGCACCAGGGGCGCGGTAATCATGAAAATAATCAGCAGTACGAAGGTAACGTCGATGTAGGGAACGACGTTGATCTCGGCCATGGGGCCGCGACGCTTGCGGGATTTGCGATTGCCGCCGGATACGTTCATTTGTTGTGCGCCTGTCTTTGCAACAACACGACGAATTCGTCGATGAACAACTCATAACGCCCGGCCAACCTGTCCAGCCGTGTCGAGAAGCGGTTGTAGGCTATGACCGCCGGAATCGCCGCGAACAGGCCGATCGCGGTGGCAATCAGGGCTTCGGAAATCCCCGGCGCCACATGGGCCAGGGTTGCATTCTTGACTTCACCCAAGGCCCTGAACGAGTTCATGATGCCCCACACCGTACCAAACAAACCAATGTACGGACTGGTGGAACCGACGGTGGCGAGAAAAGGCAGGGTTTCGTCCAATCTGTCGAGTTCACGCGCCAGTTCGATGCGCATGGCGCGTTGCGCACTTTCAACTTGCACGACAGGTTCGACATCACCTTTTTGCCGCATACGGGCAAATTCGCGGTAGCCCGCCAGAAAAATCTTTTCGATGCCTTCCGGTTCGAAGCGGTCGCTGGACATTTTCTTGTAAAGCTCGGCAAGGCCGACACCCGACCAGAATTCGTCTTCGAAGTCATCGGTGATTTCGGTGGCCTGCTTCAGGTCTTTACGCTTGGAAAAAATGAAGGTCCAGGATGTCACCGACGCTGCCAGCAGTATGAACATGACGAATTGAACGACGAAACTGGCTTCCTTCACCAGTGTGAGTATGGATAAATCGGTGTTCATCTAGCGTAATAGCTCCAAAATGGCAGAGGGAATGGCTTTGGGTTTCAGGGTTTGGGCATCGAGACAGGCAATGCGAACGTCGCCTGTGCACAGCGTCTGGTCGTGGCGAATGATGGTTTGCTCGAAGCTGAGCGTGGTTTTGGTGTATTCGGAAATTTTTGCGGTGACATTCAGCATGTCATTGAAACGGGCTGGTTTGAGATAGTCTACACGCACCGAGCGCACGACGAAAATCACATTTTGTTCCAAGCGCAAGACATCCTGTTCAAAGCCCAGACTGCGCAGCATTTCGGTTCTGGCACGTTCGAAAAATTTCAGGTAATTGGCGTAAAACACCACGCCACCGGCGTCGGTATCTTCGTAATACACACGCACCGGCCAATCGAACGGGGTGTTGCGGAATGTTTGAGTCATCGATGATACTGAAGTTCGGCAATTGAAAAAGGACAGGGATTTGGCAAAACCGCAGGAACCTCTGCCAAACCCGATGCACGATGAACGAGCAAGCAGCGCACACAGCTTTGCAGTGCGCGGGGATGCGGCATGCCCTGCCCTTCCAAGCCAATCAGATGTCGTCGAGAATGGCCCGCTTGACGGCGTCCAGACTGGCCTCGACGGTAATCGGCTGATCGTCCTTGCATTGAGCGATGGCGGTGTCCGGGTCTTTGATGCCGTTGCCGGTCAGGGTGCAGACGATGGTGCTGCCTTCCGGGATATTGCCATTGGCTATATCGTGCAAAGCACCGGCCAGCGATGTCGCCGAGGCGGGTTCGCAGAATATGCCTTCGTAGGCTGACAACATTTTTTGCGCGGCCAGGATTTGCTCATCGGTGAAGGCGGTAAACCAGCCGCCGGATTGTTTCTGCGCAGCCCAGGCACCATCCCAGGATTGCGGATTGCCGATGCGGATGGCCGTAGCGACGGTTTCCGGGTTTTCGACCGGATGGCCCGCCAGGAACGGTGCGGCACCGGCAGCCTGATAGCCGCACATCACCGGCCGTTTTGCGGTGACGGCCTTGTGGCTTGCCGTGTCGGTCGAATACTCCTTGTAGCCTCGCCAGTAAGCCGTGATGTTACCGGCGTTGCCGACCGGCAGGCAGTGGAAATCGGGTGCATCGCCCAAGGCGTCGACAATTTCGAACGCGGCGGTTTTCTGGCCCTCCAACCGGTAGGGGTTGATCGAGTTGACGATGGTCACCGGCGCATGGTTGGCGATGTCTTTGACAATGGCCATGCCCGCATCGAAATTGCCTTTGATTTGAATGATGCGGGCGCCGTACATCATGGTTTGCGCCAGCTTGCCTAGGGCGATTTTGCCTTCAGGAATCAACACGAAAGCACGAATGCCGGCACGCACGGCATAGGCCGCCGCCGCCGCCGAGGTGTTGCCGGTCGAGGCGCAGATGATGGCCTGACTGCCCTCCTCTACCGCCTTGGTGACGGCCAGCGTCATGCCGCGATCCTTGAACGAACCCGTTGGATTCAGGCCTTCGAATTTGACGTAAATATCGACGGCTTTGCCGATCAGTCGCGGGATGTTGTGCAATTGAATCAGCGGGGTATTGCCTTCGCACAAACTGATGATGCGGGTGTCGTCGGCAACCGGCAGACGGTCGCGATAGCGTTCGATCAGGCCGGTGTAGTGTGCAGGTTTGGTCATGGTTTATCCTAGGGTTTCCATGCGGATACGTGCCACCTTGCCGCTGACGGTGGCCAGAGCTTCAATGTCGGCAATGGCCGCGTTCATTTCTTTTTCCAGCGTGCGCTGGGTCAGCAGGATGACTGGCACCTGGATTTCGCCTTTGGCCGGTTCTTTTTGAATCAGGGCTTCGATGCTGATGTGGTGCGCCGCCAAGATGCGGGTGACGTCGGCAAGCACACCGGGTTTGTCTTCGGCGGTCAACCGCAGGTAATAGGCGGTTTCGATGCGATCAACAGGCAATACCGGAATGTCGACGATTGCATCCGGCTGGAAGGCCAGATGCGGTACGCGGTTTTCCGGGTCGCAGGTCATGGCGCGCACGACATCTACCAGATCGGCGACGACAGCCGACGCAGTAGGGTCGGCACCGGCACCGGCACCGTAATACAAGGTGGGCCCGACGGCATCACCGCAGACCAGCACGGCGTTCATCACGCCATCGACATTGGCGATCAACCGACGTTTGGGAATCAGGGTGGGGTGCACACGCAGCTCGATACCGGTCTCGGTCTTGCGGGCAATACCTAAGTTTTTGATGCGATAGCCCAAGGCTTCGGCATATTCGACATCCAGCCGGGTGATCTGGCTGATGCCTTCGGTATAAACCTTGTCGAATTGCAAGGGAATGCCAAAGGCGATGGAGGCCAGTATCGTCAGTTTATGACCGGCATCGATGCCTTCGACGTCGAAGCTCGGATCGGCTTCGGCATAACCCAGGGCTTGGGCTTCTTTCAATACGTCGTCGAAGTCCCGGCCTTTGTCGCGCATTTCACTGAGGATGTAATTGCCGGTGCCGTTGATGATGCCCGCCAGCCATTGGATGCGGTTACCGGCCAGACCTTCGCGCAGGGCTTTGATGATGGGGATGCCACCTGCCACAGCCGCTTCGAACAACACCATGACGCCTTTGCGACTGGCTTCGGCGAAGACTTCGTTACCGTGCAGTGCGATCAGTGCCTTGTTGGCGGTGACGACCTGCTTGCCGTTGGCGATGGCAGTCAACACCAGTTGTTTGGCGAGGTCACAGCCGCCTATCAGTTCGACGATGACATCAATGTCGGGATCGTTGACGATTTCGAAGGGGTCGGTCGTCAAAGCCATGCCTTGGGTGTCACAAATTCTTGAGCGGCCCAGGTCGCGGGCCGATGCGCGGGCGACGACGATGTCCCGTCCTGCCCGACGGGCAATTTCCTCGGCGTTACGCTTCAGCACATTGACCGTGCCGCCACCGACGGTTCCCAACCCCAGTATCCCCACGTTTACCGGCTTCAAAGCTGCCTCCTCGCGCTAAATCCAAAAATGGCGGCGATTATACAACGCCGTCTTTTTTCAGCATATTGCGGATGCTGCGCAAGGCCTGGCGGGTACGGTGTTCGTTTTCGATCAGGCTGAAACGGATGTGGTCGTCACCGAAATGGCCGAAACCGACACCGGGCGATACCGCCACCTTGGCGTCGATGATGAGTTTTTTGGCGAATTCGATGGATCCCATCGCGCGGTAGGCTTCGGGGATTTTGGCCCAGACGAACATGGTGGCTTTGGGTTTTTCCACCGGCCAGCCCATGGCATTGAGGCCGTCGCACAAGATGTCGCGCCGTACCCGGTACATATCGCAGATGTCTTTGACGCAATCCTGCGGGCCTTCCAGTGCGGTGATGGCGGCCACCTGAATCGGCGTGAAAGTACCGTAATCCATGTAGGATTTGATGCGAGTCAGCGCAGCGACCAGGGTGGGGTTGCCGCACATGAAACCAACGCGCCAACCCGGCATGTTGTAGCTTTTCGACAGGGAGAAAAACTCGACGGCAATATCTTTGGCACCTGGTACTTGCAGAATAGACGGCGCGACGTAGCCGTCGAACACGATGTCGGCATAAGCAATATCGTGCACGATCCAAATCGCGTGTTCCTTGGCAATGCCGACCACTTTTTCAAAGAAATCCAGCTCGACGCACTGACAGGTTGGATTGCCCGGAAAATTCAGAATCAACATTTTGGGCTTGGGCCAGCATTCGGTGATGGCTTTTTGCAATTCCTCGAAGAAATCGGTATCCGGCGTCATCGGCACATGGCGTATGTCGGCTCCGGCGATGACGACACCATAAGGATGAATCGGGTAAGCCGGATTCGGCACCAACACGACATCACCCGGCCCCAGCGTGGCCAATGCCAGATGCGACAAACCTTCTTTGGAGCCTATGGTAACGATGGCTTCGGTGTTGTAATCGAGGTCGACGTCGAAACGCTGTTTGTACCAACTACAAATGGCTTTGCGCAGCCTGGGAATGCCTTTGGATACCGAATAACGGTGAGTGTCGCCGCGTTGCGCCACTTCCACCAGCTTATCGAGAATATGCGGCGGTGTAGGTTGGTCAGGGTTGCCCATGCCGAAATCGATGATGTCTTCACCCTCCGCTCTGGCTTTGGCTTTCAGTTCATTGACGATGTTGAATACATAAGGCGGTAGGCGGCTGATGCGATGAAATTCTTCCATTAACAGACTCTTTGAAATTCAAAATTGGGCGGATAGTCGACAAGGGGCGTTAAATTACTGACGTCACAGAGGCTTGTCAATTGCGTGCCCCACGCCGAAATGACGGCGCGTTTACGGGGAAAAAACCCTGTTAATTGACTTAACCTGTCATGAGGAGTGGCTTTACAGGCTTCTGCGTACTGCGCAGCCGCCTGTACCTGCCCCGATCACGCCCGTTTGTGTTGCTGGCTTTGCAGCAGGCGTCAGGCGAAGGGATTTTCCAGAACAATGGTTTCGTTGCGATCCGGCCCGGTTGACAAAATAGTGACCTTGACACCAATCAAAGCCTCGATACGCGCGATGTAGGCACGCGCGTTATCCGGCAAGTCTTCAAAGCGCGTCACCCCGGCGGTCGAACCGCTCCAGCCCGGCATCGTTTCAATGACGGCTTCGCAAGCTTCGTATTGATCGGCCCCGAGCGGAGCGACTTCGGTAATCTGGCCATCGATTTTGTAAGCCGTGCAGATGCCGATTTTGTCCAGACCATCCAGCACATCGAGCTTGGTCAGACAGATGCCGCTCAGACTGTTGAGTTGGGCTGATTTACGCATCGAAACCGCATCGAACCAGCCGCAGCGACGCTTGCGCCCGGTAGTCGCACCAAATTCGTGGCCTTTGACGCCGAGATGTTCGCCGTAATGATCGAACAGTTCGGTCGGAAACGGGCCGTTGCCAACGCGGGTGGAATAGGCTTTGGTGATGCCCAGTACGTAATCGACGGCCAGCGGGCCAACGCCGGCACCGGTGGCTGCGCCACCCGCCGTGGTGTTGGAGGATGTGACGTAAGGATAGGTGCCGTGATCGATGTCGAGCAATGCGCCTTGGGCACCTTCGAACAATACATTGTGTCCGGCTTTGCCGTGAGCACTCAATTCCTCGCCGACATCGGTGAGCATGGGCTTGATTTGTTCGCCCAATGTCAGCATGGTTTTCAGGATGTCGTCGTAGTTGACGGCCTCGGCCTGATAATAATTCACCAGCAGGAAGTTGTGATAATCAACCAGTTCTTGCAGGCGTTTGGCAAATTCGCCGGTGTTACGCAAGTCGCCAGCGCGCAAGCCGCGTCGGGCCACCTTGTCTTCATAGGCTGGCCCTATACCACGCCCAGTGGTGCCTATGGCCTTGCTGCCACGGGCTTTTTCGCGGGCCTGATCGATGGCGATGTGTACCGGCAAGATCAGGGCACAGGCTTCACTGATTTTCAGGCGGTTGCGAACCGGCACACCGGATTGTTCGAGAATGGCGATTTCCTGTATCAAGGCGTCTGGACAAAGCACGACGCCGTTACCGATCATGCATTGCACACCTTCGCGCAACACGCCAGACGGAATCAGATGCAATACGGTTTTCTTGCCGTCAATCACCAAGGTGTGCCCGGCATTGTGTCCCCCCTGGAAACGCACGACTGCCGAGGCTTGCTCGGTCAGTAGATCGACCAATTTACCCTTGCCTTCGTCGCCCCATTGCGTACCAATTACAACAACATTCTTTCCCATAATTTTTATGACCTTTGTTCTAACGCTCATGAAGACATTTCATCACCCGGACCACTGGAAGGCGCTTGGGCTAATTTCGCAGTAATGGCGGCTGCACGTTACCGAATGGCCGTCACCCTCTTCCCCTCACCCCAACCGGCTTCGCCCCCCTCGCTTCGCTCTCCCCTTAGGGAGGGCTTTTTGCTCCCTTCTCCCTCAGGGAGAATGAGGGTTGACAACCCAGCGCTGTCCATCCCATTGCAAAACTGCATTGCAGCCCAGCTCCACCGCTCCACCCATCTGGCCCGGTAATTGTTGAATGACCTTGAGGCCGTCGACGCGCAAATCGCGCACGGTTTGCGTCAGCGCACGATCGTTCACGGCGGGTGCGAATACGGTTTGCACGACCTCGCATTCGTCTTGCGCCAATAACGATGCCAGCACTTTCAGATCGGCGCTGAAGCCGGTTGCAGGCCGGGCGCGACCGAATACGCCACCGATGTTGTCATAACGACCGCCACGGGCAATTTCACGGCCTACGGTCGGCACGAATGCCGCAAACACGATGCCGGTGTGATAGTGGTAGCCACGCAGTTCGGCGAGATCGAAACTGATGGCCAATGAAGGAAAATCGATGCTTAATCGTGACGCCAGATCGCGCAAGTCGGCAAGTGCACGATCCAGGACGGGGTTGCCGATGGTCAGCAAGCTTGCCGCCCGTTCGATGACATCGGCGCCGCCATTCAAGGTCGGCAACGCATTGAACAGGGTCTTGAAACGGGTGTCGATGGCCCAGCCGTCTATCATGGCGAACAACTCCGGCCTGGCCTTGCGCTGCAAGACTTCGAACAGTTCGGCTTCCTGTTGATCGTCCAGACCGGCCATATCGGCCAGCGCCCGGTAAATGCCGACATGGCCCAAATCGAGATGGACGTTTTGCAAGCCGCTGATAGCCAGCATTTCCAACATCAGGCAAATGATTTCGTAGTCGCTTTCGATACCGGCGTGGCCATACAGCTCGGCACCGATTTGCATAGGGCTGCGATTCTTTTCCAGCGCGTCGCCCAGGGTTTGCAGGGTGGTGCCGACGTAACACAAGCGGGTTGGCCAGTCATGGTGCAGGTTGTGGGCATCGATACGGGCGACTTGCGGTGTCATGTCGGAACGCACCCCCAGCAATTTGCCGCTGAGCTGGTCGGTCAGTTTGAAGGTTTGCAGGTCAAGATCGTGACCGGAGCCGGTCAGCAAAGAATCCAGAAAATCGACGAAAGGCGGAATGACGAGCTGGTAACCCCAGGTAGCGAAGGTGTCCAACAACGTCCGTCGTAAGCCTTCGAGACGGGCCGCATCGTCAGGCAAGACTTCGGTTATGCCTTCGGGAAGTAGCCAGGGGTCTTTTTTCTGTATTTTCATGTGTCCGAGCCGCAGACGGCGCCCGCATAAAGCCGGAGCACCGTCTGCCATCTAGCCGTAAGAAGGGTTATTTCTGATTCTTGAAATAGCGGAAGAAATCCGAATCGGGTTCCATCACCATGATATTGCCCGGCTTGCCTACGCTTTGTCTGTAGGCTTGCAGGCTGCGGTAAAAGCCGAAGAACTCGCTGTCTTGGCCAAAAGCCTTGGCATAGGTGTCGGCTGCGTTGGCGTCACCTTCACCGCGCAAGGTTTCGGATTTGCGATAAGCATTGGCCATGATGATTACACGCTGTTGATCGGCAGCGGCACGGATGCGTTCGGCGGCTTCCGCGCCTTGCGAACGGAATTCACGCGCCACCCGGGCGCGTTCGGCTTCCATGCGCTGAAAAACTGACGTACTGACTTCGGGGGGGAGGTCGATGCGCTTGACCTGAACATCGACGATCTCGACGCCAAGACCAGCAGCGTCGCGGGCGACATTGGCTATCAGTGTCTCGCGAATCACGGCGCGGTCAGTGGAAACCAGTTGCCTGATTTCACGCCGACTGAATTCACCACGCGCGACGTTTTTGATGATCTGATCCAGGCGGATGTTGGCCTGGGTGATATCACCACCAACCGAGGTATAAAACCTTTTGACGTCGTTGATACGCCATTTGACGAAGGAATCGACGATGACGTTCTTTTTCTCCGCCGTCAGAAAACGCTCGGGCGTGACATCCATGGTCAGGATGCGGGCGTCGAACTTCTTGACGTTGTTGACGAACGGCAGCTTGAAGTGCAGCCCTGGCTCATAGTCCGCAGCGACGACTTCACCCAATTGAAATTTGATGGCCCGCTCGGTTTCCGAGACGGTGAACATCGACATCGACAGCAGAATGAAGGCCGCAGCAACGGCTACCAAAATTTTGTTTACCATGTTTAGCGTCCTCTCACATCACGTTCGCGGGCTGAAGCGCGGATATCGGTTCTGGGGTCTCTGAATGGCGCTGGCAAGGTGGCCGCAGGCTGCTCATGAGCGATGGCCGCCGCGGGCTGAGGCTGTGCCGCGGCAGTCGAACCGGCAATGGCCGACCCAAGCTTGTCGAGCGGTAAATACATCAGGTTGCCACTAGCTTTGACATCGACGAAGACATTGCTGGTTTTGTCCAGTACGCCTTCCATGGTTTCGATGAACATGCGCTGGCGGGTGACTGCCGGTGCTTTCTTGTATTCGGTCAGTAACTGGGTAAAACGGCTGGTATCGCCCTCAGCCTGTGCGACGGCACGCTGCCTGTAACCTTCGGCTTCTTGTTCCAGTCGTGATGCGGCACCTCTTGCTCTGGGTATCACATCATTGGAATAGGCTTCGGCTTCGTTGATCAGGCGCTGTTTGTCTTCACGCGATTTGATGGCATCTTCGAAAGCACCTTGCACCTGTTCGGGCGGCTGGACATCTTGCAGGTTGACGCTTTTGATGATGATGCCGGCTTTGTAGGCATCCATCACGGCCTGAATTTCCGTTGCAATCTGGGCCACGATTTCAGTACGGCCTTCCGTCAGCACGAAATCCATGTTGCTGGCGCCAACAGCACCTCTCAAGGCGCTTTCGGTCGCCTGCTTCAATGTCGACATCGGATCGTGCACATTGAAGGCGAAATCCTTGGCATCCTTGACCTGATATTGCACAGCCAGACGAACGTCGACGATATTTTCATCGCGGGTCAGCATCAGGGATTCCTTGGGCACAGCGCCCATGGCCTGGCCACCACCCGAGCGGTAACCAATCTCGATGAAGCGTTGCTGTTCAACGTTGACGATTTCGACCCGCTCGATCGGCGCGGGCATGTGCCAGTTCAAGCCCGGCCCTGTGGTTTCGACATAGGCGCCGAAACGAGTCACGACACCGCGTGTACCTTGATCGACGGTGTAAAGCCCGCTCAAACCCCACAAGATCAATGCACCTCCGGCAACCAGGCCAAGGACGGCAGACGAGGCATGGTTCGACGAGCCGCCGCCCGAGCCACCACCAAACAGACCGCCCAGTTTTTCCTGAATCGAACGAACGACTTCATCCAGGTCGGGTGGGTTGTTTTGGTCTTTACGACCGCTCCAGGGGTCTTTCTTGTCGCCACCGGGTTCATTCCAGGACATAGCAAATGCTCCAATCTGATTTCAAAACGTAATGTCTATGATTCACTGCCAACACAATCCCGATGGGCCATGTCCGGGCTGGCAGGCATTCTACCGTAACTCGGGTATTGGCGGGCCAATCGGGGACGACCAATCGGGGGCAATCCCGGCAACAGGGTTTCAGGCATCGATACTGATGTCTTTCAATAATCCCAAATGCTTTTGATCGATTTCGATTTTGATGGTGCTGTTGCCTTGCTCGTCCAGGGTTTCCGACAGGACTTTCACATGGCCGAACCATTTGGCTTTCAAACCGGCTTTCGATGCAGGGATGTAGCAGGTTTTGACGACTTTGCTCGATGCAAAACACTCGGCCAGTGCGCGATGCAACAGATCTATGCCGTCGCCATTTTGTGCCGAAATCCAGACGGCAACCGGTTTGCCGTGCGCGTCGTAATCGATGTGCGGTGAAACGCTTTCCAGCAGATCAATCTTGTTGTAGACACGAATCTGCGGAATGTTGCCCGCATCAATGTCATTCAAAACCCGATTGACCTGAATAATGGTGTCGTCGCGCTCTTCGGCGCTGGCATCGATGACGTGCAGTAGTAAATCGGCCTCGCTAGCTTCCTGTAACGTGGAACGGAACGCCGCAACCAGTTCATGCGGCAGATGCCGAATGAAGCCCACCGTATCGGCCAGCACGATGTCGCCACCGTTTGCCAGCGGCAAATTGCGTAATGTGGGATCCAGTGTGGCAAATAATTGATCGGCGGCGTAGATGTCGGCACCGGTCAAGGTGTTGAACAAGGTCGATTTGCCAGCATTGGTGTAACCGACCAACGAAACCGTTGGAATTTCGGCTTTTTTGCGCTTGCTGCGGCCTTGATGACGTTGCTTTTCGACTTTTTCCAGCCGTTGCTGAATTTGTTTGATGCGGACGGCCAACAAACGCCGGTCGGTTTCCAATTGGGTTTCGCCAGGGCCGCGCAGACCGATACCGCCCTTTTGCCGCTCCAAATGAGTCCAGCCACGAATCAAGCGCGTCGACAGATGTTTGAGCTGGGCCAGTTCGACCTGCAATTTACCCTCGAAGGTTTGTGCGCGCTGGGCGAATATGTCGAGAATCAAGCCGTTGCGATCGACTACGCGCACCTCAAGCGCTTTTTCCAGATTGCGTTCCTGGCTCGGCGACAAGGGATGATTGACGATGACAATGTCGGCACCGTACTCAATGGTGGCTGACTTGATTTCATCCAGCTTGCCGGTTCCAACGAAATACTTGGGGTCGGGTCGATGACGGCTGCCGGTTACTACATGTATGGGCTGGGCACCCGCAGATTGGGTGAGTTCCTTGAGTTCATCGAGGTCTTCTTGACCGGCTTGCAGGTTCAGGTGAACGAGGATGGCTCGTTCACCTGCGTCGGGACGTTCAAACAACGATAGACCTCTCAGCTTTCTTCTGTGGTTACAGTATCGCTATCGCTGCGATGCATGCTGACGTTCTTGCTGGGAACGATGGTGGAAATGGCGTGCTTGTAAACCATTTGATTGACCGTGTTTTTCAGCATCACGACGTACTGGTCGAACGAATCGACCCGGCCTTGCAGCTTGATGCCATTTACCAAAAAGATCGACACGGGTGTGTGCTCCTTTCTGAGCGCATTCAGGAAACTGTCTTGCAGGTTTTGAGCTTTCGACATCCTCTTTCTCCTTATTATTGTTGGGCGCGGGGATGCATTACCCGCTAAACCACTCTGATTCAACACATAACCCGTAGGGTTGGGCGACTAATCCACGCTTGACTAACGTTGCGTTACCATCAAATAAAGGTGGCATAAAACGCAGCGTTAGAACTAGCGTTGATGGTCGAGTTCCCACTGGCGGCTTATCGCAAAAAAGGCTTGCAATCACCCCTACCTAGGCGGCGTGGATTGAAACGCTCCAGGCTTAGCCTGGGCTTAAACCTTGCATAATCCAGGCGCCATTGGGATATCAGGCAATTTTCTTGTAACGGATGCGATGTGGCGTATCGGCATCGATACCCAGACGGCGACGGCGGTCTGACTCGTAATCGGCATAATTGCCCTCAAACCAGATGACTTCGCTGTCACCCTCGAAAGCCAGGATATGGGTCGCAATCCTGTCCAGGAACCAGCGATCGTGCGAAATGACGACCGCGCAGCCGGGAAACGCCAGTAAAGCCTCTTCCAGTGCACGTAAGGTTTCGACATCCAGGTCGTTGGTCGGCTCGTCCAGCAGTAACACGTTGCCGCCGCTTTTGAGCAATTTCGCCAGATGCACCCGGTTGCGTTCACCACCCGACAGTTCGCCGATGCGCTTTTGCTGATCCGATCCCTTGAAATTGAAGCGGCCGCAATACGCCCGCGACGGGGTTTCGTACTTACCCACCGTGATGACATCCAGTCCATCGGAAATTTCTTCCCAGACCGTCTTGCTGCCGTCCATGTTGTCGCGGAACTGTTCGACATACGACAACTGCACGGTTTGACCCATGGTAAACGTGCCGGAATCCGGTTTTTCGAAACCGGCCATCATGCGAAACAACGTGGTTTTACCGGCGCCATTTGGCCCGATGATGCCGACGATGCCACCGGGCGGCAGTTTGAAGCTCAGGTTGCCGATCAATAAACGGTCGCCGTAGCCTTTGCTGACATTTTCGGCTTCGATAACGACATCACCCAGACGCGGCCCAGGTGGAATGTAAATTTCTTGGGTCTCGTTGCGTTTTTGCACCTCGACTGAGGACAGCTCCTCGAAGCGCGCCAGACGTGCCTTGCTCTTGGCATGACGACCTTTCGGATTGGAACGCACCCATTCCAGCTCGGCTTTCATGGCTTTCTGCCGCGAGCTTTCTTGCCGCTCTTCTAATTCCAGACGTTTTTCTTTTTGTTCCAGCCAGGATGAGTAATTGCCTTCCCAGGGAATGCCCATTCCACGATCAAGCTCCAATATCCAGCCTGCGACGTTGTCGAGAAAATAACGGTCGTGAGTCACTGCGACGACGGTACCGGCATATTCGTGCAGGAATCGCTCCAGCCAGGCCACCGAGTCGGCGTCCAGATGGTTGGTCGGCTCGTCCAGCAGCAGCATGTCGGGCTTGGACAACAACAAACGGCACAAGGCAACACGGCGTTTCTCGCCACCCGATAGCTTGGTGACATCGGCATCCCAATCCGGCAGACGCAAGGCGTCGGCGGCAATTTCCAACTGTCTGTCCAGATTGTGGCCATCGCAGGCGTTGATGATGTCTTCCAGCTTGGCCTGCTCGGCGGCCAGCTTGTCGAAATCGGCCTCAGGATCAGCATAGCCCGCGTACACGGCATCGAGTTTTGCCAACGCATCCTTGATGTGTTGCACGACTTCTTCCACGTTGCCACGCACGGTTTTGTTCGGATCGAGCTGCGGTTCTTGCGGCAAATAGCCGATGTTGATGCCTTTCAGCGGAATGGCTTCGCCTTCGATTTCTTTATCGACACCGGCCATGATGCGTAGCAGTGTCGATTTACCGGAACCGTTCAGACCGAGCACACCGATTTTGGCACCCGGAAAAAACGATAGCGAAATGTCTTTTAGAATGTATTTTTTGGGCGGCACCACCTTGCCAACCCGGTTCATCGAGAAAATGTATTGCGCCATGGGGTTTTCTGTTCAAGAAAATAAAAGCGGATTATACCGTGGCACCCGAGAATTCAAGGCCGGAATTTAGTTGTGGCTTGCGAATCGTGGGCATCTGGTGCATTCAATACCAACCAGCCTTTCTTCACAGCACAAAAAAGCCGCCCGGAGGCGGCTTTTTGTTTACCGGATAACCGGTAATTTATAGCGGTGTTACGTTCTCGGCTTGTGGGCCTTTTTGACCATTGGTGACTTCCATCATCACGCGCTGGCCGTCTTTCAAGGTTTTGCGGCCATTGCCGTTGATTGCGCTGAAATGTACGAATACATCCTTGCCACCTTCCTGTTCGATGAAACCGAAGCCTTTTTCATCGTTGAACCATTTTACTTTGCCTTCTACTTGTACTGACATAATCGATCTCTTACTAAATTGCCGTTACCGGCGTTGGTGTTACGGGTGGTGAATAAAGCGGGTAGCAGTAGACGTGTAAAGCGACAACGATTAC
>Ga0048259_102930_pt1 | contig 28607 bp, 22 predicted proteins | sample SubbioQV12_Dec13_FD_54352 | JGI IMG/M metagenome (GOLD analysis project Ga0048259, IMG submission 54352) | Serpentinite rock and fluid subsurface biosphere microbial communities from McLaughlin Reserve, California, USA - QV1.2_Dec13... | ecosystem: Environmental > Terrestrial > Deep subsurface >... | reverse complement strand
ATTAGTGGTCAGGCAATGAGAAAGTTTTTTTCGGTGATGGGGCATTTTTTCGTCGAGACGATTTCATTGCCCAGCCTTATCAGGCAAATTTGGAAATATACCGCAGCAAGTTTGGATTTTGTCGTTTCATTTGGAAGGGCTATCTTGGTGGCTTTATTCACCGATCCCCTGATATTCATGTTGACGGCAGGTGTTTTGCTTTGGATGTATTTGGATGAGTTTTTGGCGCAGTTTAAAAAAATTTCGATTTAATAATATCAGTCTTTAGCGTATATCATATTGCAGATGACTTTTTCAGAGTTAAGGCAATGCAATTAGAAGAAATTTTATTAAAAGCAATTTGGCCGATTCTATCCAATTATTGGTGGCTATTCCTGTTGCTGGTCATTGTAGGTTTCCTGAAAACACCATTCATGAAAGGCGTTCTTGGTGAGTTTCAGGTGAATTTGCTGGCAAAGTTGTTTCTGGATAAGAAGGTTTACACCCTATTTAAAAACGTGACACTGCCCACCAAAGACGGCACCACTCAGATCGATCATGTCATCGTCTCTCGTTATGGTGTATTCGTCATTGAAACCAAAAACATGGGTGGCTGGATATTCGGTGGCGCACAGCAAAAAACATGGACGCAAAAAATCTATCGTCATACCTCCAAGTTTCAAAACCCCCTTCACCAGAATTACAAACACACTCAGACGCTACAATCAGCTTTAGAATTAACGCCTGACAAACTGTTTTCATTAGTGGTGTTCATCGGTGATAGCGATTTCAAGACCCCAATGCCTGAAAATGTGGTTTATGCTGGTGGTTACATCCGCTTCATAAAAAGCAAACAACAACCTGTTCTGACTGATATTGAAGTTGCTGAAGTTTGTCGAAAAACTCAATCTGGCAGACTAGTGCCATCCATTAAAACTCACGTCGAACACATTCGGCATGTTAAGGCTATCGTCGAGCAAAAGCAGCAGAAAACTGAAAATGCTTGTCCGAAGTGCGGTAGGCCTATGGTTTTGCGGACTGCAAAAAGCGGTGGAAATCAGGGTAACCAATTTTGGGGGTGCAGTGGCTATCCTAAGTGTCGAGCAATTAAACCCGCGTGATCACTAACACTTTACTGTAACCAACTCACGCCAATCCGTCGTATAGCGCTGAGAAATTCTTTCAGTTTTAGGCTTCCAGGTTTTATCCAGCCCCGTTGAGGCAATAGAAACTCCTTTGGGGAAACGACGGTTGATTTGATCGATGGTTTTCATCAGGACACGGTTTTCTGCAGGCAGGTTATTACCGGCGTAGTCGAACAAATCAATTTGGCCGGGCGAAGCTTCCGAATGGATGTGACTCAATTGGATCCCGGCCTTTTGGTAACCGTAACCAGGTTTGTAGATGGTTTCCAGCAAGCGGTTCGCTGTGACGCCAATGACGCGCGTGTCCTGGGTGCCAGTATCAAGCTTGATGCTGGCCGAGCGCTGATATTGCGGTTCGTTGGGGTTGAACGGATTTGTCCGGATGAACACGGTAATGCAGCCAGCCACCGAGCCTTGCTTTCTAAGCTTCTCCGCTGCGCGGCAGCCAAATTCGGCGAGAACCGCGGATAATTCCCGGAATTCTGTTAAACGCCGACTGAAACTGCGCGAACAGACGATTTGTTGCTTGTCCGGAGTGATCTCTTCCAATGCCAGGCAGGGAATGCCGTTCAACTCCATCACGGTACGCGCAATAACGACGTTGAACTGTTCTTGAATGCGTTGAGTTGGCTGAATGGCCAAATCCCATGCGGTATGAATGCCGAGGTGATTCAACTTGGCGCTGGTACGTGAACCAATACCCCATACTTCGCCGACCGGTACGATCTTCATCAGTCTTTCCCGCCGCTGCTGGTCGGACAGATCGAGTACGCCACCGGTCTTTTTCCATTTTTTGGCGGCAAAATTTGCTAATTTGGCGAGCGTTTTAGTCGGTCCCATCCCAACGCATATTGGAATCCCGGTCGCCCGAAACACGGCTTTTTTAATGCTCTGGCCATAGGCTATCGGATCTTTATGGCAAGGATGCACACCAGTTAAATCGAGAAATGCTTCGTCGATGGAATAGACCTCAAGACTGGGCGTAAACTTTTCTAACGTAGACATCACTCTTGTCGACATATCGGCATTTATGTGGAATTAAAAAGCAAGCTATTTTTAATGACCTGTCGGGTGCCACAATTAATGAAAAACTTCGGGCTGTAATAGTAGTGAAAATCCCTGATTTCGAATGGCAAGGTACGGCCAAAACCGGTCATTGATGATGTCGGCGTAATTTTTCGTCCGTCACTCCAACGAACGGCCGCTTTTGGGCGAGCAATTTTGTATCGTCGTCAACTCAACTCGGCCAAAACCCGCCGCTCGGAGTAGCTATCCGATTTTAATAATTAAGGCACCATGTAACCCAATCGGCTGTCCGGTATTCGGCTTCGTTTTGGGTCGTCGTTTGATGGCTCTAGGCTCAATACGTCCAGGTCGGTTGTCAACCAACTGTTCAGCCACTAAAAGGAGCAGGCAGACCCGAGAGGAATCCGGGTGACCGTTTGCTTTCGGGTTTACCTTTGCATCCATTACGATTCATATAGAGCCAATTTCACTTTGCCCGTGGGCTAACTTGAGTCGCTGACACAAAAAACTCGACGATATCCTGACTTCGCTCGGGCCAATGTGAATGGATGTTATCACCTTCACAGTACAACGTTTTTACGCCCCCGGCACACCCTGAATAAGAGGAGCAACCATTTGCGATTTTATCCGGAATAGGATCACATTTATTACAAGCTGCCCACCAACCCACCGCTTGCTGACCATAACCAGGAAACAGGCGATCCTTGCTGCTGTGCATGATCATAACCGGCAAGGGCTCGGGGCATTTGCGGTCGCGTAAATCATCATACGCAACCCCTGCTGCGCTCGGCGCAATGGCACGTGGGATGTGTCGTGTGCCAGTCATAAACGCTAATGCCATTGCCGAAGTTCCTCCATCGGAATGTCCCGTAACATAGACCTGTTTTTCATCAATACACCACTTTTTGGCCATTAAACTGGGAATGGTGCCTAATTCTACGGTAGTGCTGGGCGATAATTCCGGGTGATCCGCATAGGCCACGATGAAACCGGCTTGGGTAGCAGGAAAAGTGAACCCAGTTGTTTTTTCGGTTTTAGCCCGATTCGATCCGGCCGGAGAAAATACCAGTAATAGTGGGTGGGCAACGGATGCATCATAATTGGCTGGTGTGCGGACATTGTATTTGATGCCATTTTCGGTTTCTTCGCCATAAGTCTCTCCAGCGTCTCCACTGAGTTGACCAGCTTTGCAAAGACGTTGCAGCATCTCAGGTCGATACACGGCCTGCCCCAATTCTACTGATTCGCCGCTATGATCCATCAAAAGCATGACAACCATTGCTAATATCGGTAAACCGAATAGCACTTTCTGCCAAGAATTGGTTCTTAAAAGATAAACCTTTAATTGAGCCATATTCATAGTCATATTCCCCCTAAGTACGTTTGACTCGCCTGTACCATTCGATCATGCCTCAGGCGAGTGATTGGGCGCTTCCTTATTCGCTAACTTCATTACAATATAAGCCAGCAACAACAAGCTTCCGATTATCACAATCTGCAGCATATAGCTTTTTCCGGGAACCGATTCCAGGCCAACAGAGAATGGAATATGAGTATCAAGACGCTTATCCTTGTCGACAATAGCGATGTGTGCCAAATAATTACCAGCACCATATTGACTAAAATCGACCATACTATCGAAAGTACCGTTTTTAACTTTTTTCGGCTGCTGATAAAAAACCCTTTGCCCTTCAGGTTCTTTGGTGATTTCGAATTCCACGCTGACATTGCGCAGACTTTTACCTTCGTAGTCGAACACCAAATTAGTTGGGCCGATTTCGGGAATGATGCTGCAATATTCCCGATCCCCTGACAGAGTCGGGGTATAGGCCGTGAAATGGACTCGTTCAAAACCAACCCTCGTAACGCAAGCATCGGCCTCGTCAGGCGCACCTCGATGCGCTTGGGCAATAGTTGGCATTAATCCGACCCAAAAGACAACAGGCAGCAGACCCAGCCACCTAATGCGCTTATAAGCCACCTTTTTTAGTTTGTTGATTGAGTTAGACATTGATTTGCCTCCACTGTGATTATGTTAAATCCGATGGTCGGATTAGAAATCAAAGGTTTCCACCTCGGAGATCAGAAACAACGGCTCACCACCGCTAGAAATCTCAACGGCATGCTGAGCTGTTTCTTGACCGCCTGGTGAATTCAGACAAGCCTTTAATTCGGCGAGCGATGGAAAATAAACCTCGGCAATTCGATGAAACTGCGCTGCAGATTTGTCTACATTGGAAAGAATCAATGAGGCGACAAATCGTGTTTTGCCGGCCAGCTTTTCGACAGCCATCGGCACATGCTCATCAGCATAACGACGTTCAAAAGTTTTTAAATCTGTTGGCGTAGGGTACATTACGATTAATTTTGCAGTTTTCATAGGAATATTGAATATTTATTTGATTGGACGTTTATATTAAATAATGAGTTAGGAAAATAGTAAAATACCAATTTTCTATGAAACAATAGGTTTTTCCTATTCAAAAAGGGGCAAACTGTGGAAATGCAACAAATTCGCTATTTTCTCGCCGTCTGCGATAAAGGTTCGTTCACTCGCGCTGCACAAGCAACCTATGTGGCCCAACCCTCGCTGACCCAAGCAATTAAGAAATTGGAAGAAGAACTTGGCGGTGAGCTATTTAGCCGAGACCGCAGCGGATGTCGGTTGACGGCTTTAGGACGTTTGGTCGAACCTTCTATACGTGAAATAGTGCGCAAGACGCAAGCTCTCAAAGCTGAGGCTGTGCGTTTCAGCCGCTTAAATACTGTGCCACTTCGCATCGGCGTGATGACGACCATTGCCGCACACCATTTAAGTCCATTCTTCACTAACTTTCAGCAAGAACGACCCCATGTAGAACTGGAATTAATTGTCGACAGTGAATGCAATCTATTGAATCAACTTGATGAAGATGGCCTGGATTTAGTTATCAGCGCACCAACATCCTTACTGGCAGAGCATTACCAGTCTTTAAAGCTTTACGAAGAACGCTATGTCGTTGTCTTCAACGACAAACACCGTTTCAATCAAATGCAACAAATTGATTTAGCGACCATACAAGCTGAACCTTACTTGGATCGCCTGAACTGTGAATTGCGTGAAACACTGAGGAGTGTGTGCCAGGGACGGCAGGTCAATCTTTATGCTGCCTATAGAAGTAATAGCGAAGAGTGGATACTGAGTATGGTACGCGCCGGCATCGGTGTTGCGCTAATGCCGGAATTCACCATCACCAAAAATGCAGATCAGATTCGAGTTCGTTATCTGTCAGATCCGGAAATTCGTCGCACCATCTGCGCTATATTCCCACCCACATCGGCCGCAAAACCCGAAGTGGCAGAAGTATTGAAAAGTCTGCGGATGAGTTTTTAAAAAATCACTGGTTAGGCAAAACTAAATCAAAAGTCCGATTATGGCGTTTAAAGGGGTTAGGAAACCTCTGATTATTGCAGTTTTTCAAGAAAAATTGACGCGCAAGCCATTGTTTTAATGGGTGCTGAAGCAATCGGCCAGAAAGCCGTCATACATGTTTCTCAATAGCTGACCTGCAAATAGGCTTGAGCAGACCTTCACCAACTCAATTTATTGTTGAAGGTTACAATGAAAAGCCCAGTTTTATTTGGTCAATTGCTTGGCAAATCAAAATCCTTTTAATATTCATACATCACGTTCTCAATACGGCGATCTGGCACTAACCATAGCAATGCGACCAGCACATAAAGCCCTTGAGCTAACCATGGCGACCAAAACGTGCTTAGTGTCGCTATTAAGTAAATCAATGGTGAGGATTTACCCTTCCAGTCGCTACCGACAGCTCTTTTTAATAGCGAATTTGTCCCTTGTGAACCGATGATGAGGTATTGTAATAATATGTAAGCGATTGCTGCCATCAATAGAACCACGCCGTAAGCCATCGTTGGTATAGCCGCAAAGTGATTTTCCCCCATCCAGGCAGTTGTGAACGGAAATAACGATAACCAGAACAATAAATGCAGGTTTGCCCACAATATCGAACCAGTGACTTTTTGGCATGTATGCAGTAAATGGTGATGGTTATTCCAGTAAATGCCTACATAGACGAAGCTCAACACATAGCTTAAAAGCACAGGAATCAAAGGAATCAGCGCATTGATGTCCGCAGTATGGGGTACTTTCAATTCCAATACCATGATGGTGATAATGATGGCCAGTACCCCATCACTGAATGCCTCCAGCCGACCTTTACCCATGTCTTACCTCGTTAACGTACTGTAGTGATGGGTAGCTATTATTACAGCCTATGGTTACGCACTGTTTTTTAAAATACAAAATTCAATTGGGCTCTTACATAATCGCTATCATGTCCACCTTCAGTAATCACTTGTCCCGCAAAAAATGGGTGTAAGTAAAACCGAAGGAAAGGTGTTTATTGATTTCTCACTCTGTGTTTGCCGAAATGGCGAGGGCTCGATATTGGCAGGCACCCTCTATATGTGGATGTCGCAAAATTGGCCGTTGGATGCGGTCGCCAATGGCCGCTTTGTAGATCTCCAGTTCCCAGGCGCTGGATTTAGCTGACTGACTGGTTTGGAGAAGTGCGACCGTCAAGTTTGGGTCGTTGCCTGTCTTTCACTACCAATCCTGTAAACATATTAGATAAAGTGTGACTCGCTGACCGTGGCGCATGCCGATAACTTATTTTACTAAGTGCTTAACAACAAGTCGGCATGTATATGAAACCGTATTGTTGCCGGCTTTACTGGAGCCGCCAGAATCTAATGCATGCGAACTTTTTGCAAGGTGCTTAACACTGAGTAATGATTACCTAGCTGCATTTTACAATCGCCAACTCATTCCAATGGGTTGTATAGCGTTTTGACATGCGTTCGGGCTGGAACTTCCAGCTTTTGCTTGGTCCTGTGGCGGCTATGGAAACGGATTTTGGGAACCGATAGTTGATCTTATCGAAGCAGGCCATTAACTCTCGCTCCTTTGAAGATTTTGGGTTGGCAAACAAATCCGTTTGACCAGGCATGCTATTGGGGTGAAGGCCACTTAATTGGATGCCACATTTCTGGTAACGGTAACCCTCCTTGTAAATACCCTGCAATAACTGCTTGGCAGCATTAATTAACCTGCGTGTATCTTGCGTGCCTATTGCCAATTTCAAAGTTGCTGAACGTTGATATTGAGGTTCTCGGGGATTAAACGGGTTAGTCCTGATAAACACGGTTAAACGATCTGCCGTCGAATCCTGTGCTCTGAGCTTTTCCGCCGCCCGACTACAGAACTCGGCTAAGGCTTCGGATAATTCCATCAAATTATCTAAAGGCCGCTTAAAACTTCGGGAACACATGATTTCTTGTTTGTCCGGCGCTATTTCGGCAAGCTCCAGACAGGAGATGCCATTTAGTTCCATGATGGTTCGGGCCAAAACGACACTGAACTGCGCTTGCATTCGTTGGACGGGCTGCTGCGCCAAAGCCCAAACGGTGTCAATCCCGAGTTGTGAGAGCTGCTGGCTCAGTCTTGGACCGATACCCCAGACTTCATTGACCGGTAAAAGGCGCATTAACCACTCCCGCCGTTGAGGGCAGGACAAATCCACAACACCGTAGGTCTTAGGCCATTTTTTAGCGGCAAAATTTGCCAGTTTTGCCAACGTTTTAGTCGGCCCCATGCCGACGCAAACCGGAATGCCGGTATTTTTCTGAATCGATTGTTTAATAGAGAGGCCATAACCGATAGGGTCTTGCTGACAAATTCCGGTCAAATCCAAGAATGCCTCGTCAATCGAATAAATTTCGGTGCACGGCGAAAATGTCTCTAGCAATGACATCACTCTGGATGACATATCGGCATATAACGCGAAGTTTGATGAAAACAAATGGACATCATGTTTTTTAACCAAGTCGGCCACTTGAAACAGCGGCACACCCATTTTGACACCGAGGGATTTTAAAGCCTTGTTTCTGGCGATAAAGCAGCCATCGTTATTGCTGAGTACGCCTACCGGCTTCTCCCATAAATCCGGGCGGAATACGCACTCGCAACTGACATAAAATGAGTTGCAGTCCACTAAGGCGATCAGTGGTTGCGGCGGCATTGCTGAAAATGGATGACGTGAGTTGGGCATAAAAGTAGACTTTTTGTTCTAAATTTGTTGTATTTTTTATGACAGGGTTTCATTCCCATGAATTTGCTGCGGCGTTCTGCCATCAAGGGTTGGAACATTTTTTAACTTGTCCAGCATGACTTCCAGCTTCTGCAGGTCGCCCTGGACGATCTGTTGTTCGTCGAGCGTTAACGGCACCTCCTCAAGATAGCGATGCAAAAACGCTTTGGCGGCCAGTGCTTCACCTTTGGCCGAATCCTTGGGTATATTGAAGTCACAACCAGCGCAGGCCATGCGGTGGGGACAGGTACTCCAGAAGGGATTAGCACAATACGAGGAGCCTAGATCGTAATATCGGTAAGGCTCTCCCTTGGCTGCCGCACCGCTCACGACCGCTGCGTGGTCGATAAGCACTTCGATTAAGTGGGACATTTGATCGGCTTTGGCGAAAGCGCCCGCTAATTGCGTAGGTTTTGTCCGAATATAGTACAAAGTTGATTTCGGACTGCGATGCCCTGACCATCGCATCAACTCAACAAGCGACATTCCCTGCGGCACACTGGCCAAAGCGGTGACTGCCGAGGCACGCCCCCTATGGCTGGTGATTTTGCCTACGCTGTCCTCAAGCGGCACTCCGGCCTTGGCGCACAGCATGGGGATGATGGTTTCATTGACCATAGTATGCCCAATCGTCTTGCCACGGTATTGAAACAGAAACCGCACACGCTCACCGGTCTTAGGATCAGTGAGAGGGCTTTGTTCCGGGCGCTTAGTCTCCCATTCAAGAATAAACTGCCGTACGACCGCGCTTACTGGCTTGGTAAAGGCGGTGAATGTTTTGCCGGCCGGCACATCCAAATAACATAATGTGCCGGCAGCAATCGTCGCGCCGGTCGCTTCATCAACGATGGCATCATTTTGCGCTCGTGCACAACCGACGCGAAGACGGGTAATTTCGTTCTGGCGAAGCCCGGCATGAGTCCAGATCACACTGATCGCTTGTAACATCTCAAAGGGATACCAGATTTCACCTAGCCTATCGTTCGGTTCGAGATTGAGACTGGCCCACACTAACTTCAGCCAAAAATTGTCGTCTATGGCCCGCGGATTAGGGCCGCACAGTCTCAAGATTGAATTCGGTGTTGCCAAATGATAGTGTGGATTAAACTTCAGCCGCACCCAACCCCAGTGCTGAATGTCACTGAAGAAACGCCGTATGGCGTACAGTACGCCGCGTTTGGAATTAGCGTTCAGCGGCGTTCCCAAATTGCCTCGGCCTGTATAGTCGAACGAATGCAGCTGCCATTCGCCAACCTTGAGCCGGTTTAGGGCCGCGAGAAAATCAGCGCAGGTTTCGACTGTCCAATCCGCTGGGCTGGTGATTTCCGGATGCTTTTGGGCTAGCCACAGGCCGGCGCGCAGAACAAAGCTGTAGTTCGACTCCCGTGTCCTGGGTTGCAAGGTCGATGTTTCCCGCCACCGTCGGCAATAATCGACCCATTCCGGCGCAATGCCGCCGCCGCTCTTTTCCTTCCATGAGACATAATTGCGCATCCGCAATGGATGGGGCAGGATTCCCAGTGCGGCCAAGCCGTGGGAGAGCTTGCCGATACTGCGAGCTTGGGCGGTGTACTTTTCACGGGTGCGCTCCAAGAGTTCGTCATTGAAACTTTCCAGGTAGGGGTTGCGGTTCTCCAGCATCACCGCTGCCAGGATGGATGGAAAATTCCGTTGCAGATTAATCTTGCCATAACCAATTTTCTGCAAAGCCTGATGTAAACGTCCACATTCGTGTTCGAAAAGTTCTTTTCCGAAAAGCAATCGCCCAAGAGCGGATAAATAAAATATAGAGCCAATACTGTGGACGAGGCGGAAATCGCAGAGGAGATAGGCATTCGCGGTGATGAAAAGTCGTGCGCTGGGATGGATTAATGACTGGCGGACTAAATCAATCCAAGCCTGCTCACTCCAAGCCCAATAGGGTTGCTGAGTTCGCTGCATCTCTTGTAGGATGGCGGTCTGGGCTTTGGAGTGTCCGTTTAGCTGACTTTGCTTAGAACTCAACGCCTCGACATCCTGCAGTGGGCTATAAAGTCTAGGCAAAGCAGCTCGAACCCTCCTCGTGTTACTCCAACTTGCTAATGCGTATTCTTCAGTTTCCGAGAGACATGGACTTCGATCATATTGAGCCAAATCAATAGGCCATTGCCAACTATACACGCTTGCAGAATCTAATTGAGTCATAGAACAGTTACCCCATCTTCGCAAATAAAGCCGCGTCGATTTTGGCATCAGCATAGCGGATAGCCTCTGTCATCCGGCTTAATAGGTCTGTGCCGGAAAGATGAAGGTACATCAATGTTGTTTGCGGATTGCGGTGTCCGGCATAGGCACTCAGTTCATGCAGTTTCCAACCAGCCTGGGCGAGGTGAGTCAAACGCAGATGGCGCAAACTATGAGTACTGAAACCCTCAACTCCGGCCTGTTTTGCCAAACCTTCGACAATTTTGCTCCAGGTCCATTTAGAAATTGGCTGACCTGCGTTGCGGTGTGATTCGGAGATAAATACTAATCCGGCATGCTGATCGATCCGGTGACGATAAACCAAATACTCACTCAATGCTTTCCCTGCTATAGCGGCATAACAGACCACCCTTGCCGTACCGCTCTTTGTGGTTTCGGGCCGGATACGAATGAGGCGATGAGCGAAATCGAAGTCGGTGACACGCAAATTGACCAATTCCTCACGCCGCAGGGCGCCGTAATAAGCCAGCGCGAACATCAGCCGGTTTCGAAGAGATTCCTGAGCAACCGTTTCGATGAGCTTTTTCCAATCCGCTTCGGAGGGAATCGAGGGTAGTAGTTTAAGTCGCCGAATCAGGCCGCGCGCGAACCCAGGATGGTAGTCGCTACTTCGGACAGGAGCACTAAGATAAGTTCCGCGCGGGACTGGATTGGATCCCCTAATGTCCTGGTAAACCAAATGGTCGTACCACAGACGAACTGCCGTAAGATACTGTTGCATCGTGGCATTCGAGCGGCGGTGAGACGCTTCTCCATTCTGAGTATCGCCACCCAAATGCCGAACATAGAGGGAAACGTGCTCCAGTGTGGCAGTCTCGGGCTTTACACCCAATCCAAGGCAAAAGCTAAAGTAATTACAAAGTGCGCGAGCATAGGCGTCAAGCGTTGCATCGGCACGGCCCAAGTTGCCAAGCAAAACCAGCCATGATCTACCGTGCTGGTTTTCAGAAAGAAAGGGGTAACGCTCCCAAACGAGATTAGCCATGAAGGTGCAACTCCACTCGGAACTAAATCTAATCGCCAGATTATGGCACCAATAATTTTGATTCCAAATAACTTAATACAAGGCGTAGTTAGAGGAAAAGAGCTGGATGTTATGTCTGTCGACCAAGTGTTTAACTTGAAACAGCGGCACACCCATCTTGATACCTAAATCTTTTACTTCCTGGGATCGCGCAACAATGCAGCCGTCATTGTTACTGAGCACAGCCACCGGCCGGCCAGCCAGATCAGGTCTAAAAACCCGTTCACAGCTTGCGTAAAAATTGTTGCAATCGCATAAAGCTAAAAGCGGCTGCATTACACAGGATGGATGACATTGGTCACTACGCCCCAGACGACCATATCGATCTCCTCATGGAGTTCGATATCGGGGTAATTGGGATTCTCTGCTTTCAGCTTCCATAGCTCATTTTCGAAATCCAGGCGCTTTACCGTCAATTCACCGTTCAACGCACAAACGACAATTTTCCCTGGTACCGGTTCGATGGATCGATCGACGACAAGAACATCGTTGGGGTGAATGCCAGCTCCCAGCATCGATTCACCTTCAACACGAACAAAAAACGTAGCTGCAGGCTGTTTTATGCATAATTCGTTTAAATCCAGCGATTTCTCAACGTAATCATCGGCGGGCGATGGAAAACCGGCGGGCACTTTGCTGATAAAAAGCGGTATTGAAATTTGGGGCGGAGCTTTAGCCGGGAAAAGAATGGCGGTCGAATTGCTGGCTAAAACCTCAAGTTGCCGTTTACGGTTGCCGAGCAGATTTTTAACTGTTGGCACCAGACTTTGGGGAATACGAACGGCTATAGTGCTTTCACCGTATGCGGATGATCCTTTTTTGCGGCCGGCGTTTAGTCTTGCACCGCCGCGAGTTTCTTTTGCTGAATGCATGTTGCTATGTGATTTTTGAATTTTGTACGTTTTTCAAAAATCATAGCATCAGTTCTGGATTGTGTATGCATGCGATGCAAAAAATTAACGATGAGCGGTGAGAAATTCGAGCACATCCATAGCTTCCTCGCCGCAAAGGGAGGGTTTCATTTCGACCGATTTGTCGAACAAATCATCAGATTCCTGGATGAATATGAACCCCTCGTTTTCCAGTGCTTTGGCTGCTTCCGAAACGGATTTTCGGGTGATGCTTTGATGCTCGATGCATTCCGCCAACAATTTTTTTGCACGTCCGCCAAGTTTTTCAAGTGCATGAGCGGCGGCTATAGCTTCGGCTTCGCTTTCGAAGAAAAACAGTTCGATGTTCACGAACGATCAGCGAGAAAAATTTTGGATGTTGTATTTCCAGGAAGGTGATTCGCCGTATTCGTTAGGGTTTGGATCACTATCCAACAAAGCAAAATACAAAAACACCAGAAGCCCGATAATTGGGATGATGGTAATCATAAACCACCATCCAGAACGCCCCGTGTCATGCAGGCGCCTTATCGAAACGCCCAAACCAGGGAGAATCATCGCCAAGGTATAAATCGCGCTTAAAGGTCCGTAGCCAGCATCAAAGTTGAAAGTCCCCATCAGCTGATCGATTAGGCCAAACACCCCGACAGCAAGGATATTAAAAAGCGTGAAGTACCAATATTCTCTTCGGGTGGCACGGCCTTTGAAGACGGCGTATTTTTTGAATGCTGCAAAATAGTAGTTCACGAAAGACTCCAATCGATTGTTTGTTTTCCAAGATTTGCTAAAGCTTCATTTGCACGGCTAAACGGTCTCGAACCGAAAAAACCTTTGTTGCATGAGCCGCCGATCGGCGATGGATGGCTCGATTTAATGATGGTATGGCCATTATCTGCGATGAACGGTCGAATCGATTTGGCATGGTTTCCCCAGAGAATGAACACAATGCCCGAATGCTGTTCGGAGAGGGCTGATACCAATGCTTCAGTTATCGGCTGCCAGCCGAGTTTATTGTGCGAGCCGGGTTTGTCTTTCTCGACTGAAAGCATTCGATTGAGAAGCAGAACGCCTTGGCCAACCCAGTTTGTAAGATCCCCATGCTCAGGTGCAGAGCAGCCAATGCCCTGGTTCAATTCTTTAAAGATGTTGCGCAAGGAAGGCGGAATTTTTACGCCCTTGGGTACCGAAAAACTAAGCCCCATTGCCTCCGGTACCGAGTGTGTTTCTCCGGATTCAAGGATGATTTTAGCAATGCCGTGATAGGGATCTTGGCCAATGATTACGCATTTCACGTCTTCAGGATTGATTGAGAGCGCTTTATAACGGTGATCAGCAACTGGCAAAACAATTGATTGTCTGGAAATATCATCAAGCTTCCCTTCAATATCCGCAATCGCATTAAGAATCTCAGGTCTGCCTGTGTTCGATAAAAGATTTGCCCAAGGTAATGGGATCGCGGCCATTATTGCTGTGCCCCCGAAAACGTTGGACAACTGGCCGGCAATTCACTCCGGGTCCATTTGGGGCTTTTTGTCCCGTCGCAGCCAACAAGTTTTTCTACGACGGAGGGGATGTCTTGTTGAAAATGCAGGCATCGGCTATGCGGGTATGGCTTTCCCAAATATCCACCCGGCGCCGAGTACCAGTTGTGCTTACAAGCCACGCAAATCGGCACGCTGTTCATCACGATACCAGCCTGGAATAAAAACTCGCCTTTTCCATTTGCTCAAGGGATGAAACCCGGCATCGTTCCAAGCCCGGACTGGCAACGATAATCGCCAACGCCTGCGCACGTGATACCGCAACATTAAGCCGGTTGATGTCGAAGAGAAAATCGAGTCCTCGACTGCTTTCCTCGACATCGCTGACGGCCATGGAAATGATCACCACGGGCGCTTCCTGGCCCTGGAACTTGTCTATCGTACCGATGGCGATTTGGTCGCCTAAACGATCTTTGAGCAAATTGACCTGCATGTTGTAAGGCGCCACAACCAGAATATCCTCATCGGCGATTGAGCGAGTTTCGCCATTTTTAGCGGTACAGCGTCCCGTTTTGAGATCGTCGATTATTCGTTGGATGACATCCACTTCCTCTTCGCTGCTTTGCCGATTGCCATCGTGCTCAACGTTGACAACCATAACGCCATGGGACTGCTTGATGAGTTTCGAGTCCGGTACCGAGACACGTTGACGATCGTTGTGTTTGGCTGCCTTGAGCTTGCCTTCATAGACCACCTCGGATAGCGGATGGCAAACAGCGGGGTGCATGCGGTACGTCCTTTCCAGAAAGATTCCCATATCGTCAGGAATGACACCGTGCCCACCGAGCATGTAATCCAATGCTGACAATCCTGAGCTTCCTGGATGACTTCCTTGAATGGGTTGCTCCAACTGCATTTGGTCGCCCATCAGGACGATGTTTCTTGCGCATCCGGCCACGGCGATCAAATTGGCCAAGGCCACTTGGCTGGCCTCATCCACAAACAAGTAATCCAGTGGTGATTCAAAGGCTGTATTCGAGGCAAAGGCATAGGCGGTTGCACCGACGACGGTAAACGAATGATAAGGATCACGCTTGGTGAAGCTCATCGATGGCCGGTAAACATAATTAGGAAATTCGTCCGGATTGTATTTTTCCTTGAAGGCGTCTTGATTGGAGCCATAACCACCTACCTTGGCAATTCTGGCATGCTCAGTCGATTCATGTAGTGCGTCCAAGAGATTCAGGATCGCGGCATGGCTGTTACTCATCACGCCAACTCTGTTTCCGTCACGGACAAGCGAGGTAATGATGTGTTTTGCAGTAAAAGTCTTGCCGGCGCCGGGTGGGCCTTGAATGCACATCGTGCTGTTATCCATGGCCTCAACCGCCGAGATAATGGCAGCAAGGTAGTCATCGTCTTCATTGAATCTTGAGCGCGTAATGGGAAGATGCTGATCTGAATCATTGCCGGCCTCGGAATCCGCTTGGAAAACCGGTTTGTCTCGATTCAGGATTCCTTTGATTGCGCCCGGTAGTCGATCGTCAAACAGGGCCTCGGCAACTTCGCACAGCCGGGTTTCCAAGGTTTCGGTGTTGATGTAGGGCTCGTCGGCGAACAGAGTGATTCTCTCCGATTCCAATTGCGACAATTGAGATGGATCAACAAGAAATTCAATAACGGCATCCGTTTCAGATTCTGAAAATTTAACGCTTTTGACTCGAATATCGGTGCCACGGATCGAGGCCGTGCCAAACTTGTCTTTCCGGACGGGTTGCTTGATGTCGAATTTGCAACGGAAAAGAACGCCATCATCGGATGGCATTTGACCGGTGATGACCACATCGTGAACGCAGGTATCGTCGTCGAACAATTCCTCTTCCGGCTTTTCAAGGCGCTCGAAATAAGCCCAGATTTTGGGTTTGCGTTCCCGATTATGAAAACCCAGCAGATCCATAACCAATTGAGCGTTAGGGTCGTTTTTAAGGGATTCACTCGCCTCGAAGCGTTCAAACAGGTGTTGCTGCCAATCACGCAGCGCCTGCTTCTTCTCGGCCGCCTGGATTTGTCGATCGGTTTTCTCCTGGTCAGGGGTTGTGGCATCGGATTTGACGGCATAAACGATGCCGGCGATGGATTGTTGTTCACGCAGCCAGTCGACCAGTTCCAGCGTGCTTTCGCAGTCATCGATGTTGTAATCGCGAATGTCCTTCAATTCAGGCCATTGCACCCAATCGAAAGCCGCTGGATCGGCAAGCCAAGACCGATAGCCGTTGGTGTTGTCAGTCCAGCGGGTAACGCCGCCTTGCTCACGCCATAGCTCGTAAGCAATGACTGAATCACCCCCATTGGCAACTTGCGTGGTCCGCTTGCTTCTGAACAGATGTTCGACGTTTTTGATGCTGTAACGGGGTTCGCCAATGAGGACGCCATTCAGGACGATCTTATACAGATCGACGAACACACCATTGGCTAACATTTCAGCAACCTCTTTGATTCGGGTTTCGTACCGGGTGGAGAGTTTGCGCATGGCGGCCACTTCGTAATTGGCATAGTGGTAGACATGCAGGGTGTTGTCGCGTTTCCATCGATCATAGACCCAATCAATGAACCCTTCGAATGCGGCTTTTTCTTGTTCCGGGGTATGAGCCCACCAATCCTTGAAAGCATAGAGCTTTCCTTGTGCCGCATCAGGACAACGGTAACTGCATCCCCAAAGGTATTCCAAACCACCGTCATACAACGGATGTCCTTCGATGTCGAAAAAAACGTCGAAAGCAGACGCCGGCGGCAACGAGGACAATCCTTTGCCGTTATCGTTTTGGAGAATCTTGAATAGCGGTTTTTCAAGTCCTCTGGATGCATGTTGAATTTCGGCTTGGGCTTTCAGCTTTGCCAGGGTCGCATTAGGAATTCCTTTGACCGGTTCGATGTCTTTACCGGCAAAATCAGTCATGGTTTCAACACCGGCCGCACGGAGTTTGCGGATATGGCTTTTCCGGATGCCTGCGATTTGTGCCAGGCTATCGGTTTTTTCGATCCAGTCTTTGGCGAAAGATGCCCAGGCGCCATGATCACTGTAATAAGCTGGATCAGGCATGCAGGAAAAATCCGCGGTGAATGCGTATTGCTCATTGAGAAAGTCGCGTTTCAACCGGTCGAAAAAGCTGTAATAGCGGGCAATGCGAAAACGATCTTCAGCTAAATCGCCAAGAACAATGGCGGCCTCGTTTGGGATGATGCCTTGGATCGATTCCAGCATCCAGCTGTAGCAACAAAGCTGGATCAGAAAATATGGGCGAGTAGTTTGAGAGAGTTTGGTATCCCAGGCTTCGTAATGGTAATCACCTAAATCGGATTTGCCTTCGAGCTTGACCAGGAAATCGGCGCTGCCGGCGAAGCCGTCGCGTGACAAATAGGCTTGGTAGATGAATGGATACCCGGCTTGCATGTATTGAAGGGTTTCAAGCGCTTTGTCGTGGTGAGATTTGCTTTGGACGATTGCAATAGCCTCGGCACCGTGCTTGTCTTGCAGTGATTTGAGAAAGTTCGATTCATGGGCATTACCCTTGGCTGCCAACAAAGCCATCATGGGGTCATGATCTTTTTCAATGCCGGCGATCATGGCAGGTGATTCAATGGCCAAACGCTCCATCCAGGACGCGAAAGGGGAACGCATAGCAAGAACGAGATCGGATGGGGAGAAAACGAGCTGATTATTGGAATTCTTATACATGGGGGCTTCTATGGTATTGGTTAATGTTGCCAAACATGAATCGATTATCGACAACTTTTGAAAAACGCAATACCTCCTTGAAAATCCCGAGAATAATTATTTCACGACGGTCAGTTTTGTTTTTTTAGGCTCATTAATAACGGGTGGTTCAGGTTTTATTTCCAAATGAGCCGGTCTTGGTTGATTAATATCGATGCCATATTTCAAAAGCGCCTCGCGGTGTTTTTTGATGGTTTTTGCTGAATAAAGCGCCGAAATATCTTGATCGTAAAACCAAAACGATGCTGTCAACTTTACCGAGTGCGGTTCGTTTTCTGAAATGGATTTTAAAATCGATTTTGGATGTTCCGGGGGATAAACCGGGTCTGGCTCGGTCACCCAAAATTGCACGGGTATCAGTTCGAATTTGAATTTTCGCGCATGCTTCCACTGATAATAAAAATCTCTGGCTTCTTTTTCAGTGGAAAATTCTGCCGCGCGCTCCCGGCCACAAATTCTAAGTTTTGCTGAAAGATAACGGCCGTATTCATAATGAAAATGCCACGGCCAGGAATCATCGTGAGTTGGATCATAAACACCGATTAAATAATTGAGTTTGAGAACCTGCATATCGATATTTGGCTAAACTTGTTTATAAGTGTCACTGCAGGCAGCCACCATTTTCAAAAAATAAAAAAATGTTCTTAATCAACATCTTTAAAAGGTACTAAATAGCTTGCTAATAGTCCTTCATAGCTTACTGGTGACTTTGAAAGGCATCGGTTACATTCAGCAACAAGCTCTGCGTCTGAAAGTTGGGAATCGCAAAGTGTGGTTAAAAGCACTCGTGCATCAGAAATTAAAGCAGTCAGCTTCTCATACGTAAGAGCATATGACGAAGTTGCATCGGCTGCTTTAGTAGCGTGGTTTGTGGGATGGACACTTACGCGAATGCATTTGTAGCTGGGATAATTGCTCGCGAACCATTCTGCTGCAACCAAAAGCTGCCCGTGATTTTCTTTTGTAAGCGCATTCTTTTCTTTTTTTCTGCTCTTTGCCTCTATTACCATTCCGGTCTTTGATGGTAAAAGCCAAAGCACATCAGGACCTTCACCATTGGTATCGTGACGCTCCGCCGAAAAACCAATCATGGTCGCCAAGTCCGCCAAAGCCTGCTCGAATTGGTTAGCGGTTGAATTTGGTTGAAGAAAAGCCACAGTCTCCTCGAAAGACTGTAAGAAACCACGACGGAGGCGGTACCCGCCTATTTGTTTAGCAATAGCGTCTGCCTGCAGACTTGGTTGCGCTAGCGGCCTGTAAGGAGGGCGGACCTTCGGCCTTATAAGATTACGGTTATTTGAAAAAGCTTGGTGCTGCAAGTCTTCCGCTCGCTCATTGTTTCCCCAATGGTCTGCAATTCTTGCCGCTAGTTGTTGTATCCAGCCTCGTGTTTGTTGATCTATATTAGGCTGTTCTGATATTGATTTTTCTATTTTAGCGATTGCTTGATCGCAGTACCCATCGCTCCATAAATTTATCGCTTTTCTTTCTGCGGCTGCTTGATTTAGGCGTGGGGTATCAGGTTTATCATCCTCGACGAGTTCAGCAAGTGTTTCAGCATGGTATTCAATCCACCCATGGTCGCGCGAAAAGCTTCTATTAATGGTTTGAACAAATTCTTTCCAATCTTGAACCTGTTTGCTGATGTCTGCGCCCATTTCGATCTGGGCTCTGGTGGCGCTTGTCAGAAAGCGGAAATTGGCGTCTTTAGCAATCCATGCTGCAAGATCGGAACCGACAAGAAGAACCACACAATGATCTCCTGATCCGCGAGCACCTCGACCTATTCCCTGCTCAATTCGCTGGGCCAACATGCGCGTAATAGTAGCTCCGCCGTACAATGCGCTAGCTCTGAATAACTCATAATCTGAAGTACCCGCAGGTAATCCACTCATAATAAGCAAACGGCATGAATCTCCTGGAAGATCAATTCCATCATATCTATTAGCAAAAACTACTGGACCAGAAGAAGCCCTTGTTTGCAAGGCTTCTACCAATTTTTCAACTTCTTGAGACCCTTTTGCGATAGTCGCTACCTCTTCCCACTGCACCGCCGCTGGGTCCGATGGAGACAAAATAACAGCGCCTAGGTTTAGTTTTTTGGCAACCTGTTCGGCTAATTTTCCAGCCGCTGAACGTATATTGAAATCAAACTGAGTTAAATCAGGAATTAAGATCATTCTCTCGCTTACACCAGCCAATGACCTCGAAGTTAATGGATTCTGAACGGATTTTTGATCGGCATCAAAAGTACGAATAATTTCGCTGTCATCCGCAATAGTCGCCGACATATAAATGCGGCGCGGAGCATCAGCGAATGTTGGAAAAGCATTTACCAGCGGTAGAATCGGAGAAATAGTAAACGCCTTACGACTAATGAGCGCATGACAAAGATGTAATTGATCTCGTAGCAATGGCCATATAAGCGCATACTTTTCGGAGTCCGACTTTAGCTGTTCTCGGACTGCATCCAGTTGTTGATGCCAAGCCCAATATGGAACTTCTAAGACTGCATAATCCGCCCCGGAAATGGTGTCATCGAATGTTCCAAGCCTGTCGCTTTCTTTGAATGCTCCCCGAAAAAGGCTTGTCAGATTTTCATATCTTTCCTTATTGTCAGTAGCTTCTACGCTCAGAGTAAATGAATCTCGAACCACGGAAAATGCAACATGAGCATCATCGAGTATGATCGTTGATGCTCCTTGTGGCTGCCCCAAGCCTCGAATACCAAACTTACTTCTCCCATGAAATAAGGCTTTGTAAGTGGCAACCATAATGGCTTTTGAATTTATAAATTCGTCACTAAGTGGTTCGCGGTTCCGATAAGTTACTGCGGGAATTCCATGTGCTTTGGCTTTTTCAAGTGTTTGGTTAACGAGTTGCCGAGTTGGAGCCAAATAAAGGACTGGCTCACCAGTTTCAATAAGGGATGACTGAGCCATAAGGAGACCAACTAATGTCTTTCCACCGCCTGTATGTAACTTTAGAACAATATCTTTCTCTGATCGGCGGTCAAACCATGCTTGAAGCACCTCGGCCTGACTAGTGTATAGATCGTTAATGCCAGGTGGTTTAGGCAATCGGCGAAATATTTCGGATGGCTCTATTACCTTGGTCTTGGATTTTTTTGCTCTTAATTTATCAAAGTCAACCACAATAGCTCCTTAACATGCTTATTTAGCAATACTCCACTCCGACGACAACGCCTCGGCTTGCTGTAACACGGTTTGCACTGCAGTGTCTTGGAGGTCGGGTGGGTAGCCGTACTTTCGCAGGATGCGCTTCACCAGCACCCGCATTCGGGCTCGTGCCGAATCACGGTGTGCCCAGTCCACCGCCACGTTTTCCCGCAGGCTCACTAGAAGCTCGTGCGCGATCAATCGAAGCTTGTCATCCCCCATCATCTGCACAGCGCTTTCGTTCTCGGCCAGCGCGTCGTAGAAGGCGATCTCCTCGTCGGACAAACCGGATTCTTCGCCTCGCTGACGGGCAGCGCGGATGTCCTTGGCCAGCTGGATCAGCTCCTGCAGCACCTCGGCAGTGGTGATGGCGTTGGCGTGGTAGCGCGCCACGGCGTCTTCCAATCGTTCTGAGAAAGCCTTGGTCTGCACCACGTTGGCCTTGCTACGCGAGCGAATGCCGTCGTTGATCAGCTTGCGCAAGGCTTCCAGTGCAAGGTTCTTCTTCTCCATCTGCTGGACTTCGGCGAGGAACTCGTCGGAGAGGATGGAGATGTCTGGACTCTTGATTCCCGCTGCAGCCAGGATGTCGACGATCTCAGTCGAGATAACTGCGCGGCTAACGATCTGCTGGATGGCCAACTCGCGCTCTTGCTGGGTCACTCCGGAGCCGGTGCTGCTCTTGACCAGCGCGGCACGGATTGCCTGGAAGAAGCCGACTTCCTCTCGAATTTCGCGGGCCTCGTCGGAGGCGGATGCCAAGGCGAACGCCTTGGACAGCGCCAGCACGGCGTCCTGGTATCGCCGATGGGCGTTCCTTTTGCCTTCCTTGGTCTTCTCTTTCGCAGCCAGCTTCTGTTGTAGGTCGAGAATCCACTCAATGGCCCCCGCCATCATCGCAAGACACTCCTGAGGCGTGCCGTTCATCGCGGAGACGTAGTCGAAGCCATGGTACATATCCCGCACGGTCTCGTACTTCTCCAACATTACTGCGATGGCCTGCGCTTCGTCGACACCGGTGTTTTCTTGGTCGTTCTTCGAGTACTGCTGCAGAGCCGACTTGAGGCTTAGCGCAATACCGATGTAGTCCACGATCAGCCCGGCAGGCTTGTCACGGAAAACACGGTTCACGCGTGCAATCGCCTGCATCAGGCCGTGTCCTTGCATTGGCTTGTCCACATACATCGTGTGCATGCACGGCGCATCAAAGCCGGTGAGCCACATATCGCGGACGATCACCAGCTTGAGCGGGTCTTTCGGATCGCGGGCACGTTTGGCCAGCAGATCGCGCCTTGCCTTGTTGCCAATGTGCTGTTGCCACTCCTGCGGGTCGCTCGCCGCCCCTGTCATCACGATCTTCACCGCACCTGCGTTGTCGTCTGTGCTGTGCCAGTCTGGACGCAGCTTGACGATTTCGTCGTACAGCTTCACGCAGATGCGGCGGCTCATACACACCACCATTGCTTTGCCGTCTAGGGCAGCAACACGATCTTCGAGGTGCGTGATCATGTCCTTGGCAACTAGGGCAAGGCGCTTGTCGCTGCCAACCAAGGCTTCGACTGTTGACCACTTCTTCTTAAAGCGCTCCTGATCGACTTCGGAGTCCTCCTCGGTGAGTTCGTCGACTTCGGCGTCGATCTTCGGCTTCTCGTCCTCGTCGAGTTCGATGCGCGCAAGTCGTGATTCGTAGTAGATCGGCACGGTTGCGCCATCTTCGACAGCACGGCTGATATCGTAGACATCAATGTAGTTGCCAAACACCGCAGGGGTGTTGACGTCGTCAGCCTCGATGGGCGTGCCCGTGAAGCCGATGAAGGATGCGTTTGGCAGGGCGTCTCGTAGGTGCTTGGCGAAGCCGTAAGAGATCTCGCCCGTCTTGGCTTCCACCTTCGCGCGAAAGCCATACTGGCTGCGGTGTGCTTCGTCAGCGATGACGACGACATTGCGGCGATCTGTGAGCTTCGGGTATTTGCTCTCACCGGTTTCGGGAGCAAACTTCTGAATCGTCGTGAACACCACTCCGCCAGATGCCCGGCTCAAAACCTTTTGCAGGTCTTCGCGGCTCTCGGCCTGCACTGGCGTTTGCCGAATAAGATCGCGGCACATCGAGAACGTAGAGAACAACTGATCGTCAAGGTCATTCCGGTCGGTTAGCACCACCAACGTCGGATTGGCCATTGCCGAGTGCTTGATTAGTTGTCCGGCATAAAACGCCATCAGCAGACTTTTGCCGGAGCCTTGGGTGTGCCAGATGACGCCGACCCGCTGATTGCCGTCTGGGGCGGACGCAGTAACTGTGCTGCTGACCGCGTGCCGCACCGCGTGAAACTGGTGGTAGCCCGCGATGATCTTCGCCAAACCCGATCCAGTCTCCCCAAACACCGTGAAATAGCACAGCAGTTCGAGAAGTCTTCGTTGCTCGAAGACGCCATCGATCAGCGTCGAGAGTTCAGGCGCACCCTTTGGTGCAACGTCAGTGCCGTCGGTCGTGCGCCAGGGCATGAAGCGTTCCAGATCGGCGGACAGCGAGCCGACCCGGGCGGTAATTCCGTCTGAAGTCACCAGCAGGGCGTTGGTATTGAACAGCGTCGGGATCTGCTTCTTGTAGGTCTGCAACTGGTTGAAAGCCCCGACCAAGGTCGCATTGCCGCTTCCTGGTGCCTTCAGTTCGATCACGCCGAGTGGCAACCCGTTCACAAATACGACCACGTCGGGACGCCGGTTGTATTGACCGGCAATGACTACAAACTGGCTCACGGCCAGCCAGTCGTTCTGCTCTGGCCGCTCGAAGTCGATGAGAGAGACCTTGCCCGCACTCAGTGTGCCGTCGTCGGCGTAATACTCGACGTCCACGCCTTCGGTCATCAGTCTATGGATTCGGCGGTTTTCTTCGAGCAGTGACGGCAACTCTAACTGCATCACCTTGCGGATCGCATCCTGCCTCGCTTCCAGCGGCAGGCTTGGATTGAGCCGAGCAACGGCATCCACGAATCGCTTCTTCAACACGACTTCGTCGTGACTCTCGCGCTCTGGGCGGTGACCATCGGGCCCGATGTCCTCCTCACGCTCGATGCAGTACTTGAGGGCGCGCAGCTGATCCAGCAGCGCTTGCTCCACGGAGGCCTCCGATAGAAACGCCATTACTATTCTCCTTGTTCTTCGACGGGTTCCGCGACCGGGGTTGGTGCCCCGCGCGCAGCATTCAACGCCTCGACATAGGCGTCCCGATCCAGTTGGTAGAGCAATCGACTTGCTTCTACGCGTAAGGGTAAAACATCGCCGGAAGGCAGCGTCACATCCACGGAGAGAAAGCCTTCCTCGTCGACATCCGCCTGCAATGAAACGTGCGCGTCAATTAACTCATGCAGGTGGTCGAAGCGCTCGTAGGGCTCGCGAGTCCGAACCAAATCCAGCTCGGTTTCCAGATAGGCTTGGTGCAGGAATGTGACAATGGCGTCGGCAGACAACACCGCTGCGCGGTGGTGATGAACGGACAGGCGCTGGAGAAACCCTTCTCGCCCGTGGCTTGCCGTACCAGCGTCATTGCGCAGCTCGCCCAAAGCATCGGTTAGCTTCTTGTGTTGCGACACCAGTTTCTGGAACCCGTTGTGCCTGATGTCACCAAGCTTGAGCGCCCGGACGGCCGCGCTCATCCACGCGCCGAATGTCGGCAGGGCCTCGACAGGGCGTACCGGATTCGAGGGTGAGTCCAGCTCCTGAAGGATGATCTGGCAGACCACCTCGACGATAGCCTTTGCAGAGTCGATGCAAGCGTCGTTATCTTCAGCCAATGCACGCACTAACTCCTCGAAAGTCTGCTGCAGCATCGGTGCGTCACGCCAATGCGAGCAGGCCTCGCGAATACCCGGACACCAGTCGATAGTCATGCTGCAGCCTCAAGCAGTCTTTCAATATCAATGATCTGGGCTTCGCCAGAAACGACTCTTGGTAAAAGCAGCTCAAGCGTCTTAGTAAGCGCCTTACTTTCCAAAACGTTTGCAGTGATCGTTTCAATCATCGGCTGCACGATGTCATTGAAGCAGGATGCCATCGACTCTTCCGGTAATGTCAGGGGATAACGGCCCATCACATCCCAACTTGTTCTGGGCATCTTGGTGCCGTTTGATGTTTGATCTGTGTACAATACGAACTCGTCGCTCGAAACACACATCAAGACAAATGCATTCCACACCTCAGATTTTGGCCCCATGACGATGATGTCTGTTGAGCAGATTCCATTCACAGGGGCTATGCCGACCTTGTGAAAATAAGGGCGTAGTTTCCCGAAAAGAATATCGCCTTTTGAGAATTGAGATTTATTGCTCGTTACTTTCCCAGCGCCTTCCCAGTTGGACAAGGCGATGCATCGGCGAGGCATGTGCTCCAGACCGATGTATGGAGTTTCAGCTGATACATCCGTAGGGAGGACTCCTTTAGCTCTGGATTCGGCGATCGCCGACAACCTGGCACGCGTCCAACCCACCGGGATCCCGTTGTCATCGAGTTTCCCAGGGAACAGATGAACCGACTCCGAAGGTACCCCAAGAGGGGAAAACCCGTCTACCTTGCTGCGAACTGGACCGTACTCAATGAACCATTCTCTAAACAACGTACGCGCGGTCGCTTCGAGTGTGGCGTTCATCTTTCTGTTTTGATCAATCTTGTCTTCAAATACACCTAAGACGATGCCAATCGCATGTTGGTGTTTGATTGGAATATTTGGAATCTGAAAATTCTCAATCATCCCCTTTGTAAGGGCATTGCGCGTTGCTCCGGCTCCTGCTAACAAGAGCATGTGCTGCTGCATTTGTGGGCTTGCTAAATAGAAGCGCAAAAATCTCGGGTCAACCAAATTTGGATCAGGACGAATAATAGCGACGTGCTGATTAACTCTTGCTGGCAGTACATCTGTGGGTACCTGGCATGCGCGGGCAACACTGTCGCCAGTAATATTCAGCAGAACATCATCGACTTGCACCGTGACGCCATCTAGTTGCTTGGCGTGTTCCGCCGTCAAATAGGCTAAGCCCGTGCGTTCAAAATTTTCGTTGTAAACGTTCTGACTTCTGATCAGTGCAATTTCACCTGCATCGAGATAGACCTCCTGGCCGCCGCGAGGTGTTGCGCCGCTACCGATTTTTCTACAAACGTCTCCGAGGCGGATTGTTGTCATACTTTTAGCGCCCCCAAAACAACGCGAACAAGTTTCGCTAATCTTTCGCCTTCAACAAAATGCTCCTCAAGTTCATCGTTCAACAAGGCTAGTCGCTCCGCAAATGGAGCCCCGTTGTCTTCAGTTTCAGGCGTGCCTACATACCGTCCGGGTGTCAGTACGTGACCGTGCGCGCGGATATCGTCAATCGAGGCTGACTTGCAGAAACCCGGTACGTCCGCGTAGTGGCCTGCGTCCTGCTCACCTCGCCAAGTGTGATAGGCGACTGCGATTTTTTGAATGTCTTCGTCTGAAAACTCGCGTCGCGTTCGATCCACGAGAACGCCAAGTTTGCGGGCATCGATGAATAGCACCTCACCGCGCCGGTCACGCCAACCGTTCCCTGGGTTCTTGTTGCGGGCAAGGAACCAAAGGCACGCGGGAATCTGTGTCGAGTAGAAGAGTTGCCCCGGCAGGGCTACCATGCAATCCACTACATCCTTCTCGACCATCTCGCGGCGGATGTCGCCCTCACCAGATTGCGTCGAGGACATCGATCCGTTAGCAAGCACTACGCCCGCCGTACCATTTGGTGCAAGGTGGTGAACGATGTGCTGGAGCCATGCATAGTTGGCGTTGCCCACCGGAGGCACGCCGAACTTCCAGCGAACGTCTTCACGAAGCCGGTCTCCACCCCAGTCGGAGATGTTGAATGGTGGATTGGCGAGGATGAAGTCAGCCTTGAGGTCGCGCAGCTCGTCTTTGTGGAAGCTGCCTTCGTTATTCCAGCGGATGTCGGAATCGATGCCACGAACAGCTAGATTCATCTTGGCCAGTCGCCAGGTAACGTAGTTCGACTCTTGCCCATAGATGGCAATGTCGCTGAAACGGCCGCCGTGTTCTTGAACGAACTTCTCAGACTGCACGAACATGCCGCCCGAACCGCAGCAAGGGTCGTACACGCGACCCGAATACGGTTCCAGCATCTCGACAAGCACGCGCACCACAGAACGCGGTGTATAGAATTCGCCACCTCGCTTGCCTTCAGCCCCTGCGAACTGGCCGAGGAAGTATTCATACACGCGCCCCAAGATGTCTTTGGATCGGTCACCTTCCTCGTTGAGCGCAATACCGGAAATCAGGTCGATCAGCTCGCCCAGCATCACCTTGTTGAGCGCGGGGCGGGCATAGTCTTTGGGGAGCACACCTTTTAGCGACTCGTTGTCCTTTTCGATGACGCGCATCGCGTCATCGATCAGTGTGCCGATGCTGGGTAGTTTTGCATTGGCCTGGAGATGAGACCAACGCGCCTCCTTAGGCACCCAAAAGACGTTATCGGCGAGATATTCGTCCCTATCTTCGGCTGCTAAGGCATCATCAGCCAACAAAGCTCTGCGTTTGGCCTCAAAAGCATCCGAAATGTATTTCAGGAAGATAAGGCCAAGCGCAACGTGCTTGTAATCGGAGGGCTCCATGTTGCCGCGTAGTTTATCTGCTGCCTTGAACAACTCGGCTTCGAAACCGAGGTTACCGCCATCGTTTTTATTGGTGTCATTCTGTGCCATTTTTATCCTAATAATAATATCTTCATTAGTGCGGATTAAATTTCAGCTAGAAAAATCATCTTCGAACTTCGGTATCCGTTCACCTAAATGAATTTTAAACTTCCGGAAACTCATATCCAGGGGCAAACTTGGCACTGGAAACACCATAGAGAGCCAAATGATTTCTGAGCCACAATCGATATTCTTTACCATTAAGGCTATGTTCCGACGAACAATCCACTATCCATTGGCGCAATACATAACCAGCAACGGCCGCTCTGAGCTTCAGATGCAATACACCATCGGTCATTCCGTAATCGTTTTCAATAATCTCAGGATGCTCTTGATTCGGGTGCGGCACTAAATCCAGCTCAACGACTCGATTCCATTGAATATCTGCACTGGATTGTTCCTGAGGGGCAAGCAAACTGTCTTCGATAAGCTGGCTTTTAAGTATCCTAGTAAGGACAAAATCACGAAACTCTCTCGATTTACGGTCAAAAGCGCGGACGTGCCAACGTAGTCCATCGTTAACCAAAGCAAACGGTGCTATTTCTCGCGTGGAATAGCCACTCGAATGTGAGGTGTAATCAATGCTGACGATTTTTTGCTGATGAACAGCCCGAGAAATCGGTGCAAGTATCTCTATCGAAGGCTGATTGAATATTTTAGGTAACTCGCATATCAGCAAAGGTTCATTGTTCCCCCCAGTGCCGTCTCCGAACCCCCTAGACAAAGCTGTTAAGACTCGTTCCGTTGAATGATCAAACGCCGGCGAGAATACTTCTCCAATCACATAGCATTTGGATTTGCTATCGAAATTGATGTTATTGGGGAACAATTCTCTGTATTGCGCAAAATCCCTTGTTGCAACGGCGGGTGCTATTCCGAATCGCTGTATTAAATCTTGACGCCGAACGTCGCCAAGAAAATACAAGCGAAAGTCAATAAAAATCAAGCGATCACGTTGAGCATAGCTCAGTGCTTCGATAGTAGCTGTGGTTTGTTTAGTG
>Ga0048259_102010_pt1 | contig 31990 bp, 26 predicted proteins | sample SubbioQV12_Dec13_FD_54352 | JGI IMG/M metagenome (GOLD analysis project Ga0048259, IMG submission 54352) | Serpentinite rock and fluid subsurface biosphere microbial communities from McLaughlin Reserve, California, USA - QV1.2_Dec13... | ecosystem: Environmental > Terrestrial > Deep subsurface >... | reverse complement strand
CCTTGTTCCAGCATTTGCAGGCGGTTGCCACCAAAGCCAGGGCCTTGCAGCCAGTGGCAGCACACGAGCCGGTTGCAGAGCCGTCAGCCCTAATCGATACAACGCTGGCGGCCCGCTCGTTACAAACCGCCGTGATCCGGCAGGTAACGACAATTGAAGGTCAGTTTGATTTCATGATGGAAGCCGTTGACTTCAACGCCTGGGTGCAATGGCTGGCCGAGTTGCATGGCCACGGCTTTGCCATCAAAACCCTGGACATCCAACGCAGCGAACCCAATGCCGCCAAGATCCGGGGGCGATTGTCGCTAATTCAGCCCGGGGCGGTTATGCAATGAATCAGGATTTCGTCGGACATAAAAAAACCCGTAAACTTGGACAGTTAACGGGTTTTTGAACTTTGATTGTATGGTGCCGAGGAGAGGACTTGATCTTACTCGGTTACGCATTCAATTTTCACATGTCATTGTTTTTTATCTAAAAAACACTCCACCCTGGGGCGGTGAAATCACAAAAATGTGTTACAAAACGCCGTACAAATTGTAGTACAAAACATCGGGTGAAGCAGCTTGTTTTTACTCGCTGAATGAACCTTCGTAATTTTCTTATGAGAATTTGCGGTGAAAATTCTCAAATCCAAGAATTATTAATCTTCATACGGATAATCTTCATCGTAGTCGGCAAGACAACGTGAGCATAATTTTTCTCCCCGCTCAACCTCACGCCCACAATCACTGCATTCATCAGTTTCCATGCTTCTGTCTTCATAACGTTCATGTAAATAGCTCATAATCAACCTCTAATCAAAAATTGCGATTCACTTGATTCACATTTATCGCTAGTCGTTCTGACATTATCGGTAACTGTGATGAAAGAACATGCAAAACATCAAGCTGTCTATGTGTCAGATTTTCACTGCACAACTCATTCCGCGCATCTAAGATTCGCTGGAGTTGTTCGTCAAAATGTTTTAGCGCAAGATTGATACCGTTCTTCGGCTTGCTAGCCAAATCACTATTATTGATAGACATTTTTTCATGTTTGTCTGTCAGATAATCGGCTGATAAGGTTGTAATTGGTTTAATACCTATAGAGCTTTTAAAAATTGCAATCAGTTCTTTTCTTTCATTGTCTGGTAGCGTTTGGCCATTGTCATCGACTAACTCCTTTGTTGCAAAAATGCGATCTAAAATATCGTTGCATACTAGATTTACATGGATGTCGTTTGTTATTGAGTTTCTGGTGTCTTTCATAATCGATTGGCTGTATAAGTTATTTATACTTATATTATATGTTGATTATTAATGATCGTTAATAGATAAAAGATAAATTATTTTCAGTATTTGAAAAATACTGGATAACTTTAGCATCATGTATTTTATGCTGTATATACGCTAAGCACTTTGAGTGAAATAAACAACAGCTTGTCGCAAGAAAACTCGGCAAAGACGATTCTGATGCTCGTTAAAGCATCAGCAGTTTCTATGGCTTGTCAAGGCAGTATATCGAAAAGTATGCTCTAAAAAACTAAATCAATCTGCATGTTTTGTAGTTTGGCAAAGGGGAAAACCACAAATCTTATCTAGGGCAACAAGCTGTTATGTTGGTTATTAAATCATTTGTGATTGAATAAAGACCCGCATATCAGTTATCGATTGATGAAGTTGAGGCTTAGTGTAACGAGCATTATGTGTATTTTCTGGATGATGTATTTGATGTCTAATATATTCACTCAATATTTTTTGTTCTGTGGCAGTAGTGCCGTTTTGCTTAATTTTGACATATGACATCATAGTTTTACCGGTCTTATAGTCGGATAAGCGTCCTTCGCTTTCTATGTACCCGTACAATTCATTATGATATTCATCATTTGCCTCATTGAACGCCACAAAATTTACTTCATTTAATGATGGGTACGGTAAATTGTTTCTTTCTACGTCAATTACTTCCTTATCTGGATTATTTTGTATTAATTTTAGATGTTCAAAATCAAGCAGTTTAACAATTGCTGGACTATGTGTTGTTAACATTATTTGAGTGTTGTTAGCCTGAGCAAGAGCTTTAAACGCTTCAATTAACTGACTTTGATGACTTGGGTGCTGAGATGTTTCAGGTTCTTCAATCGCATAAATCATATCAGCAGTAGCGGCACTTTCATTGCGCCTTCTTTCAGCTTCAGCTCTAAAGAAATTAAGCAGTATGAGACGCTTAACACCGCTGCCTCGTTTGTTAATTGGTATATCTTGGTCACCTGTTATTGATACGTTTTTGAAAACATCTGCCCATTTAAGACTTCCTGGACTTGGAATTACCGGTGTTAGGTTTATCAGCAACTTCTGGATTCATTTCCTTTAGCTTTTCTAATGTATTTCCAGCCACTTCTTGCAATTTTTCTTCAACCTTTTGTGCAACCTGATTCAGACTGTCTGTTAAGCTTTGATCTTTTAGAATTTCCTGCACAGCAAGTTTCATTGGGTCTTGTATTTCATTATCGCCATCGCTATTTTTTCGATCTGACTGAAAAAGGGCATATAAAGGTAGATATGTTTTTAACTGATCCCAAATGTTTTTTTCATCTAACTTACCAAGCTCGATTTCAATTTCTTGTAAATCTAAGTTGTCGGAATAGTGATCCCAGATGGCTTTTCTGATTATTGCGCTTCTAGTTTTATCTTCGCATAATATTTCATCAGTCAATAATTTCTTAAGCTCAGAAATTTTTTTGAGCAGCAAATCTGAACAATTAGGATTCATTGGATGGTTTGCTTTTACAAAAACTTTTTCTTTCCCAGCATTTGGAAACTTTTTGATTATTTCTAATTTATCTTCTTTGTTCAGTAAATATTCATCAGTCAGAGTTGTTGAGTTCGTTGTATCAATTGTTAATGATGCAGGTAAGTTAGAAAACACAGCACCTATAATTATATCGGTGTTCCCTTCAAGTATCGCTTGTTTATTTACATCATCTTTATCAATTTTAATTGACCCTTTTCCTTCATTGAAAAATATATCCAGAGCTTCTAAGATTGTGGACTTACCTATATCGTTTTTTCCCACAAAAACAGTTAAATCGTTAATATCAACAGTTATTCTATTTTTATAAGACCTGAAGTTTTCAATTATGACCTGATCAAGCTGCATATAACATTGTCCTTAAAAAATACAAAATCTAGAAATAAATTAGATAGTTAATAGTATAGCTCGACTAGCGTTTAATTAACTTTTTAATAGCCTATTTATACACGTTAAGTAAAACTACACCCCAACCACCCTAACACCACTCCGTCCACCACCAAGTTTCTCCACAACGACCTTCGCCCCGATCCGTTCGACCAGGATCGGCACATGTGAAATAACGCCGACTTTTCTGCCCAGTGCTTGTAGGGTATCCAAACTTGCAATGGCTATATCCAATGTTTCTGGGTCGAGACTGCCAAAACCTTCATCGATAAACAGAGATTCGACTTGAGTTTTATTTGATGAAAGAGATGCTAGCCCAAGCGCCAAGGCTAGTGAGACCAGAAAACTTTCGCCCCCAGATAGGCTGTGAACGCTACGGACATCATCGGCCATGTCGCGGTCAATGATTTGCAGCTCTAAGTCGCTACCTGGCACCCGCTGTAAAACGTAACGCTTGGCAAAGTCTTGCAAATGCTGATTGCTATACGTTAACAACGCTTCCAATGTAAGGCTTTGAGCGAACGTGCGGAATTTGGTACCGCTTTTTGAACCAATCAATTCATTGATGCTTTCCCAGCGCTCCCAGATTTTCTGTTGGTTTTCCAGTTCTTGTTTTAATTGATGCCCTGTTTCAAGTCGTTGATCATCCTCGCGAATACGAATAACGATTTCTTCCTTTTGACTGCTAAGTGTCTGCTTTTGCTCTAGTAAATCGCCGGATAACTTAAGAGCATCAGTTTCTGGCATGACTGGACTTTGTTTTTGATGATCTTGGCAATCGGCTGTTTTAACTTTCAACAGAGCTTCGTTTTCCTTCAGCGACTTTTCAAGGTTCTGCAATACAGCCTTTTGCTCGGCAATCCAAACCTCGTCCTTTAGCAGCAACTCCTTTAGCTGTGGTAGTTCGACACTGTGTTTAATCAGCTCCTTCTCCAATGCAATTCTGGCATTTTCAAGGTTGCCTGATCGTCTATCAGTCTCAGCTTGCCAATGGCACAGATTCTGTTTTTGAGTTGCAAATTCAGTTTCTGCTGCACTGACATTTAGGCTTGCTTGCTGAGAGGCATTTTTTGCAGTCGATACGCTTTGGATAATCGTTTGCTCATAGCTATCAGCCGATATAGGCTTGCCTTCTATCATCGGCAATACACCAAGTCGCTCTTGTTTAAGGGAGTCTAATTGTTTGCTTTGGGATTCTAATTCGGTTTTTTTATTGTCATGTTGAACTTGGCCTTGTTCAACGCGCTGAGCTGCCAAGTTTGCTTCGTGTCCAAATTTATCTAGCGCTTTTTGGGCCTGCTCCAATTCCAGCTCGGTGTGTATTAACTGCGCTACCTTTCTAGACCAGTCTGTTCGGAATTCCTTTATGGAAGCCTGTAGCGCCACTTTCCAGCTTTCAACTTCATTGAATGGTGTCGCCAACAGAATGAGGATAGTTCCCATTTGATCGTCAAATGCCTGAATACTGGTTTCGAGGTTAGTCAACTCAGTTTGATTTTTGACGAACTTTTTATCCAGATTGGTATGTTCTTCGCCTAGTTTCTCTTTGTGAAGCTTTACTACATCAAATAAGCCTTGCTCGGCTTTGATCAAGGCTTGCAATTCCAACGCAGATTTTTCCTGAGCATTGACTGTTACCAAGATCGATGTGATGTCATCCAGTTGAGATTGAAGTGCTGGTAATAGCTGATGATCGGTAATCAATAAATCTGGTTTTGTGGGAACAATCAGCTGCGACCATTCTTGGCAATATTCATTCAGCTTGGCTTCGGCTACACCGAGCTTTTCGGTCAATTCCTGCTTCAGTTGGTCGGCAAAGCTGATGCTTTTATTGAGTTCAGCAATTTTGGAAACTAATGTTTCGTTAGTTTTTTCCAAGTCAGCCACACGTTGCTGCTGACCGGCGATTTGCTCATTGCCAAAGCTTGGGTGATCCTTCCAAGGATGTTCCAATGCGCCACAGACAGGGCAATGCTCGTTATTTTGTAATAACGTGCGGAATTGTTCGGCACTTTTATGATTGCTAGCTTCAATCAGCGCCAAAGCCCTTTTGGCTTCAGTCAGCGCAATGTTATTTTCTGATTGTTGCTGTGTAGCCAGATTAAAGTTTTTAGTGATTTCATCAACTTCTTTCTCATTTAACTGCAAGCTATCTTTGGTTTGTTGAATGGTCGTCGATGTATCCAAGGCATTTTTTACCAGCGTTACAGCTATTGCTAGCTGATCACGCTTGGTCTCGAAATCCTGTTTCGAACGCAGTAGTTCTTCGAGAGAGTGCTGCGCTTCCTGACTTTTAAGCTGTTTTAGCGTTTCCAAGTGCTGATCAAGCTTTCCATTATCCTCGGCAATAGCTGTCGTTAATTCTTCCAGCCGTTGTTGATCGTTCGTTATTGCCTTATTCAGTTGTTCAGCCTTAGATTCGGCCTCGGCTTTTTGTGTACTTAGCTTCTGATAACGATCAAGCTCGGATTCCCAGCGGCTCCATTCTTTCGCGACTGTTTTTGTCGCTGCATTTTGTTCCATCCATGCGGTGAGTTTTTCCAGCTTTTCTGTCTGCTCCGTTTGTTGAGCTAATAGCTTTTTGTGATCCGCATTGGCTTGGTCATAAGCGTCTTTGAGTTGCACCTCTTCAGCCTTTAAGGAATCAACAGTTTTTTGAATTACGTCGATACGGGTATCTAAGGCTCGCGCTTGAATCAATAAGGGCTGAGCTTGCTTTTGTTGCTGTTCAGCGGCGTCTAATTGATCAGATTGGATTTTTAGAAGCTCTTTAGCGTTTTGTAACTTGGATTCAGCCGCTTGCTGCTGCTCGGAACTAGCATTTTGTTTTTGTTGGGCATCCTGATGCTCAGCTGTCGCGTTTTCAAATTGAGAAACTAAAGGTCTTAGGGGTTGTATGGCTTCAACTGTTTGCAACAACTGCCGGTCGGGTTCAGAATTATTCCAAGCAGTTTGGCTTACATTAAAATCAGTCCTGGCGGTTTGCTCAGCTTCTTGAAGTTTTTTGAGCTTTACGTACCAGTCAATAATTTTTTGGTTACCTTCGATTTGCTTGTCTAGGTCGGCCAGTTGATTAATTAATAGGTATCGCTGTTGCTCGATTTCTTGCCGAGCGGATGCATCAAGAGGAATTTGATTTTGTAACTTTTGAATGATTTGATTTAGCGCATCTTTTTCGTCGCGAGCTCTATCGAATGCAGCAATGGACAAATCTGAATATATTTCTGTGCCGGTTATGCGCTCAAGCAGGCTGGAACGTTCATCTTTTTTGGCTTTCAGAAAAGCCGCAAAGTCGCCCTGAGCCAACAACACCGAACGACGAAACTGATCGAAATTTAAATCGATAAGATCGCTAATGGTTTCGAGGGTGTTTTTTTTGCCTTGACCAACAATTTGGCCGGTGGCGATGTTAGTTAAGTGGATAACTTGTTCTTGTAAGCGGCCATCTACTTTACCTCTCGCTTTCGTTACTTCCCAGCGGGCTCTATAAGACTGTTTATCTTTACCAATAAAGTCGACCTCGGCATAACCGGCACTGGTGCCTTTTCTTAAGATTGATCTGACATCATTGGTTTTAACGCGAAGATGTTCTTCTTCGTCTTTATGACCAACAGAAATGCCCAGTCCGTCAGGTAATCGGGGTATTTCATCATAAAGTGCCAAGCATAAAGCGTCTAGGATGGTGCTTTTACCTGCACCAGTCTGTCCTGTAATGGCAAATAATCCAACTTGAGCCAATGGACCATCATTAAGAGAAATCTCAAACGGTTCGGCTAAGCTGGCTAAATTTTTTCCTCGAATAGCTAAGATACGCATGTTATTCGTCCACCTGTATGTTTTCCAAGAGTTGATTAAAGAGGCCTTTTATTTCTTCAGGTGGATGGGAGTCATATTTGTTTTGGTAGCAACGTTCAAAAACGTCGAGGGGTTGGAGTTCTTCAAGACGTTCTTCGATTTTGATATCGGCTAAACTTTTTTCGCTGCCTGTATAAGCCGTACTAATTTTTAATAAGCGTATGGGACGTTGCGCTATGGCTTCTTCAACTTGCTGTCGAAGACTTGGCTCAGGTTTCTCAAGCCTGATTCGCAATTCCAACAGGGGGCGTTCATCAATAGGTAAGTCGTCCAATTGTAAGCTTTCCAACTGCTGGATCACCTCAGGTAGCGCAGCAAAATCTTTACCGTTGGGGATTCGCAATAGATCAATACTTCGCGGTATCTTTAGGGGAGTAACCTCAGCAGCTTGATCCGCTTTGATATCAACTTGAAGCACTTGGTGGTGATAGTCGGATTCGTCAAAAGACAGCGGTATTGGTGACCCGCTGTATCGAATGTGCTGGTTTCCACCAACCTGCTGGGCTAAATGCAAATGGCCTAACGCAACATAAGCAATGTTTTCAGGGAACAACTCAAGAGGCAAAGCATGTTGATTGCCGCCGAGAATCTTCCGTTCGCTCAGTTCAGATACGGCTCCGTTAACCATATAGCAATGTCCGGTCAGAATCATGCGGCCATCTTGCCCAGCTTTTTGGGATAGTTGGTCAACAAGTTCCGCATATAGGGACTTCATGCCAGAAATTAATGGGTCTGACTCGTCATTGTTCGTTGGCAGGTCAGCATTCCGCAAAAATGGCATCGCTCCACACCAAGCTCTTACCTCACCGGCAGAATTCGACAAAGGCACGAGTAATCGATCCCAATCGATGTTGCCTTCTTCAATACGAGTTAAGCCGCCTACAACATACACTCCAAGTGCATTTAAGATTGGCGAAGGTGCATCTAACCTTGATGCTGAGTCGTGATTGCCGCCGACTAAAATGATGGAAAGACCCGGCAGACTTGTTCTCGCCTTAACCAAAAAATCATAGAGCTGCGCTTGCGCGGCAGCAGGTGGATTTGCGGAATCGAAAATGTCACCTGCTACAATCAAAACATCGGCTTCATTTTGTATTAATGCATCTAAAAGCCAGTTCAAAAACTGCTGGTGTTCGAAATGGCGAGAAACACCGTGGAGTTGATGGCCGAGATGCCAATCGGCTGTGTGGAAAATTCTGAGCATTATTTATCCTTTGAAAACAGATATTTAACTGTAATTCAATAACAATTGATATTTTTGGCTTTGCGATTTATGGCATCGCCAATGCCAGTTTTTCCTGTACGGTTTGATCGAGGTTGACCCAAATCACTGCACCATTGGGATGCTGATAGTGAACCGGTGTTTTCAACAGCTGAGCATTTTCCAGTACCCAAGCCGTATCCCATTTATCGGTTTCACCGGACTCCAGGCGATCAACGGAAATCTGATGTTTATCGATGGTCTTCAGCTTGTCCTGTTTTGTTAACGGCCCTTTGACACCCACCAAATTAGCAACACCCACCACTTGGCCGCTGCCTTGCTTGATCAGTGCAATCGGACCTCTCACGCTAGTCGTGCTGGAACGCATTTCCCAAGTTTTTGTGCCCGCGAGAATTCGCTCAATGTAAGGGCTTTTGATTACCAAGCCTTTGCTTGGGACGGTATCGAGTTGCTTTCTTGGTTCGACGGCGACAATCGTGTTTTTTGGAAAAACTGATTTTTTGTCAAAGGCGAGAGCTGTATCCGTCTGTGAACTTACGGATGCGGTTGGCTCCGAAGATGCATTGAGCATTTTGTTTCCAGTAGCCATTTGCCGGAACAATTTGTCCAGCGCGTCATAGCCGGTCACCTTAAAGCTCATGCCGCAAGGCTCGTCGTTTTCGGGGTAAACCGGAAATTTTTGATAATTACTGCTGGAATGCAGATTCTTTTTCTTTTGCTGATTGATCAGCTCTTCAATGCCTTCCGGCACCGATACCCAAGCTTTGTTGAAAAAATTCGGATGCACCGCAACATGAAAATAGGCCGGAATGCCGCCGTCGCCAACGGCTCTGTCTTTACGGATATATACCGTCTGATTGAGTGACTTGCAGAAGAACATCAGATTTTTGACGTACTGATCCTGCACACCATCTTTTAACTGAGCCACAAAGCCATATTGGGCTGCGATCTCGATAACACGTTTACGAACTTGGTCAGAAATTAACTTAGGCATCAGTATTCTCCTTGTGTTTGAATGAATGTTTCCTTTCTATAATCACGAACTATGCCAAAATAAGTAAACTATTGTTATTAAAGATTAATCCGGTCACGTCTTCGTGCAAACACGCAGATTTAGCCGGATTGGAAGCAATATTTGTTATGAATACATAATCTTTCTTATTTTTTTCCAGCATCTTACAAAACACGCCTAACATGAATCTTAGTTAGCTTACATAACCGAAGTGCTTGGTCGAAATGCCCGAAGTCATTCCAACTTTCAGGCTTCTTGAAAATATCGAGCCCTCTATCGCAAAGAATTAACCAGCCATCATTGGTTTTCATTTCCCTATGATGCAAAGCCGGATCACGCTTCCAATTCATTGTGATGTCGTATTTTTTCAAGAGCCTAGAAATATCTTCAAGTCTTGAGTCTGATTGATCTTTCTCTTCTCCATCCAAACTGGCAGTGGTCAGCTCAATGCTTTTAATTTTTCCAAGCCGCGTGATTAACTCGCAAAAACGCTGTAAGTTGTCCAATTGATAGCGCAACCTCAAATACGGTTCTTTGATTTCAATACACTCGGCATCTGCAAGATAGGGCGAAAACAATGAATCGTAGCTGTAACCCGTTGCATCTTCGGGGATAACGAGTTCGATTTCATCAGGACTATCTTTTTTAATCTTAACGGCGCTTTCACCCGCTAAATGCTGACCGTCAAGCACGGCCAATGCTTGCTCAAAAAATTGCTCCATTTGCTTCCTGGCTTCGCTTGATTGCAAGTGGAGCTGATCTTCGATCGCTTGCTTTCTGGTAGCAAGCTGAAGCTCGATAGCCGCTTTCAATTTGGGAAATAGACTTTCCGCGTTGCTGACCAAAGAATCACCAAACACTGTTAAACGCTTATTTAGAAAATCATTTAACGCCTGGCTTAATGTATTGCTTATATCGCCATAAAAGTCGGAAACAACGCTATTTTGCAGAAAAGTCGTGCCTTTGCCGCGTACGTCATAAACCTCTTCCCGCGCGCCCGACAGCTTAGCTTTCAGCTCCGTTGATGCAAATTCTTCCAAAACTTCGATGATTGAATCTTTTTCGCTATTTACCTGTTCACTAACTTGATCAACGAAGGACGACATGAATCTTGTTTTTGCCTCGCCAAACTCGATTTTTGGCAAGCCCGCAACAGCTGACTCCGCTTCCAAGCTAACAATGTCAGCCTGTAGTTTGTCTAAAGCCGCAGCAGACAAGTCAAGAAAATCCCCGAAAGGTCTGATTTTTCTTTTTAACGTGCTTTCCAAGATAGGAAACACGCGGTCGGCGACGCGCCCACCTAAGTCGTTCAAAAAACCCCAATAACCATGACGTTTAGTTTTCCAATGCCTGGATACATCAGATTTTTCATAGGCAGACAAAACCTCGCGCGCTAATAGTTGCATGCGTGCGATATTGGCTTGAATCAGCTCGTTTAACGCATTCTGATCATTCCGATGCGCCTTTTCCAATTCAGCCAGACTTTTCTTAAAGCTTGCTAACTTTATCGCTAAATCGCCTTCCAGCTTTTCAATGCTTTGATGGACCTTGGTCGAATCAAACTCAGCATCCATGACTTGCTGACGCTCTAGAAAAAACTCCCTAAGACGGCTCCTAAGAGCGCTGAGTGTTCGCTCTAAATGCTCCGTTAACTGCGTGAGATGATAGTTTTCCGATAGGACATCAAATAACGCCTCTTTGACTTCCGGTATTCCAGAGTCCTCGATCCTGCCATCATCGAACCAATGTGAAGACGTAAAATGAATTTGCAATGAATTGAGCTGTTCCAAATAGTAATAGCCATCTTCATCCTTTAGCTCGGTTTCACCTAACAACTCATCCAGTGTCTTGTTAATCTCAGACCGCAACCGCGCTTCTTCCTTAACGATCACTTGTTTTAAGGTTGGCCGAGCTTCATCTTCGTCCTGCGCATCCCGAACAGCAGCTTCGTATGTGTGATCTATTTGCGTTACTACTAATCGCAGATGTTTTAATCGTTTCTTACGTAACTGTCTTATTAAAAATTCTTTATCAAATTGGCTAAACGATGCACCACTTCGAGTTAGGAACAAAATCGCATCCACATTGGCCAGAAGGTCTTCCGTCAACTGACCTCGATAAAGCTGCGTATCGTTGAGGCCTGGAGTGTCGATTAATTCAACATGATCTTTCAGTAACGGCACTGGCGCATAGATGACCAGTTCTTTCACGAAATAGTGAAGAGGATCGCGACTGGAAGTAAATCGTCTTATTTCTTTTCTAAACTCCTGTTTTCCAGCTTTAGCTTGCCAATTATCAGAGTTAATGACATGAACGAGCCCATCTGGCGTAAGCCATTCTGCGGTTAGTTTTTCTATGTCTACCGGTTGAAAATCACGCGGTTTATCAGATTTTTCCTGGCGTTTAGCCATTTCTTCATTGAAAGAATATAAACCAGCCACACGGTAGGCTTCTGGATGCTTGGGAGCATCCTCGTGAAGATCGACCATACGCGCCCACTCTGACGAACTGAGCAACTTAACTTCGACCCTGGGAACATCTGAATAACGAAAAATACTGATCGCGGCAGTTTCTGGATTGGTTTCAACGCCAGCTAGCCTTTCTTCAGCCAATTTATTAACAAATGATGACTTGCCGGTTTTAAAAGTACCGACGACAGCGATACGAAAATTCTCTGGGACCTCGGATTTTTTTAGTTCTTCCTTGAGAGTTTCAATGTTTTCTTGAATTTTAAATTTATGAACTGGCTGCTCTTTTTTAACAAGAGCTTCCAAATCCAAGCGAAAACGTTCGGCTTCATCGCGTAGTTCGAAGAGGCGGTTTATTATCATTATTTTTCTCCATGATGATATTTCAAATTCCAAGTTGCTTTATAACACTCCCGAAAACGCCTTTTGACTTAGTGACATAAATAGGGCGTCAAGATCATTATTCCCTTTAGTTCTGTTGATGTAATTTATTGTTTTTCTGAAAAGAACCTCAAACCTATCCTGCAACGCCTTTTCTGGAACAATGACTTTAACCTTTCCGATGCCATCTTGATCAATTGTTGTCATAGTAACTGTCTTGGCTTGAGAAAATACTCTCGCTCTAATTCCTGGAAGACGTAGCTGATAATTCAAGAAAACAGGATTTATACAATCCAGTTTTGGCCGCATTCTGATTAGATGGCATTCAAAAAGAGCTTGTTTTTCCTCGCCGAAATAAACGTTATTCCAACCGATACCCTCAAGCTTCAATGACGACCGGCAAAACAGTATGTCACCGTAATAAAGTCCATATTTATCAACTTCTTTCCTGGTTGCACTAATGAAATTGGTTTTTTCTGAAAAAGTTATTTGATGATTTCCAAAAAGCTCACTCACCCAGGCAACAGGAAGACCTTCACCATATTCATCATTTTTCTTGAATATACCGTTATTCATTTTTTCAAGACAAAGCTCCGATAATAAATTTTCATTCCACCCCTTTGGATTCGTCACCGGATCACCAAACATATCCAGAAACACGGCGCGGAGAAAGTCGTCGGCGAGTTGAATGGTTTGTTGGCGTTTGCGGCGAATGGCATCGGTTTTGTCGAGAATTGCAGCGATGCGTTTTTGTTCGGGCAAAGAAGGCAATGGAATTGGCAGCTCTTTTAGAATGGCAACAGATGCAACATTTTTTATTGCTGCGCCATGTACATGATCATTCAAGTAGTATTGAAATGAATCACTATCTAACCAATGCTTTAAAAATCGTATATTTACGCTAGTCTTCGGGGTTAATTTCAATAATGCCTGATTAATAACCCCTCTCTTGATTCCCTCTGGGACAATTGCAATTCGACCCATGGTTCCAGAACAGCTCATAATCAAGTCGCCAGGCAGGAGTTCAAATCGCTTCATTTCAAGAAACTTTCCCTCATCTATGAAGTACCTAATATCGCCAAATTGATTATATATAGCATGTTGCTGTTCATAGACTGCATAACCATCTTTAACAAAAAATTCTTTTTTTAAGGAACCCCCAAAAGGTCCACGAGTAAAACGACATACGTCGTCGAGCTTTTTCATCTCGTAGCTCACAACATATTCTCCAATTCAACTAAATCATGCTGAATCTCATCTTCCAAGGCTTTCAAACGTTTTAGTATTTCATTGGGCGACTCGTATTGCTCTTCCTGATAAACCGCGTCCTTATAACGGTTGATCGACAAGTCGTATTTGTTGTCGCGAATCTCATCAGCCGATACACAAAAGCATTTCGCGGTGCGGTCGGTTAAATCCGCGTTTTCCCGCCGCTGCCATTGCTGTAATACATTCGGCAAATCATTTGCAGCTATCGGAGTGCGCTTATCATCCAATGAATAGCCATCCGCAGTGACATCGTAAAACCACACCTGATCGGTTCTGCCGCCTTTGGTGAACAGCATGATCGCGGTAGAGACACCGGCATAGGGCTTAAATACACCACTAGGCAAACTAACAATGCCTTCCAGTTGATTCTCGTCCAGTAAATGCTGTCGCAAGGCTTGATGCGCCTTGGATGAGCCAAACAACACACCATCCGGTACGATGGTCGCGCTGCGTCCACCCAGTTTCAGCATTCTGAGAATATGGGCAACGAACAGCAGCTCGGTTTTCTTGGTTTTAACGATGCGCAGAATTTCGGGGTTGGTACTGGTTTCATCCAGACTGCCTTTGAATGGCGGATTGGCCAGTACCACATCGAAGTAATTCTGTTCCTGACGCGGCCAGTGTTCGTGGATGTTCTTGTTCAGGCTGTCCTGATAATGGATATTGGCATGGGTAACGCCGTGCAGCAGCATGTTCATGCTGGATACGCGCAGCATGGTGGTGTCGAAATCAAAACCCCAGAACATGTTGTGCTTGATGTGCTCGCGATAAGGTTCCAGCAAGTCACCGACATAAACATCGTTGCCTTCCTCGTCCTGATACAAGGCATCCGGCGAGGTATGGGTACGATTGAGGTATTCCATGCTGCGAGCCAGAAAGCCAGCAGTGCCACACGCCGGATCGCACAGGGTGTCGTTGGGTTTGACATCGACCATCGCTACCATCAAGTCGATGATATGGCGTGGGGTGCGGAATTGGCCGTTGATGCCTGCGGTAGTCAGTTTCGATAGTAAATATTCGTACAGATCGCCTTTGGTGTCGCCTTGCGTCAGCGGCAGTTTTTCGATCATTTCCACTGCGGTGGTCAGCAGGGATTCGCTTTTGATTTCCAGATCGGCATCGCGCATGTATTCGCCGAAATCGGTTTCCGCCAGGGTGACATGGGCAAAATGCGGGAAGACTTTGGTTTTGACATGCGTGAGCATGGCTTTGCCGGACAAGTTTTTGAAGTTTTGCCAACGCAGCAACTGACCTTCCGGGTCTTCTGGAAACAGGCGTTTGAAGGGTCTACCACGGGCGGCCATGCGCTCGTTATTGGTTTCCTGAATATCCAAGAGGCGGGCAAACATCAGGAAGGAAATCTGTTCGATAACGGTCAAGGGATTGGTGATACCGCCGGTCCAGAATTTTTCCCAAAGCTGATCGATTTGATTGCGAAGTGCGCCTGTAATCATGTGTGTTTTTCTAAGATAAAAGGGTTACCAGATCAGTTCGACCGGATAGCCGGTAAATACCTGATCGGCACTAACAATTTGCATGTGCTGCTGGATGCTTTGCGCAATCAGTAAACGATCGAAGGGGTCACGATGCACCGACGGCAATTGGCTAAGCGCTTCGATATGCGCCATCTCGATGGGCAATAACTGCAAGCCATTTTGTTGCTGCTGCGTAGTAACAAGGGTGTGTAGGCTTTCGCTGAGTTCGAGCTTGCCCAGTTGTTGCTTGATCTGAATTTCCCAAGCAGAAGCCAGGCTCAGAAACAAGGTGTTGTTTTCATCCTGGCAGGCAGCCAATGCCGCTGGCGATAGCTTTTCCGGCGTATCGTTTAGCCACAGGAAAACGTGAGTATCCAGCAATAAATTCATGCGTCCTTGCCCAGCCAGAATTCTTCCGGCAATTCGTTATCAAAATCCTCGTTGATCTTGATTTTGCCGCGAAACTGGCCGAATACGCGCTTTGTTGGTGGTTGCGTGTCGGCAGCGTCTTCCAGCAATACGATCACTTTGGCTTTACCCGCTTTAATGAAATCTGGCAGTTGCAAATGGATTTGATGCTGCTCGTTGATCACGGTGGTGAGTTCTAGTGCTTGCATGGTGTTTTACTCATGTTGGTTATACGCAGTTTGTTGACTCTGCATGAAGGGTTTCAATAAAGCAAACAGTTCGTCGGCTTGATCGACTTTAAAGATGCCATCAATCCCTTCGGCATGCAGGGTGGAAAACGGCGCGGCATAGAGTTTTTCGACGGTAATGAAGCCGTTGTTGGCGATATAGGTTTTCAATAGATTTAAAAACCGAACTTGGATAGCCGTGAGTTGTTCGTGGTGATGCAGGAAGTCGGTGAAATGCGCTTCCACTTTTTCGGGATCGAGGCCGATCAAGGCTCGAATCGCCAAATGCAACTGACCGGCGCTGTCGGGGAAGAATTCCTTGAGGGTGTTGAGGTCAACGCCGGGATTTTGCGTTAACACTAACGACGACAGTTGTTGCAGATCGGTATCGGTAACGGCCTCGCCGTTGCGAATTTTTTGCAGGGTGATGCTGCTATCCAGCAGGTCATCAAGAATGGTTTTAACCTTGAAGCGATAGGCGATGGCTTCGGTGCCTTTGAGGTTAACTTTTACATCGTTATATTCAACCTGTTCTCTGTCTTCCACAACATCGATTTGCTTGGCGTTTTCGCCGGGGCCGCCACCGCCTTGCTGGTATTTCATGATGCCGCGCAGTTCCAAGCGCAGGTTTTCCAGCTTGGCGCAATCTACGTCCTGCCACCACGCTTGTTTTTGAATGGCGGCAATTAGCGCATCCTTGGCTCGAACAGCTTTAATCGTAATCGCCAGTCGATCGACACGGCTAAGCAATTCCATTTGTTTATCTTGAAAGCAAGCGGCTTTTTTCAATAAGCAATCCTGCATTTCCGCAATCAGCCGATCCAGTTTAATGGCGTCCTTGTCGCTGATTTTGCGGTTGCTCATCAGCGGGGCAAGGACTTTGCTCAGTTGTTGCTGGGTGGCCGGAGCAAAGGCTTCCAATACGCCTTCCTGCTGCATTTCATGGACTTGTTTCAGGGCGTTTCTGACCTGGATGCTGTTTTCCGGTAAATCGTTAATGTCTTGCTTTAGTAGTTCAATCGCTAAGTCAAAGGCAGCACGATTGTTTTGCGCGACCGCCGTTTGCGCCAGTTGCAAACGTGCATCGAACAGGTGATGCAAAACCGATTTGCTGTCGCCGATTTCCGCCTCTTCATATTCTTCTTCGAAGTATTTGAAGTTGCCATAGTGGTCGAAGATCAGGAATTCGGTTTTATGCTGGCCTGGGCCAAACAGGTTTTCACAGAGCCGCGTGCCACGACCGATCATTTGCCAGAATTTCACCCAGGATTTAACCGGCTTGGCAAAAACTAGATTGACCACTTCCGGTACGTCGATACCGGTATCGAGCATGTCTACCGAAATGGCAATGCGGAAGTTATTACGCGGTTCCTTGAATTCGTCGATCAAGGCTTCGACACGCGGAATTTTGTTATGTATGACCTTACAAACTGCTTCGCCATGTTGTGGATACAGTTCTTTAAAGGTTTCCTGTAACAGTTCTGCATGGTGTTGAGATCGGGCGAAGATAATGCTTTTACCTACTAAGCCACCTGTATCATCTTTGATGCCTTTCTCCATTAGATTTTGCAAGATGATGCGGTCTGTGTCTTTGTTAAAAACTGCTTTGCCGATGTCTTTGCCTGCGTAATCATAGGACTCGGCGTTATCGTCCTGTTCTTGTAATTGTTCGCGCTGTTCCTCGGTCAAGTTGGCCCATTTAATACCTTCTCGCAGAAAGTTGGTGGTCAAATCCTTAACCTTGAACGGTACCAAGTAGGCCGGAACATTATTGATGGCTTGTTCCAGACCAAATTCGAAGGTGGGGTCTTGGTTTTCGCAGCCGAACAAGGCATAGGTGTTGCGACTGATAAATTTAACCGGGGTCGCGGTTAGACCAAGATGCATGGCATCGAAATAGATGAATAAATCTCGGTATTTGTTATAAATCGAGCGATGCGATTCGTCGGCAATGATTAGATCAAAAAAGCCAATATCAAACTGTTCAAAACGATTCATCATTGCTGGATAGGTCGAGACATATATCCTGGCATTAGTATCGACTTGTTGAGTTTGACCAATGACGCAGCGCGCTTCAGAAGGCAGAAACGATTTAAATGCGTCGGCGGCTTGTTTGCGCAGTTCGTTACGATCACACAAAAATAGAACACGTTTTCCCCAGCCACTGCGGAGTAATAGTTCGCAGATGGCAATTGCTACCCGTGTCTTACCAGTGCCTGTTGCTTGAACGATTAACGATTTACGGCGTTGCTGTTGGAATTTAGCAATGACGCTTTTGATGGCTTCGATCTGATAAGGGCGACCTGCAATCGCCACATCAGGATTTAATTGTTCCGGTTGCGGATGACGGTGCTGGCGTTGATAGAAGCGGTATTTCAGGCTTTCCTTGCAATAGAAACCGTAGACCGTTCTGGCACTGTTGTAATGCACATCATCCCACAGGCCGATTTCATAGCCATTGGTATAAAAAATGATCGGGCGTTGGCCGTACATTTTTTCCAAACCGTCCGCGTAATAGCGGGCTTGCTCGCGGCCTTGGCTCAACGTGACTGATGCTTTTTTAGCTTCAATAACTGCCAAGGGTTTATTGTTATCATCCCAAAGCACATAGTCCGCTTTGCCTTTACCGGATGTAGTGGGTTGATAGTCAACTGGCCATTCCAATGCAACTTGATTGGGATTATTAACATCCCACCCTGCTTTGGCCAGCAGGGTATCGATCATGAGTTTGCGGGTCTGTGCCTCATTCCATTGCAACGCATCACTAGCTTGTTGGCTGGCTGTTGCCGCTGATTGACGATCTGCTTCGCTGGACTCCTGATAGCTGGCTTTAGCTCTTAATTGCTCGACTTCTGCAACTAAGGCATCCAATGCGTCTGATTGATCTTGAAGCTGTTTTTGATAGCGTTGGTTATCTTTGTGTAACGCTTCGGTTTGCTGTTGAACGTTAACCGGCTCTTGAAAGCTTGGAATATCGTCTTTACCGAGCCCGTGATAACGCACAGCCAGATAAGCTGCTATTTGTTGTGCAACACCCAATGCGATAGCAGCGGTGCGTGTGTCGCCTGTTTCTCCATGTGCTGGCCCGTTGCCTTGGACACGCAGGAAGTTCAGGTTGTGAATTAATGTTTTGTTGGCAATTTCCTGAAAGGATGCGTCATTGATCAGATCGATCAATTGCGGACGGAACAACTTGGGCAGACGCTCTTGGAAATAAATGCTTTTAACCGCTTGTTCAGCCAGCGTTCGCAACTTGACCAAGCTACTGCTTGGGTCAGCATATAAATGATATTCAGCAAAGCCACCCAGATCGGCGATTTCTGGTTGGTAAGGTCTGATGAATTCAAAGTTGACTGATTGCATGATGATTCTGTCCATGAACCGTACTTAGCGATAATTGTGCCAACTACAGTTTGATGTTGTACTTATTGATCCAATTGTTCAATGTTTGGTAATTGGCGAATTTCAAAAGCTCAGCTGCTTTAGTTTTGTTATTTGCCGTCATCTTCAACACGCGACTTAAATAATGCTCTGCCACCTCTGCTAAAAGCGCCTGTAAATCAATGCCATTCTCGATGTTCCGGTTTAATATGTATTCATTGCCATCAATCATGACTGGGCGAATCAGCAATGCATCCCGAATGTCATCATCACTGATAATGTCTTGATCTGACCAGATACAGGCGCGGGTTAGCGTGTTGACCAATTCCCTAATATTACCCCGCCAATGGTGGTTAAGCAGAATGTTTTTTGCTGAAACAGAAAGTTTTTTATGAATCCAAGCAGGATCAGTCATGCTTTCTTGATTGACTCGTTCCATAATGCCGTCGATTAACAGGCCAAGATCGCCTTCGCGCTCGTTAAGCGGTGGTAATTTCAAAATGGCTACTGCTAACCGATAAAATAGGTCTTCTCTGAATTGGCCACTGGCAATATCATCAATTAAGTTGCGGTGTGTCGCCGCAATGATACGGACATTGATTTTGTTAGGCTGACTTGCGCCGACTTTGGTGACTTCGCCTTCTTGCAGAACCCTCAGCAGCTTGACTTGCAAGGCGAGCGGCAATTCTCCGATCTCATCTAAAAATAACGTGCCGCCATCTGCCGCTTCAAAATGTCCGATACGTTTGTTGATAGCGCCTGTGAATGCACCTTTTTCATGCCCGAAAAACTCGGACTCCATCAGCTCTGGCGAAATAGCGCCACAGTTGACTGCAATGAATGCAGCATCACGCCTTGGGCTGGCGTTATGAATCGCTCTGGCCAACAATTCCTTACCCGTACCACTTTCACCTTCAATTAAAACAGGAACCGAGCGTGGGGCAACTTTATGCGCTTTTGCAATTACGCGCTTCATTACAGCGCTTTGATGCACGATGGATTCGAATGCTGGGGATGTTTCAAGCTGGCCGACACCCAGCTTTTTGATGCGCTCATCGGAGCGTTTGTAGAGATCGGGGATGTATTCGGCGGACAAATCAAACGGGACATTTGCGGTTTTAACGCCTTGCTCCCTGGATGACTCAATCAATTCAGCCGCATATCGAGTCTTCGCCAAAATAATCCAAACCGCAGCCATGGCCGGTGTGCCTGGGCTTAGATGAAAGACCAGCTCAGCTTCTTTGTAATTCGGAATGGCATCTATAGCGGCAGTTACCGCTTGGTAAATCTCGCCAAAATGAGTGGGACTCGATAGCTTGATGGATAAGTGCTGAATGGGCGTTACTGTCAGTGTTTTCAGCCAATCTATAAACGCCCCAGACTCCTGCTTGGAGTAGTTGCTGAACAGGATGATCTGATCAAAGGTGCGTTGAGTGACAGCTTGGGCAATAGGTCCCATCCCAACATCGGCAGTCTGTTCAGATGCTTTGATGTCAGTTCTACCGATCCAGCTGAGAAGAATTTTCTGTTGCAATCAAGCCTCGCGTTATGAATAGTCTTTAGTATGTTCCAAAAATGTCATGCGCTTAATCTCGTCGACTTCTGTTCTCCATCGTTTGGTCAATCCATTGCCATCCGTACTCGTTGTTATATACATCCTGAGCAGTCTAGACCAGCGACGAGCAGATTTAACGTCGGCAGCAATACGTAGTACCAGTTGATGACGAAACTCAAGTTGATAGTTTGAAGGTAAGGTTGCTGATTCATCAGCAGGTCGTCGCTTTAACAAGCTTCGAATCGCATTGACGCTTGATTCATAACTATCTTTAGCCTCAATCAGTCCAAAAAAGCCAGACTGGTTATAAAGCTTCGCCTTGCTTTCGTCGACTGCTAAACGATCTACGTAACTTTCTGTTAGCGCGAAAAACTGTTCACGATGAATTTTCATGCACAAAAACAAGAAATCGATTTTTTTGCATAAAGCTTGAAGCGCCTGATCTGGCTGATCATCTGATTGGAGAGCAACTGATTCCGATTGCATAAATAATCATTCCGAGTGTAATTGATTAGTTAATTGCCATGCCATTAAAAAATTTGCCCAATTACGTGCTAGTGATACTGTTGCGCAAAATCCAGTCGTATCAATTTAATCAGCTCAGTAACCCAACGATTCAACAGAAAATTGTTACCCGTAATAGTCGATAATTGATTCGCCGCTGCCTGCATGCGTCTCGTATCCGATACCACTTGCACCACCAAGGCATGGCGGAGCTGTTTATACATGTCGAGTGAAATGCGGTACGAACACGCATCGCTATTCAGCAAATCATGATACTGAGCTATGTGAGCCGCATATTGGTCCGCCCACTCTAGAAAGCTCACAAACCCGCTCCGGCTTTTCGCAGTCGCTTTCAGCGATTTACGTTTTAGTTGTTGCTTATAAAGCTCAGTTTGCTCAATCACTAAACTAGCGTAAAGCTGTAAATTCCAAAGAATTACGCTGGATTGTTGCCAAACGCTTTGTGCCAGCTCAAGCGATTCAACAGTGTGTGTGGCGTCAGAGGGGTTATTGTCTACCATACAAAACCCACTTTGCGTTCTTGAGTTTCTTGCACAGCGCAATCCGATAAATCTTCTAACCGTAAGACTCGCAAGCTACCAATTTCCGGTTTGCGTTTAGCTGCTGAAGCAATCCCACGTGCCAGTATCAATCCCGCTTCGCGAGGCGTTTTGTTTAAAAAATAATCGACAACAGGCTCATCTAAAGTTGGACAAAAAGCCTGATCGACACCTTCTTCAAGCAATTTAAGGCGATACATATTACCGGCGATATGGCGCATTTGACTGGGCGATGGCGGCTGCATCTCTATTATTCGGAATCTTGATAACACGCTTGGCGCAATTGCCTGCAAATTGTTGGCGGTCGCAAAAAATGACACATACGATGCATTGATGGGCAGATTTTGCGCGTACGCATCATGAAATTGCCGCATCTGCGGACGTTCCAGCAACGTATGCAGAGCGAGATAAGGATCGGTATTAAGGTTTACGATTCCTTTGCACAGCTCATCCAGGTGAAGAATCGGATTAGCACATTTTCCATAAAGCAATTTACGCGCCACAAGTCCGATATGACTGCCATTCCAGCCCGAATCCTGACCGGTCAGACCCCATGAACTTGAAGCACTTGAGAAGTCATAAAACCCATATTCAACATCAAGTGCTTTACAGATTGAAGTGACAATTTGGGTCTTGCCAATACCCGGTTGCCCGGCAATCAGAACAGCTGGGAGATATATGGGTTTGTTACTCGAAATACTCCGCAAATGCAGGAAATCTTGAACATAATTCAACAATTCCTCAGCATTCGGAAAATCCACAAACAGTTTTTCAAATCGTGCAAAAGTCTCATCGGTAGGCACGATCAATGGCTTTTCAGCGTGTTCTGGCAGTAGCGAGCTATAAAATTTCCGCTCTTCACGACCGATCGATGGTCGCTCTGACAACTCTTTAACTATGCCGTGATCAAAGATTTTTAGCGTAGAAACCGAATCATTTTCGGATTTGTCATGAGCATGCTCATGTGTGCTTTCACTGCCTACATTGCGGGGCAATGAGCCAAACAGCTTTTTATAGATATCTTGATATTCTGCTGAGTCCGGTGAAATATCAGCGTTTAGGGATTCTGCTTTATTTTGATCAATCTGAGCAGGTTCGGCGTGCAGATTGCGGGGATTAGATTTTTCTTTAGAGTAAGGTGTGGCAAGGGAGTGATTGGTAGTCATAAGTCTCCGTAGTTAGTGACATTACGACAATAGGTCAAATCCGAATATTTGTCAAGACACGACTTGTTGCCAAATATTATTTCCGACAATATGCTTATTAATTATATTTTGATTGACTTATAAATCTAATAGCCAATCAATCAGTGTATTTTATAAAACACTTAATGCAGTGCTAAAATATATTTATACAAAACTACTGATGCAACGGATATGCAAACTAAAAAAACCAATCTCTTGATATTATTAAAATAACACGATCTACTGAAGAGAATCGATCGCCATATTATTTTATAACTATTAATATAAAAATTGGAGACAAAGCATTCTTACACAATGAATATTTAGACCCTATATCAAATAAAATCGTCATCAAACCCATTCGATCAGCTAAGGGCATTGTTAACAATCATCGCGCATGCATATTGTCTGAGATTAGTGTCAGATTGAACTTGTCGGATGATGACGCTAAAGAAAAATTGCTTGAACTGTTACAAAAAGCTAATTATTTAATCGAAAGCTCGTCAGCGCCTGATTATCGAACGCTTTTTCCGCCTTTTCCCGACGTATTAGACCGCGCGGTTGAATCCGGTTTTATGTTATTGAAATGCAAACCGGAATATCATTTCATGCAAACAATTATGACCCCAAAAGGCGATGTTGAGTTGCACATTTGTACGACTTCGATTGAAGAAGTGCTAGGAGAGCTCGAAGAATTTGAAACGTCTGGTTATGTGACGAACAGCTATTCATATCGAGGAGTCGTTTATCGCTGCGCTTGGCAATCTGATTTTTATATCAGTGTCAATCAAGAGGGCAATGGCTGGTATTTGCATTGTAAAGGGAAAGAAATATGGGAAAAACGATCCAACCGCTACAATACTTTGCGTGAACTGTATTTTGCCATACTCGATTGCAAACAAGAACTTGCCCTTGGTCCATAAATTACCGAGATTTTTAGATGTTGAAGCAAGTAGTTTGTCATCGAAAAGCTACCCGATAGAAGTAGCCTGGTCAGATAGCACGGGGCATATCCACAACTATCTGATAAACCCTTACGCCGTGCATGAATGGACCGATTGGGACTATGAAGCGCAACAGCTGCACGGCATTAGTCGACAACAGTGCCGAGAGCAGGGCGTCCACCCTCGCTGGCTATGCAACAAGCTTGATCAGTCGATTACTTATACTGAAACCATTTATGCGGATGGCGGCCCAATCGATCAAGACTGGATAGACGTGCTATTCCAGGCCGGATCGCGGCGCGGCGTGTCCGCTTTCAAGGTTGTACACTCCGATGCCATCATGCTCCCCATATTGTCACAAGTTGAATCCGATCCCAAGCGACGCGGTGAGCTTTACGACCAGCTAAAATACGAGGCACGCCAAAAGACCCCCGGCCATCATCGGGCTACGTTTGACGTGCAATACCTGATAGAACTTTTTCTGTTATGTCGCAATTATGCAGCCGGTTAACCATTGGCTGTTTTTTCTGTTCCGGCATGTTTCTTCGCTTGTTGACGCATGAATAATGCAATCAGCTGAATATCGCTCGGTTGATAGCTGATTTTCAAAAGTTGCTCTGGCACAGGCAATGTGATGACGTTGGCTGATTGTCGCTGCCGAATTGAATGACGCGCTTTTTTAGTCGTTAGTTCATAGCCAAAATACATATTCGCTGCTTGATAGGCATTCGCCAGCTCATTTAGCGCATTCATCAATGTCTCTTTAAAGCGCCAAGCTTCTTTCGCACTGCTTGCGCATAACTGTTTAATATACATCAGCGACAATGGGAACAAGCTGATATGTGTTGAAATATAGCCATGTAACCATTGCGCAAGGAACTGACCTGACAATCTTTGTTTAATTTCCCAGTTGACATGTGTGAAGCGGTCATAGCGAAATAACGGCTTCAGCGCATCGCCAATGACTATTTTGTAACTGATCGATTTATTGATATTTTCCAGCCTATATGACTGAAGCAAACCACCTTTGAAGACGATTTCATCAGTCTCAGTGTTCTTGATTTCGATTTCGCATTTTGCCATGGCAGATAGACGCTCATCGATGCGCTTATCCCTTTTTCCATTTCTGACGCGATCCTGTGTCAAATAAAGATCACTACTTTTTATAATGATCTCTTCTGAAAATCGACGCCCCCTGGCAAGATGGATCACGGTTTGCCATAAATCCAAATCATATTGATGCAAACGACAGCCAGTGTAGGTTAACTGATAAGGTTTGGCAGAAGGAAGTACCACGCCACTCAAAACACTGTTGTCATCTTTATCGATTGAAAACAGCGCGGACCGTAAAAAAATATTGGGTGTACCGCGAACTTCAGGTTTGTATTGGGGGCGTTGAGATTCATAACCCCACCAAAAGGGTACGGTTTCAGGGTCAGCTTTTGAAGCTTTATTGTTAATAGCCTTTTTACGCTTAAACAGCGCCTCGGCAATTTTCTCAATATCGATCTGTGCTTGTTCTTCAAACAGTTTGATAAATTCTTTATCATTGAGTTCGAGATTGAATATTTTAGTGATCTCATCAAAGTGCGTTTTTATTTCAGCGATGGTTTGACGATAAGCAATCGAGTTTGTATGCTTGATATTGCTAACTTTATCTGTCATGGTTTTTTATCCGTAAAAGAGGTGTTTCCTGTATTGTAGGCGGAGAAAAATGAATTCATCTTTAATCCTATGAAATGTGATTAATTTCACATTATTTTATTAACCAATGGGCTAGCTCTGACATCATAAGTTTTGCTTGATCCTCGTACGCATCCTTTGACTTCGTTGTTTCATCACTAGCAATTTCTCTATATGCCAAGCCTTCCAGCAGTCTTTTAGCCTCTAAATTGCATTTGTCGACAGCGTGCGCCCTGGAATCATTTTTAACAGGCCTGAGCGAAGAGAACCGCCTAGTTGGCTGAGTCAACCCTTGTTCAATTTTTCGAGTTGATTTGATAAGCACTCCAAGCGCAGAATTAATGTCTGCATTAGTTCTGCTTCTTGACTGAATTGCTGCATCAAGTGCTCCGATAACTGCAACATAGTGTTGATCAGTTGTTGCTCTAACGCTGTCATAAAAGTTCCTTATGGATTTAATGTAATCTTGATAGCTTGCTTGCCATCGCTCAAAAGCCAACCTGTTTCTGCGCTGACGTTCGATGGCAGGATCAGGAACCGCCCCAGGTGCGACTCGCTGTACGTGACGCCCCAAGTCTTTGCTTGCAATTGGTCTAACGCACGAGATTGCAGATTGATTTCTTGAGCCAGCATTTGCTTCTGTCGATATTGTTGTTGCATTGTGCTCGCCATGTATTGCATCAGGCCCCAGTTCACGGTAAAGATGCCGACTAAGCAACTCATCGCAATTAACAGCGGATTTAGCCAAGCCCATTTCAGCGACATCTTCAACGCATGAATTTGTTGCAAATTCTGGCTCGTGATCTGTTCCACCGATTGATTCAGGATGTCGAGCTGCTCTCGAATAACGTACTCTGTTGAATTGAGCACGTCGCTCGACTGCTGCCGCAATGTCTTGTTCAAGTCGCCGAATACGGTCAGCATCATGTTTTCGATTTCCTGCCGGTTCGTTTCGGCTTTCGTCTGCAAACGTTGCAAAAAATCGTTCTGCGGTGAATGATTCGTCATAGAAAAATCCTTTTAGTCTTGTGGATTTTGATTGCTCATCAGCGCGAATACTCAAGTAGTTTTTGCCTTGCCGATGTACCGTTAAGTCCGCATCCTGAAGAGCCTGAATAACATCCTGTCTATCCTTCAACACACCGGCATGACAAAGGTCAATTAAGTAGTCAGTAATAACCTGCTCAACTGACGTTGCCAGTCTGATGTGTTCTTTCAGCGACGATGTCGTGATTTTTGCTCGATACGCAGGTTGGCGTATCAACTGGGCTCTTGCGGGATCGTCAGGAGCAGCCCATTGGTGTTTTTGATTCCATAGAGATCGCCAAGGATCAAAATAATGTTTATAGCCAGGTGGGGCAATATTGAGTGATTTACCGGATGTAAGTTCTACACGAGGAATCACAAAATGCAGCTCGTGATGCCCTTGATGGACATGTCTAACCCAGAGACTGGAAAATTGATCACTCGATAAACCGGCAAATGCCACACGCTCGAAATCATCGATAATTTGATCTTCGACTTGTTCGGAAATAAAGCCATCCGCAGGCGCGAATGACAGAACCCCTGACGTGTATTTAAATTTAAAACCGAGACTATCGATAACAGCGATTGTTTGTGATGGATGGCCTCGTAAAACAACCGGTGGTGGATCACGATCATACGTCAACGGTTTTCCGTCCGTGGTACGTTCGATTTTTCCTTTTTCGTTAAAGACCAAGCCTAGTGGACTGATAATGTATTCGACTGGGCCTGAACCTTTTTCTCGACCGCGTGCAAAAATCTGCATCAACATCTGGCCGCCTTTTTGCTTGTTTGCTGTAAAAGGAGCTGTTGCAGTAAACGCTCAATGCTAATCAGATGTGAGATAACTTGTGCTGCATCCGCACGGGATTTATACGTATTCACCCACCTTGCAGTTTGATTGAGATTATTGCCGATGCGGGCAATTTCTCGGATGTACGCTTTAACAATTTCTTGATCGCTAAGTGTCCAAGTTCGCGTGCGTTTTAATGAAGAACGGACGTATTCTGAAACAGTACAACCGGCTAAAACAGCTTTCTCATGAACAGAATCGTATTCTTGATCGCTAACGCGTAGCTTGAGATATTTAGTTTTTTTAGTGCGCATATTATTCCTTCAACACAATATTTATTTCCCTAATACATAACCGATGATAAAGATTAACTAGGGGGTTCCAAGGGGTTATCCCATTGGCAAGGCTTGATGAGATTACACAATGTGTGGACTCATCGAGTAGCCTTGCTTAACAACAACTCATCATCTTGTATACTATTTTATCAGTGAGTCGTTAAAACTCTGAAGCAATTTCCGTATTTATTTTAGAAAAAAATAATTTTTGAATGACGTAAATTAGCCCTGCATTTAATTTTAAAGTATTACCATGAATTATCTTTGTATTAGCGCGATTACTCGTGTCAACGTATAACCCTGATAATAAAAAAGAAAACTCCGTTTTAAGCCCCTAGCAATCTTCCTGATGGATCAGCATTATCCCCTTGTAAGATCAAACTATTCCCCCTGAAGACTCAAGCACTCCTACCTGTAAATACCCACAATTTCTCCCCTCGACTAACAATTACTCCCAAATCAACGAACAATTTCTCCCATCGTTAGATATTAATCATCGTTATGGCTCACTCATTGAGACAACGATTTATTGATGCCAAAAAAATTATTTTTCTTTTCTCATGCTACCTGTTAAATCGATGTTGCCCGCCTATAATAAAATTTCCATCAACTGTAAAGTATTTATATATATGAACGTCGAAATGATTTCTGCTAGTGTTGAAACTGGTTTGGTAGAAGAAAGAGTTGCTATGATTAAACTGGAAAAAGGGTTTGCTGCAAAATTCCCGTTTGAGCTTAAAGATGACTTTAGACTGAATTTTCCGAGTGCTCAGTGGAATCCAAAGCAGAAACAATGGGAAGTTGGACCTAGAACGGGTAAGCGCTTAGAGCAATGGGTTAACGTGGTTAAAAGCAATTACTCTGAATCTGTTGAAGAATATGAATCTCGTTTGTTATCGGAAAATGAGCTCAACAAATTATTAGATAAATTAAAGACATTGAATAAAGAGATCGACGCTAAAACTAGATTGCTCAAAGAAGTTCCTGAATCGCGTCGTGAAATTGAACAAGCCTTATGTTTGCTTGAAGGCCGCAAACAAGCGCTAGCGAATCTACACGAAGAAATGAATATTCAAGCTGAAAGTGTTAAGTCTGAAATGAATCGCATCAAAGAGCAATTAGCCCCTGTTGTTGATATTGATCAAATGAAAGAATGCGCAAAGAAAATGGGCTATAGCATGGGGCTTCACGGCCAGCATCATAAAGATGCATTTAATGACGCTAGAGCACACATCAAAGAAGCTCAGAATCGATTACGATCCGCAGGGCTAAAGCTAGAAGCTATTGACCGACTGGTTGACGCCAACAAAAATCGCCCCGACCGCGATCATCCAAAATATATCAGCGAAAAAATGTGGTTTCAATTAAGCGAATGTAATGCTAGTTGATTATTGACATTTACGTCGCCATACCCACCAAGTTTATTTTGTTGGGCTATGGCTACGTTTTTCTATTATTGGCCATATGCCGCCTATAATATAGAAAACTCTTCTTACTAAACAGGATATAAATATGAACGGCTGTAGAAAATGTACCGAAAAATATCATGACTTTGTTAGAGAATTGAATAGTGTTATTTACAATTCTGTGGACTTTGCTCAACTATGGGAACAAGCCTTGAAAAACAAAATAAATTTAAGCGGTTGTGTCAAATGCGGCCTATACCCTTTAAAAGCAGCATATGTTAACCATTTAAATAGCTTGACAGAGTATGAGTTCAGATATGGATACAATATGGCGATGGGCTATAAGGTAGACAAACTGGAAATAATAAAAAACAATGGCATGAATATCATGAAATTATTGATTAAGCATGGCGCAAACCTGTTTCAACTTAATAATAATGATCGCCCAATATTTGATTATTATTTACATTATGCCTACAACCCAATGCCCATTGAAACTTGGGAATACTTAACGTCATACGCTGAATCGGTAAGGATCGACAAAGTCATACAGCGTGATGATGAGCCTACGCAAGTTACCTTGATGTTTTGACAATATACCCGCATTGATCTCGTTAAGATGCACCGTCTGATCGATATCTTGGATCGGACGGTGTTGTAGTAAAATTGAACCGGATTTGTACTTGAGCGTCCCAAGCTAGATTCTTCGTCGCTATAAATAGTGAGGACTTCATTAGAGCCATTCTGTTGAAATGGACAGTTTTGCGTAATCATCCGTGATTATACTTTGATCTCCTGCTTTGCGATGAGCGAAACCAGCCATGCTGCACTGTGGCATGGCTTAAACGCTTAAATGGTTACCTTTTTCGAGACACAAATGAAATTAGATCATTATCCTGATCCCATGCTAAATGCAGTTATGCAATCCATACATCACGAAATCGGGACGATTATTAGCTCCTCTGTCGATGAACTCAATGATAATTTTGAGCTGTACCATGACCACTATAAAATGCTCAGCAAACAAGCCAACGAACTGATTTTGCGCGTTAAAGCTATTTATCCCGCGCAAAATAAAGAACTCGCTGAAATCAAGGTACAAGTAGATAGCAAAATCAGAGAAATTTATATCGAGCAATGCCGTTATGCCATCAAAATTGCGGCTATTCTGTGCGTACTCGATGAAACCAGGTATGAGTCTGAATATCGTGTTCTAAAACCATACCTTGAACATAAAAAAATAGTGAAATCTTATGATTTTGACGACCTACCACCCATGGAAACGCTACCCTTCTGATTTTTTCGTTACCAGCAATTAAGCTGGATCAATTCTGCATCGTGTCTTTCGGCTATTCCCTACATCTTTCAGCACCGTCGCAATAATTTAACGAACCATTAGCTGACGCCATTCATCAGCATGAACAAATGGCGTCAGGATAGCGTTTATTTTTTCCACTGAACCAGTTTTAATTCTTCCGTGAAATCAAGCTTATTGATGTAGGTAAGCAGCGTTGGTGTGTCGGCACTATCGATATAAAACTTACGCCCCGTTGTACTACCCGCATCTTCTCGTCCCGACAATTGCTCGATAATCGAATCATTGACGCCTTGGCGTGATAACTCTGAAGCAAAAGTATGTCGGAACGAATGAAAGACTTTGTCTTCTTCAATATTGAGTTTGGTATGAATAAATCCATTGAAGTTTTCACCGAGGTTTCGTCCATAACCCTCATCCTCATCAATTGTTTTGAGCTCTGGAAAAATTCGCGGATGATGAATACTCTTCACAAAATCCAAGAAGCCGTGGTTCAGAAGCCAGGGGTGCAGCGGTGTGACGCGAACACTATTGACGGTTTTAACTCTTTTATCTTCATGGTTTAGATTGATATCCATGACCCAAATGCCACGCTTATCTTGATAAATATCTTCACGATAAAGCGAAGCAATTTCTGCTCGACGCGCGCCTGTAAAGAGCGCAATCAATGGTGTCCAGTATTGATAATTTTTTACATATCGACGCTGTGCAAAACGCGGCGATGAAAAAATCGTCGTTAAGTCATCGCGTGTGAACGATGATCTTAATTCGTTAGACTTAACTTTATCTTTAATATCGGCTTGCTGCCGCATCCCGGCAAAATAATTAATGTAATTTTTGTCGTGATAGCTTTCATAATAATCAAAAACTTGCGCATAGAGCTCGATATGATTATTAATCGTTTTATCCGCTAATCGCTCTTCATCCTGCTTAACTTTCGAGATGATTTCTTCAACGGTCATGTTCGGATAGCGAATAGAAGCCACTGGCAATTTCCGCAGCTTATCAATCACTGTATTAACATGCGTAGCGGTGATTTCATCAATCGTTGATACATCCACCAGAATTTCTTGTAAGCGGCGCAAAAAGGTCAAATGGTTTTTCGGGGGCACATAACTGGCTTTTTTGGATTTTTTGAACGCAAAAAATTGCTCAATCAGTGATTCCAGCGTTGGATAAGCTTTAGCTGGAGACGGCAATTCGACGGACGCCTTTACCGGAGTGTCTAGTTGCGTTGGTTTATAGCCTATCCCCTGTGAAAAACTACTGATCATTGCGGCAATTTGATCAGGGGACATGTTCGTCATTTCACGCATATCATCCGGCGATACTTCGTACTTAATCGAACCCGTACTATCGGCTGTCACGGTCATTTTGCGAACTTTTGTAGGATCGATTTTATCCATGATTGCTTTGTTGTTTAAAAAATCAAAATGCAAATCATAACAATTCGCCAGCCGCTTCGCATTGCAAAGCTGCGGTGTCTTGAGCGAGATGACGAAGACAGGGGATTTAAAAAAAGGGCGTAAATTAGCGGGAACGCGGCGGCGATAGTAGTAGATATCGGCGCGCTTGAAGAGGCGATCTTGAGGAGTCAGCATTGAAAAACTCTCCCACACCTTGTGTTACAAAGCGTGTTACAAAATGTAGTACAAAAGGAGAGTTTTCAGACCCCGGTTTTGAAAAAACCAGTTAAAACAATAACATATAATGGTGCCGAGGAGAGGACTTGAACCTCCACAGGGTTACCCCTACTAGCACCTGAAGCTAGCGCGTCTACCAATTTCACCACCTCGGCATTTCCTGTTGCGAT
>Ga0048259_101856_pt1 | contig 32590 bp, 25 predicted proteins | sample SubbioQV12_Dec13_FD_54352 | JGI IMG/M metagenome (GOLD analysis project Ga0048259, IMG submission 54352) | Serpentinite rock and fluid subsurface biosphere microbial communities from McLaughlin Reserve, California, USA - QV1.2_Dec13... | ecosystem: Environmental > Terrestrial > Deep subsurface >... | reverse complement strand
CTCTACCGAACCGTTAGGATAGCAATCACCTGCCAGCGGTCATTACTACCTGTTAAAACGATGTTACCTATACCTGCAAGTTTTCAGGAATGAATCACAGTAGATGTCCCTGTTCAGCAGTACATTGGCAGCAGTCACAGCATCTGCCAGTGCCTCGTCATCCATGTCGACGATGGCTGAGTCCAGTCCCACCGCCATGCACATAATCAGGAAGGTTCTATTCAGGAGGCGCCGGTTAGTACAGCGTTGGGATGTATTGGACAAGCCGATGGTTGTCCTTACTCCCGGGGCCAGGGCTTTAATCTGGCGAATGGCCTCCAAAACTTCCACTCCGTGCTCCTGGGCCACATTGGCCGGTAGCATAAGCGGGTCGATGTAGAGATCTTCCATGGGGAGACCATGCATGTCAGCATTGACCACAATCTCCATGGCCAATGCAGCCCGGTCAGCGGCACTCCTGGGTACACCGCGCTCATTCATGGTCAGGGCGATAATAGCAGCGTTATACTTATTGGCCATGGGCAGGTAGAGATCCATCTTCCTCTGGTCGGCGTTGGTGGAATTAATCATCACTTTCCCGTGCCTGTTAGCTGAACAACCAGCCTCAATGGCTTCAGGGTTGGTGGAGTCAATACAGCATGGCAGGGGAACAGATTCATTGCATATCTTAACCATCCACTCCATTACAGCGGCTTGCTCCTTTGCCAGTACGGTGGGGCCGGTGTTCACATCCAGATAGTGCGCACCCGCTTCGTATTGATGCCTGGCCCAGTACTTGATGGGGTTCGGGTCCTGGTTTAAGACAGCTTCCCCAATATCTTTAAACATGCCATTGATTCGTTCGCCGATGAGAAGCATGATCAGGACCTCCTTAATTCACCTATTGGTATAACGCAACTACTCAGGCATTCAGAATTCAGATCATTTTTGCATTATATTGTTCAGGTGTAACTTAAATTGCTTTAAAGATTCCGGATGACGAAGAACTAAAAGGGAACTGCCAGCCTGGGCCAGGGTAGTGGCGGTTACCAATTCCCACTGTATAGCCCGGCGTTCTTGGCTGCCCCACTCGGGTATTTCTCCGGTGACACTCCTGGCTTCCCTGGTTTTCCAGGCCTCCTGGCCCACGAAGCAAATTACCGGCATGGCCAGCATTTTATCACCGGCAAGGGCACTAAGACGTGTCCGTTCTATAATAGAGTATGCGTATTCAATACCATAGCCCAGGGGGCCAACCACGGGATCGATAACGATCCGGTTGGCTGCCAGGTTCATTTCAGTAATCAGTATATTTAATTGCTTTTCTAAACTGATATCCAAAGGGGTGGAGGCAATGATATTATGCCCGTACACCATGCAGGAGGCAGTAATGGCCATGTAGTTCTTTTGAGTGGCGCAACCAAGCAGGCAGTTTCTGCCGCCAAGTGCTGCGGCCACCTTTTCCATTATCCGGGCATCCTTTTCTTCCACCCCGCAGCCCTGGATGATCAGTGGTACGCTAACCCCATCGGCTACGTCCCTGGCCACCCGGGCACATTCTTCGGGGCTGGTGTTTTGGTTGTCCGGATGGGCGCTGACCAGAGTGAGGCAGACCACATCCGCACCATACTCCACACATTTTTTTGCCCAGGCCACCGGGTCACTCAACACCCCGTCATAACTGCTGACCAGGGGTTCCGGCCAGTCAACTGGTTCCATGTCCCACACTTCCAGGGCCACCACCGGGCGGTTGGGTATTTCTCCATCGCTAAAGATGAAGGGCAGGGTGCTCTCACCCCCAACTTTTACCGCAGTAAGTCCGGAACCCAGTAACACTTCAGCAACCTTCCTGGTCCATCTTTCCTTGGCTATGGTAACAGCCATTATTGACACCCTTTCCCGTAAATTTTAACTGCCAAGGTGTGGCATACTTTTGAGCTCAATGGAATTAGAGTACCGCTGCCTTGTGCAATAATTCATCTACGGTGGCCACCACCGGGTTGTCATCGGGCAAATCCGCCAGCGGCTTACCCTGCAGGTCATAGTTGAATACCTGATCATCCCTGGGGATGGCAACGATAAGTTCAAGCCCCGTTTTAACGATCTCATCATGCAGTGTATCTATAGAACCTTCGTTAACCCTGGTAACCACCAGATACATTTTTTTCACGTCCAGAGCCAGATTATCCACCAGTCTCTTAACGCGTCCGGCTGAGCGTATACCCCGGACGCTGGCATCGCTGGTAACAAAAAGAATATCAATATTCTGCGTAGTACGCCGGCTCAAGTGTTCCAGACCCGCCTCATTATCCATGACCATATAGGGGTAATTATCGCTTAATTTATGCACGAAGTTTTTCACCAGGTTGTTTACAAAGCAATAGCAACCTGCACCCTCCGGACCGCCCATGACCATTAAATCCACGTTATCGCTTTCTGCCAGGGATTCGTGGACCTTTAAAGCCACGTACTGATCCTTGGTCATGCCTGACGGGAGGGACTCGCGGTTATTATTAACCCGGGCCACCAGCTCGGCAATGGTATCCTCCACCTCAATGCCCAGGGCCTCGTTCAGATTGGCATTGGCATCAGCATCCACAGCCAGAACCGGCTTCTTCCCGTGCTTAACCAACTGTCTTATAATCAATGCTGCCAACGTAGTCTTGCCCGTCCCGCCTTTGCCGGCGAGTGCTATATTAAATGTCATGTTAACTCACTTTCCTTTCGCAATATTATTATGCTAAAACGAATTCCATAGTAGGTGAGTTGTTCAGGCCAGCCAGCGCTGTTTTATAAAGGTTGGGATGTCGGAAGATTCCTTCGGCCCCACCAGTACTTCCCAACCGGACAATTCATGGATTTTACTCTTTAAAGCCGCCACGCCACCGGGGATGATCACCTTGCGATGGGACACCCGCTGGTCAATTCCGGAATTGCTGAGCATCTCCGCTATGCTGTCCGGGGTAAGTTTCCCGGCCGCCCAACCGGTCAATACTGAAGTACCGTCGGTGTCCACCGGCAGGATATACCCGGGTATACGGCTGGCCTCCACATCCCCCGCCAAACAGAAATAGGTTAGGGAGAAATTTGTAGTTATATACACCGGAGCATCAGGACCTGGCTTACCAATCTCATATATCTTGGAGTCCATGGCAATGGGTTTTTGCGGATCGGTATAAATATTCAGCCGGAGTGTAATCAGCGGCAAAATGTCAGCCGGTTCCACTGTATCAATTACCACAATGCCCGCATACTTGGCAATGTACACCCCGGCCTCCACAACAGCCTGGACGGGGTTTTCATTTTGGGCAAAGGTTATCGTTGGATATCCAAAGGGCCGGAAACGCTTTAAGGCATGGCGGCGGATCTGGGTCTGATCTGCCAGCACCCGCTGCACCTCCCGGGCACCAGAATCGAGCAGCAGCTTATTATGACCCAAGGCCACTACTTTTTCCACCAGTTCAGCCAAGCCGTTAAGGTGCTTTCCCTTAACCACCAGCGGTGCCCCGTATCTTTTTGCCAGGTCTGTCATCGCCTCATGATTGGCTGCATTGGCTCCACAGAGCAGCGGGTTTTTGATTCCGGTTATTTCCAATGCCCTTTCCATGGCGTCGGGATCCTCGGCAACCAATACAATGGGATAGGCTGTGTTTTCAGCAACAATTTTTACAGCAGCAGCATATTTTTCGGGGTCATTGGAACTGTTACAAACGGCCACCAGATTCACATGGTGTATCTGGCCTACCCGGTCAAAAACCAAACTATTGATCTTTTCCACCCTGGCAGCCAGTTCGTCCCCACCCAAGGTATCAAATACACTAATGGCTATGCCGGTGGGGTGTTCGAAACGTTTATCGTGGCGGAAGAGAACGGTTTCATTACCCAGCACCACTTCCTTTTCCCCTGCGCCAATTTTAACCAGCGCAACCGGTGGGGCAGAAGCGGCGCCCAAGGTTTCTTTCGCTTGTTCACTTACATACGGGCACTGGTCCAGGCCTGCCTTCCCCGAGGCCATGGCCATGGCAAAGGCCAAACAGGTAGGTTGATTGCATTCTTTACAATTGGTTTTGGGAAGCAGCTTAAAAATCTCCAGGCCTGTTAAACCCATATCCAACCGCACTCCTTTCTTGGCATTATCTTTCTAGAGACTACACAAAAACCATATCTATATGATCGGGTCCATGGTTAGTGCCGGGTGCTCCTTATCCTTCAAAAAGGGTAAAATCTCTTCCATGGTCAAGCCAATACTCTCATCGGCTATCTTATCGACAAAATCTTTACCCAGCCCCCAAATACCTTCGGCGGCCTCTTCCAACAAAGGTCGCAGTTGCTCTTTTAAACTTCTGGTCATCCAGATTATCCGGCCCAGGCCGCCATCAGCCCGGATAAACTTCCGTGAAGTCAAGTAAGGCCTGGCGATACCTATAAACCCGGGCACCTGCGCCCCGCTTCCAATCATGCTGATAAGAGCGGATAGATTCATACCGGTGGGATTCATGCCATGGTACTCCCGGTTGATCACTGCGAAACCATTACCTTCCGGTACTACGGCCAGAATACAATCCAAACAGCTGGAGGTGGCCATTGGGTGCTCCATAGCAGTGTAGAGATTTACCTTGTCTACGGCACCCTGTGAACTATTATACACAAATTCATTGACTGATTTCCACTGTCCTTTTATCTCATCAATTAATTCTTCCTTGGGTATGGATTGATTTGCACTGTTTGGGTTGATCTCACAGGCCGCTCTGGCATCCAACCAGTTAACCGCCCCACACTGTCCTGTGCGTTCAGGAGTAACAACACATACATGGGTTGGCGCAAAAGATTGACATAATGTACAGGAGTAAAAAGCGTCAATAATCTCATCCCGCAGCTCCTTAAGTTGTTCATCTCGCCTGTGATAGAAGCTGCGTGCCAGTTCCCGCATCTCAAATACACTTTGCTCATTAGAATAAATGGTTACCTGCACACGATCAATGATAGCGGCAAATTCTGTCTTCAACTTGGCATATATAATGTTGCCAATATGTTTTAAGTTAAAACCCAAGTCAAAGGCATCTTCATTAACCCTCATCCTCATGGCATCCCGGTGCCCGTCATGCCACAGACCCTCACCATAGTTTATATAATAATGGATACGGCGCTCCAGCACTGGTTCAAAATCCTCCCGCATCTTTCGGCCGTATACATCCACCACAATGCCAAGGGGCATGGCACTGCCCGTTTTTACGGTATCCATACCGGGACCAATTACTTCGACCTTACCATCTTCCACCTTATCTGCTTCCACCATGCGCACCAATTCAAAGGCAGGGGTGCGGCCACCGCCGAATTCCACAGCCAAATCATTCTTTCTAATGGTTTCACCCTCATAAATCGGGTCAACCTCGATGGGCACATCTAACTCTATGTTAATAATTTTAATCTCCCGCAGTTCCATGCCCAACTGAATAGCCTTATCCAGGTCAACTTCGGTTATGAACCAGTCTTTTATCTGCCTGTCAATGGTAAGGGGCTGGTCAGTTATAACTGGCATACCAATGTTCATGGCCCCCAGACAAAATGCTGTCTTAACCGGATGGTGCTCACCCAGGTATAGAACAAAAGCGCAGATACGCCTGCGCTGGTAATCCCTCTGGCGATCCCTTTGCCCGGCATCAACACCACCTAACATCATCCCGGCACGCAATACATAATTGCCAAAATGTACGGCCCGGGTTAATTCACCCAGCGGGTATACTATAGAATTATCACTTAATTCCATCCCCTCAGCAAAAAGCTGGTCAATAACCTCGTCGCACAGGAAAAGCATAAACCCCAATTTAACCAGTTTATTAACTGTGGCAACTAATTCCTGGCCATCTCTGGACCTTCCCATGATTAGAACTAGACCCGGTATAGTCCGGTCTGAAATCTTAATACCCTGCTGTCGTATTACAGAGTCCCCCAGAAAACCAGTCCGGGGTGAAATCAAAGGACTGTCTTCCGGCATGTTTGGCAGATACCGGACTGCTTCAATTATTTCGGCTGCATACCAGACAACCTCTCCGGCAAAAAGATAATCAGCAGCACACTGATGGTTTTCCTTAAGCAGGGGCTTCAATTTATCAATAACGAGTCTGCAATTACCCAGGGTTTTAATTTTTTCGCCGCTCAAACTGTAAATAGCTGGCAGGTAATAAGAGGTATCGGGGTAATCGACCGTTTGATCGGCCCCATAGATGCCGACGGCTTTATTTAAAAGGGATTCTGCCTGGCTAAGGGCGGCGGTGGCACCCGCATACGCTTCTTTAAAAAGACCCATGGGTTCCTGACCCGGAATAATCACTCCTCCTATAACGTCAAAATTAATATTCCCAGACATCTTATATTCTCCCTTCGCCTTAAGGTAGGGACAACAGACACATAATATTCAGGTATTCAGAATTCAGGAGTCAGTATTCAGAATGCCCCGAGAATATGCTTACAGCAAACGACATGGAACCATAAACCGCAGGTACAAACAGGTGCACCCTCTGCCATACCAGTAGTCTTCAAATGTTTTAGCTGGTTTTCTCATACTGACTACTGACTACTGACTTCTGACTACTGAGTAGTTACCCTCATCCTGGCAACTTTTTTTGCTTGCTGCTCACTGGCTGTAGCGAAAAATAAACCGGTAATAAATCAGGTTGGCAATGATTCGGCATTTTACAAAAGCAAACGCCAAACCATTGCCGATTTTACTTCAAAGATTAACCTGCTGGAAAAACATCAATGCTGTATCAATTCATCTTGCAGTCTTACAATAGATTGGAGTTACTTGCCAATACAATATGGATACTATTCCTTGATTAAGACACAGTAAACTGACCCATCATTTTCTTGACCAGTTTCATGCTGTCCGGTGAAGCCATAATAGCCACATTGGCTCCCGCCAGCACCAAGGTCATGGTTGTCATTGCTTCCCAGAGAATACCGTGCTGTTCATTTAACTTGGCTTCTTTGGCTCTCCAGGATTCCCTGCCGGGGCTGGAAATTATGGGCATTTTCATCATGTCATCCCCGAAGAGAACAGCCACGTGCTTAAGACGCTCAAATACAGAGAAACTGTAATCCATGCCATAGCCTAGGGCCGAGGTCATGGGGTCCATAACAATCTTGTCTTTGGGGAAAAACTTGGTCAGTTTGATGTTTAATTCTTTAGCCAGGTTAATGTCTAACGGAGACTGGGCAATTACTGAATGACCATACTCCATGGCCGCCTGGGCAATCTCAATAAGATTATCCTTCACCAGAGGCCCCAACATAAGCCCTTCACCGGCGCATACCCGGGCTATTTCCTTCAACGCCGCGGCATCAGCGTCTTTGTCACCTACTCCATACACGATCAGGGGAACAGGTACAGCATCCGCTACCTCTTTAACCCTGGCAGCCACTGCAGCTACATCGATTTCCCCGTCTTCGGCGAGAGAGGCCAGGTACAGGCAAATCATTTCGGCCCCATAGGTCTCCACGCACTTTTTAGCCCAGAGCACCGGTGAATTAACAACATCGCCAAAATGTGAGCGCAGGTGTTCCGCCCAGTTTTCCGGCGGTGGCGCATCCCATACCTCCAGCGCTAAAACCGGCAGGCGGGTCATGGTTCCCTCAAAGCTATGAAGGGGTAAAACGCTATCGCCGCCGATGGTGACTGACTTCCCTTCTTTGCCAATGGTTAGCTCCTGGACAGTTCCTTTGTATTTTTCAAAAAAATCACTAATCTGCATGTTTGATCCTCCCTTAACCTATATGTCCAGCCATGAATGGGAATACAAATTCTTTCCTGTTACTACATTAACTGTCTTGACTATAGCTGCTTCGTGGGGCGACAAATCTGCTATATTGATATCCTCGTCAATGGCCCGGTATATTAATTCAACGTCGGCTGGTCTTTGACCCTTTGCCAGGGCAACCAGATCGCTGTCAAAGGTTTCAACGATGGCTGAATACATGCCGTACCTGCCAAGCACCACCATCATTATACGGTTCAGGATACCTCTTAACTCATGAGGCGCACCGCTGGACATATTAGACAGTCCCAGGGTTGATTTGGCACCAGGGGCAATATCCTGCAGCATCTCGAAAAACTCAATCATGGCAACTACCCGGGGCTGGTCAACCCCGATGGGCATCATAATCGGATCCACCCAGATTCTTTCGTTGGGAATCCCTATCGAATTAGCATAGTCAATAGTTTCCATAATGGCCTCTGCGCTTGAAGCCGCGTCAGAAGGAATACCAGCATCGGTTAAAACAGAAATGACAACATCACAATTATACTTTGCTGCCAGTGGCATCATGGTAGCTTTACTGTCAGTCCGCCCGGAGGCAGAATTGATCAAAGGTGTTTTCTTGCATACGGCAAGGCCCTTCTCCATGGCAACGGGGTTTAACGTATCCAAAGCTAACGGCAAATCAGAGACTCCTTGAACTACCTCCACCAACCAGGGCAGGATATCCGGATCTTTTTTGGCCGGACCAACATTCAGGTCAATGTAATCCGCCCCGGCTTCAGTCAATTTTTTTGCTATATCCTGTAATGGAGCGGGATCACGATCTTTAAGGGCTGCTGACACTACCTTGGACAGAATTTGAATTTCCTCGCCTATTAGAATCATGTTTCAACCCCCCTATATTTAAAATCGGTCTCAGTTAAATTTCTCTATGCCGATACATAAGCCATACATATCTGAACTTTGATATACTGTACCAGACACCCACCCGGACCTTCTACTGTTATTCGACAGGTCGGGTGAATGCCTGACACCGGTATATCCTAGGCCATTTCCTTCTTCTTTCTACATACTTGTCTGCTTGGCCATAAATCCAGGTAAATCTTCGGCATACTTTGGACCTACAATAACCTTCCAGCCTGGCAGTTCATCCTCAATTTCACCCAGGAGCCTGGCGGTCATGCCAGGTATGATTAGCCTCTTATTGCTCAATTTGTCTTCCAAACCACTCTTCTTGATGTATGGACCTATGGTATCCCCGAGAAACTTGCCCGTTGACCAGGCAGCCAGTACACACAAACCATCCGATGCTATGGGAATGACATAACCTGGTGCCTTGGTTGCTTCCACAGCATTGGCCACAGCAAAATAGGTCAGTGCAAAGTTGGTGGTAACATACACAGGGGTCTCATCAGTCGGAGCGCCAAACTCATAGACCTTCTCTTCCACAGCCAGCGGCACCCGGGGGTCGGTGTAGATATTCATCCGGTACACCAGCAAGGGGAACAGGGTATCCTTGTTCAGGTCGCTGAGAACTATGATTGAAGCATACTTAGTCACCAAAGTTGAGGCCACCATGGCTTCTTCCATCGCATCTTCCGCCTGCAGAGGCAGCAGGGACATGATTGGATATCCCAGCGGACGATAGGTTTGGGTGAGGGCAGACCGCCTGATGATGGTGTAATCCCTGATCGCATCCTGAAGATTCTTCGGTGACGAATCAATAACCAAATCCACCACACCAGCTGCCTTCAACTGAGTGGTAACTACGGTGACCTCTTCTAAATTCTGGCCCCTTACTCCCACAGGAACACCCTTTTCCTTAAGAACCGGCAGGGCTGCATCAATGTTTTCCTTGGTGATCGGGTACACCAGGGGCTTCTTGTCAGCAACCAGATCGCAGGCCGCAAAAAGCACCTCGAGGTCTTCGCTAATCAGCACCATGGGCAGGTTTTCCTGGGCTACTCTGGACACCAAAGACAGATACTTATCTTTATTACCTTCGTATTTAACAGCAACCACGTCTGCCTTCAGTGGAATGGCAACCCACTCAGCCTCTAATTCATTAATCTTGTTCAATTTGGCTTCCGCCGCCTGGTCGTCATCCTTGTCTGATACCAGTACAGCCAGACCGGGGGCGCGCAGGAAAGTCTTCTCGTGACGGAACATCACTTCTTCTTCCCCGATATGCAGTGCGTTCTCACCTGTACCAATAGTGACCAGTCTGATCGGCGGGGTTATGGCGTCAATAATCCACTCCTTGACATCGGGTTCAAGTTCCGGACATTTTTCCACATCAACACCGCCGGCTACCAACTTCATGGCAAATGCTAGGCACGTTGGAAACCCGCATTTCTTGCAGTGTAACTTGCCGCCTTTCGGTAATTTTTTTTGAATCTCTGAAGCTTTTACTGGCATTAACTAACTCCTCCTAACTAAACCATTTGAGGGTGTTCTACTTTTTGGAGAAACTCAGTGAGTTCATCAACATTTTTAACATCCTCTTCAGTGGCAATTTTATCGTACATGCCCTCAGGAATGACGTCTTTCATTTCTTCTTTAATCGCCTTGGGCAGCCATACAACCCTCGTCCAACCACCGTCTGAAATAATAAACTTCGGTGACCTTAGGTAGGAAACAGCCATCCCCAGGAACCCCTCTTTTTGAGCGCCACCGCTGGCCTCCGTGGCCATGGATGAAAAACGGGTGCCTGTTACGGTATCTCCGACAAAATCCCGGTGAACAATACCATATCCGTCTACTTCAGGTATATAGTAGCAAATTGCCTGGAAGCACCCGCAGGAGGTATGGGCATTCTCCAGTGCGCTATGGAGGTAGTAAACCGAATTCCGGCCCAGGGATTTCTCAGCCACGATCTGGTTAACACTTTCGTACTCGTGCATTTCAGCGTCTTTGATTTCCCCTTTTTCAACAGCAAAGATGCCGCCTTCCGGATCGATCTTGTAGGCCGCCCGACCATCCAGCCAACTGATAGCGCCGCATAGAGACATCCTCTCCGGTGTTACAATGCACACGTGGGTTGGGGCAAAGCTCTGACAAAGGATGCATGCATAGAATTCTGTAACTTCTTCCTCAGTCATGCCTTTTAGGCGGTCATCTCTTTCCTGGTATATGGGCCTAGCCTTGAGCACATGTTCTTTAACCTGTTCGGGATCTGTGATATATGTGACTTCCATCTTTTCAATAATTGGCAGTTCGTTGGTAAAAAGCATGATCAGTATTTGACCCATTTCCTCGAAGGTGTTCAAACCCTTTTCATACGTATCCTTATGAATCCTCATCCAGATAGCATCCCTTTGGGCCATATGCCAAAAACCTTCGACATAGTTGCTATACACGTGATGGCGGCGCTCAAAAACACCCTCCATATCCTTTTCCAGTTCTTCTCCAGCCATATCAATTTTAATGAAAATCGGGTATGTCTTGCCTTCCTCCATGTCTTTAAGATCCGGACCAATAACCGTTACTTTCTCGTGCTCCACCTCATCCATCGGCTTAACAGTTACCAGCTCACCTTTAAACTCATTCTTAGGTCCGCCAAATTCCACTTGAAAATCGTTCTTTCTAACATTTTCGCCTTCATACTGAGGCCCTACATCAACAGAGTACATAGTTATCTGGCTCCTGAAACCTGAACAAATCAAATTCATTCAGGTTTCTCTCCCGCTGACCACGGGAAGGCAGTGCCACAGGATTCATCCTGCTAGGTTATGGACTTCAGTCCATAATGCGAGCGGTTTTAATCCGCCTCCGGTTTTTCGAACCGGCCGTACCACCCGGAGGTTAAGCTTGTATACCGCCTGACCGCTACTTGCTCAACAGCCTTGCTCATTGCATGCTCCAACAACTTCACTGCTAAGCGCTTAACCCTGCTATCAGGATATTCCTGTAATGCTGCCGAGAAACCAGGTTTCACACCTCCTGATTTTTATTTTTTTACTGTTTTACCGGTTGCATAACACAATTCACTTTTTCCAGCTGATTAATTCCATAAGTGCCGATTCTTTTTTGTTGTTAAATCGTTAAATATGTCTATTTCATTTTTTGCCTTTCAGGGCTTCCTCAACCGCTTGTTTGGTTAACAATCCCGCGCGATGCATTAACGTGTCACCAATTTCAGGATCCATTGTCATGGTAGTTGTACAGGGATGGGCATGGTGCATAAGCCCGGACTGTTCCACCGCATTCTTAACAGGAACCCCAACCAGATGTTGGGCCACATACCTGGTATTGCCGCAAGGCGCATCCCGCAGCACCTTCACCCCGCCTACCTTATCTTTTTCCAGTGTTATCTCAACCTTCGGCCGGCCGAAGCAACTGGCAAATGCCTTAATATACGGGTTACTGCTATCATCTTCCGTAATTGAACAAAAAACCAGAGGATGGATCATTTCGATTCCTTTTTTAGCCAGTTTTTTAGCTACTTGCCTGGCCAATCCCGAGGGAAGATGAGCCTTGTTTTCAATGGGCGCGATAACCGCCTTGGCCCCAGTCATTTTAGCCAGATCAGGCACCATTTCCACTACCACGGGATCTTCATGCAAAATCAGCATTAAATCGTACTGCGGTAAATCTGGCGGCAAAATGTCATCCCAATCATCATCAACATCTAATGAAAGCTTAGCCGGAAAGGCATAGTGCTCAACCACCCAATCTGATGGCCCATAGCTCTTAATTGCTTCGACGTAGCGCATGCCATTATCACCTTGAATTACCAGCAGAATCCTCAACTCCAATATCACCTCCCTTGCATTTATATCAAAACCGGCTCAAAGTCAATACAAGATACACCAACTACTGTTTCAATCAAAACATGTCCTGTGCCACACTTGTGAAAAAACCTGTTCCAAAATTTAAGGAACCCTTATAAACATCAGCTATCCGAACATCAAGACAGCTGAACAATTGTTTTTTTGATTCCTTTATAATTAACGAAGGTGGTTACCCGGGGGTATCCGCATAAAGGGCGGCTGTGTTCCTTTGGGCAACAGAGCACCTACCGGACAATGGGCGACACACGCGCCGCAAGATGCGCAACCTAACTCTTCCAGGTTTACACCTTCTTTATGCATTATCTTCCTTTGACCGTCAATGCGCTTTAACTCCAGAGCATCCGCTCCTTTAACTTGTTTGCAGGCCCGCACACATACGCCGCATGTGACGCAGCGGGACCGGTCAATGAGGAAATAAGGATTACTCTCTTCAACTTCCATAAGTGGTGCCGGGGTATCCACCATTTCCAGATACACACCCACAAAGCTGGCCACTTCCTGCAGCTTGCAACGGCCGCTCTTGGCACAATTCAGGCATTCACCCCTATGGCTGGCCAACATCTTTTTCACCGCAGCCGCTTGAGCTTCCTGCACCTGCGGCGAATTGGTAATAACTACCGCTCCTTCCCTTGCAGGCGCTGCGCACGACGGTAAAAGCTTGCCATTGATATCGACCGTGCAAACCTTGCAGCCACCGGAACCCTTGAGCGCGGGATGATAACACATATAGGGGATATAAATACCGGCTTTTTTGGCCGCTTGCAAAACAGTGGAACCCTTGCTGACACTCACTACAAGGTCATCTATGATTAGCTTCACTTCTTCTGTAACTACCTCGTCAGCTACCTCTTTTTCCTTAAGTAATGGTGACGCAGCCACAGGTAAGGCCTGAATCTTCTCCAAAATAGCAGGATCAATATCTTCGTCAGCCTTATCAATCCTCTTGGGTAGAAGTGCCCCCACCGGGCAGCGGGCCACACACTCCCCACAGGACACACAATTTGATTCCATCAGCGGCTTATCCCCAAGGGTGCTTATTTTAGTCTCGCGACCCCGGAAAGCATAATTAATGGCGCTTATTTGTTGAATCTCTTCGCAAGTCCTTACGCAAATACCACACATGATACAACGGTTATAGTTTCTAACTATCCAGGGATGGGAATCATCAATGGGCTTATCCATTTCGACATCCCGCATTTCTTTGCGCTGTGAGGCGTCAATTCCTACGAACTGAGCCACCTCCTGTAGCTTGCAACTGAGGTTTTTATCACAGGAAAGACAATCAGCATCATGTTCGGTAATTATAATCCCTACGATTGCCCGGCGATACTTATCCAGTTCCGGACTCTTGGTTATAACCTTCATTCCTTCGGCAATCGGAGTTCTACAGGAAGCAACCATCTTTCCTTTGACATCTACCATACACACCCTGCAAAAGCCTGCCGGTTTCAATTCGGGATGATGGCAAAGATAGGGAATGTAAATGCCATTTTCAAGGGCCACTTCCAAAATGGTTTTTCCTTTTTTGGCAGAATTTATAGCCAAACCATCTATTGTAAGATTAACTACTTCCATTTCCACTCCTCCTTCCTTGGCACAAGTTAGCGTCTACCCGGCCTGCCCATTTCTAAGAGATTCAACCTTTGTTGCCCGGTAACTTTAATGATGGCACGGTAGTTGCCTGGACAAACATCAATGCAAATACCGCATTTTATACACTTATCCTGAGTAATCTCCGGGGTCTTTCTCCATCTTGCAGAGATTGCCCCTGTTGGGCACGCTTCCTGGCAAAGGTGGCAGGGTTCGACACACCTGTTTGGATCAATATAGTAGGCAATAAACTCCTTACAGTAGAGGGCCGGACAACTCTGTGCATGGATATGCGCTTCATATTCAGAGCGGAAAAAACGCAACGAGCTCAGTACCGGGTTGGGTGCTGTATTTCCCAGACCACAAATTGAACCTTTTACTATGGCCTTGCCTAAATCTTCCAGTAAATCCAAGTCCGACGGCTTGCCGCGTCCCTGGGTAATATCCTCTAATATTTTTAGCATTTGGTGTGTGCCTACCCGGCAAGGTGCACACTGACCGCATGACTCATTTACCGTAAATTCCAGGAAATACCTGGCAACATCCACCATACATGTACTCTGATCCACGACTACCATACCACCGGATCCCATCATGGCGCCTACGCTGACCAGTGAATCATAATCCACCCGCATGTCCAGTAGTTCATTGGGCAGACATCCTCCCGAAGGACCACCGGTTTGTACTGCCTTAAACTCCTCCCCTGAAGAAATCCCACCGCCAACATCAAAAATAATTTCCCTCAGGGTTATCCCCATAGGTATTTCGATCAAGCCACTGTTGACTATCTTCCCGGTCAAGGCGAAAACCGCCGTGCCCGTATTGTTCTCTGTTCCCATGGAAGCAAACCAATCTGCGCCCCTGGTTAGAATTTGCGGAATATAACCAAAAGTCTTAACATTATTCAAAAGAGTAGGTTTGTCCGCTATGCCCACTTCGGTGGTACGCGGCCTGGGCAGTACCTTGGGCATCCCACGGAATCCCTCAATAGACCGTACTAAAGCTGTGGATTCACCGCATACAAAGGCGCCGGCACCCTGGAATATATTGATATCAAAGCTAAATCCGGTACCCATGATGTCCTCACCCAGCACTTTATATTCCTTGGCCTGGTCGATGGCTATTTTTAAACGTTCAACTGCCAGTGGGTACTCAGCACGGACATAAATATATCCATATCTAGCACCAGTGGCATAGGCAGCAATAGCCATTCCTTCCAGGACAGCGTGGGGATCACCTTCCAGAAGTGATCTGTCCATGAACGCACCTGGGTCACCCTCGTCACCATTACACACTACATATTTAGGTTCGCCGCTGGCCTTAAGGGCAGAAGCCCATTTTACGCCTGCCGGGAAACCAGCGCCGCCCCTGCCGCGCAGGCCCGATTTGGTAACTATTTCGATTACCTGTTCCTGGGTATATTTCGAAAGCGCATCTGCCAGCGCCTGGTACCCGCCAATTGCAATATACTCCCTTATGTCTTCCGGGTTTATATGACCGCAGTGGGCCAATACCACCCTTTGCTGGTTTACGTAAAAAGGCACGTCATCTTCTGTCACGCTGCGGCTGCCATCCGGGTTTTGATACAGCAACCGTTCCACAACTGCGTCTTGATCCAGTGAAGCAGTGATAATATCTGCCACATCATTGGGCTGCACATGATTATAAAAAACACCTTTCGGCTCGACCCGCACCAGTGGCCCTTTCTGACAGAAACCATGACAACCGCTAATCCCAGCGCCGGCCTCTGTTTCCTGACCTTCAAAAAACAGCTCTACATCAACAGTACAGCCTCTTTCCTTAAGCAAACGCTGAAATTCTTCATAAACTTCCATAGCGCCGCCGAGAACACAACCGGTACCGGCACAAACTAAAAACCGGGACTTTTGCCGCTCAAAGGCTTTTTTACATATCTCTTTAATCTCCGCCAAATGGCCTGGGGAGCTTACCTGCATCATCATCTAACCTCCTTATGCCAACGGTCCAAAATCCACTGTTAATCCTTGCCCAGTATTTTCTTTACCTTGCCTGGCGCCACATCACCATACACCTTCTTGCCAACCACCACCACCGGAGCTAGAGCACACGCGCCGACACAGGCCACTCGTTCCAGAGTGTATTCATAGTCCTCGGTTGTTTCCCCGTGACTTATCCCCAGTTCCCGCTCAAAAGTTTCGACCACCCGGGTGGCGCCTTTCACGTGACAGGCAGTGCCATAGCAAACCTTTATTTGATGTTTACCGCGGCGGGTGAAATAAAACTGTTCATAGAAAGTGGCCACGCCATAAACATGACTTTCGGGTACACTGATGAACTGGGCTATACCCTTCATAGCCTCCTCGGGCAGGTAACCAAAGGTCTCCTGGGTATCCTGAAGGATCGGAATCAGCTCATTAGTTGCTCCCTGGTATCGATCAAATACATTTTTAAGCCCTACTTCAATATCAATATCTGACATAATCAGGAGATCCCTCCCTAGTTTCTTTGTGGATTCTTCAACTGATGCCTTATATTTTAGCTCCTTTTCCCTTGTTCATGATATCTATTTCCTTTAGAATTTTGTCTTTCAAAGACTCTATTTCAGATGCATAGCTTTTTCCAATGTCAAAATCAGTAGCTGGTTCCAAGGCACTCCTCCAGACAGCTTCATTGAACCCGATTAGTTCCAATACCTCACCGGGCTGAAAACTGCTGGTTATAAACTCCCTCTCTCTGTCGGAGCGAATTTTGTTGCCAACTACCCTCGTTTTTTTGATCCCAAGGTCGGCAGCCATTTTTATGACATTTCGGGCAGTATTCACGCTGTTCCGATTTGGCTCCACCACCACCAGCATTAAATCCACCCCTTTGGAGGTGCCGCGGCTAAGGTGCTCAATGCCTGCCCCCATGTCCATTATGACCATCTCACCCCGATCCAGTAGGAGGGAGGAAACCAACGCCTGAAGAAAAGTGCTCTCCCGGCAGTAACAATCAGAACCACCCTTTTTTACCTCTCCCATTCGCAAAAACCGGATATTTCCGAGACGATACGCATATTTTTCTGGTACATCATCCACCCGGGGGTTTAGCAAATAAAAGGAACCGCTGCCACCCCTGGCATTAATCAGTTCTTTCAATTCTGCTATCGGCTTAAGCTGGTGGGCGACATCCTCCGGGATACCCACTGCCGTGGCCAAACAGGCGTCCGGATCACCATCGATTGCGTAAACCAGTTGCTGGGTGCGGGCAAAAGACTTCACCAACCCGGCGGCAATAGTTGTTTTGCCTACCCCACCCTTCCCGGAAACAGCCAGTTTCATTGAAGTACCCCCTGAGTTTCATATTAATTCTTAAGACAGTGCTGCTATTACGCCCTTAAGCCATTGCTCGAACTCTGAACTCTTCTTGGTTACTATCGAGTTATAATCGGAATGGGGGTGACCGGCTCTACAAATAGCAAAAGTCTTCAGATGAGGTGCATAATGCCTCAATGTGGATAAGCCAGCTTCCGCTAGATCACACCTGATCCCGGTAAACAGCACCAGATCGTGCGGACCCCAACCCCTTACTCCTTGCCAGTCACTAAATTTCAAGAAATGAATGATTTCTATAATATCGTAATAGGTATCCGCTTTTTTCCCGAGTTCCAGCAGTTTTTTCTTTACGTGCGCCGTCCCACAGGTGGGAATATTCACTGCTTCAGCTATCTTTACCACATACTCAAGCAGCAGTCCGTCATCATACGAAGTAGTGCACGCATGGGGTCCGATAATATATAGCGGGTTCTTCGACTGGCTGATAATCTCAGCTGCCTCAACCGGATCTTCAACTATCTCTGCGCTTTTTGTGCCTGTTAAGACATTCACCGTATAATACGGTACAAACAAGGATTCCCTGGCCATTTGCCAATAACCTCCCTCACCGGTTGTTTTGTGGTAACTTCTTTATTTACATATCATCAGATTTTACTGTGTCTGAAATGGGTACCTTGGTTTCATACGTGCCTATGATAGTAGGCAGGGATAAAGCATTTTTCGGCTTCCAGCCAACTGATTTAAGGTAGGCCATAACTTCTTTCTTGAATACGAGGGGGATATCACGTTGTTCACGCACAAAATTCTGCAAATCATCAGGAAGGGTGCCCATATATTGCTTATAAACCGAAATATAATGGTGCAGCTTGATGCCACGGCCCATAGATGTATCATTTCGCCTAATACACTGCTTAATAATAGTACACATGGCTCTCTCCCTGCTCTCCACCACGATAGCCAGATGTTCCGGTGAAGGCTCTTGAACATCTACAAATTTTTCAGTCCGGCCATCTACCACAGTCCAGTCGCCATGTTCTTTTTTACTCATAAACAGTCTCTTATACTTAGCACCATGTGGCCCCAGGACAAGCGGAATGCCCCACCGGTTTGCTCCTGTACCTATGGACAGAGCTTTTTGTGTATAGGGACCCCAAACCACGGCGCAGGCACCTACCCGGTTGAGGTTATAGTCGGCAATTAATTCATAGTTTGCCCGAATGGGCAGCTTGGCAAAGATGTTGGATATTTTTATGGCAGCTCCAACCGCGTGGCAGTTGGACACACATGAACCCAGGTTAAGGATACAGCCGGCATCAAACTGCGGGGGGAATTTCTCGTAAATGGTTAACCCATTTTCATCCTTATACATACCGCCAGCCATTGCCGAACAACCTGACATACAGACAATGTACTTACGCTTGGCCAGTTCCTCCGCCATCCAGGCCACCTCGGCGATTTCCTGCGGAAAATTAGAACAGCCGGCAAAGAGTACAACTCCAGGGATGGTGCCCAGAACAATGGGAGCACCTACTCTTCTGATTTCCACATCAAAAACCGGCCCCCGGCCAACCCTTACCTTGTATTTTTCCTGGGCTGCCGCAGTGGCCATCATCTTTTGAACAGGAATATTAAAGTCACAGGCCTCATCGCACTTTCCGCAGCCAACACATTTCTGCCATAATTGGCCTAGAGGTGTCAGATTACCTTCGGCCGCCGCGGCAACAGCAGTATTTACTGACAGCAGGTTAACGCAGCCCTGGTTGCATTTCTGACAAGTCTTCCTGCACCTTCCGGCCAGTGCAACAACCTGGTCAGTGGTCATCGGTTCCTTGTTGCGCTTAGGGGCCAAAACCAATGCGACCCTTACCGCAACCTCCGCTGCTTTTTCCGGATCTAAACAAAGAACGTGCTTTTTGTCTTCGGTAATCATATTGACTATTGTATCCGTATCTTTTGCGGTAACGTTATCCAGGCCATAGCAGATCTTATCCGACCAAGCTATGACTGCAGCACCTGTTTCCCTGGCAATGTCGGGAATATCTGCAATAACACACTGCTCATCTGTCACAATCACATCAGCAAAACCGTTTTTCAAAAAGAAGCGTTGATGTGAAAGGGGACCTACCACCTTAGCCTGATCGTTATACCTGGTGGTGTCCAGGGCCGTACAGCATATCCCCGCCAGTTCCACCTTGTCCATCAGGTCGTTTTTACGCAGGTAGTCAGTGATGGCAACGCTGGATGCAGCGTTATGACCCACCACGACAATCACTGGCTTCGTTCTATCAATGGTGCCCCAGCCAAGTTCTACCAGGGGGGTTTCGGCGATGGAACTGGGGAACCCAAACCCGACAATCTGGGCGATATCGCAAGTTTCTAACGCCACGTGGTCCATCAAGCCGGCGTGATAAGACTTTGATTCATAATCCAGATGATGTCCTTCCTGCCCTATATGGGTGGAAGATACCAAGTGAATTAGCTCCCTTTCCACGTATGAAATGCACTCTCTTAAATCTCCGAGAGTCTCCGGTTTCAAACCCATTACTGTTCTAATAATAGGTGCTTCCACAACAATCTCGGGACCCAAATCGATTTTTAAATCCTCACCATGCTTGTCAATTAAGTAATCTACCAGGTGGCGTGCATGCGCTCCGTGGGCAGCCGCGCCCATGTAGCACTGAATCAAAACCATCCGGGCTTGCTGTGCCGACATATTGATCCCACAAGCTCCCCTGCGGTTTTCAGTCAAGTCACATTTGCCGGAAGTACATAAACAACATAAATCACAGAAGGGCGCATAAAAAGGCTCGTAAGTCTTTAACAAACGGAAGTCCCAGTTCCTCAAGTCGGTTACATTGGGCATAGGTGTATTGCCTATCGGTTCCCAGTCATCATCAGCCCTAATAATCCTATTGATTTCATTTTTTATCCTCTCGGATTTACTCATTACTTCTACCTCCCAATGGAAACATGTTGTTTATCGGGTCTTTCTGCAAGGATTAGACAAGTGTTAGTGTTTTGCACAAATGTTAAAATTCTGCATGTCCCTAATAATTCCCTGCTTTTAAAAAGTTTTTTGATACTTACATATGATTTTAATTATTAGACTGAGCATATGCAAAAGCATGTGTTGGTTACATTAATCAAGTAAACCATGCTAACGTTTAAGTTTTCTTGGCAGTGTCCTTAGCCTCCTTAGTGGACCATTAATATCTGCAAGCTATGATCACTCCGCTTTGGTGAGTTTTATCTCTCTCCACCCAGCGCAAGCTGATATTTTCACACTAGACATGAAGGCGCCAGCAAAACTCTTAGACTTGCTAGCAGGGAACACTATCTACGACATCCATTTCAATACGGGGCTACCAAATTAAATGCGTCATATGGGATTGAATTCTACCTGTACTTATACCTGGTGGTCAGAATACCAACCTACAACCTCAGAAAACTAGTTTTAAACCTAGTTAATCGGTATCTAACAGACACCTGTTCATATCAGACAACTTCAATCCCTTGCACTCATCTGACATCTTAACCATTTGCATATGCTTGGCTAAAACGTCCTGTGCCTGACGTCCTCCACTTCACCCCTTAGAACCACCTGCCTCCCCTTAATAAAATCTCCTTACCCTCCCTCTCGCCGTTCATTAAGATTTCACATGCGAATATGAACGGAAACACTATAACTTTATAACTCTTTCTACAAGAAAAAAGAAAATCCTCCCCTGCCACAATAATAATTATGAACCCCTAACTTGCAGTTGAATAATCCGGGGGAAGATCTTATTTAGGCGAGTCACCTTATGATAAGGCCCAGGCTCTGTGTCGGGGCGTTTGCCGATCACTATTATTCTTCATCGTCGTCATCGCCACCAGAGATGGTCCGAATGACGAAGCGCTCCACCCTGCCGTTGCAATCAATGGATGTCCAGGTAACACTATTGATGCCCACCAGCGGGATTAGCTTGCCCGGGAAATATGCCAACTGATATTGCATGGTGGTCTGGATGGCCTGGCGCGGGCACACTTTGGTGCAACTCATGCAATCCCAGCAGTCACCGTCATCACGGCAGTGGGCCTTCAGAGTTTCCTTGTTCAAGGTCATCAAGTTGCCGGGACAAATCTGCTCACATAAAGGCTCGCTCTCGCCCTGGCAGGCGTCACACTTTAGCGGATCTACCTTCGGGGGCATTTAAACCATCCTTTCCCTAGATACTCTCCTTGGTTCGGTCACCAGGTACCAGTTGATCGTAAGGCACCTTAAAGCAGGTGACTTCGTCGGTGACCGGGTCCCAGACGGAGTTGACAAAGCAGTCAAACTCGGGGTCTAAGTCCGGGTAGTCAGTCCGGTTCACGTAACCCGGAAAGCGGGTTTCCTTGCGGTAATCCATATGCTCAATGACCAATTGACAAACATCCAGCCTGTTGATCACATCCCAGGCCAACTGCAATTCATGCAGGTCCCTGGCGCACAGGTATTGCAACTGGGTTCGGCGCATCCGCTGAATGTGCTTGCGCGCTATACCCAGATAAGTTTCGTTGACATAGAACCACTGCTTACGGCCCCCGCAGTATTCCTCCATAATTTTTTGCATCCGGTCTTCCATCTGCTTGGGAAGGATCCCGTTCATCAGGGTACCGTCGGTCCACAGGCCCTCTTTTTCTTTCTCTGTGAAAGCTATCAGCGGCCCAAAGGTACGGTTTTCCATATCATCGATGACAGCCTCGTCAAGGTCGGCCAGTTGATAATCACCATCTTTAAGGGCTGCCACCATCGCCCGGGCTGCCAGTCGGCCGCAGGTCCAGGAACCGGAGATGAACCGGCTGGGCGCGCCGCCTAGGGCATCACCGGAAACATACAGGCGCTCAATGCTGGTCTCCCGGCTGGTCCCCTTGGTCCAGGCCCCGGCCATACCAGCGTGGGCGCCAACAATGGCCGGATCCGAGGCATCCACCTCGATGGGCTCTTTGGACGGGTCAATATCATTGCAACCCCAGTAGAGGACAATACATGGACTCATGTCCAGGTATTGGCTCTTTAAGCCGGCCACTTTATACGGATCACCCTGAGTGGTATCCATCACCACCGGGCCCCGGTGGGCCAGGGTCTCCCGCTCAAAGGCCAGCACCCGGATTAAGGTGGGGGCAGTATGCCCGCCCCGCTCAACGTAATAAGGATCCTCCCGCATGAAAGACTGCCCTAGGGCGTTTACCATGGGGGCATTCATACCGATCGCCAGGGTGCCGGTGGGGGAGTAAGTGTCCTTGGTTCTAATAGGCACGATGCGAACTTCAAAGCTGGTCATCTGCGCTCCCGCCCGCTTGCACATGGCATATGACCCTCCGGTGTTAAAGGGGAAATACCAGATCCGGTGGTGGGCATCTCCATTGCTGTTAGAACGCCAAAGACCAGCCGCCCCACCAGCACAAATCAAGGTGTTTTTACTGCGACAAACATAGAACTTGCCGTCCCGGACACCAAACCCGACGGCACCCTCACACTGGCCATTAACTATAATCAAGTCAGTCATGTAGACCCGGTTGTAAATTTCAGCCCCGGCCTCAATGGCCATGGAAGCTGTGATTGGTTTTAGCTGCGAGCCGTTTACCTCTATATTCCACTTACCCCGGTTAAGGTAGCGTCCATCTTCCCTTTTCTTGATCGGCAGGCCTGCCTGCTCCATCAGCGCCACGGTTTCGTTAACTTCTACCGCCACACTGAGCAATATGTCCTCCCGTACCGGGGCACCACAAAAATCATAGCGCACATATGCTACAACATCTTCCGGGCTACCCTGGTTAATGTACATGTTCAAGGCGTTCATCCCGGCGCTCAAACAACCACTGTTCCGGATAAAAGCTTTTTCCATAATCACTATCTTCAAGCCCTCGCCGCCTGCCTGCCGCGCTTCATAAGCCGCCAGGCACCCGGCAGTTCCGCCCCCGATGATCAGAACGTCGGCCTCGATGTTTATCCGCTCAGGCTTAACCCGTTCAGAGCTTACTGGCTCAGCCACACTTTCCCCTCCTCAATAGTTATCAATCCTGCGGTTCGGGTTTAATTTACTTTCGACATTAATTAATTGCATCCTGCTACCCGGCATTTAAAAATCTCCCCACTGGTTTAAATAATGGAAGGATTTATTTCCATAGCCGGAGAAAAATAAGAGCAGGAGGTGAAAATGTGACTGCACTAGAAAAAGCCCTAGAAAAATGCATTGAACTGGGAAGCATTCTGGCCGAAACAGGAGAATTTAAAAAAATGAAGCAGGCTGAATACTCCCTGCTCCATGATGAAAAAGCCCGCAAGTTAGTGGAAGCCCTGCAGCAAATGCAACAGGAATGTAGTTCTATTGAAATGACCGGACAAAAATTGACGGAAGAAAAAATTAATGCCATCAAGGAACTCGAAAAAAATGCCATGTCCAATCCCACTGTCAGGATGGCCCATGAGGCCAATACGGAGTTTCAGAAAATAATGTTTCAAATCAGCGCTAAAATCAGGCAGGGCATCAAAGAAAGCAGCCCTCCCGAAGATGAGTCATAACAATCTATAATTAATATAACACCAAGCTATCCTAAAGAGGTCGGGAGTTGTCCCGCCTCTTTTTATATTTTACTGTCCCGCGCCGAAGGGCGCCAGTACTTGATACGGGGATACAACACTATGCTTAAGACCCAGAGAGACCGGAGGCAAACCAAACGCCACCCCCATCAACTGGCTAAAGAATAGGATTGGTAACGAAAAGCTAGTTCCTAAATCCTTGTTCACCTTACTCTGGTAAACATCCATATTCATCTGGCACATGGGACATGGCGTAACGGCAATCTGAGCTCCGCCTTCGGTTGCCGAGGATAAAATGTCCCGGCAGGAACTCAGTACAATTTCCGGTTGCGCTAGAGCATGAGAACTGCCACAGCACTTGGCTTTCATGGGGAAATACACCGGGGTGGCACCTAGGGCCTCGATTAACCGGTCTAAAAACACTGGGTGTTCAGGATCATCAAAGTCCCAGGGTATCGCGCGCACAGTCTGACAGCCAACATAGCCGGCAACTTTTAGCCCGGTAAGGGGTTTGGTTACCCGGGCCTTAATCTTATCAAGCCCAATATCGTTGGCCATGACCTCCAACACTTGGCGAACCTTAAGCGTACCGTTATATTTCAGTCCACCGGCAGCCAATGCCTCGTTAGCCATTTTGCGGAAATGCTCATCCTCTTTAAACCGCTTATTGGTTACAGCCAAGGTTAAGTAGCATGAACTACAAGCCACCAGTACATCGTTACCCTTGGCTTCAGCCACAGCTAAGTTGCGGGACGACATCACCTGCTGGGTAAAGTCACCCACCACACCGGAGGCTACGGTGGCACCGCAACAGTTCCAGTCCGGTATTTCTTCCAGTTCCATACCTAGGGCGTCAGCCACTGCCTCCAAAGACTTATGGTAAGCAATGGCGGTTGCCTCCAGGGAACAACCGGGATAATAACTGTAATGCATCAGCGCACCTCCTTATGCTCTAACTCCTGGGCTTTTTCCACAATCTTGCGCAGGTCTTTCATGCCCTTAATGGTCTTCGGCGGCAGCAGGGGCATCCGGCCATGCTTGAGCATCGTCAGGCCCATGTCCTTCATGCCAAATGCATTCTTTATTTCGCCCAAACCGCGCTTCAAGAAGAACCGTGCGGCTACACCACCCTCAAACACCTTACCCCGAGCCATTACCTCCTGCCAGAAGGCCTGGTAAAAAGCGGCCTGGGGATAACTGACATAACCTTGCTTAATTGCCATGCTCTTTAGGTCGTGCATCACGTCAACAATGGGAATGCCCCGGGGGCAGCGAGCCTTGCAGGTGTAGCACGAAGTGCACATCCACATGGTATTGGAACGCATAACCTCTTCTTTCTTGCCGGCCCTGATCATCATGAACAACTTGCGGGGGGTATAGTCCATCCGCTGTCTGGTGGCACAGGATACCACGCAAACCCCGCACTGCATGCACACCTTAACATATGACCCGTTCTCCAGTTGATATACCTCTTTGGAAAAACCCTCTTTGTATCTGAGCGGGTTAGAGGAAGCACTACACCCTGTCATCTCCGCACGCTCCTTTGGCCTTATTTTGAAAGGAGTCAGGACGGCCTAAAGCCGTCCTAAAACCTCTGGTTCAGTACCGGTCAGGCCTAGAATCCCTTCATCGGGTTGGGTCCAAGCTCATCCAGCCTTGCAGCAAAATCATCCAACATTTGCGGCACCTTGTCGTAATCCATAATACTGATCTGGGTCATTCTTACCCGCTCAGACTCCAACTGCAGCCGGTCCAGGGTCTCCGAGACCTTGGAGAGACGAATCTCGGCCAACTCACTACCCTTGATGAAGTGACACTGGTAATCGTCACCGTGCTTGCAACCAATTAGATAGACACCGTCAAAGCCCTTGGACATAGCGTCGGCTATCCATACCAGGTTCAGTGAGCCAAGGCAACGGACAGGGATAATCCGGACCCAGGCGTTGTAGTTTAAGCGATTGATACCGGCCATATCCAAAGCTGGCATGGCATCGTTTTCACAGGCAATAATCAGAATTCTCGGCTTTTCTTCATCCTCATCCGGCACTTCCACAGCTTTAAGCATACTGCCCACCATGGGTACGGAGAAGTTTTTGAATGAGATAATCCGCTCGGGGCAGGCACCCATGCAGGTACCGCAGCGGCGGCAGCGGGACGGGTTGGGTAGCGGGTTGCCTTTCTCGTCCTCGTTGATGGCACCAAAGGGACATTCCTCGGTGCACCGTTTGCACTGGGTGCAGCGCTGCATGAAAAATTCCGGATGTGACGTATCACCGGCCCGCGGATGCACGGCGGAGCCGACAGCAGTGAGTTCCACGCACTGGATCGCCTTCATGGCAGCACCGGTGGCATCTCCAATGGCCTGGAGGTTATCCATCGGTGTGCGCACACTGCCGGCAGCATAGATACCGGTGCGACGAGTTTCGTACGGGAAGCAAATGAAGTGGGAATCCGGGAAACCATACTTCAGGCTGGGTAATTCCGGACCCTGCCTGTATACAAGATTAAGAATATCGGACTTGATGATAGGATCCACAACCTTGGGAGCCTCGACCTTCTTCTCATCACCTTCCGCAACTATTTCTATTTCCGTACCGAAGGCGGTGGACGGTACCATGCCGGTGGCCAGAACCACCAGGTCCAGCTCGTCAGCCGAGGTGGTTTCACCCATCATTACATCGTTGGCCTCGATGGTCAGACTGCCACCATCCTCAGTGATGCAGTTAACATCGCCTTTAATGAAAATGACGCCGGCATTTTGAGCAGTCTTATAGAAATGCTCATACTGGCCGGAAGAACGGATATCCTTATAAAACACATATACCGCTGCTTCCGGGTTTTGCTCCTTCACGTACAGGGCCTGTTTCATCGATTCTACGCAGCAGGCGGCGGAACAGTACGCCAGGTGCTCTTGATCCCGGGAACCGGCACACTGAACAAAGGCCACCTTTTGCACTTCTTTACCATCCGACGGGCGTGCAATCTTGCCGCTGCAGGCAAGTTCTTCCATTCGATAATTGGTGATGATGTTAGGATACTTGCCGTAAGCCAGGGCCTCAATCTTCACCAATTTATTGGTGTCGTACGGTCTGGCACCGGCAGCCAGCACAACGGCACCGGCCCGCTCGGCAACTGTGCTGCCACCTTGCTTAATGGCAACATCAAACATACCCGGTCCACCGGCAATACTTTCGATGGTGGCCGAAGTGTATACCTTAACATTGGGATTATCGGACAGTGCCTTAACCCGTCCTGCAATATCTACCTCTTCCATGCTGTCAAAGGGATTGCTCAAGGGGGCTAGCTTATAGTTTTTACCGATCCACCCGCCCAGGGTATCGCTCTTTTCCACCAGAATGGCCTTGTACCCGGCCTTGGCGGTTTCCAGTGCCGCCGTCATACCGGCCAAACCGCCACCAACCACCAGGATGTCCTTGGACAAGTTTTCACCTATAAAAGGCACCGGAATTTCGGCCTGTACTGCCCTTACGCCGATCATACTCATGGTGTCTTCAGCCAGCATTTGGGTGTCCTCGTCATCAGCCGTATGGCACCAGACAACTTGTTCCCTAAGATTGGCCCTTTCCACCATTACATCCGGCCCGAAATCAAACTCTTCATATTTAACCCGGCTGGAGCAGGCGCCAACCACAACCACGTTGATACCTTCGTTGGCTATGTCGTTCTTAATCAATTCCAGTCCTGCGGAACCGCACAAATAGGCATTGTCTTTACAGAAGGCGGCCTTTGCTTCTGCCTTGGCAATCTTTGACAGGGCCTTGATGTCCAGGGCCTCACCAATGCCACAGCCAGTGCAGATATAAACTCCAGTTTTTTTACTCATTATTTCTGCCCCCTCACTGTAGATTGGATCGCCTTAAGAGCCGTCGCTGTGGCATCTTGTGCCGAACTGGCAACATCCATCGGCTTTTTGGAGCAGCCGGTGGCATAAATGCCGGGAGTCTGCGGGCTATACACAACAAAGCCATCCACGTCGTAAGACATATCGGCGGGAATCTTCTCTGTCGCGGTTGCAGGATGCATACCGGAGGCCAAAACCACCAGGTCAAACTGTTCATTAACAAGCGCCTGGGCTTCTTGATCCTCAGCCAGCAGGGTCAGGTTATTGGTGGCGGGATCCTCAAGGATTTCGCCGACCTTGCCCTTAACAAGGTTAACATTGGTCTCATTCATGACCTTGACATAAAAGTCCTCATTACGTCCCCGGGCCCTGATATCAATATAGAAGATGGTAATCTTGGCGTCGGGATACTGTTCTCTAACATAGGTGGCCTGCTTCAGGGAGGCCAGGCAGCACACATAGGAACAGGCGTGAATGTGGTTTTCATCCCTTGAACCGGCGCACTGGACAAAGGCAACACTGTTAACCTCTTTCCCGTCCGAGGGGCGGATAATCTTACCCTGGGTGGGACCGGTGGGGGAAACCATGCGCTCCATCTTGATGTTGCTGATCACGTTTTGGAACTGGCCTGCCCCGTAATTACTCAGTTTGGTCACATCATATGAATTCCAGCCGGTGGCCCAGACGATGGCGCCAACGTTAAGGCTGATTGCTTCCTGCTGCATATTCAGATCAATGGCCTGATACTCGCAAACCCCGGCACACTTGCCGCATTCAGCACCGGTACAGGTGGCCGGGTCAATGGTGTACTTAAAGGGAAACGCAAACTGATTCGGCAAGTAGGCGGACTTGGTTTGGTCCAGGCCGAAGTTGAAGGCGTTGGGCCGATCCACCGGGCACACCTCGGCACATTTGCCGCAGCCGGTACAGTTGTTGTTCACAAAACCAGGGTTGATTCTAACCGTTACATCAAAGTTCCCTTCCTGTCCGGAAATACTCTCCACTTCAGCAAGGGTAAATAATTTTAAATTCTTATTCGACCTGATGCGCCTGTAGTTAATCTCCAGGCCGCAGTTGGGCGGGCACAACTTGGGAAAGTATTCATTAATCTGGGCCACCTTGCCCCCCAGGTATGGATTTTTTTCTACCAAATACACCTGGTACCCGGCTTCGGCGGCTTCCAAAGCAGTAGTAATACCGCTAATCCCCCCGCCAACCACCATTATGCTCTTGCTTGCCATTATTTCACTCCCCTGTCCAGTAATCGGACTAGCTCTTTGAACAATAAGCTACTTATACCATATTTGGATCATCTAAAAAAAACTCCAGGCGACCAAAACAGGGCGCCTGGCAACAGTAAAAACAATCAAAAAGTGTTCTCGCCCAATCCCCGAGGCGATACAGCCAGGCTACTGACAAATCTCGGAGTCAAGCCCCCTTTACGGAGGACTGCCTGCTTGACGGTACCCCAAGCGGCCCTGCTTGGCAGGCATAAACATTATCTCTTGCGAAAAGGCCCGTGGCCCAGGGGCCACGGGCCGTGCTCCTTGGAGGGCACTTTTCGCATAGTAACCTGAACTAGTTAATCCGGGGATCGACCGGTTAGCTTAAATCAGTACTACTCACCAAGCAGTCTGATGATGGGCTTCTTGAATACACTCCATTCACCGGTTGCACGGTTGTAGGTGCAGTTTACGAAGCACTCCCAATCGTCCTTCATTCTCGGGTTGTCAGCCATGAAGTAGTAGCCCGGCCACCGGGTCTCTTCACGGAACATGACGCTGCGGATGTGGGACTCGGCCTGCCAGGTACGCTGCTTGTTTTCCCAAGCGCGGGTCAACTCATTGAGGTTCCGGGCAGCCAACTTTTCGGAGTCTTCCTTCAGGTACGTCAGGTATTCCAGACCTTTTTCCAGCAACGCCTTGCTGGTGGTGAAGTTGGATACCACACCGCCGGCATACTCGTCCGTCATCTTCTGGAGACGGTACATGTATTGCTTCGGTACGATGTAGTTGGGGTTAACTTCCGGGTCAGTGGTCAGGCCGCTAAACTCTTCCCAAACTGCCATGGGCTTGATAATTTCGGCCTTGAGGGCTTCGAGTTGAGCAGCGTCAACGTTGGGCAGGGTATTGTTTTCCAGGCAGAAGCGAACGGCCGACTTGGCAGTAAGTCTACCTTCAGCATGGGAACCGGAGGAGAACTTGTGGCTGGAAGCGCCGGAAGCGTCGCCGCAAGCAAACAGACCGGTTACGGTGGTCATGTATGGATAGCCCCAGTTGTACTCGGCAGGAGCTACATCCAGCGGACCGCTTACCCAGGCGCCGGAAGCACCGGAGTGGGAGCCGATGAAGTAAGGCTCGGCAGCGGCGATTTCGGAAGCTTTCTCCTCGGGAGCGATGTTGCAGGCGGCCCACAGGATGGCCTGGGCAATGGTCATGTCAAGGAAGTCTTCCCAAGCTTCGCTTTCCAGTTCCTTCATCTTCTTCTTGAAGGCCTTGGGATCATCTTCGTACTTCTTCGCCAGGTTGGAAATAGCTTCAGCAGTTTGCATGTAGATGGGGCCCTTGCCGTCAGATACATCCAGCATGCCCAGATAGTTACGCAGGTTGGCCGGAATCGGCTTTACGCTGCCGTACTTGCCCCAGTTTTTGAGTTCGTCAGCCCGGGTAACCATATATTCTTCGCCCAGGGCGTTGGTGGCTCTGGATTTGAATAGTAGGAACCATGCACCAACTGGACCGTAAGCATCCTTAAAGCGGACCGGGATGAAGCGAACTTCCTGACAAGTCATCTCGGCGCCGGCCTTGATGGTGAAGTACGCGCTGGAGCCGGTGCTGAAGGGGGGGTACCAGGAACGGCCAAGGCCTTCACCGGAGGAACGGGGCTTAAATACGCCTACTGCACCACCCATGGCGCAGATAACAGCTTTGGCCCGGAAGACATAAATTTTGTTTTCGCGAGTGCTGAAGCCCACGGCACCGGCAATTCTGTCGCCGTCCATGAGGGGCTCACAGATGTAGACCCGCTCGTAAATATTCTCTGTGCCCAGAGCGTTCTTGGCAGCTTCAGCCACGATGATCTTGTAGGATTCACCGTTAAGCATGATTTGCCAGCGACCGCCGCGGACGTATTTGCCTGCGTCATTCCGCCAGATGGGGAGGCCCCACTTCTCGAACAGGTGTACACTGGAGTCAACGTGACGGGCAATGTCATAAACAAGATCGTCACGGGCAACGCCCATGAGGTCGTTCTTAACATAGTGGACATAGTCTTCAACAGTGTTGTCGCCCTGGCCAATGCCCAGGTACTGGTTAATGGCGGAAAGACCCATCGCAACGGCACCGCTGCGATCCACAGCAGCCTTGTCAACCATGGTTACCTGTACACCATTCTTCTTGCCCCAATAAGCACCCTCAACGGCGGCGCCGCAGGCTGCCATGCCACCACCGACAATCAGAAGGTCAGTTGTGACTTCTACAGTTTCAAAATTTGGCATTTATTTAAACCTCCTTCGTTACTTGTATAGTTACTACTTAATGGTCGGAACCGCGTCCAAATGCAGTGATGCAGGCTCAGTGAACAGCACACAGCTCTTTAAGTCATCGGCCAGAGCGTCGGTGGCATAGCCGCCATCGGGAACGGCAGAACCTTCCGGAGTTGTCCGGATGGGGAACTTGAAGCGCTTGAGCATGCCATTTCTGAACTTAATGGTCCACATAATGTCTTCCGAACCACGCAGGGCGGTTGCACTGGCGCCCATGGGCACGAAGTCGGCATAGCCGCGGCAGTCCATAGCTTGCTGCGGGCAAATCTTGATGCAGCAGTAGCACTCCCAGCAACCCGATGGATCGCGGTTGAAGGCCTTCATTTTTTCTTTATCCAGCACCATCAGGTCGTTCGGGCAAATATACATGCAAGCGGTCTTATCCTGCCCCTTGCAGCCGTCGCACTTTTCAGCAATTACGAAACTTGGCATAATTTAACCTCCTATCCCAATTTAAAACTTGAATTGCACCCGCCTTTTAGGCGGACATCTCCAACAAACAAGATTCAGGTTCATCTTTGTAACACATAGCAGCAACCGTGCCGAGTCAAAACCACCTCCTTGGCCTAATAGTGGTGAGTTTACCGGTCGCTCACGATGGAAAATGCAAAAACAGGCGACCAGCGGCTGTGAAAACTCAGATCGTGGGAATTTTAAACCCACCTGCCACAGTTATAGCAACACCAGCCAAATCATGACACACTTCACCCGGAATACAACAAAACCATACTTTAACCCCGTGCTTACGACAGCTTGCGCGTACACTCATATGCATTTCCGATACTAATCCTTTTCTACAAAGGGGACGAATCCTCCTTCTTTTTGACCCTGCCAAAATACAGAAATTACTTAGCCTAGGCCAAAATTGTGATTATTATCACTTAGTCATTTGGTGAAAAACGCCGCATCACCGAATGAGCTTGTGAATAGGCGCATTTACTCATCGAAATTCCCCTTGCATTTACTACTTACTCATACACCATACTAATTAATTATACACAAGCACCTAAAATACCTTCAAAATAAAAATAAAAAAACCGGTTCCTGATTGACTGCACATATGAATATCTGTAAATACCCACTGGCAAACATCCAATACCGATGTTCGTGCGACCATTATCGTTATTATGTAAATATAGCACCAGAGACACTACTCATCTGAGATATAAACATTTTAACCACTATTATCAGCAATTCACCTTTAAAT
>Ga0048259_101095_pt1 | contig 37751 bp, 36 predicted proteins | sample SubbioQV12_Dec13_FD_54352 | JGI IMG/M metagenome (GOLD analysis project Ga0048259, IMG submission 54352) | Serpentinite rock and fluid subsurface biosphere microbial communities from McLaughlin Reserve, California, USA - QV1.2_Dec13... | ecosystem: Environmental > Terrestrial > Deep subsurface >... | reverse complement strand
GCCATACACCGACTATCCGGCGAAATCCGCATCAGCGCCGACGGCTTGCATCAAGGCGGCCAGCGCATCGACGCCGATGCGCTGGACATCGCCTGCCAGCGCCTGCTGGAAACCCTGGTGCTGTGCAACGAATCCAGGCCGAATGGCAGCAGCCTGTTGGGTTCGCCTACTGAAAACGCCCTGCTGCAACTGGCGATAGACGTCGGCACCGATGTCGACGATTTGCGCCGCCGCTATCCGCTGATCCGCACCGACTACCGCGCCGAAGACCGACCCTACATGGTGACGGTGCACCGCAGGGACGATGGCCGTCACTGGGTTGCGGTCAAGGGCAGCCCGCTGGCGCTGCTGCCGTTGTGTCGCTGGCACGGCCATGAAGACGACTTGCAAGTCATGACCGAAGACGAGCGCGAGGCCATCCTCACCGGCAACGAACACCTGGGGGCCGATGCGCTGCGGGTATTGGGCGTGGCCTATCGGCTGGTCGATGATGGCAGGCAGTTCGACATGACCGATCTGATCTGGCTGGGGCTGGTCGGCATGGAAGACATGATGCGCCCCGGCATGAACGAATTGATGCAGCAATTCCACGCTGCCGGTATCGCCACGGTAATGATTACCGGCGACCAGAGCGCCACGGCGTACTCGGTCGGCAAACGCCTGGGCCTGAGCCAGGACGACCAGCCGCTGGAAATGGTCGACTCCCTGCACCTGGACAAGCTGACGCCCGACGTGCTGGCCGGTCTGGTCGATACCACCTCGATCTTCTCGCGGGTCAGCCCGGCGCACAAGCTGCGCATCGTCGAAGCCTTGCAACTGAACGGCAAGGTGGTGGCGATGACTGGCGACGGCATCAACGACGGCCCGGCGCTGAAAGCCGCCAGCGTCGGCGTGACCCTGGGCAACAAGAGCAGCGACGTTGCCCGCGCGATTGCCGATGTGGTACTGGAAGACGACGATCTGTCGACCATGATGACCGCCATCCGCCAGGGTCGCACGATTTACGACAACATTCGCAAAAGCCTGCGCTTCCTGCTGTCGACCAATCTGAGCGAGATCGAGGTCATGCTGGTCAGCGCCCTCATCGGTGGCCCCGAGATACTCAACCCCATGCAGTTGCTGTGGATCAACCTGATTACCGACATTTTCCCCGGCCTGGCACTGGCGCTGGAGCCGCCGGAAGGCAATGTGCTGAAACGGCCACCGCGCGATCCCGGCGAAGCCATCGTCTTGCCTAAGGATTACGCGCAACTGCTGCGCGAATCCTGCGTGAACAGCGCGGGCTGCCTGGGTGTGTTCGGCTACAGTGCGCTGCGTTACGGCATGGGGCCCAAGGCCAGCACCAACGCCTTCATGGCGCTCACCCTGGGGCAGTTGGCACAGGCCTATCGTTGCCGCTCCGAACAAACCTCGATCTTCCATCCGGACGGTCGCGAGCCTAACCGCTATCTGGATGCCGCCATTGGTTTTTCGGTCGGCCTGCAACTGTTGGCCGTCGCGTTGCCACCACTGCGCAACCTGCTGCGGCTGGCGCCGGTCGGGCCGTCCGACTGGCTGGCCATCGCCGCAGGCGCCAGCTTGCCGCTGCTGATTAACGAGTCTGGCAAAAACCGGCCAGACAGATCGGCATTGACTGGTCTCGATACCACAACCCGTCAGGCTCACGAACCCGTTTCAGTGCAACAGGCCAATTTTTGGAGAACGTCCGATGATTACTGATTTCGTTTTCAACTCCCAGTCGGTCACCTCCGGCCACCCCGACCGCATGTGCGATATCGTCAGCGATGCCATCATCGATGCCTTTTTGCGTCAGGATAAAAACTCGCGCATCACCGCAGAATGCGCGTTGTCGAGGAACATCCTGTTTCTGGCCGCCCGTTACGCCAGCGATGCGGTGGTGGACATACCCGAAACCGCCCGCAAGGTGATTGCCGAGATCGGCTATCGACCGGAAGACTTCGATGCGGCGGAATGTACGGTGGTCACCAGTTTGATCGAGCAGCAGAAAACCGTGCGCGAAACCGATTTCCATGCGCTGGACAGCGCCGAAATCGACCGGATCACCGTGTCGCACCAGTGTTCGGTATTCGGTTTCGCCTGCAACCACACCGCCGACCTGATGCCCTTGCCGATCACGCTGGCCAACGCGCTGGCCCGCCAGTTACAGCGGGTTTGGGATACGCTGGACTACATCTCGCCGGACTGCACCACCCAGGTTGGCGTCGAGTTCATCGATGGCCGACCGCAACGCATCCACGGCCTTACCCTGATCGTCGGTTGCGATGACCCCAAGCAAACGCCGACCCCCGCCCGCATGGCCGACGACATTCGTCATCATGTGATTGCGCCGGTATTCGAAAACGCATCGTTGCAGCCGGACAGGCTGACCCGGATCGTCATCAATCCAAACGGGCCTTTCGTCCGTAGCGGGCCGACTGCGCATTCCGGCATGACGGGCCGTAAAACCGACAGCGATACCTACGGCAGCTTCGCCCGCCACAGCGGTTCGGCACTGAGCGGCAAATCGCCGTCGCGCATCGATCGCATCGGCGTCTACGCTGCCCGCCACGCCGCCAAGAACATCGTCGCTGCCGGTCTTGCCGAGCAGTGCGAGGTGCAACTGAGCTACAGCATCGGCCACGCCGGGCCGGTCAGTGTGCTGCTCAACACCAACGGCACCGGCAAGCTCGACGACCACGCCATCCGCCAGCGCCTGTTGCGCCATTTCGATTTCCGCCTGGGTGCCATCGTCCGCGACTTCGATCTGCGGCAATTGCCCGCACGCCACAAAGGCGTGTTCTACCAACGGCTACCGGCCATCGGCCATTTCGGCGAACACGATCTGGCTCTACCGTGGGAGAAAACCGATAAGGCGGCATTGCTGGCAGACTGAAGCCGTCATCACGCGGCGATTTTCTCGTTCCCACGCTCTGCGTGCCGAGCTTGCACAGCACAAAGCGCGGGAACGAGGAGCCATTCATCAAGCTAAAGTCAACGGTATTGAGGGGCAGGGTGAGGGCATAAAGCTTCAGTGGGAAAACACGCCGGTGGACAGATAGCGGTCGCCCCGGTCGCAAATAATGGCGACGATGACGGCGTTTTCCAGCGATTGCGCCAGTTGCAGCGCGGCATACACTGCGCCGCCGGAGGAAACCCCGGCAAAAATGCCTTCACGCGCCGCCAGGGCGCGCGTGGTGTTTTCGGCGTCGGCCTGCTCGACATCGATGATGCGATCGACACATTCCGCCTGATAGATTTTGGGCAGATAAGCCTTGGGCCAGCGGCGTATGCCGGGAATCCTCGATTCGCCAGCCGGTTGTACACCGACGATTTGCACCGCCGGGTTCTGCTCCTTCAAAAACCGCGAGGTACCCATGATGGTACCGGTCGTGCCCATGGCACTGACGAAGTGGGTAATGCCGCCCTGGGTATCACGCCAGATTTCCGGCCCGGTGCCTTCGTAATGCGCACGCGGATTGTCGGGGTTGGCAAATTGATCGAGTATGCGGCCCTTGCCTTCGGCTTCCATTGCCCGCGCCAAGTCGATGGCGCCTTCCATGCTGTCTTTTGCCGGGGTCAGGATGATGTCGGCGCCATAGGCCTGCATCGACGCGATGCGCTCGGCGCTCATGTTATCGGGCATGATCAAGGTCATTTTGTAACCTTTTATCGCCGCCACCATGGCCAAGGCGATACCGGTATTGCCACTGGTGGCTTCGATCAACCGGTCGCCGGGGCGGATTTCACCACGCGCCTCGGCATGTTTGATCATGCTCAGGGCGGGTCTGTCCTTGACAGAACCCGCAGGGTTGTTGCCTTCGAGCTTGACCAGCAGCGTATTGCTGGTGTCATCGGGCAAGCGCTGCAAGCGCACCAGCGGGGTATTGCCGACCAGGGATTCGATAGTTGGAAACTGCATACGGGTAACGGCCTGTTGTTGAGCAAAAATTAGGTAACGCCGTGAAATAGCCAAGACGTCTGCCTTGGCCTAAGACTTTAAGATTTTATGGTGCCGGAGATAGGAATCGAACCTACGACCTTCTCATTACGAATGAGCTGCTCTACCGACTGAGCTACACCGGCTTATTTGAGGTAAATACTGGCGGGATCTTTGAGGACGGGGTCTTGCGTTTGCCATTGGCCGTTGACCAGGCTGCGGTAAAAGCAGCTTTCTCGTCCGGTATGACAGGCGATGCCGCCTTCCTGCGCAATTTTAATTACGATGACGTCTTCGTCACAATCGAGCTGGATGTCGATGATTTTCTGTCGATGGCCAGACTCTTCGCCCTTGCGCCACAGGCGGTTGCGCGAGCGCGACCAGTATACCGCATAACCTTCTTTGGCAGTCAGCGCGAGGGCCTCGCGGTTCATCCAGGCGAACATCATCACCCGACCCGTGTCGTGTTGTTGGGCGATAACGGGTACCAGGCCGTCGGCGGTCCAGCGAATGTCATCCAGCCAGGCGTCTGTCATAAACGTACCTCTATGCCTCGCGCTTGCATGTGGCGTTTGGCTTGTTCGATGCTGTATTCGGCAAAGTGGAAGATGCTGGCTGCCAGCACGGCATCGGCTTTACCGATCGTGATGCCGTCGGCCAGATGGTCGAGGTTGCCAACGCCGCCCGAGGCGATGACCGGAACGGGAACCGCTGCGCTGATCGCGCGCGTCAGCGCCAGGTCGAAGCCGGATTTGGTGCCGTCGCGATCCATGCTGGTCAGCAGGATTTCACCGGCGCCATAGTCGGCCATTTTCACGGCCCAGGCCACGGCGTCGATGCCGGTGGCTTTGCGACCGCCGTGGGTGAAAATCTCCCAGCGCGGGCTTACATCGTCGCTGCTGACTTGCTTGGCGTCGATGGCGACCACGATGCATTGCGAGCCGAATTTGTCCGCCGCCTGTTTGACGAATTCCGGGTTGAACACCGCCGCGCTGTTGATGCCAACCTTGTCGGCACCGGCGTTGAGCAGGGTGCGGATGTTGTCCAGGGTGCGGATGCCGCCGCCGACGGTCAGCGGGATGAAGACTTCGCCGGCCACTTGTTCGACCACATGAACCAGGGTGGCGCGTTCATCGTGGGTTGCCGTAATGTCGAGAAAGGTGATTTCGTCGGCGCCCTCGCGGTCGTAGCGACGGGCGATTTCCACCGGATCACCGGCATCGCGGATGTCGACGAATTTCACGCCTTTGACGACGCGGCCATTGTCGACATCCAGACAGGGGATGATGCGCTTGGCAAGACTCATGGCTTATTCGAACGATGCCGCCAGTCTGGCACCATCGGCAAAATCCAGCGTGCCTTCGTAGATGGCCCGACCGGTAATGGCGCCGACGATGCCCTCGTGCGCCACTGCGCCCAAGGCGCGAATGTCGTCGATATTGGTGATGCCGCCCGAGGCGATGACCGGTATGGTGATGGCTTGTGCCAGTCTGACTGTGGCTTCGACATTGACGCCCTGCATCATGCCGTCGCGGGAGATGTCGGTGTAAATGATGGCGGATACGCCCTGGGCTTCGAACTTTTGCGCCATGTCGATGACATCGTGACGCGACAGTTTCGACCAGCCGTCGATCGCAACCTTGCCGTCCCTCGCATCCAGGCCGATGATGATGTGGCCGGGAAATTCGATGGCCACGTCGCGGACGAAATGCGGCTCGCTGACGGCTTTGGTGCCGATGATGACGTATTGCACACCGACTTCGAGATAGGCCTGAATGGTGTCTTCATCGCGAATGCCGCCGCCGATTTGCACCGGCACATCGGGATAGGCCTGGACGATGGCGTGAATGATGTCGGCATTGCGCGGCTTGCCAGCAAAGGCGCCGTCGAGATCGACCAGATGCAACCGCTTGGCCCCTGCTTCGACCCAGCGCCCGGCGACCGCGACCGGGTCGTCGGAGAATACCGTATCGTCTTCCATGCGACCCTGACGCAAGCGCACACATTTTCCTTCTTTCAGATCAATTGCGGGTATCAGCAACATAAGTTCAATCTCAACGTTTAAGCGTGGTCTCTAAATAGTGATGTTGAAAAAGCCGATCTGTAACGGCCATATCAGGTAGCGCCATCCCAGCGCAAAAAATTGGTCAATAACTGCAAGCCAACCGCCTGGCTTTTTTCCGGATGAAATTGCACGGCGAACAGATTATTTCGGGCCAGGGCACAGGTGAAGGCATCGGGATAATCGCTGGTTGCTGCGCTGTCACCGGCATCATCGGGCACGGCGTAATAGCTGTGTACGAAGTAAAAACGGCTGTCTTGTGCAATGCCATGCCACAGCGGATGCGGACGCTGATGCACCCGGTTCCAGCCCATGTGCGGAATTTTAAGCGGCTGGCCATCGGCATCGCGCAAGCCGTAGTCGAAGCGCCTGACATGGCCCGGCAGTATGTGCAGGCAGTCGGTGTAGCCGTTTTCCTCGCTGTCGGTCAACAGTGCCTGCATGCCCAAGCAGATGCCCAGAAACGGTTTTGTTGCCGCTGCCGACCTGACGGTATCGACCAGGTTCAACTCATGCAGTGCCTTCATGCAGTCGCCCATGGCGCCAACGCCAGGAAATACCACGCGATCGGCGCTGTCAATGATGCCAGGCTGTGCGGAAACCTGGATATGCGCATTGGGTTCGGCATGTTGCAGGGCTTTGGCGATGGAATGCAGGTTTCCCATTCCGTAGTCGATGACGGCAACTGTAGTCATAAGGGCAAGAAGCAGACGGAAGGTTGGGGGCTACAAACTACCCTTGGTGGAAGGCATGATACCGGCCATGCGCGTATCCAGACTGATGGCCATGCGCACGGCACGACCGAAGGCTTTGAATACGGTTTCGGCGATGTGATGGGCGTTGCCGCTTTTCAGGTTGTCGATGTGCAGGGTGACACCGGCATGATTGACAAAGCCCTGAAAAAATTCGCGGAACAGGTCGGCATCGAAGCTGCCTATCATCGCCCGTTTGAATTCGACCTGATAGAACAAGCTCGGACGACCGGAAAAATCGATGACGACGCGCGACAGCGATTCATCGAGCGGGCAATAGGCGTGACCGTAACGGAAGATGCCTTTTTTGTCGCCCAGTGCCTTGGCGACGGCCTGTCCCAGCGTGATGCCGATGTCTTCGACGCTGTGGTGGGCATCGATGTGCAAGTCGCCATGACACACCACGTTCATATCGATCAAACCGTGACGGGCAATTTGGTCGAGCATGTGGTCGAGAAAGGGCAAACCGGTTGCAAAGGATGCGGCGCCATTACCGTCGAGGTTGACGTCGATTTTGACCTGGGTTTCGAGCGTATTGCGCTCGACGGAAGCAAGGCGTGAGTTCATGCGAATGCGAAGGTTGAAATTGGCCGCTAGTTTACTTCGATTGTCAAAGTGTCGCCAAACTCTTGCTGGCGATTTCGTAAACGTCCTTCGACAAGGTGTCGTAATCGACGATGCGCTGCAACTCGGCTTTCATTGCTGCCTGGCGTGACTCGTCGTAGCGTTGCCACTGTGCCAGGGCCGATACCATGCGGGCGGCGATTTGCGGGTTGAGGCTATTCAGCGCCAGCACCTGATCGCCGAGAAAGCGATAGCCTTCGCCACTGCGGGCATGAAAATGCACAGGATTGGCTTGCGAGAACGCACCGATCAACGCACGTACCCGGTTCGGTGTTTTCAGGTCGAACGCCGGATGCTGCATCAATGCCCGCACCCGATCAAAGGTGTTGGGCATCACGCTGGTAGCCTGCAAGCTGAACCATTTGTCGATAACCAGCGCCTCGTCCTGCCATTGCTGGTAGAAGCGGCGCAAACAAGCGTCCTTGTCGGGATGTCCGCTATTGACGATAGCGCTTAGCGCCGCCAGTTGATCGGTCATGTTGCGGGCCTGGTCGAACTGTTGGGCAGCCAGGTCGTAAACCGCAGGCTTTTCCAGCGCCATCAGATACCCCAGGCAACGATTCTTCAAGCGCCGCCGACCAACGGCAGCGGCATCGAAGCAGCCGGATTCGTCGCAGTTGTGCCCGGCATACACCCGGCTGAATTCATCGGCCAGTGCGGTTGCCAGCGCTGTTCTGACGAATTCACGGGCCTGATGAATGGCATCGACATCGATCACCGCCATCTGGCCGCTCAAGTAAGCCTCGTCGGGCAGGCTGAGCAGCAGGGCCTGGTAGGACAAATCCTGGCCATTTTCCCGCAAAATCGTGCGCCAGGCCTCGACCAGCAAAGGATTCAAAACCAGTGGCCGGTCATGGCAAATGTCGGCCATCAGCTCGAAGATGAGCTGGCAAGCCAGCTGTTGCCCGGCATCCCAGCGGCTGAAGCTGTCGCAGTCGTGGCGCAACAAGAATGCCAGTTCATCCAGGCTGCGTTCGGTCTTGACGATCACCGGCGCCGAGAAACCGCGCAACACCGACACCACCGGTGCCTGCGGCAATTGCTCGAAAACAAAGGTCTGGCGAGCCTTGGTCAAGTTCAAAACCACATCGTCGGAGGCTTGCCCCTGATGGTGTATCGCCGCGATGCTGCCGTCGGGTGACAACAAGCCCAGCCTGATCGGAATGTGCAGCGGCTGTTTTGCCGTTTGATTCGGCGTCGGCGGGCAATGCTGCTCCAGCGTCAGATGTAGTTGTGCCGAATCGGCATCGTACTGCGGAATCACGGTAAGCGTCGGCGTACCGGCTTGTGCGTACCAGCGGCGGAACTGGGTCAGATCGACGCCATTGGCATCTTCCATCGCCCTGAGAAAATCATCGCAGGTCACCGCCTCACCATCGTGGCGCTGAAAATACAGATCGCTGCCTTGGCGGAAGCCGTCGGCGCCCAGCAAGGTATGCAGCATGCGCACCACTTCGGCGCCCTTTTCGTAAACCGTCAGCGTATAGAAATTGTTGATTTCGATGTAGGACTCGGGGCGCACCGGATGCGCCAGCGGCCCTGCATCTTCGGCAAACTGACGGGTGCGCAGCATGTTGACGTCGTCGATGCGCTTGACGGCGGGCGAGGTGCGATCACCGCTGAACTGCTGGTCGCGAAATACCGTGAAGCCTTCTTTCAGGCTGAGCTGAAACCAGTCGCGACAGGTGACGCGGTTGCCCGACCAGTTGTGGAAATACTCATGGCCGATGACGCCTTCGATGTGTTCATAATCGCTGTCGGTGGCGGTATCGGGGCGGGCGAGCACGAATTTGGTGTTGAAGATGTTGAGGCCTTTGTTCTCCATCGCCCCCATGTTGAAGTGATCCACCGCGACGATCATGTAGCGGTCGAGGTCGTATTCCAGGCCATAGTTTTGTTCGTCCCAGCGCATGGCGTTTTTCAACGACTGCATGGCGTGGCCGCATTTGTCGATGTTGTGGTGCTCGACGAAAATTTCGAGATCGATGTTGCGTCCGGTTCGGGTCACGAACTGGTCGCGTACACAAGCCAACCGACCAGCCACCAGCGCAAACAGGTAGCAGGGTTTGGCGAAAGGATCGGCCCAACTGACCCAATGACGATTGCCATCCAGATCACCCGCGCCGGTCTGGTTGCCGTTGGACAGCAACACCGGGAAGCGGGTTTTGTCGGCAATCAGCGTGGCGGTGAAACGGCTCATGACATCGGGCCGGTCGAGAAACCAGGTGATTTTGCGGAAGCCTTGCGCCTCGCATTGGGTACACAGCATGTCGCCGGAGGCATACAGGCCTTCCAGCGCGGTGTTGGCTTTCGGCTTGATGCGGTTTTCGATGGTTATCACGAAAGCCCTGTCTCTGGGCACCTCGAAAATAGTGAGGGATTCCGCCGTCAGCCGGTAGTCGTCCACGTTCAATGTCTGGCCATCCAGCGCCAATGCCAGCAATTCCAGCCCTTCACCGTCCAGCGTCAGTGCGTCGCCGCCGTAGGCACTGGCCGGATTGGCGCGCATCGTCAGTCTGGCATTGACTAAGGTTGCGTCATCGTCAAGCTCGAATTGCAGATCGACAGCATCGACAAAATACTCGGGCGGGGTGTAATCGTTCAGGAAAACAGCTTGAGGGGCGGCGTCACGCATGGTTGGTCGAGGGTGGGATGAATCGTGAAAGAGGTGTTGGCGGGCGGTTTCTCGGTCAATCGCGCTCAACTTGGTGGTACGCCACCCAGGCCAGCAAAGCCCAGGCGCCCAGAAATGCCAGGCCACCTATCGGCGTTATCATGCCCAGCCAGCGGATGTTGAATATCGCCAGCAGATACAGACTGCCCGAGAACAGCAGGATACCGGCGATCAGCAAAACAGCCACCCAACGCAGCAAACGCTGGCCGGGCAGCATCGCCGTCAGCGTCAGCAACAAGGTATGCCACATCTGGTAGTTGACGGCGGTTTTGTAGATGTCGAGCTGGTAGTCGTTCAACAAGGGCTTCAAGCCGTGTGCGCCAAAAGCGCCCATGGCGACGGCGACGAAGCCGGATACGGCGGCAATGATCAACAGATTCGATCGTGTCATTTTTCCAGCAGCCTCGGCATCAGTTGTACCAGATTGCAGGGCTTGGTTCGGTAATCCAGTTGATCTTTTATCAAACCATCCCAGGCGGTGCGACAGGCGCTGGTTGAACCCGGCACACAGAATATGTAAGTGGCATTGGCAACCCCGGCCAGGGCACGCGACTGCATGGTCGAGGTTTTGATGTCTTGATACGACAGCATTCTGAACACTTCGCCAAAGCCGTCCAGCACCTTGTCCAGCAGCGGTGCGACTGCTTCCGGCGTGCCATCCCGCCCGGTAACACCGGTGCCGCCGGTGGTCAGCACCACGTTCACCGCAGACTCGGCAATCCATCGGCTGATCACGGCGCGAATGCGGTAGATGTCATCCGGGACGATGGTTTTTTCGTACAGATGATGACCGGCGCCGGTCAGACGCTCGACCAGGGCCAGCCCCGATACATCGTCGGCCTCGGTTCGGCTGTCAGATACCGTCAGCACGGCAATCTGCAATGCAATGAATTCGCTCACGATCAGACTCCAGGCAATTAGGCGGTCATTCTAGGAAACCTGAATGGCGCAAGGCAAGCTATTGGTTTATCGCACTGAGACACCACGCATCGACGGATTTCTATGGCTTCCGTATTGTGCAAATCGTTTTGCTCGCTATAGTTTCAGGCCAAACCACTTCTTTCCCCAAGCGAAAACGGGCGCATCATGGAAATACAATCCAAATTATTCGGCAATCAACACATCAATCCCGACACGATCATAAATTTTCCAGCGGGTATTCCAGGGTTCGAAGATCAGCATCGCTTCAAGCTGTTTCACCAGGAAGGCAGCGAAATCGTCTATTGGCTGCAATCGCTGGATGATGATGAGCTGGCCTTTTCGGTTGCGCATCCGTCGCATTTCAATATCCATTACGACTTCGTGTTGACGGATGACGATGCAAAATTACTGCAAATCGACGCTGACGACGAGCTGCTGATTTTGATTCTGCTGCACAGAGACGACGCGGGTGAAAATGGACAACCCGCAATAAAAGGCGTCATCAAATCACCTTTGTTGATCAACAGCACCAAACGCATTGCTTTTCAGAAAATCCTGCTCAATAGCGAACTGCCCAATATCGAATAAAGCATTACGTTGGCTGAAAAAACAGCGAGATATACTCGAAATCCGATGAGGTTTTGGTTTTTGCGGAATCGTTGCAATTGCTGAGTTTACTGTGAAAGCCGAAAGCTTTTACGGAGTTGTCTTTCATTTTCCGGGGCGACGCAGTGCCTTCATGAACGTCAGGTTGCGCTGAATAGACTCATGGCACTGAAAAGCCCTTATTTGCTTATTCACCCGCCAACGCCAAAACTGTCGTGATCAGCTCTTCACTCAAATAAATATCCGACTGTTCAATTTGAACTAGCATCGGCGCAATTTCACTGATCAACCCTTTTTCTTTTGCGACAAGCAGTACGCCGAGCGAGCCAACGGTACTGATACCGTTGATCTTGGCCACTTTCCGACCGCGCCGATCATCGATCAACAACTTATCGGCGTTGAGTTGTTTGAAAAGCAGCATGGCCTCGGTTTTTTGTCCGGATGAACGGCCTCGTTGTAAACGGCTTCTGGTACAACTACAGTGTCAAACAGCTGCTCCAGAAAATGCAGACCATCGCAGATTGCCAACGCTATCAATGCGGAGCAATCTGCTACTAAAATCATAGTGTTTTCATCCCGCCAACTCTTCCAGCAACTCTTCCTTGCTGATGTCGATGATCGCCACTTCGTTTTGTTTACAGGCAGCCATGAAGTCGTAAGTGTCCAACCCGGCTAACTCTGCCGCTTTGACCAGTGTCACACGGCTGTTTTTGAACAACCACAGCGAGTAGCTTAAACGCATATCCTTTTCGATGTCGGTAACGGATTGAAACGCGACAAAATCATTCGGAAGATTGACGGCAATTTGCATGGTTTTTACCTCAACGATCATAGAGTTGCGCTGCCCTCAATTATGCCCGGTTTTGCAAGTGCAAGCCGAATAAGGGCCGAGAAACCAATAACGTCCACATTGCCCTCCTTCGCCTTCTGGGAGTGGATTTGCACTTGCCAAGCGGGTACTGGACAGGAAACTCCAGCATGATAGTGTTGGGACGAGGGTACATAAGGGCATTCAGTCATAACCGAACGCCGCGACGAAACGCTGCAAGCACGGCATGATTTCTTCGACCTGACCCGGATAATGCCGCCAACGCGCTACCGCAGAGCGATAGAGAGGCTGCGAAACCTGGGCGAAGCTCGGCGTCGAGACGTAACGCCCCTGGACTTTTTCGTGGAAGCGAGTCACCTCATCGACCCATTCCACACCAAGAAACTCGAAAACCCGGCGATAGCAGGTTTCGAAATCGCCCACGCTGTCTTCGTAGCGCAGTTCAAGATAAGACGGCTGCATCAAGGGACGTAAATGCAGCCAGTAATCCATCACGGCTGCGTATTGCTGCGCAATGCCCTGCCAGGATAACAAGTTGATGGTTGCAGGTGAAGGGGCGAACGGCTGCATGAAGCAACTGATGCAAATGTCGCGCGGATCGCGCACGGCAAACAGGATTTTGGCCGCAGGGAACACCACGGCAATCAGGCCGAGATCAATGGTATTCAGCGCGTGTTTGTCGATCAACGGCCTACGCATCACCTGATCGCCGAATTCCAGGGCCATACGCTGCCAGTAAAACCGCCGCAACGCCTGCACCTGAGCCTGATTCAATCGCCGCACGGCGTCGGCCTGATGGTCGTGAATGCCGGTCATCGCCACCAATTGCTGGCCCATTTCAAACACGATACTGCTCTCGTCGGTGGCCATCAGCCTGGGGTGGGCCGCGATGACCTGCTCGGTCAGCGTGGTGCCCGACCTTAAAAATCCCAGCAGGAAAATCGGCGACGGCAAGCCGTCGGACGCCAGGTCTTCAGCCGACCAACGATTCAGCAACACCGCATCGAAACCGTCGCGGTTACGTGCCAGATTGTCGAAGAAGTAATCGCGCCGGTCGGGTGGAAAATCATAAGCTGCCGAATGCAGCGCACCGGCGCGGGTCATCGCAGCAAAGGCGTCATCGTACCGCGCCAGCGTGTCGAGGATGACACTGCTTTCCAGCCAGGCTCTTGCGGTTTGCAACGGCTCGTCGTTACGCTCGATCACCTGCGCAAGACGCGCCAGTGCTGCGTCGCGCTCCCCCGCCCGCGCTTCGAGCGTTGCCAGCAAAATGCTGCAGCCCGGATGCTGCGGCAGTAATGCGCAAACGCGGCGGGCAAGGGGTAAGGCTTCGCGGTGGCGGTTGACCCGGCTCAGACAGAGCGCCAGATTGTTGAGCGCGACGGCAGAATCGGGCGCGACACGAACGGCGACACGAGCCAGTCGTTCGGCGGCGTCAGCCTCGCCCCAGTGCAGCAACTGCGCCGACAGATCGACGGCAAACGCCGGGGCGCAGTGTTTTTCGGTCTGACGCTGCACCGCCTTGGCGGCGCGTAAAAGATGGGCAACGCCTTCCTTGCGCCGCTTGAGCCAGCACAAGGCCTGCCCCAAACCGGCCATGAATGCGGCATCGTTAGGTTTGCCTGCGAGCAACTCGCGGAAACAGCGCTCCGCTTCGGCATGATCGCCGCGTTTGACGGCATCGTAAGCCTCGCGATGACGTTGCGCCGAGTCGTCAGGCAGTACGGAATGCGGCATGGCACCTGAAGCCCCGCAACACGCCTTGACTTTTTTGCCGCTGCCGCACGGGCAAAGTGTATTCCGACCGGGTGTTGTCGAGGGAAATGGGTTAACAACCATCGGTCGGAGCGTATCTACTTTTTCAGAAACCTCATTGAGCAAAGCCCTTCTTGTTGCCAACCATCCGCACCGGAATAAACGCCGGGTATTCGTACCATGAATGGTTAAGGCCATCGACCCAGCAAGAGATGATGCATAAATCAATCAGCAGGTTTAGCGCCAGATACGAGCCATCGAAATCAGGGTCGATGCTGGCGCGCCCTGTTTGCTGATTGTTTTTGCACTCGATATTGAGCGGATCGCCGTCGCGATCAACCCGAATGGGTTGATCTGGCGAGACCGTCCAGATGCCTTCGGTGTTGTGCAATTTGCAAATCGTCTCGGTCGGATCCACATCGCCTTGCGTGGTTACCGATACGTTTTGTCTACTGCCTTGGGTAATGGTGGCGCAGCCAGTAAGCGTGGCTATCAGAATTAGTATCGTGACTGGGTTCATGATCTTTCCTTCATTGTCGGTTTGGCTATCAAGGCGGTGTTGCTTTCCTTGCCAAGCTCGCGCACGGCAAGACCTACCGATCTCCGGCATGGGTTCTCACCGAAATGGTGCTATCAAAAAAATCGTGGATTTGCAAACTGGGCGAAGCGCCAGATTATAGAGTGCCATCCCTGGCAAGTCATCCTGACCGATGTCCTGGTTTTCCTTGATTGCGAGTCTTGACAATCTTTAGAAGTAGCAACTCGCTGCAAGACTTTCGCGTCCGGTTGTATCCAGCACGGGGACACCAAAGCATTGCATACCAATCCTGCGCTGGATTCAATTATTGCCTTTGAATGGTTCGCGTTTCAGCAAAACACTTCTTTGATTGTTTTGCCGCAAAATGGCAATGTTCACCGCCTCTTCAATTGGACCGAATAACTTCTTTTTTGCCTCGTTTACATCTTTTACTGGCACATTATTCACTGAAACCACCAGATCACCCGGGGCCAGGCCATTGAGCTTTGCATCGGTACCATCGACTACGCTTTGAATTTCCGCTCTTGCAGTGCCTTGTTCGGACAAACTGAATCCAGGAAATCCGGCTTCGTCTATGGCCAGATAGCCCAAGCTCTCCATATCACTTACACAGGACGAGCGAGCAATATAAGCACTGCCTATGCCAATCACAGCACCCAACCCCAAGCCTCCACCGGTAACCTGGCAGTTGTCCTGTTGACCATCGGCATTGACCATGTCTGTTCTAAGCGATACGCAACCACTCAAACAAATGGCGATTAGGGATGTGAGGATTATTCTGTTCAACATACGTATTCAAGCTCCGCGACCCAATGTGGCTCATTATGAATTACCCCGCGTCAACCACGCGGGGTTGGGATGAGGGTGGAAATACCCCCCAACTACGTTCAGACTGACATTACTGGGATATACAGCCTTATAGCGCAATTTTGCGCCTGCGACGCCCCATAGCCGCCAAGCCCAAGCCAGCGGTCGAGAACAACCATACTGCGCCGGGTACCGGCACCTGGGATACGGTGAAGCTGAACTGCTGGCCTCTTCCGCAATCGGCTTCTGGTGTTGGCGACGGACAGCTACCGCCCAAGGCCAGCAGGTAATGGCCGGATTTCAGGCCCATCAGCGTCAATTGGGCAAAATCCAGCGCCAGTGAGCCGTTGTTCTGGTTGAGCTGGCTGTAAGACCAGCTCGACGCCGCCGGATTGGTCAACCATGAAGTGCTGGCGTTGACGCCACCATGGCCGACGACATTGCCATCACCGTTGGTGAAGCCATTGCCGGCATTGGCGTAGCCTATCCAGCCTTGTGCACTGTTCAATACACCACCGGTTGTGAGCGCGGCATTGGTTGCAGAGTCAGCGCCCCTGACCTGGTTGAACTGATGAAAGCCGTGACCGTTGGTGGTCGTGGCATTGGTGCCGCCAGTCCACAGCGAAAAGGCCGGATTGTCGAGTGTGCTGGTGGTAGCGTTGCCACTGGCATTGCCGCGTCCGCGTATGGTGAGTATCACGTCATAGGTCACGCCATTGGCGATGTCGCTGGCCGAGCCGATGCGTAACGTCGCCCAGGCCGCAGTGTGTACCCAGCCGAAATTGCTGGCACCGTAGTCAGTCCAGGATTTGAAAGGTGCCGTCGAATTGGCCGACAGCTCGGCGCCGGTGAACGGCCCCAGATTGAAGGTGGAACCGCCAAACGCTTGTGCCTGGGTAGAAACGGCGGATAACGCCGCCAAGCCCAGCACTGCCGATACGGCCTTGTGTAGTGTTGATTTTTTCATGATGCCCTCTTTGCAAGGTCGGCTGAAACCAGCCGACCCAGGATTGCGTGAAAACCGTGATCAGACTGCGGCTGCTTTACGACGACCAAAACCGATCAAACCCGCCAGTGCCGTACCGAACAACCAGACGGCACCTGGAACCGGCACAGCCGTGATGTTCAGTCTGTAGTCGGCAAGATTGGCGTTCCAGCGGCCTACACCGGCGCCACCGAGGTAGATGGAATAGATTTGATTGGCTTGGGCGCGGAATACCAGTGGGTTGTTGGCATCGACCGTAGCGTCGTGGATCAGGTAGCTAAGCCCTTGGGTGCCGAATGGGTTGTCCTGGGTAAAAGGCCTTGCCGGGTTGCAACCTGGGCAGTTCCAGGCGCCGTGATGCGAGTAGTTGCCGGTGTTGGTGTCCATACCCCTGAATACGGTGATGCCGAAATTCTGGATGTTGAACCCGGTTCCGTCGACGACCGAAGGACGCAACACGATGTCGGCATCGATATGGGATTTGATCAGGCCAATCTCGGTTTGATGGCGCCAGCCGGTTGGGCCAACGACTGTGGGCGCGCCTTGGGCGCTGTGGCCTTCATCCAGCCAGGCACCGGCGCCGGTGTCGATCTCGGCGGCAAAGTTGTAACGAGTCAAGGCATCAGCTCTGGAAATCTCCAGGGTTTGGCCAATGGAATGAAGTTCCGCCGCCCAGTTCAGATGCGACGACCCGGCATAACCGTATGGCAGTGCACCGCCTGCGGTGCCCACCCAAGGTACAAAATTACCTTTGTTGCCCTGGCTTTCCGGGCCGGTTGCAACGGCATCGCCGTTACCATCGAAAACCCGGATCCAACCGTCGGTTTGTGACGACGCCGTGGTGGTAAAGGTGTTGTACATGGTATGCGCCGACGCGGTGCTTACCGTTGCCGATAGTGCCAGACCTGCGATTGCCAGTGCCAGTTGGGTTTTTTCCATGGGGGTTGCCTCGCTGATATTGAGTATTGAACGTTTTTGCAGCGCCGTGAAATGAGCGACGCCCATGCCGCCAGGCCACTGTCAGGCGAATGTATGCAAAATGAATGCCAGCACTCAAAACCCAGGTCGGTCAGGTATGGGTTCCCACGGAGGCCGTGGGAACCAGAACGCAGAGCGTGGGAACGAGAAATGCGATGGTCATCGCATTTATTGCGTGATATGCCTCGCATCTATGTGAAATAGCGCACTTTTCAAGCGATTGCCTGCAACTTGCTCATCAGCGCCCTAGCCGCCGCTCCAGCTCCACAATCATTTGCGTGGTCTGCAATACCGTATCGGGGTTCAAGCTTATCGAATCGATGCCGATTTCGACCAGATACGCCGCCATGTCCGGGTAATCCGATGGTGCCTGGCCGCACAAACCGCAGTGCCGACCGTTGCGGCGGGCACCTTCCACCGCCATGCGCATCATGGCCTTGACGCCGGGGTCGCGTTCATCGAAGGCGTCGGCGACGATGGCGGAATCGCGGTCGACACCCAGCGTCAGTTGCGTCAGGTCGTTGGAGCCAATCGAAAAACCGTCGAACCATTCGGCAAAGGCATCGATTTGAATGACGTTGTTGGGTATCTCGCACATCACGTAAATTTCCAGGCCGTTGTCGCCCCGGCGCAAACCGCATCGCGCCATGAAATCCAGCACCTTGTGCGCCTCGTCGATGCGTCGGCAGAACGGAATCATCAGGATGACATTGCGCAACCCCATGCCATCGCGAACCCGCTTTATCGCGGCGCATTCCAGCGCGAAGGCTTCGGCATAGGCCGGATGCACGTAGCGCGAGGCGCCGCGAAAACCTATCATCGGATTGGCCTCGTCTTGCTCGAAGCCGCGCCCGCCCAGCAAGCTGGCGTATTCGTTGGTCTTGAAATCCGACATCCGCACCACCACCGGCTTGGGGTAAAACGCTGCGGCGATGGTGGCGACACCTTCGGACAAGCGCTGGGTGAAGAAATCCTCGGGCCTTGCGTAGCCTGCCGTCAGTTCGCGCAATTGCTGGCGCTCGCCGTCATCGGTCACTCGCTCAGGGTGAATCAAGGCCATCGGATGGGCCTGGATGTACTGGGTGATGATGAATTCCATGCGCGCCAGGCCAACGCCGTCGTTCGGCAAAAAACGGTGTTTGAACGCCAGTTCCGGGTTGCCGAGATTGAGCATGATTCGGGTTTTTGGGCGCGGCATCTGGCTCAGATCGACTTCATCGATCACAAACGGCAGCCGACCCTGATACACCTTGCCGACATCGCCCTCGGCACAGGACACGGTGACTTCGCTGCCGGTCTGTAGAACCGTCGTGGCCTGGTCGCAGCCGATGACCGCCGATACGCCCAGCTCGCGGGCGACGATCGCGGCATGACAGGTGCGGCCACCGCGATTGGTGACGATCGCCGCCGCCATTTTCATCACCGGCTCCCAGTCCGGCGTGGTCATGTCGGCCACCAGGATTTCACCGGCCTTGAAGCTGTTCAGCTTGGCAACGTGGTCGATCACCCGAACCCGGCCTGCCGCAATCGAGCCGCCCACGGCGCGGCCAGTCAGCAGAACCGGGCCGCTGCCTTGCAGCCGGTAGTGTTTCATCATCTGAACGCTGCGTTGCGACGCCACGGTTTCCGGCCTGGCCTGCACGATATAGAGCTGGCCGTCCAGCCCATCCTTGGCCCATTCCATATCCATAGCCCTGCCGTAGTGGCGTTCGATGGTCAGCGCATGACCGGCCAGTTGCAGCACCTCATCATCGCTGATGCAGAAGCGGCGACGCTCGTCGTTCGCTGTCACCACGTTGTGCGTGGCCTCGCGGGTACGGCCCTCGGCGTAGATCATCCTGATTTTCTTGGCGCCCAGATTGCGCTTCAGCACGGCGCGATAGCCTAGCCCGAAGGTGGGCTTGTGTACGTAAAACTCATCGGGATCGACCGCCCCTTGCACCACGTTTTCGCCCAGGCCGTAGGCGGCCGTGATGAACACCACGTCGTCGAAACCCGATTCGGTATCGAGCGAAAACATCACACCGCTGGCGGCCAGGTCGGAGCGCACCATTTTCATCACGCCAACCGACAGGCCGACACTGAAATGGTCGAAGCCCTGAACGACACGGTAATGAATGGCGCGATCGGTGAACAGGCTGGCAAAACAGCGTTTGCAGGCGTCGATCAGCGCCTGGCCACCATGGATGTTGAGGTAAGTATCCTGCTGACCGGCAAAACTGGCAGTCGGCAGGTCTTCGGCGGTGGCCGAGCTTCTGACCGCCACACTGAGATCATCGCCGTATTCGCGCTGAAGCTCGGCAAAGGCATGGTGAATCTCGGCCTGCAAGTCGTTCGGCAAGGCCGCCGCATAAACCAGCTCGCGGGCGCGGGCGGCGCGGCGGGCCAGGTCGTTGACATCGTGGGCATCGAGGCCGTCGAGCGCATCGTGTAACTGCGGCCAGACCCCGGCCCGGTCGAGTACGTGGCGATAGGCTTCGGCGGTAATGGCAAAACCATTGGGCACCTGGATGCCTGCCTGCCCCAGTTCGCGATACATTTCACCCAGCGAGGCATTCTTGCCGCCGACCAGCGCAATGTCATTGATCGTCAGCTCATTGAACCAGCGGATGTAGTGATAGGTATTCGACATGATGTACTCCTTGAATCCCGCGATATTGAAAAGGGTATTGCAGGATACGCCAATCAGCAATCAATCACGACAACGAGCCACACTGCCGGTGTTTTTGTCACGTTCATGCGTGCGCAGGGTTATTGAGGGATATGGAAAATCGGTCAATTCAACATCCTCCTATGTGTCAGTTTTTTTTACACCTTGGCTTTATCACCAACGGATGTGAATAACCTTAGTCCGCGCTATCGCCCAGCGAAATCCATGTAAAGCAATGATAAATAAAGGATAATAGGTGTCTTATTCGTCCGCCCAAAATGATCATGAGCCATTGGCGCCGCCTTGGCCAGTGTCTACCTGTCCACGCTGACGCCGGGTAGTGCCCCGCTTGATCCGGTGATCGGCGGGTTGTCCTGGGCCCCTCCCGGCGTACCGATCATTTTCTGGCGGGAAACCTAACGCCATGACTACCCTGGACAGCCTCGTCAACGCCGCCGCCCTGGCCGTCTTTTCCGAGCCGGTGATCTACCGCAGCGGCATGAGCACGCTCACCTTGCGGCCCTATGTGGCAGAGGACAGATGCGGATGACGATCAGCCTGGACGACCAGGCACTGCAAAGCCTCATCACCGCCTTGCCCGGCCAGATCGCCCGCGCCCGTCGCTCGGCCATCGGTACCACGGTGACCTATGCCCGCCAGCGCTTACAGGCCCAGATGATCGCCCGCACCGGCCTACCGGCCCGCGTGTTCCGTCGAGTACGCATCAAAACCCGACGCCGCCCGGAATCCGGCACGGTCTGGCTAGGCTACAACCCGGTCAAGGCCGCCTATGTCGGCAGAGTGAAACAAGACCCGCAAGGCGCATTTGCCGGGGATTACTTCTTCCCCGACAGTTTCGTCGTCCGTATGCAATCCGGCCATGTCGGCATCTTCAAACGCGGAGGGCAGAGCCGCTTGGGCTTGGTGGAACAAACCGTCGATCTCAGCGCAGGCCCCGCCGTCGCCCGCAGCGTGGCCGCCGACGCCGGGCGCGAGCTGCGAGCCAGGCTGGCAGACCGGCTGCGCCAGCTCAACCCGGCGCTGAGCTGACGCTATGCTGCACCTGCAACCCCTCATCATCGACCGCATCCGCCGCCAGACCCAAGGCTTCGTCACCATCAGCAACGCCTCGGTGCTGGCCGGATTGCGCGACATAGGCCCGCTGCTGCCCGCCTGCATCGTCCAGCCCGGCGCAGGGGAACCCAGCGATAACAGCGGTGTGCTGATGCCATTTTTGGAGGTACAGGATTGGGATGCGACGATCATTGTTGCCCATCAATCCAGCCAGCGCGACCACGGCCAGACCGAGCAGGTGGCAGGCTGCTTGATGCAAGCCGTGGTGCAGGCGCTGCACCGCTGGAGCGTCGAGCAACCCGCCATGCAGCACCAACCGTTCCGCTACACAGGCCGCGACCTGCCTTATTACAGCGCGGGATACGCTGAGTTCACCCTGCATTTTGCCGTAAAGGCCGTAATTGGAGCGGCCAGCCCGTGACCGTCTGCATTCCCACGCGGAGCGTGGGAACGAGAGTCTAGCCACTCGCCACTCATCATTCACCACGCACCAATAATCACCATGACCAAACCCCAATCCACCCGCACCGAACCCGAAGACAGCACCGCGACGATCAGCGTGCGCATTGCCGTCGATCATCACAGCCATCACGGCATCGCCATCCCCAGGGGGGGCAGCATCGATGTCGATGCCGACACCGCCGCCTGGTTGCGGCAACACCACATCATAGAGGACTAACGCCATGCCCGATTTGAACGCACAACAAGGCCTGATTTATGAGGGTAACATTCACGCCCAGCGCTACATCGGCGGCGTGCTCGGCCACAAGGCCATCGGCCCGTTCGAGGTGACGGCGCTCAGCCTGACCGTGTCCAACGAGGTCCAGGAGCGCCGCTCGCGACTGGTCGGCCAATCCGGCAAGGTGCGCGGCTCCTTTGCCCGCAGCAACCCCACCCAGATCAGCCTGAGCGCCAACGCCGCCAACGCCGACCTGTACGCCCTGTTCCTGCTGGGCAGTGTCGCCGCCCACAGCCTCACCGGCGGCACCGTCACGGCGGAATCGGTCGCCAGTATGGAGCACGACAAATGGTACAAGTTGGCGCAAGCCAACGTATCGGCAGTGGTCATCGCCACCCGGACGCTCGGCATCGATTATGAAGTCGATGCCCGCCTGGGCATGATCCGCAGCCTGTCCACCGGCGCCATTGCCAACAATGCCACGGTGCTGGTCAACTACAGCTACGGCGCCATCAGCGGTACCAGCATCCGCGTCGGCACTGAAAGCAAGGTGGATGTCCGCTTGCTGGGCCGTCTGGTCAACTCCGAGACCGGCGCCCACGCCATCCTCGACGTGCCCAAAGTCACCCTGTCGCCCGATGGTGATATTGCCCTGATCGGCGACGATTACCAGACGATGACGCTGACCGGCTCGTGCGTACTGATGGACGGCGAAAGCGCCGACCTGTATCTGCGCGACCCGGTGACGTATACCTGAGGCCCGGATGACTGGTGAGTACCTCCTGACGCTGGTTCCCACGCTCTGCTCTCTCGTTCCCACGCTCTGCGTGGGAATGCAGACGCACCTGAAGACTAGGGGTTCTCTCTCGTTCCCACGCTCTGCGTGGGAATGCAGACCGGACGCGAAGATTCGGGGGTTCGTGTTCGCGCGGTATGGATTCCCACGCAGAGCGTGGGAACCAGGGCTGGGCTTGAGTCGGCCACTCACCACCCACCATTCACCACTCACCATTCCCCCATGACACCGATCAAAATCAAACACCTGCCCGCGTTTTTGCGGGCCATCGAACCCATAGCCCACGACTTGGCAGCGGGCGACCTACTGGGCAGCCTAACCCGCCATGCCGACGCTGTTATCACGGCCACGGCACTGGGCGCGGATGTCGATCGCGCCTGGCTGGACGAGCAGACGCCCGATGTGCTGATCGACCTGGCCAGCCAGGTCATCGAGGTCAACACCGATTTTTTCGCCCACAGCGTGCTGCCCAAGCTGACCGTCGCCGCCGACCGGCTGGCGATCGTCACTGGTGGCACGCCTGGGTTGCCCGCCTCGTCGGGGCAGGCTTCGGCTACGCCGACGTAATGGAACTGCCGTGGACGGACGCGCGGGATTTTCTGGCGGCGACGCAGCGCATCGAGCGCGAGCGCCTGCTGACCCAGGCCATCGCGGCTCGCGCCGGGCAGGCCGCCGCCAAAGACTGGAATGCCTGGGTGAAGAGCGTGCAGGGGATGCGGCCTGGAGCGTGACGGGCGTCGTGCTTCGTCACTCCGGTTTTAGCGCCAAAGCGCGGCAACGCATCCGGGCGCTACTTGCGAGCCTCTATCATCTGGTGCACAAGGGTTGCCACGATGAGCACCCCCATTATTCGCCAGTACCAGGAGGGCATGATTATTATGAACAGCGGCACGAATGGAATCATGGCCCCGATGGCAAGCGACCTTAACAGCGACATCAACATAAGCTAACCCATGGCAGATTTAAGTGTAAGGCTTAGAATTCTGGCAGAAAGTGCGCAGGCCAACGCGGACCTCCGCCGTATGCAAGACTCGCTCGACCGTATGCGGGGCAGCCTGGCCCGCGTCGGCCATTATGGCACACTGGCGTTTGCGGGCTGGAACATAGCGGGGGCGCTGCCGCAGTTGGTGAGCATGGCCGATTCGGTCAAGCTGATCGATGCCCGGCTCAGGCTGGTGACGCAATCCTCAGCCGAATTCGTGGCGGCGCAGCGGCTGGCTTACGACGTGGCACGGGAGACCGGCACCGGCTTTGAGGCCATCGCCGGACTCTACACCCGGCTAGCCATGACCGGCGCCGATTATGGCCTGTCCGCCGAACGCATTGCCACCGTTACCCGCTCCACCGCCCAGGCACTGAAACTGTCCGGCGCGTCGGCAGCAGAGTCGGCTTTTGATGCCTTCAAGCAGACCGATTTTCAGAAACTGCACGACCAGCATTGGCAGATCGAGCAATACCACCGCATGATCAAGCAGGTATGCAACATCGAAAAGCTCCAGGTACGTCGCAAAACCCCGATACTCAACCACATCTTTGCCGCCTTATGTGGCTATGTTCACCTGCAGCGCATGCAGTTTACCGAAATGATCCGCAATGCTTGCCAATGGCAGAAAGCCTTGTATCAAGATGTGGTCGCTTCATTTATCACCCGCTTCATGGGCGGCAAGGAATATTTGAACCCTCAATTCCAGGCTTCCGTCAATGCGTAAGTCCTACATGTGATGCCGCCAGGCATCCCTGCGCCGGACTTGGTAGTCAGCTATGCCACATTCGCTCATGGCTTCGCGAAAGCTCTGTTCGATGAAGAAACGCTGCGCCTGTAATCGCGCCAGGGTTTGCCTGAGCGTGCCGATCGGCGCGTTGGGCAGGCAGTAATGTGAAACGGTGTCGGCACTCACTTCGCGCCGCACCCATAAATGCCAGTGGCGTGCGTTGTCTTCTTGGCCGCCCCAAACCCAAGCCCGGGTATGCAGCTAGTCGGCGGTGAGATGGGGCCTTTTTCGTCGTCTCGACGCGTCAAACGCTGCCAGAGGCTTCGGCTGGTTGTTCGGCGGCCCACGGGTCAACACGGATCGAGGGGGCTTGCGCTTTGAGTCGACTGGGCCGCTTGCCGCGGGCTGACCACTCGGGGACGCAGGGCTTCGGGTCTTGCAGATAGAGACCTTGATCGCAGTGGAGATCGGCGACGAAGCGGCAGTCCAACTGATCCACGCCGCGCAGAAATGCCGGTTCCTTGCCATCGACGCCGACGTTTCCGCGTTCCCACGCTCCGTGTGGGAACGCAAGCCGGGACGCTCTGCGTTCCGAACGTGTGCGCCACGCAGGGCGTGGTAACGAGAAAACGTATCCGGACAAACGCCCGTCATTGATTAGAGCAGTATGCTGTCTTCATGGCTTTCTGCCTGAGAACGTCATCCTGGCCACTTTGCAGCATCGCAGTTTGATGACCTTGGTTTTCAGCGGGGCCAGGAGGTTATCCGGGAATGCAAAATTTCTCTCTGCTTGTCACGATCTCCGTGGAAAGCCATACCGGCTTTTTTGCGCAGGGAAGCGAGGAAGAAGCGTGATGTGGTTCTGACGCCGGCTGGCAATCAGAAGAACAGTTCGCGCATTTTCTGACCTGGGGATTCGGCGCGCATGAAGGCTTCGCCGACCAGGAAGGCATGAATGCCGTTGTCCTGCATCCGTTTGACATCGGCCTGGGTGTGAATGCCGCTTTCAGTGACGATGAGTATGTCGGGCGCAATGTGGTTTTTCAGCGTCAGCGTGGTTTGCAGCGATACCTCGAAATTGCGCAAATTGCGGTTGTTGATGCCTATCATGCGAGGGTTCAGCAACAATGCCCGTTCCAGCTCGTCGGCATCGTGCACTTCTACCAGCACGTCCATGCCTAAGCTGGTGGCGGTGTCGGCCAGTTGCTTGAGCATTGCGTCATCGAGTGCAGCAACAATCAGCAAGATACAGTCGGCTCCTAAGGCGCGTGATTCGTGGATTTGATAGGGGTCTATCATGAAATCCTTGCGGATGACCGGTAACGGGCATTGGTCGCGTACCATTTGCAGGTTGGCTTCCGACCCTTGAAAAAAATCCTTGTCAGTCAGTACCGACAAACAGCTTGCGCCGTTGAAGGCGTAATCGATGGCGATGTCGACCGGCCTGAAGTCTTCGCGGATCACGCCCTGGCTGGGCGAGGCTTTTTTGATTTCGGCGATGATGGCCGGTTTTTTCTGGTCGGCTTTGCTGCGCAGGGCTTGATAGAAGCCGCGCGGGCCTTGTACTGTCGCGGCAATTTCCTGCAACAGCGCAAGCGGTGTGCGACTTTTGCGCAGGGCCACTTCTTCGAATTTCTTGGCGAGGATGGTTTTTAGAATATCGGGGGTGTGGGTCATGGTCTTGAGTGATTGGATGATGAAAGTCTGTGCTCGGTCTTTGCGTCCTGGCACAGCCCGGCTTATTGCCCGGTTTCAGTAACGATGACGCCGATGCCGTTTTTTTGCAGTAATTCCTTGATGGTCGCAACACTGGACGGGTTGTCGTAAGGCCCGATTTTGACCCGGTGCCATAGCACATTGCCAACCTTGGCTTTTTCCACCCTGGCTTCAATGCCCAAAAGCGCCAGTTTGGCTTTGTGGCGTTCGGCTTCCGCGGATTCCCGGAACGAACCGGCCTGCATTACGTATTGGGTCGTCTTGGTTTTGCCCACCAGTTGTTCGCGTACCCGGCTCTTGATTTCGTAATCGGGAATGACGGTCTCGGCTTGCGGCAGGATGGTGTAGAAATCGTAGCGTGGCTCTTCCGGTACTGGCGCAGGTTCGGCTGGTTTTTCGGCGGTGATGGGCGGTTTTACGGCTTGTATCGGCAGGCTCTGCGTGCTGGGCGCTGCAGTTTTTGCCGAGCTGTCGGCGGGCTGGTTGGTCAGCAGTTGCGGCAGCATGGTGCGTATCATGTTCAGAAAAAAGATGAAGGCCACGACCAAGGCAATCACCAGCAGCCAGCGCCACCAGACGGCAGGTTTTTGGGCCGGTCGCCTTCGGTTGCTGGCGTAACCGTCGGGGTTGCGCACACGGTGCTTGTAGTCCCTGGCCATTACATTGCTTCTGGATGATGGATGTTGAGTAATTGCAGCGCATTGGCCAGTACTTGTCTGACGGCTGCAATCAGGTTGAGTCTGGCGTTGCACAAGGTGTCGTCATCGACCAGAAAGGGATGGGCGTTGTAGTAACTGTGGAATTGATACGCCAGTTCGCGCAGGTAGCTAATCAATTGATGCGGTTCATACTGCATGGCGGCTTTTTCCAGTACTTCCGGGTATTTCGACAAGGTGACCAGCAAAGCCGATTCGTGGTCTTCGGTCAGCAAGGCCAAGCCTTCCATGCCGAGATGAATGTTGCGTGTGCGGCCTTTTTCGTCCAGTTGGCGGAAGACGCTGCATATTCTGGCGTGGGCGTATTGCACGTAGTAAACCGGGTTTTCGTTGGTTTTCGCGGTGGCCAGTTTCAGGTCGAAATCCATGTGTTGCTCGGATTTGCGCATGACGTAGAAAAAGCGGCAGGCATCTTTGCCGACTTCGTTGCGCAACTGGCGCAAGGTGACGAATTCGCCGGAACGGGTCGACATCTGGACTTTCTCGTCGCCACGGTACAGCACGGCAAATTGCACCAGCAGCACATCCAGTTTGGCGTCGTCGGCACCCAGCGCCTGGATTGCGGCCTTGACCCGGGGAATGTAGCCGTGATGGTCGGCGCCCCAGATGTCGATGATGCGATCGAAGCCGCGGTCGAGCTTGTTCATGTGATAGGCAATATCCGACGCAAAATAAGTGCTTTGGCCGTTGTCGCGCACCACGACGCGGTCTTTTTCGTCGCCCAGACGGCTGGAGGCAAACCAGGTGGCGCCGCCGTCCTGGTACAGGTAACCGGCTTGGTCGAGATGTTGCAGGGCCTGCTGAATGGAGCTGTCGTCCATCAGGCTGCGCTCGGAGAACCAGTGTTGGTAACTGATGCCGAATTCGTGCAGGTCGTCTCTGATGTCGGTCAGAATCTCGTCGACTCCGGCGGTAAACACCAGTTCGTATTGCTCAGATCCCAGCAGTGTCTTGGCGCGATCGATCAAGGCATCGATGTGCTTTTCCTTGTCGCCGCCGTGATGTTCGTCGGCAGGGATGTCTTCCAGCACCAGTTCGACCGGATGCCGCAAATCATTCCCCACGATTTTGTGCAGGTTGGAGGCAATGTCGCGGACATATTCGCCACGATAGCCGTTGCTGGGGAAGGGCACGACTTCGCCGCAGATTTCCAGGTAACGCAGCCAGATGCTGGTGGTCAGAATATCCATCTGGCGACCGGCGTCGTTGACGTAGTATTCGCGCTCGACCTCGAAGCCGACGGCTTCCAGCAGATCGGCAACCGCAGAACCATAAGCCGCGCCCCGACCGTGGCCGACATGCAGGGGGCCGGTGGGGTTGGCGGAGACGAATTCCACCAGAATCCGTTTGCCAGCGCCCGCCGTGCCCAGGCCGAAGCTGGCGCCACCATCGAGGATGTGTCTGACGATTTCGAACTGGCTGGCAGGGTCGATGAAGAAGTTGATGAAGCCGGGACCGGCGATTTCGACCCGGGTAACCAGGGGGATGACAGGCAAACAGGCGACGATGCGTTCAGCCAGTTGCCTTGGATTCTGTTTCGCAGGCTTTGCCAGCGACAGGGCCAGGTTGGTGGCGAAATCGCCGTGGCTGGCATCGCGCGTTCGCTCGATGTGAATCGCGGGCTGAATCCCCGGATCGATAACCCCCTGTTTCTTCAAGGTTTCCAGGGCGGATTGCAGCAGGAATTCCAGTGTTTGTTTCATCGTCGGGGGCAAAGAAAACAGGGTAACTATTCGTAACCGTTCAGTCCTTCCACCTTAAAATTCACTTCCCCGTCGGATGAGGGCATAAAACTGGCGGGGGTTGAACGGTTACAGCGTTTTCAGGCGAAGTCGGCAGGGGATGAGCGGGTTGGGTTTTGCAGCGTTGCAAGCCATTGCCGAATCCTTAGCTTGTACTGAGTAGTTGAAAAACAGGCCGCATTATCTATGAAAAAACCGCAGGTCGCTACCTGGCAACATGTCAGCCTGGTCTTTCGGGTTTATTGAAGCTGGCCAATGATGGCTTGCTGATCGACATGGGCCTTGAACAGGGTGTTGTTGGCGTCGATCACCATGATGGCGGCGTCGCCGGCGGCGATTTCACGCAGGTTGACGAACAGAATGGTGCTTTCGCCGAGCGCGAAACGGGTTTGTTCGCCGTCTTCCAGTTGGCTGGCGGCCTTCAGTTGGTCGCGGCTGAGGCTCAGGCGCTGCCGCGCCGCCATCAGTGCCGACAGTACGTCTTTTACTTCCGCCGTGATGCGATCTTCCATGCCTTTGCGATCCCATTGCAGACGGCGCAGATTGGCGGATGCCGTTTGCGCCCGGCCTCCGGCGACTCGCTGCTGCAATGGAAAATCAACATTCAAGCCCAGGTAAAGCTCGTCACGGTTGAGGCTGGGCCTGCCGTCACCTACGTCCTTGGCGCCCATGACGGAAAAGTCGATACCGGGTGCTTGCTGGTTGATTTGCAGCTCGATCTCGGTTTCGGTCTGTTTCATTTGCATCGCCAGACGCTTGATTTCCGGTCGTTGCGCCAGCGCGGCGTCCAGCATGTCGTCCAAATCGTCGATGAACGCCGGTGTCTGCTCGGGAAAACCGGCGGGTAAGCGTTCGCGACCGGGTAATTGCGGCTCGCCGTTGGCATCGCGCCAGTACAGTGACAATTGAATCGCGGCCTGTTCGAGCAGTCGGGTGGCAGCAACGACGCGCTCGCGGCGCTCGATGATGGCGCGTTGATTATCCAGCGCCTCGAACTCGGGAATGTCGCCCGCCGCGACACGTTCCAGAATGCCGTTGTTGCGTTCCTCGGCGATAGCCAGCATTTTTTCCGCGACTTGCAGGCGCAAACCGGCGAGTACCCAGTCCCAGTAACGATGGCCGGCGACACGGCGAACTTCGATCAGGCTTTGGTCGTATTCATGATTGGCGATCATCTTGCCCAGTTCGGCTTGCACCAGGCTGGCGCGGCGGCGGTCGATGTCGCGGTTACGCCACAGGGGTACGTTGACGCCGATGCGGGCTTCGCCGTCGGTTGCTGTCCGGCGTTTGCCTTCATAGCCGGGAAAGTCGCCGGTACCGCGCCGCCAGCCACCGAAAAAGGTGGTACCCAGGAACGCTGTCGGCTGTTCGATGCTGACATCGTAATTGCGGTTCTCGTACAAACCGGCGATCGATAACTCGTTCTTCGATTTCAGCAAGGTATCGAAACCGCCTTGGGCTTCCTGCTCGCGGCCTTCGGCGGCGTCTTTCACTTGCTCGGTGGCCAGCAGGGCAGGGAAGGCGCGCAATGCTGAAGTCTGTACTTCATCGAGACTTAACATTGGAGCTTGTTCGGCTCTGACCGCCGTCATGCCGCAGGCGATGATGACGATACAGACTGCGAAATAGACATTCATGGTCATTCGCCTCAGTATCCGCCGTAGTCGTTGCCTTTATCGCTATCTTTGGCTTTACCATCGATTTTCGCAGTAGGTTCCTGGTCAGACTCCGGCAATATCAGCGGCGGGAAGCCGTTGAAAATCCGCCACAGTTCGTAGCCCAGCGTGACTCGGCCCAGTATGACCCAGCCGTTGACCCGAACACCTTGGCGCAAAAAACGCGGTTCCGGCCAAGGAATGTCGTCCGGATCGGGCTGTACCACGATACGAAAGACACCGTGGCCGTCATCGGTGGCATCGATTATCGTCACCCGGCCGCCGAACGAGCCTACCGAAAATCTGGGCCAGCCACCGAACTGGATGGCCGGATAGCCTTCGAATTGTAAGCGGACGTGCCTGTCATTAACGATCAGCGGCAGGTCGTTGCCATCCATCCACAGTTCGACTGCGCGTTCTTCGGTATCGGGCACCAGTATCGCCAGGGCTTGTCCGGATTTGACCAGTTCGGCACCGGGGTTGGCCAGTAGGCGCTTGATGACGCCATCGCGTGGCGCTGTGATGATCTGGGTTTGCTGACGGGCCAGCCGGGTTTCCAGTTTCAGAACATCGCCACGGACATAATTCTGATCTTCGATAGATTTGTTCAGCTCGGCCTGGGCTTTCTGGATCGATGCTGTGGTATCGGCGTCGAGTTTGCGCCAGTCGGCGGTGATGGCATCGACTTCGCTAGTTGCCGCCTTGAGCGTCGCTATTGCGCGTTCGGCATCGGCCTGACGCTGGGCGATGTCCAGTTGTGCCAATTCCAGTGTGCGTCGCGATGCCAGGCCTTTGCCTTCCAGATGCTGCTGGCGGTCGATGTTCAGACTGGCGGCAAGACGTGCGGCTTTGGCGGCATCGAGTACCTGCTGGGCGGCTTTCAGCCGTTCCCGTGCCATGTCGACCCGCGACTCGGCAGCCGCCAGGGCTTGCGGACGGGCCAGTTCCGCCATGCGCAACTGCTCGCGGAAGGTTGCGACGCGGTCATCGGTGGCGGTCTGTTTGGCTGTTGCCGCTTCGTATTCGGCGTGCAACCGTTGCAGTATCAAGGGGTCGTTATCGCTAAGTTCGGCGATGACGTCGCCTTTCCATACATGGCTGCCTTCCTGAACCCGCCAATAGTTGATCCGGCCTTCGACCGGTGCGCCGACCAGTTGCTGGCGCTCGTTCGGCGAGTAAGCCACGACACGACCAACGCCGCGTACGTTCTGTTGCCACGGAGTCAGCGCCAGAAAAATCAGTAAAAACAGAAACAACTGCCCCATCGAGCGGGCGATGCGGCGGGCGATGCGGGTGGTTTGCGCACGTTGCAGTGCATCGAGTTCCAGTGTGTGCATAGACTGTTTCACTGTTCAGCCTCCCGCATATCGATGACTCGACCGTCTTTGATTTTGATTTGGCGGCGGCAATGCGGTGCAAGCGTTGGTTCTTGACCGACGATGATGAGTGTCCACGGTACCTGTTCATCAGTCAGATAGTCCAGGATGCCGGGCAAGGTGCGCTGGTCGATACAGTCAAGGACGCGGTCGAGCAGCAACAATCTTGGTCGGTGGCAAAGGGCGCGCGCCAGCGTCAGCCGTAGCGTTTGTTCCTTGCTGAAGGGCGCGCCATGCACGGATAGCATGGTGTTCATGCCGTCAGGCAGCGACAGTACGAAGTCCAGCAAGTCGACAGCGGCAAGCGCCTGGCGACATTGCTGAATGCTGAGGTCGGCAGCACCTAGCTCAAGGTTGCCGATGACGCTGCTTTCGACGATTTCGGCATCACGCACCAGGGCAATATGGTCGCGCAACTGATGCAGATTGACATTGCGCAGATCGTGGCCGTCAATTTCGATATGGCCTTTGAGCGGTGTCCTCAGGCCAAAAAGACAGTCGAGCAGTGTGCCGCGTTCGGCGCCGGTGTAGATCAGCAGGTGTTCACGGGGGGCCAGGTGCAGGTCGATGGCGTCGAGGTGGTCTTGAGATGGCAAACGGGCCATGTTTAGATGGTGGATGTCGACGCGGCAGGCATCGGTTTCCGCGATGATACGGGTTTCGTTATCGGCTTCTTGCGGCAAGTCTTGCAAATAACCGATTTTGTCGAGGCTGGTCATCAATTGGTAAACATTGTCGAGTGTTTTGCCCAGGCGGGTCAGGCCGTAGAGCATGGCACCGACCACCAGTTCGGCGGCGATGAGCTGTCCCAGACTGAGCTGGCGGTCGATCACCATCCAGCCGCCCATGCCGAGCAGCAGGGTGTTGGAGACGGCGTGCAGCGACAACGCGGCAATATTCTGCCGGTTGAGGACTTTGAAGTGCTGCTCGGATGCGTTCAAGTAATTCGCTGCCAACTGCTCGCTGTGTTCGATGACATAACGCTCACCCGAGGCGTTGCGGGTTAGCAGTGGCCGGTCGGCTATGGTTTCCAGCCAGGCCACGGCTTGGTATTTGGCTTGGGATTGTTCGATGGCGGTCTTGACGCCGTTTTTGCCCAGCACGAACAAAATGAACAGCACCATGGCGATCATGAAAATGTCGAATGCCAGTAGCAAGGGGTGATAAAACGCCAGCAGCAACATGCCAATGACGCTCTGCAACACATAGCCTATGGTATCCAGTAGTGCAGTGGATGCCGCTTTTTGCAGGGTGACGACATCGAAGTAACGGTTCGCCAGTTCCGGCAGATGATGCTTGTCGCGGAAATGGAAGAGTGTGCTGCCAAGTTGTTGCGCTGCCATGCCGAAATGCCTGACGAACAGACGGCGTTGCAGCATTTCGACGACGTAAAACTGTAACGCAGAAATGCCGTTGGCTATGGCCATCAGGAACAGCAAAACGATGGTAAGCACGAACAGTGGCTGCAACAGGGCGCCGAAGGCAATGTTGTTGACCAGAGCCTGAACGGCAATCGGCGTAGCGAGAGACATCAGGCCGACGGCAACGCCGTAGATGATCAATGTGTTAACGTCATCGCGTTCGACGATGACCAAATCGCGCAGGCGCTGGAGCGGAGACTGCGAACTTGCCATTATGAATTCCTCTTTGTTCAGCTTTTGGGGTTCGTCGGAAGGGATGGTGTCGGCATCGTGTGCTTTCGTCCGTTACGATGGTCGCCAAGCGATGATGTGTGATTCGTTATGTGGTAGCGATTCGATTTTACTTTGGCGTTATCCAACCCGGCGAACTCGGACGATTGTAATCATCGAATGGTTCCCGATCCCGATTTCGAACCCACCGAAACCCATGTCGACATGGATTTCGGCGTGGCATTCGAGCTAGCCCGTGTTGCGCATTCCGCCAGCAATGGCATTGATGGTGCGCAGCAGCGGTTTGATCCATGGATTATCGTCGCCTTGTTCCTTGCGCACCGCACGCAACAAGCGAACCTGAATGTAGTTGAGCGGCCCGAGATAGCTGTTGCGATGGTGCAGGGCGGCGGCTAGGCCAGGGTTCTCTGCCAGCAGGCGGTCGGTTTCGGCGATGGCCAGTATCCATTCGACGCAGCGGCGATACTCCGCCGCGATCATGCCGTGTATACGCTTGCCAACCGGTTCATCGACGCACAGCGTGGCGTATTCGGCGGCAATGTCGATGTCGGATTTGCTCAAGGCCATTTGGGCGTTGCTCAGCAGATTGCGGAAAAATGGCCAGTCGCGGTACAGGGTGCGCAAGGTTTCCAGACGCTCGGGCTTGCCGGCGCACCAGTTTTCCAGGCTGGAGCCTATGCCGTACCAAGCCGGGAAGGTTTGCCTCGATTGCGCCCAAGCGAATACCCAGGCGATGGCGCGTACCGAGTTTTTCGAGCGATCCTGTTTTTTGCGGTGCGATGGCCTGGAACCGATGTTGAGCTGGCCGATTTCCGATACGGGTGTGGCTTCGTAAAAATAATCGAGAAAGCCCGGCGTGTGCTCGGTCAGTTGCCGGTAACCGCGTTCGCCGATTTGCGCCAGCTCGCTCATCACCGCCAGTTTGTCCGGGTCGTCGGCCAATACCGGTTTCACCAGACTCAGGCTGGCTTTCATCAGGCCGGTGATGCCCATGGTCAGTTCGTAAACCGCTGTTTCCATGTTGTTGTAACGGTAGAACAACACCTCGCCTTGCTCGGTGAACTTGACCTGGCCGCGCACGGTGGCGGTCGGTTGCGCCAGAATGGCTTGATGGGTAGGGCCGCCGCCACGGCCTATGGTGCCGCCACGGCCATGGAATAAACGGCAGGGTACGTCGAGGTCGTCGGAAATCTGCATGACTTGTTGCTGGGCACGATACAAACCCCAGGCCGAGGCCAGAATGCCGCCGTCCTTGCACGAGTCGGAATAACCCAGCATGACTTCCTGGCATAGTCCCGAGGCGGTCAGCAGTGCGCGGTAAGCCGGCAGGGCGAACAGGGTGCGCAGTACGTCGTCGATGTGGGCCAGATCGTCTATGGTCTCGAACAGGGGGCTGACGCCGATGTGACAGAACCAGTGGCCACCGAGTCGTCCGGCCAGCGCGCTTTGCGCGGCCAGAAACATGACTTCCATGATGTGGCTGGCGGCGTGGGTCATCGAAATGACGTAGCGACCGATGCAGCCGCTGCCGATTTCGCGGCGCATGTCGGCGATGACGTCGAACACCGCCAGTATTTCGCGAGTGGTGTCCGAGAGTTGCGAGGCATCGTAAACCAGGCCGCCGGGGTTGGTGATGGCCTCGGACAGCAGATTCAACCGGCCGCTTTCATCAAGCGCAGCGTAATCGACGCCCAGGGTCATGGCCAGGATTTCACTGACCGCTTGGCTGTGACGGCTGGATTCCTGGCGTACATCGAGTTGCATCAGATGCAGGCCGAAGGTTTCGCTGAGGCGGATCAGGTCTTGCAATTCCTGTTCGGCAATGGCGCGATCGCCGTGCGAGATCAGCGATTGCTGGATGAGTATCAGGTCGGCATGAAATTGGTCGATGTTGCCGTAGGCATGGCGGTCGCGTTCGCTGCCGCCGCCTTCGAGCTGTTTTTCGATTTGCGCCAAACGCCGTTGCAAGCGGTGTTTCATGAAGGCCAGCTTGTGGCGGTAGGGTTCTTGCAAACGACCGCGTTCGAGGGCTTCGGCGCTGCCGCCCAAAAGCTCCCGGTCTTTCAGCAGGCTGTCGAAAAATGCTGACGAGGGCTGACAAAGCCCGTGCGAGAAGGCCAGTTGCCCGGACAATTGATCGATGCGGGCCAGGTATTCCTTCAGCAGGGTGCAGGCCTGCATCCTCAACGCCATGGTGGTGGTTTCGGGTTTGACGTTGGGGTTGCCGTCGCGGTCGCCGCCTATCCACGAGCCGAAACTCAGGAAGTTGGGGATTTTGATCTGTTCGCAGGCTTCTTCGCCGTAAACGTCGCGCAACGAGCGGTGAAGGTTGCGGTAAACCTGGGCGGTGGCCTGGAACAGCGACAGCGGGAAATAGAACAGGCCCGATTCGATTTCGTCGACCACACCCATGTTGCGGGCGCGAACTTCATCGGTTTTCCACAGCAACTGAATCTGCGATTCCAGTCGCTCCAGGGCTTGCTGGCGCAAATAACCCTTGGTGCGCGGATCGTCGAGCTTGTCGTTGCTGATGAAAATATTGCGCAACACGCCGCGCACGGTGCGGCGCTTGGCTTCGGTGGGATGGGCGGTCATCACCGGCAGGTAGAGCAAGGCATCGAGCAGGGTTTGCAGTTGGTCGATGCCGATGCCCTGTTCCTTGAAGATCAGCAGGGTGTCATGGAACGAGCCTTGCCAGAAGTGTTTGTCTTTCTCGGCCTGCTGACGACGGTGGTGCAGGTTGGAGCTTTCCTCGGCGATGTTGAGCAGGCTGAAATACACGCTGAAGGCGCGGATGACTTCTTTCAGGGTATCGGCGGGCAAATCCTGCAAGGTTGCCAGTAGTTGCTGGCGCTTGCCTGGGCTGCCGTCGCGCTGCAATGCGGCGAATTGGCGTTGTAATTTTTCGACAGTGGCAGCGACTTCTGCATTGGCCTGTGTTTTCAGGACATTGGTCAGTATCTGCTTGAGGTGTTTCAGGTTGGAGCGCAGGACGCTATCGTCGAAATAGGGTTGTTCTGACATGACTTTCCCCGATTGGAATAATGGTGGCGATAATTTAGGCAGTCAGGATACTAAAGTAAATTAGAATAATTGGTTGAATACATCGAAAAAAACAATGATAAAGACCTGTGGATCGTCTTAATTATCAGCATCTCCACTATTTCTGGGCCGTGGTCAAGTACGGCAGCATCGCTGCCGCTTGCGAAGTGCTGCACCTGGCGCAACCGACCGTCAGCGGTCAGCTCACCGTATTCGAGCAGAATCTGGGCGTCAAGCTGCTGCGCAAGGAAGGCCGCAAGCTGGCGATGACCGAAACCGGGCGGGTGGTCTTTCAATACGCCGATGAAATTTTCACGCTGGGGCGGGAGCTGAATCATGTGCTGAAAGGCGGCGGCAGCGACAGGACGCAGCGTTTGCACGTCGGCATCAGCGATGCCTTGCCCATGCTGATTGCCTACCGCTTGCTGGAACCGCTGTTGAATCAGGCTGAAACCATCGTCATTCAATGTCATGAGGACAAGACAGAGCGCTTGCTGACCGAGATTGGCCTGCACAGTCTGGATTTGATTTTGTCCGACATGCCGGCCACGCCAACCGCAGGGTCGGGGGTGTTCAATCATTTTCTCGGGCAGTCGGCGGTGGGTGTGTTTGCGTCGCCGACGTTGGCAGCACGTTTCCGCCAGGATTTTCCGCGTTCACTGAATGGCGCGCCGTTTCTGTTGCCGACAGCCAATACCGCCTTGCGGCGTTTGCTGGATCAGTGGTTCGATCAGCAAGCCATCAGGCCGTCGATACGCGCCGAACTCGAAGACAGCGCCTTGATGAAAACCTTTGGCGCATCGGGTGTCGGCCTGTTTTTTTCGCCGCTGGCCGTCGCCAGTGAAATCCAGAGCCAGTACGGCGTATTGATGCTGGGCTTGGTCGACGAGGTGTTCGAGCGTTTTTATGTCATTTCCTCGCAACGGCGCATCAAGCATCCCTGGGTTGCCGCCATATTGAACAACGCCCAGCAGCGATTGTTCGATATTCTGGAACAGCCCGTCAGCCGAAACGAACGCTGAGGTAACAGGGCAGGTTGGTAAGTCTTCCGTCGAAGACAAATGCCACTCATCGGGCAGCCCTGTTCACCACGATGATCGGCTTCCAGCGTAGACGGCCCCTATCCAAATGAATGCTTGAAATGTTCAATCAGCGTGGTAACTTTACGGCCCGACTAAAACAATAACCAACCATAATAATAACGAATTGTGAGAGGACACTACGCATGAGTATTGAAAACAACACCGGATCAGAAAATCAAAACCAGACCTCAGGCACCGTACCACCCGCCACACCTGCAACCGAAGTGGCCCCCTCTGCCGGACAGAATACCCTGGCCTCGTTGCTGGCACTGAAAGAATCCAACCCCAAAGTATTTTATGGCGGCATCGGCGCTGTGGCATTGGTTGTGCTGGTGCTGATGCTGTCGGGCGGAAGCGACAAGAAATTGCCTGCGCATCAAGCCAAGGCCAT
>Ga0048259_101596_pt1 | contig 56190 bp, 48 predicted proteins | sample SubbioQV12_Dec13_FD_54352 | JGI IMG/M metagenome (GOLD analysis project Ga0048259, IMG submission 54352) | Serpentinite rock and fluid subsurface biosphere microbial communities from McLaughlin Reserve, California, USA - QV1.2_Dec13... | ecosystem: Environmental > Terrestrial > Deep subsurface >... | reverse complement strand
GTGGGTTTAACTTGGTATAGGCGATCAGGATCCGCGTTTTCGCACTCGCTCCAGCATTTTCAATTGCATGATGGCATCGGCCAGCTCGGCTTCGGCCAAAGCATAGTCATACTCACCGGATTTATCCTCCAGCATTTCTTCGGCGCGAAGCTTGGCCTCGATGGCGGCGGCTTCGTCGATGTCGCGCGCACGAATCGCCGTATCGGCCAGCACTGTTACCAAATGGGGCTGCACTTCGAGCAGGCCGCCGGATACATAAAATTCGTAACTTTCCTTGTCGCTGATCTTGACCCTGACTTCGCCCGCCTTTAATTTGGTGATGAACGGGGCGTGACGCGGCGCAATACCGACGTCACCCATTTCGGCCGGGGCAAACACCATTTCCACCAAGCCGGAATAAACTTCCTTTTCGGCGCTAACGATGTCGACATGTATGGTCATGGCCATGAGCTGATTCTCCTCTGCTGGCTGGGTTTACATGTTTTTGGCTTTTTCAACGGCTTCGTCGATCGTGCCAACCATGTAGAACGCCTGTTCAGGCAGGCTGTCGTATTCGCCAGCTATGATGCCTTTGAATCCAGCAATGGTGTCTTTCAGTGACACGTATTTGCCGGGTGAGCCGGTGAATACCTCCGCCACGAAGAAAGGCTGCGAAAGAAAGCGCTGAATTTTACGTGCACGCGCCACGGTGAGCTTGTCTTCTTCCGACAATTCGTCCATACCCAGAATCGCAATGATGTCGCGCAGCTCTTTGTAGCGTTGCAGGATGCGCTGCACCGTGCGGGCTACGTCGTAATGCTCTTGCCCTATCACCAAGGGATCAAGCTGGCGGCTGGTTGAATCCAGTGGATCGATCGCGGGATAAATGCCCAGTTCGGCGATTTGACGCGACAGTACGACGGTGGCATCCAAGTGAGCGAAGGTGGTAGCCGGTGACGGGTCGGTCAAGTCGTCGGCAGGTACGTAAACCGCCTGGATCGAGGTGATGGAGCCGGTTTTGGTCGAGGTGATGCGCTCTTGCAGTACGCCCATTTCTTCCGCCAGCGTCGGTTGATAACCTACGGCGGACGGCATACGACCCAGCAGCGCCGATACTTCGGTACCGGCCAGAGTGTAACGGTAGATGTTGTCGACGAAGAACAATACGTCACGGCCTTCGTCGCGGAAATACTCGGCCATGGTCAGGCCGGTCAGCGCCACGCGCAGACGGTTGCCGGGCGGCTCGTTCATCTGACCGTACACCAGTGATACCTTGTCGATGACGTTGGAATCAGTCATTTCGTGGTAGAAGTCGTTACCTTCACGGGTACGCTCACCAACCCCGGCGAACACCGAATAGCCCGAGTGCTCAATGGCGATGTTGCGGATCAGCTCCATCATATTGACGGTTTTACCGACACCCGCACCGCCGAACAAACCGACTTTGCCACCTTTGGCAAACGGGCAAACCAGGTCGATGACTTTGATACCGGTTTCCAGCAGCTCGTTGGCGGGTGCCTGTTCGTCGTAAGACGGTGCATTGCGGTGTATCACCCAGCGATCGTCTTCACCGATGGCGCCTTTTTCATCGATGGGTTCACCCAGTACATTCATGATGCGGCCCAGCGTGGCTTTACCAACCGGAACCTTGATTGCATCACCGGTGTTGCTGACTTCAGCGCCGCGACTAAAGCCATCGGTTGAACCCATCGCGATGGTACGAACCACGCCGTCACCCAATTGCTGTTGCACTTCCAGTACCAACCCGCCTTTTACATTCAGCGCATCGTAAACTTTCGGCATGGCATCGCGGGGAAATTCAACGTCTACTACCGCGCCGATGATTTGAACGATTTTACCCAAACTCATTGTGTCGTCCTCTTTAAACTTTTGAATGCATTAAACGGCCGCAGCGCCGGCAACGATTTCCGAAATTTCCTGCGTAATTGCCGCTTGTCTCGCTTTGTTGTACACCAGCTGCAATTCTTTGATGATGTTGCCGGCATTGTCGGACGCGCTTTTCATCGCAACCATGCGGGCCGCCTGTTCACAAGCGTTATTCTCGACCAGCCCCTGATAAACCATGGACTCGACATAGCGCATCAACAAATGATTCAGAACATCGCTGGCATTGGGTTCGTAGAGATAATCCCAATAACTTTTGCCGCTTGCAGGTTCAAGGTCGTCGGATGCAACCGGCAACAGCTTTTCCTTGATCGGCTTCTGGCTCATGGTGTTGACAAATTCATTGCTGAACACATGCAGTTCGTCAATGCTGCCCTGTGTGTAGGCATCCAGCATGATCTTGATGACACCAATAATGTCGCTTTGATTTGGGGTGTCTCCCAGCTTCGATACCTCGCCGATCATGTTTGCATGAAGGTCGCTGAAGAACGCACTGGCCTTGTTGCCTATGGTGCAAATATCGACCTCTATGCCCGCCCGATACCAGCTTTGCATTTCGACTAGCACCTTGCGAAACAGGTTGGCGTTCAGACCGCCGCACAACCCCCTGTCCGAGCTGATGACAATGATGCCGATACGTTTGACATCGCGTTTCACCATCAAGGGGTGTCTGTATTCGGGATTGGCGTCGGTCAGATGATGGATGATCTGGCTGATTTTCCGGGCGTAAGGCCGGGAAGCCTGCATCCGCTCCTTGGTTTTGCGCATTTTGCTAGCCGCAACCATTTCCATGGCACGGGTGATTTTCTGGGTATTTTTGATACTCGAAATCTTACTTCGTATTTCTTTGCCAACAGCCATGGATAGTTCCTGTTACCAGCGTCCAGCTTTGACGAAACGCTCTATCGCGCCGTGTATGCCGTTTTTGATGTCGTCGGAGAAATCACCGGTTTGATTGATTTTCGCCATCAAGTCAGCCTCTTCTGCTTTCATGAAGGCCAGCAGGGTTGCTTCGAAATCGCGAACCGCTTTGACTTCCAGATTATCGAGGAAACCGGCATTGGCGGCATACAACGAGACACCCATTTCAGCAACCGACATCGGTGCGTACTGGTTTTGCTTCATCAATTCAGTTACTCGTTGGCCACGCTCGATCTGCTTGCGCGTGCTTTCATCCAGGTCGGATGCGAATTGCGCAAACGCTGCCAATTCACGAAACTGCGCCAAGTCGAGACGGATACCGCCGCCGAGTTTTTTGATGATTTTGGTTTGTGCCGCACCACCGACCCGCGACACCGACAAACCGGCATTGACCGCCGGGCGTATGCCGGAATTGAATAAACCGGTTTCCAGGAATATCTGGCCGTCGGTGATCGAAATGACGTTGGTGGGTACGAAAGCGGAAACGTCGCCCCCTTGGGTTTCAATGATAGGCAGCGCCGTCAGTGAGCCGGTTTTACCTTTCACTTGTCCGTTGGTCAACTTTTCGACCTCGGCTGCATTGATACGCGCAGCGCGCTCCAGCAAGCGGGAATGAATGTAGAAAACGTCGCCAGGGTATGCTTCACGGCCTGGCGGACGACGCAGCAACAGCGAAATCTGGCGATAGGCCCAGGCTTGCTTGGTCAAGTCGTCATAAATGATCAGCGCATCTTCGCCTTTGTCACGGAAGTATTCGCCCATCGAGCAGCCGGTGTAAGGCGCGATGAATTGCAGGGCAGCCGATTCGGAGGCCGATGCGACGACGACGATGGTGTGCGCCATCGCACCGTGTTCTTCCAGCTTACGGACGACATTGGCAATCGATGAGCGTTTCTGGCCGATTGCAACATAGATACATTTGATGCCGGTGCCTTTCTGATTGATGATGGCGTCGACGGCAATCGCAGTTTTACCGGTCTGGCGGTCACCGATAATCAATTCACGCTGGCCACGGCCAACAGGAATCATGGAATCGATGGATTTCAAACCGATTTGTACGGGTTGGTCGACCGATTGCCGAGCAATGACACCGGGCGCGATTTTTTCGATGGGTGAGGTCAGATTGGTGTCAACCGGCCCCTTACCATCGATGGGATTGCCCAATGCGTCAACAACGCGACCCAATAGCGCATCACCCACAGGCACTTCCAGGATGCGACCGGTACATTTGACCGTGTCACCTTCGGAAATGTGCTGATAGCCACCCAACATCACGGCACCGACGGAGTCGCGCTCTAGGTTCAACGCCATACCGTAAGACCCGCCAGGAAACTCCAGCATTTCGCCCTGCATCGCTTCCGACAGGCCGTGCACACGAACGATGCCGTCGGTCACGCTAACGACGGAGCCTTCCGTATGCGCTTCAGGAGGCGCGTCGAAATTTTCGATCTTCTTTTTGATTAGATCACTTATTTCTGATGGATTTAGTTGCATTTTTTGTTTTCCCGATCTGGCTCTTAGAGCCGTTTGGCTAATTGTTGAAGCTGGCCTCTGACGGACGCATCGATGACCTTATCCCCGGCTTTGGCAATGACGCCGCCTATCAACGCATGATCGACGGAAACCTTGGCGTTGATTTTTCGGTTCAGCAGTTTTTCCAACATGCCGACGTATTTGTTCTGCTCCGCTTTGGACAAGGCGTAGGCGCTGGTGAGATTGACATTGACATAACCTTCGTCGTTAGCCTTCAGTTGCTCGAAAATAACTGCAATTTCAGGCAACACCTTCACCTTGTCATTGGCAACCAGCAGTTTCAGCAGGTTCTTACCCTCGCCATGAACATGCTCTTGCACGATGTCGAGCAAAAGCTCGGTTGCTTTTGCCTTGCCTACCTTGGGGTTGTCGATGATGCGAATCAAATTGTCGCTCTGCGCCACCTGTGCCAGAAAGCTCAAAGAAGCAGACCATGTGTCGGCGTTGCTGCTCTGCTTGGCCTGTTTGAAGGCAGCCTCGGCATAAGGCCGTGCTAACGTCGCTAATTCAGTCATTGTTTAGCCCAGTTGCTTGGCCGTCCGGCTCAGAAGTTCCTGATGCTTGGCCTTGTCGATCTCTTCTTTCAGAATCTGCTCGGCAGCACGCAGGGCCAGTGTCGAAACGTCTTTGCGCAAGCTTTCACGCGCTTGCAACCGTTCTTGCTCGATTTGCGCGCGAGCGGCTTCCAGCAGGCGTTCGGTCTCTTTTTGTGCCTGAGCCTTGGATTCCTCGATCAGATCGTTGGCACGTTTGTGAGCACTGGCTATGATTTCCGCAGACTGCTCTTTGGCTTCCTTGATGACGCCAACGGCTTTCTTTTCCGCCAGCTTGATGGATTCCTGGCCTTTTTCGGCAGCAGCCAAGCCCTCTGCGATTTTGGTTTTGCGCTCTTCCAGAGCAGCCATGATCGGTGGCCATACATACTTCATGGTGAACCACACCAGAAGCGTGAAGGTGATCATTTGCCCGATCAGGGTAGCATTGATACTCATTGATGCTTTCCTCGTTTACCGTGTCATGTAGCTGTCGGCAAAGCTCGCGAACGACGCTTTGCGATACGCGGGATAACCACTGGCAATCGCGCGTCAGACAGCGATGGATTTAACCCGCAACGGATTGAACGGCCGAAAGAAATGGGTTGGCAAAGGTCAGCATCAGCGCCAGACCGACACCGATCATGGTTACCGCATCGAGCAAGCCGGCGATGATGAACATTTTGACCTGCAACATAGGCACCAACTCAGGTTGGCGGGCAGCGCCCTCCAGGAATTTACCACCCAGCAAACCGAAGCCAATCGCAGTACCGATGGCACCCAGACCCAGAATGATGCCGACAGCAATGACGGTGTAGCCTTGAACGTGGGCAATTAGTGTTGCGAGTTCCATAGTGTCTCCTAAAGTATTGATATGAAATGATAAAACAAAATCGCTTAATGATCTTCGCAAGCCAGGCTTAGATAAACAATGGTTAGAACCATGAATATGAAAGCCTGCAAGGTGATGACCAGAATATGGAACACCGCCCAAGGGAAGCCCAGCAATGGCTGAATCAGAGGCGGCAACAAGGCGATCAAAATGAACACCAGCTCGCCCGCATACAGATTGCCGAACAGCCGCAGACCCAGAGAGATGGGCTTGGCCAGCTCTTCAACGGTTTTCAGCAATAGATTGAACGGCATCAGCTTGGGACCGAACGGCGTGCAGGTCATCTCCTTGGCAAATCCCCAAAAACCCTTGACCTTGATGCTGTAAAAGAAGATCAGGAAAAACACACTGATTGAAAGCGCCAACGTGCTATTGAGGTCGGTACTCGGCACATCGCGCATGTAACTCATTCCTATCAAGTCACTGATCGTTGGCAGCAAGTCGATAGGCAACAAATCCATGCTGTTCCACAAAAATACCCAGCAAAAAATCGTCAACGCCAGCGGCGCAATCAAATCGCTACGACCATGGAAGGAGTCCTTGACCTGGGTATCGACGAACTCGACGAGCATTTCGGCAAAGTTCTGCGCCAAGCCTGGCGTGCCCGCAGTGGCTTTTTCAGCGACCGATTTGAAAAACAGAATGAACACCGCCCCCAGAACCCAGGAGAAGAACAGGGTGTCGAGATGCACCGTCCAAAACCCCTCACCCACTGCTTCGTTGGTCAGGTGATGAACGATATACGCTGTGGCGCCACCTTCACTAGCCATTTTTCCTCACAAAAAATCAATTGCGCAGGCGATACAGCGCAAACCAAAAAACCGATAATGTAGCCACGTAACCTATGAGCAACGTCAAAAAATTCATAGATAGCATTTGCAGGGCAATAGAAAAAAGCGCCGCAGTCAAAAGCAGTTTCACCGCTTCGCCGGAATAAAACGCCTTGACGATGACACCCGGCTCGCTATGCCTGGCCAGATAAATTCTGTATGCGAAATAAAAATTGGGAACTATTGCCACAATACCGCCAACTAACGGTGACAAGGCTGATTTCCACCCGCCAGCCAATAAAAAACCCGATGTCACTATCATGGCCATCAAGGCCTGCGCATACAACACTCGCCCGACAGCAAAAAACGGCTTTTCGACTGCCATAGACCCCTCCCGGACGGCTAAGCTCGGCGATTATATCCAGCCACTACATTTAACGCAACACTCCCCCGGCAGCGCAAGGCCATGGAAATCACGGCGAATCGCCTCGGCCTGACAGACGAGTTAGCACCAGCGGAAGGGGTGCCTTATTCATTCCAGCAAAATCAATCCTGGCGGCAATGCCTCGCCAAAAACCTGTTTTTCCTGCTGCGCATCCAGCGGACACCAGGTTTCGACCATGCTCTGCCACGCAGCGGGCGCCTTGGCCTGCCTGAGCTTGTCTACAACCGCACGACGCAGCTCATCGTCGATGTCTCGCACCCTGTCGTCACAGCGACGCGCCAGCAAGGTGGCGGCAAACGCCGCTTGCACCTGTTTTCTCCAGTCAGACTGAAGCAAGATTTGCAGCCATTGCGCCACCCGTTCCACCGGAATCACATCATGCGCGGCAGCATGAAACGGAACCCGCGAACCGATACGCCCCAGCGCCCACCAGGTTTGCTCCGGTTCGCCAGGTTTCTGCAAGCGTTTGAGCAGCCAGTCGCCCAACATCGTTTTATCGCTCACCGGCAGACGCTCAAGGCTTGCGGCCAGTCTTACCATGTCGTCGTAGCCACGAATGGCCAGTTGCTTGGCAATACCCGGCTGCCGCGCCGACGCCGGATCGATGAACTTGCCGATGTCCTGAACGATGCGTTGCTGGGCCTCGACGCTCAAACCACCGGCAACGCGGCGCCACAATGTCCACCATTCCGTCCAGTTCTGCTTTTCATTGACGAATTGCAGACCGTCCCGATACAACGCCCACAGCTGCTCGACACGCCAGTCGTCCAGCGGGTAACCGAATCCGGGGCGCAGGCAGAAGCCGGTCAGACTCAGCCATACCCGCTCGTGCTGCTCGCTGCGCCTGCGATATTTGCTGCCTTCGAGCAAGGCACCAAACAATTCGCGCAGCAACGGCGTTTGCCACTCTGTGCGCGGCATGGCCAGGACTTTCTCCAGATCGCTGCGCAGGGTTTTCACGGCCTGCGGGTCGATGTTTTTGGACTTTGCACCAAATACCTGCGCGATTTTTTCCAATGCCAGCGCCAATTGTTGCGGCAACTCGGCCTGCCTGGGTGATAGACCTGTCCTGCGTATCGGGAACTCGACATTCCAGCGCTTGGCAAAATCGTCCACCGCCACGCATTGCAACTGCAAGGTGCCGACTTCGGTGTACGCCGCCAGCAATTGCACGGTGACTGCGGTTTTGGCTTCGCCTTCCAGCGCCACCACCAGTGGCGGCAGGCTGTGAAAACTCTCGTCGTCGAGATCGACGACATCGCCCGGCGAATAATCGCCATCACCGCTCGCCGTCAGCAGATGAAAGCGCACCGGTTGTCCAACCCGCAAGGCAAATTGCCGATCGGTCAGCAAGATGTCGCGGCCTTCCTCGCTGCCCTTGGGCAACAGACAGACACCACGCCGGTTTTTGTCGGCGCCACCCGCTATCATCAGAAAATAACTGCGCGCTGCGCCGCCACCGATCTTCAGGGTTTTCTGCGTTTGAGCCAACGCATAAGCGACGGCACCCTGGGCTACAGCCAGCTCCGGGTGATCGTTGTCCAGCAACGACGGCGGCTCGCCGCGCCACAGCGTAAGCAGATCGATGATACGTCTGGACAATGCCGGGCTGCGGAACACGCCGCCGTTGAGCAGCACGGCATCCGGTATTGGACGCTCATTACCCAGAGCGGCTTTGGCAGCCTGGGCATGCGTATGCAGAAATGCGGCAATATGCTTGCTGATCGCCGGTTCCGCAGCATACGGCAGGCCAAATTCGACGACGCCGCTACGCTTTTTGTCGGGCAGATCATTGAAGTCCGACAACGGCATGAAACCATCGACGGCAATACTGCCAACCTCATCGCGCGTCAGTTCGGTGCTGCGGCTACCGCCAATCAACCGGGAACCGCCACCCAGCAAGGTTATCGCCATGCGCTCGGGCGCATCCTGCGCCAACAGACGCTCCTTGGCGATACGGCATTGCTCGATCAATTGCGACATCTCGCTGGCCGACAGCTTTCTGTCATCGGTACGCAGCCGGTTTTCGGCCAGATGTGCCAGCGCAAGGTCGATGTTGTCGCCACCCAGCATCAGGTGATCGCCCACGCCGATACGGGTCAGCTTCGGTTCGCTGCCGGTGTATTCGATGCGAATGAGGGTGAAATCGGTGGTGCCGCCACCAACATCGCATACCAGCAACAACCGAGCCCCCGCCAAAGCCTCGGCGATACGACCGGCGTGACGGCGCAACCAGTCGTAGCAGACCGCCTGCGGCTCTTCCAGCAGGCGCACCTTGCCGAAACCGGCGAGTTCCGCCGCCTTGAGTGTCAGCGAACGTGCCGATTCGTCGAACGAGGCGGGAACGGTAATCACCACGTACTGTTCCGACAAAGGCGCATGATTGAAGCGTTGCTCCCAGGCCAGGCGCACATGGCGCAGATAACTTGCACTGGCAGCGAGCGGCGAAACCTTGTCGACCGTATCGTCGCTGCCCCAGGGCAGGATGGGCGCGGCTGGATCGATGGCCGTGTGCGACAACCAGCTTTTGGCACTGGCCACCATGCGTCCCTGGGTTTTGGCGCCCAGCAAGCGGGCGGCTTCGCCGATGACGGCACGATCGAGGGGCGTCAGGAAATTGCTTGCTTCGGCCATCTCACCCACTGCGGGGTGATAGCGCACCGACGGCAACAGCGGACGTTCGGCCACTTCTCCGGGGGCGATCAACTGGGGAATATCGAACAGATGGATGTGTCTTTCCGGATCATCAGTGCGGCTGTACGCCACCACGGTATGGGTGGTACCCAGGTCGATACCGACCAGAAAGTGCGGGGATAGGCTATTCACGGTTAATCCGGTAATGACGCACGATTCAGACAGAATGTCGGCTGTTTACCCGGGCAGCAATGGTCTGGAATCGGTGTCGGCTGAGAGCAAGGGGCGGCACTGTGTACCAAATTTGCGGATTGAGTGCCAGCGATAACACCGGAAAGCCTCAATTTAGCGGGTTTTTCGACCTGCCTCATCGCGCTCCGTCTGCGCTCCCACACAGAACGCGGAAACGAGAGAAGGATCAAAAACTGGCGTAGGCAACCAGTGCTTTTTTACCGCGCTCGTAAGTGATCTGTTGCTGAAGAATCGCATTCCGCCTGGCCTGGACGGTCGATTGAAACAACGCATCTTGTTGCAGAATCAGTTGGGCGAGCCGTTTCAGTTCATCTCGCAGCGCCGTCGGCACGGGGTCGACGAACACCTGCGCCAGATAGTGCTGACGCCGTTGCAGCAAGTCATTCAATTCGTCCCAGTTTTCCGTAGCAATCAATTGATCGATTGCCTTGGTGAAATCGCCAAGCACCTGCTTGTGACTACCAAGCGGGTCGTCACTGACCAATGGCATCCCAGGCCTCCTTGATCTCGCGCATCAGGCCAGCCACCTCATCGAGTTTTTCCGTGCTGTTTTCATGACTGGCTTGCAGCAAACGCATGTTGATGTAGTCGTACAAGCCGCGCAGATTCAAGGCCAAGTCACCGCCTTGGCCTACATCAAGCGATTCATTCAAGCCGCCGATGATGCCGATGGCTTTGGACATGTACAGGCTTTTCGCCTCCATGTCGCCATGCAGCATGGCGCCCTTGGCCGAATTGACCCTGGCCAGAAAACCATCCATCAGCATCTGGATCAATCGATGCGGCGAATCGTCGGCGATACCCGTCGCATTGTGAACGTCGGCATACTGTCTGGCGCTTCGTTTGTAAGCCTCTACGTACATGTCGAATTCCTCAGGTGAGTGTAATTACTGCTTGTCGATCCAGCTGCTCAGAAATGAGCCGGTGGCATTGAAGCGCCCGACAGCAACATCCATCGCGGTAAATTGTTTGAGCAGGGATTTTTCCAGTTTGTCCAGCCTGAGCTGGACGTCTTCGCGTCGGCGCGTCAATGCCGACAACTGATCGCGCAACGAGGTTTGCTGACGATCCAGCGCCCCGCCCGACTGCAAAACGCTATCCAGCCGTTTGTCCAACCGATTGGCAACGCCTTCGCTTGACGTAAACACCTCGGCAACCGATTGCAGATTGCTGGTCAGAGCCGTTCGCAATCGACCGTTATCCAGCGCCATGACGCCATCTTTGTTGATGGTGATGCCGATTTGCGCCAACGAATTGAAATGACTGGGTGCCGATGACACCGGAGCGCTGGTTTCCTGACGAATCTGCCCGGTCACCAGACGTAGCGAGGCGTCGCCCAGCAAAGGCCCGTTGCCGACACCATCGCCACTGCCGCCATGCCGTCCCAGATTCCGCGCCGTGCTTTGCAGTTTGTTGTAAGCCGTGACGAAATCGCCCACGGTTTTTTCGATGGCCTGGGTATCGAGGGCGACATTGACATTCACCGTGGCACCCACCTCGGCTTTACGCAAATCCAGCGTCAATCCGGATATGACATCGCTGATGCTGTTGCTGCTGCGTGTGGCGGTTTGGCCATCGACGCGGATCACCGCATTGTCCGCCACCGTCTGGTTGGTCAAGTTGGCGGAAAACAACCCGGACAGCCCGGCGGTATCGGTGTCGTTACCATCGCTATCGGCACCGCCAACGGTAAACGCGCTGCCGATACCGGGGTTTCTGGCCGTCAACACCAGCCTGGAAACGGTTCCACCCAGGCCATCATCGACATTGATGATGCTGGCATTGACGAAGCTGTTGCCGTCAGCGCGGTTGATGCTGTCGCGAATGCCTTGCAGGCTGTTGTTGGACGCATCGACCGTGACGGTGAACGCCGAACCGCTGCCCGGTGTAAACGTCAGACTACCGCTACCCACCGTGGCCGCTGGGCTGGCATAACCGGTATTGGCAATGGATTTCTGCGCAGTCGCCAGCTTGACGACTTCGATCGCATAGTTCCCGGCAACAGCACCCAGACCAGTCGCTACCCTGATTCGGCTTTCATCCGACGAGGTTACCGTATGGGGTCTAAACGAATTGCCATCCTTAAGTTTGTTCACGCTGTCGGCAAAGTCGGCCAGCGCACTTCTCAACGAACCCAACCCGCTCAAGCGGGTGTTGGCTGCTGCGGTCTGGCGGTTGATCGAGTTGAACGCAGGCTGGCCTTCGACGCTGACCAACTGTTTGACGATGGCATTGATCTCCAGCCCGCTGCCTATGCCTGTTGCCGATACGATACTCATGACACCCTCCGCGAACGCTCAGCCTTTTGCTAGGCACGTTCCTGAAACATATTGCCCAAACGTCCCTCGCCGTCGAGTTCCTGCAATCGGGCAACGAATGCCAACATTTCTTCGGAAGGAATCTGACGAACCAGCTCGCCGCTGTTGCTGTCAACGATCTTGACCACCAGCTCCTGGGTTGACTCATCGACAGTGAACTGCAAATTGCGCCTGACCGATTGCAGCAAGGTATTGCCCTCGTCTGCGGCTTTTCTGACGACTTCGCGCGAAGATTGGGTCTCGGCGTCCTTGTCATCCTCAGGCTTGACATACGTCAATGGCTTTTCCGTCGTGGTTTTGTTGACCAGAACCAGCTTCGAAGGGCTGCTGTGCACATTGTCCGACGCTGGCGCGGCGTAGTTTTGCTTGGGTGTTTTCTCGGCTTTGGTTACAGTCACGGGCGATAGCTTCGATATATTCGAAATCTCACTATTCATGGCATGCACCCCATCCTGATTACAAAAAATCAGCAAGGCTGCGCGTCCGCAGCCTTGCTACCTGGCTTTACCTGAGCAAACTCAACACGTTTTGCTGCGACTGGTTGGCCTGCGCCAGCATGGCCGTTCCGGCTTGTTGCAGGATTTGTGTGCGGCTCATGTTGGAGGTCTCCACTGCGAAATCGGCATCCATGATACGAGAACGGGCGGCACTCTGATTTTCAATCGACGACTGCAGGTTGGCGATGGTGGTTGTGAAGCGGTTTTGCACGGCACCCAGCGTAGACCTGAAGTTATCGACCTTGGCAATGGCATTGTCTATTGCGCTGATCACCGAACGAACTCTGACAGAGGTTACCGAGCCGATACCACCCGCACTTGCTGCCATGGCAATCACCTGGCTCACACCGCCTGTAGTCAGCATGTTCGAAACCCGGATGGAAATCTGATTATTAGCGGCTACGTTGGCGCCAATCTGAAAATTCACGCCCGCCAGCGAGCCATTGAGTATCTTTTTACCATTGAATTCGGTATTTTCGATGATGCGTCTGACTTCGGCGCCCAATTGCTGGAATTCGGTGTGCAATTTTTTTCGGTCATCCAGCGTTACGGCACCGAAGTTGGCGGACTGCACCGCTAGGTCGCGCATCCGTTGCAGGGTGTCAGTAATGTTGCCCATACCGGCTTCGGCGGTTTGCGCCATGGAGATACCGTCATTGGCGTTGCGTGCGGCTACCGTCATGCCGCGTATCTGCGATGTCATTTTGTTGCCGATGGCGAGACCGGCGGCATCATCCTTGGCCGAATTGACCCGCAAGCCTGAAGACAAGCGCTCCATCGAGGTCGACAGCGAGTTGCCGGAGCTTCTCAGCATCCTTTGCGCGTTGATGGATGCTGTATTGGTGTTGATGACCATAGCCATGATGTTACCCTCCTGAGTGCTGGGCGTTCAGCCCGACCGATTGTGTTTAACGATTTTAGAAATGGGTTAATTTCAAACTCGCTGCTTGTATCGGCCCTGTATTGGGGAACTTTAACCCCGGGTAGTCAGAAAAATTGCGCGAATTCACCTTGCGCGCGCAGAAAGTCGGCCTCGCGGCCTATGTCCAGCCAGTAATCATTGACCGCAAACATAGCCACCGCCTCGCCTAGCGCGATTTGCTGATTGAACAGCGTCGGCATGTCCAGTGTTTTTTGTGCGGCGATGGACTTTATCAAACTGTGATCGAGCACATAAATCCCGGCGTTGGCCAGACAGCTTTGCAGTGGTTTTTCCTCGATAGCGACGATGCGCTGCTGCGCCAGTGTGACGACACCGTAAGGTATTTGATACTCATACTGCCGCACACATAGCGTGGCGATAGCCTGTTGCTCGTTGTGATAAGCCAGCAGCCGGGAAAAGTCGATCTGGGTGAGGATGTCGCCATTCATCACGATCAGCGGCACATCCGGCAAATCGCCGGGCAAAAGCCCTATCGCACCGGCAGTGCCCATCGGTTCGATTTCATCGATGTAGTGAATCGCAATCCCCCAGCGCCCGCCGTCACCGAAATACTGCTTGATCTGCTCGGCCTTGTAATGCACGGCAATGAAAAACTGGCGAAACCCGGATTTGACGAAATTTTCGATGATGGTCTGCAAAATCGGCTTGCCGCCGATTTCCAGCAAAGGCTTGGGGCAATCATCGGTGTACGGCCTGAGGCGCTTGCCAAAACCGCCCGCCAGCAAAAACACCGGATTCGGGAACGAAGGCTGCTTGTACAGCGCCTGCAACGATTCCAACCTGACCACACGGCCCTGCTCATCGACCACCGGCAACTGGTACAAATGATGACCTTCCATGATGGCAATCAATTGCGTCTTGCTGTCTTGCAGGCTGGCCACCTTGGGCCGCTTGTTCATGACGTCGCTCACCGGCTGTTCCAGCGCCCAGCCCCGAATCAGCGCCCGGCGTATGTCGCCGTCGGTGACTACACCAACCAGCTTGTCGTCGTCATCGACCACCAGCGCAATTTGCAGCGCGCCGCGATCGATCACCTCTATCGTCGAACGCAAGCTGGCCTCTGGCCGGATCACTACCTGCTGCCAATGTTGTTTCATCTCAATAAATCCTGAATTTGCGAACGCGCCGGATAAACGATCTGCCGTGCCGCGACATCGCGCGTCACCACGCTGCCAGCGCCGATGATGCTGCCCGCACCTACCCGTATGTCTTGAATCAGCGTCGCCCCGGCGCCGACATGCACCGCGTCGCCCAGCGTGACACCACCACACAACACCGCCCCCGGTGCGATATGCACGCTGTGGCCGATGCGGCAATCGTGCTCGACGATAGCGCCGGTGTTGACGATGCAGCTTTTAGCAATAACCGTGCCTGCCTGAATAATGGCACCGGCCATCACTTGTACGCCTTCGGCCAACGCTACGTCGTCCGCCAGCAGTGCCGCAGGATGCACCAGAGTCAGGAATCGATAACCTTTGCTGTGAAAATGCTGCCACACGCGACTGCGACCGCCCTGATCGCGGGGCAAGGAACCCAAGCCGTTCACCAATACAACCCGGTCAGGCAAGTAGGCTTCGACGGCGGCATCGCCACCCAGCACGGTGCAGCCCAACCAGTCATCGCCTTTTGTTCGGGCCGGATCGACGACACCCAGCACATCAAACTCACGGCGGCGCAGGCTATCCAGCAACACCTTGGCGTGGCCACCGCTGCCCAGCAAAATGACCGGTTGGTTCATTCGATCAAATCATCGGCTTGATAACACTGGCCACTGGCTTGCCCCAGCATTTGCCAGTACAGCATGGGGTTCAAGCCCGTTCCTGGGCGCTTGCACGTCAAATTATTGGCGCTGAACCGCTCGCCCGCCGCAATCGCGCTCGCAGCCACCAGGCTTTTGCGGGCGACATCGCGATTGTTCAGCTCGACCGGCTGCGGCAGCTTGCGCGATGAACCCAACGCCAGTTCGACCGCGCGTATCGCCGACACCATCTGCTTCAGCTCGTCAGGCTCCAGCGATACGCGATGATCCGGGCCTTTCAGCGCCCGATCCAGCGTGAAATGCTTCTCGATGACCTGGGCACCGCGTGCGGCAGCGGCAATCGGCACCACCAAACCTTCGGTGTGATCGGAATAACCAGCAGCCAAGCCAAAAGCGCTGCTCAGGGTAGCCATGGCCCGCAGGTTGACATGGCCGGGTGGCGTGGGATATTCCGTGGTGCAATGCAGCAAGGTCACTTTTTCCCGCAGCAAGCGCTGACCTTCATCACAAGCGTAAGCCGCTTGAAACGCCGCCAGACTGGGTGACTCGCCCGCCAGATAACCAAACGCCAGAACACCCAGCGCCATTTCGATTTCACCGAGTGTTGCCATGCCGGTCGACAGCATGATGTCCTTGCCGGTTTGCGCATGAGCCAGCAAAAAAGGACCGTTGGTGATTTCACCTGATGGAATCTTCAAGCGATCGACACCCACGTCATTAACCAGAAACGCCAGACTGTCGAAATCGAAAGCCGTTGACAGAAAGGTAATGCCGTTTTTCCGGCAATGGTCGCGCAGTTGAAAATGAAACTCCGGCTTCAACTCCAGTTTGCGCAGCATGGCCAACTGGCTTTCGCTGGCGCCCGTGGACTGTTGCTGGTATTCGGCTTTACTGGCTGTCGCAGTCACCAGTTTTTCCGATTTGAAAGTCTGAAACTTGACGGCATCGGCACCCGCCGCAACGGCCACATCGACCAGTTCCAAGGCAAGCGCCAGGCTACCGTTATGATTGACGCCTGCTTCGGCGATGATGAAGGTTGGTGGCATGGTGTAAACCCAAGCGGTTGATTGAGGCCAGAAGATTAGCGCATTGTGGCAACGTGGTCTGGTTCCCACGCAGAGTGTGGGAATCAGCGTTTGCGGTGCCCGGTGTTTATCCCGCTCAGCCGCTGATGTCGTAAAAGCGCTTCTTCAAAATGCCGGACAAATCCGCTTGTTTGAGTATGGCTTTGATGCGGCCCGATGCACCACCTTGACCGTAAGGATTGTCGGAAGGCGGGATGGATTTGGACAGCGCCACCTGTAGTGCTGCCTGAATGGCAGCAGCTTGCGGCTGGCAATGAATCACACTGTTCGCACACAGCCTGCCACGCTGGCGGTCGCCGATGTTGACGGTGGCGACACCGAGGGCGGGTGCTTCGATGATTCCGCTGGAGGAATTGCCGACGACGGCATCGACATGGCGCATCGCCGACAGATAACGCACACTGCCCAACGACACGAATACGGCAACCCGATCCGGGTGTTTTGCTCGATAGGCTTCGATCAACCCGGCCATCGCCCGGCCATCGGCATCGGCGTTGCTGTGGGTAAAGAGGATGTGGGCATCGTCGAAGCCATCCAGTGCTTGCAGCAATGCTTCGAATTGCTCGCCTGCCGTCTGCTTTTCCAGGGTGACGGGATGAAATGTCACCAGAAAATTCTTAGCACCCAGACGAAAACCAATCGAGTCTTCCAGGGCCGCCCGATCCAGCAATGGCAAACGATGGATGTTGTCCAACCCCGGCGCACCGACATTGAATACCCGCTCGGGCTGTTCGCCCAACTGAATCACCCGATGACGGTACGTCTCGGTCGCGGTGAAATGCAGATGCGACAGTTTGGTCAAGGCATGGCGAATGGCGTCATCCACCGCACCCTCGGACAGTTCGCCGCCGTGGATGTGGGCAAGCGGAATGCGCAGATTCATCGCCGCTTGGGCGGCTGCGAATATCTCGAAACGGTCGCCCAGCACCACAACAATATCTGGCTGCAACGCCGCCAGCGCATCGGCAAAACCGATCAAACTCAAGCCCATGGCTTTGCTGATGCCCACCGGTGTATCAGACGACAACAGCATTTCCACCTTGTGACTGATGTTGAAACCGTCGGCGGCAATCTGCTGCCAGGTCGAACCGAATTCCGGTGATAAATGCATACCGGTTGCTACCAGCTGTAATTCAAGACCGGCATCGGCCTGAATGTCTTTCATCAACCAGTAAAGCAAGCCGTAGTCGGCGCGGGAACCGGTGACGACACAAATTTTGCGCACGACAGTCATCACACCACCACGCTGCTCGGTATGTTGACCAGCCGTTCGGCCAGCCAGCGCGAATGGACAAGGCCATCATGCTGGCAATGGCTGTACATCGGCAAATCGGGCATCAATGTCCACAATGGCCGCGTCATCACGCCGTGGCGATGGGTGCAATCCAGAAAGGCGTCGCGCTGTGCCCGGTCATCGAGCAGCAAGGCGTTCAGCCAATAATTCGATTCCGCGCCGTCCGGTTCGCACACCATGCGCACAGCATTGTCTTCCGCCCAATGGCGATAACGCGCGGCCAGGCCGCGTTTGCATTCGACAAAACCCGGCAATTGTTCCCGTTGCGCCAAACCCAACGCGGCGTTCAGGTTGGGCATGCGGTAGTTGTAGCCGATCTGGTCGTGTGCGAAGTGCCATGCGTGGGCGCATTTGGCGGTGGTGGTGAGGTGTCTGGCTTGCTGTGCCAGCGCATCGTCATCAGTCAGTATCATGCCGCCGCCGCCGGTGGTAATGATTTTGTTGCCGTTGAAACTGAGCACGCCCAAAGTACCGAAGGTGCCGCAGTGCCTGCCGCTCAACCGGCTGCCCAAGGCTTCGGCGGCGTCTTCGATCAGCGAAATGCCATAGTCGGCGCAAACAGCCAGTAAACCGTCCATGTCGCATGGATGACCGAAAGTGTGCATCGGCAAACAAACAGCGATGCGTTTGCCGCTGGTTTTGTTGAACACGCCATGGTCGCGGCGTTCGGCATGTCGGTGCAAAAATTCGGCAAGCGCGGTCGGCGACAGCCCCAACGTCGCCACATCGACATCGACGAATACCGGCTCGGCGCCGCAGTAGTGGATGGCATTGCAGGTGGCGACGAAGGTCACCGCCTGGGTGATGACCTCATCGCCCGGCCCGACACCCGCCAGCAACAAGGCAATGTGCAGCGCTGCAGTGCCGTTGACGGTGGCAACGGCGTGGCGGGCAGCGCAATAGTCGGCGATCTTGCTTTCGAATTCGCCGACATAAGACCCGACACTGGACACGAAGGTACTGTCGATTACATCGTTGAGATAGCGTTTTTCATTGCCCAGAAAACGCGGCTCGTGCAACGGGATGAAGCCATCGGTTTGGTAAATATCCCGAACCGATTGGACGAAATGTTCAAACATTGTAACGGTCGGTTTTGTAGTGTTTGAGGTTGTCGGGATTGCAGAACCAGGTGATCGTGCGCTGCAAGCCCTCCTGCAAACTCACCTGCGGCGCAAAGCCAGTCAGCGAGAAAATTTTGCCGTTGTCGCACCACAGGCGGTTGACTTCGGATTTTTCCGGACGCAGGCGCTGCTCATCAACGATGAACTCAACCTCGCTGGCCATCAGGTTTTTAATCAAATTCAGCGTATCGGCCACCGAAATCTCGAAATTGGAGCCGATGTTGACGGTTTCGCCTATCGTGGCGCTGGCTTCGGCCAGGGCGATGAAGCCCCGGCAGGTATCTTCGACGTAATTGAAATCGCGGGTCGGTGATACGTCGCCCAGTTCGATCTGTCGTTTACCTGCCGCAATCTGGCTGATGATGGTGGGTATCACCGCGCGTGCCGATTGCCTTGGGCCATAGGTGTTGAAGGGCCGGGCAATGGTCACTGGCAGACCGAAGGCATTGAAGAAACTCATCGCCATGGCATCGGCGGCGATTTTCGAGGCGCTGTAGGGCGATTGCGGCTGCAACGGGTGGTTTTCGTCGATCGGCACGTACTGCGCGGTGCCGTAAACCTCGCTGGTGGAGGTGTGAATCAGCCGCCGCACTTCGGCATCGCGGGCCGCCTGGCAGATGTTCAAGGTGCCGCGAATGTTGGTGTCGACGTAACTGTCTGGCGCCTGGTAGGAATACGGGATGGCGATCAGCGCCGCCAGATGGAACACGGTGTCGATGCCTAGGCAAAGGCTGCGGCAAAACGCCGGATCGCGCACGTCGCCGGCCATGATGTCGATGTCATGCTTGCAACCGACCTGTTCCAGCCAGCCCCAGTGGTTGAACGCGTTGTACTGCGCCAATGCCCGCACCCGGCAGCCTTGCGCTACCAACATTTCAGTCAGGTGCGAGCCGATAAAACCGTCGGCGCCGGTGATTAAAACCTGTTTCATACCAAGCCTTGTTTGATGTATGCCTCGGCGATAGCCCAGTCTTCTTCGGTGTCGATGTCCAGGCTTTGAATCGTGTTCATCACCAATGGCACGGTATTGGGCGGATAAAACGATTGGTGTTCCAGCAAATGCCGGGTTTTGCACAAATACATCGCGCCATTGGGCGTCAACAAGGGAGGCTGTTGCTGGCGGCTGGTCTGGGTGGGTTGCTGCCTGTCCAGTGCCGCCAGATAACCATCGTGGATGCGGAATAGCGTGGTCAAATCACGGTGAATCGGCTTGCAGCCAATCACCGCATCGACCGCCGGGCTGGCTGCCATCTCGACCGCCTGACGTATCAGCGCCGCCGTACGAAACGGCGAGGTGGGCTGCAACCACAGGGTGAATTCGGGGCTGTAGCCATGATGGGCCACAAACCAGACGACAGCATGCTCAATCACCGGCAAGGCCGCCACAGCGTCACCGGCATACGCCGCAGGCCGCAGAAACGGTACGCTCAAGCCCGCCTGTCGCCCCAGCACGGCGTACTGTTCGGAATCGGTCGACAAAATCGCCAAGCCATCTGGCAACGCAGCCTGGTTGATGGCCTCTGCCGTCCAGGCCAGCAAAGGCCGCCCCGCCAGCAATTTGATGTTTTTGTCGATTAGGCCTTTGGAACCGGAACGCGCCGGTACCACGATCAGAATTCGTATCGTCATTCGCTTCGTCAACAGCTCAATTGATGTGGCAGGTCGGTCGTGGCCTGTTTGTGCGGCTGACCGCAAAGCCGATAAAACCCGATCAGACGCTGAACCTGGCTGTCCATTGACAATCGTTCGCGGGCTGCCAATACACCTTTACGCAACGCCAACCAATCCAAACCTTGCAGGACATTGGGCAAGTCGCGCAATTGCTCGGCGGAAATGGCTAAACCACAGCCGTGGCGCTCGACAAATTCAGCCGTCGCCTCGGCACGGTGACTCACCAGAACCGGAAGACCTGCTTCCAGATACATGAACAATTTAGACGGGATCAGGGTTTTGAAATGTTCCGCCCCAACCAGCAGGGTGTCGGCGTAATCGTAAACGATCAGACCCAGGTCATAATCGCTGATGATTTGGGCGATACGCCCTGGTAATTCGCCTTTCAGGAAACGATAGTTCGGGTAGCGTTCGGCCAGTGCCAAATGGTCGGCATAAACATCGACATAATCTTCCTCGGCCATTTTCAGCGGATTATTGTAAACATCCAGAGCAAAACCCTGGCCGACGATGGTTTCGACCGTATCCAGCAACTGGGCATCGCTGAACAATGCGGCCGGGTGCTTGGCATTCACGGGCGGAATGCCGCCGGCAAACACTAGCCTGGGGCGTTGCGGCACAGGGCGTTCAGGGTCGGTCGCAACGTAAAACTCCGGCAACGGATAGCACAAAAACTGTAACCAGCGTGATGGCCGACCGGTGCCGCCTAGCAGATCCATGATGCGGCGACAGCCCTGGTAAACGATGCCGTCGGCATGATGGACCAGATATTGCTCGCACGCCATCTGCACCTGTTGCAATGCAGCGACATCATCGCCCCAGGTTTGACGCATGTGGGGCAGCAGTTGTGGCAAAGCGTCTGGTGGCAGAAAAAATGAGTTCAAATCCATCAACTCAACAATTTGCTGACCGTCGTCTGGCAAAAATGCGTCGATCAACACCGGAATGTGATAGCGGAACAGCCAACCCTGGGTATGCAGCACCACCCCGCGTGCGCCTTGCAACCACAACGAAAAGCTGAGCAGGTCGGTTGCCAGCACGTCATCGAAATACCCCGACTTGTGTTCCCGCAAATCAGGGTTGAATGTGATAGCAACGGTACGAAAACCCTGGCGACGTAAGCTGGCACTCATCCGCAACTGGTTGTAATACGCGAGTTTGGCGACAAAAATCACCACCGGCGCGTCACCCGCCAGTAATGCATTCAGGCGTTCGGCCAATTCCCGGCGATGCCGGGCCAACGCCAGGGCATATGCTTGCTGTACATCGGCGCTGGCGATGCCGAATACACACGCTCCCGCTACCTCGCCGTCATCCTTGGCAAACACCTTGAGCGCCGCTTCGCCCACGCTGCCGCGTTGTAGCGGCATCCCACAAAATTGACGGCGACGGGTGGGATTGTCGAGCGGGTCGATCGCCACGCGATACGGCAGCGCGGCCAATTGTTCGCACAACAAGGCGGTTAGCGGCGAAATACCACGAATCGTCACCACACCGTTCGGCAGATGGCGTTGCAACACATCAAGCAAGGCATGTGCGCAGGCCTCATGGTTAAAAGACTCTGCATCCAGCAGTGCGCGCCAATTGCTGCCCAGTGCCGCCAATGCCGTCGGCCTGGCTATGGCACTCTCGATAACAGCATCACTGACGTTCATTGTGAATCGCTCCTCGTCGTTGTGTTTATGACTTGACCAGATCGGTAGTCGGCGAGTTGATCCAGGACAGGCCGACCTTCGTTTGATTCGACAGGTGATAATCTTCGGCAGAAACGCCTGGCGTATCGCGCGGCATGAACAAGGCAATGCGATGAATTTTCATGCCTGGTCAGCAGATGGGATGAAAAACTCGTTCCAGCAGATCACTTTTAGCGGCGTCACCTGCTGATACTTGATCTCATCCAGAACATTTTGATATTCGACCCATGGCAGAATAACCACTACCTGACCCTCAAGCTGCTTGATGTGGTCGGCATCGAGTAGCCGGGCTGGTTTGTTCAAAAACAGTTTATCCATCCGAAACGCTCGGGTGTCGTATACAGCAGCCACACAGTCCGGGTCGATTGCTATCTCTTGCAGAAACACCGTGGCAAATCGATCGAGAGCGGGGATGAATACTGCTTGCTGCCGGTTTTCGGCCAAAGCATCCATTTCAGCTTGAAACCGCTGGTAAATCGGTTTCATGTGTGGAATATCCTTGGCTTTCAAATGCATTTTTCGAGCACACTCAGGGCATAGCACATTGATGCCCTGCACACCAACCGGCCCTCTCAAAACAGGGCCGTTTTCATCCTGTTCAAATGGAAACGACAAATCCATCGTTTGTTGATGTAAACAACTCGGGCACTCAATGGTGATGTTCGATTTCCAGTGTTCGACAATTTCGCCAGTCACCACGCGAGTGCAGCGTTTGCGATGATTTTCATCATTTAATTCGCGCAGCTTGATATACCAGCTACTATATTCGTCATCACTCATTTCGGTCATATTGACCTGGCTGCTGTACAAATAGCCCGATATATTGCACAGGCTGCGCATAAATACTTCGCGATCGGCAATCAAGCCTTTTTCCAGCGCATAATGATAAATGGGTGTGCCGGCATAGGGAATTACCGCCGACCAATCGCAGAAATACAATTGATTTTCTTCCTGAAACTGCAAACTCTCCTGAAGAGTCTCCCGAGTTTCGGCCGGATCGCCGAATAAAAAATTACCTTGAATGCCAATTCTGGCCTGGCGGACGATCTTGACCGCATCAGCAATCGTTTGTTTGGTGATTTTTTTCTTCATACTGCCCAAAACCACATCGCTGCCGCTTTCGATACCAAAGGAAATATAATTGCAACCGGTTTCCTTCATCAGTTGCAACATCGGCAAGTCCAATTGATCCATGCGTAATTGGCAAAACCACTGAATATCGATATTGCGCTGTTTCAATAAATTACAAAACTCGACGACCCGGTCTTTGTTAGCCGAAAATAACTCGTCGTAAATAGAAAAGTTATTGATGCCATAGGTTTGAATATAACCTTGGATTTGATCGACCACCCGACTGATGTCGTGCTTTTTATACGTGCCCATGCCGGCATGGTGACAAAACGTACATTTGAAAGGACAGGAGCGACTGGCCGAGATCGGGAAGGAGCGACCGGCGTCCAGCCGGGTCAGATGATGGGAGAACTGACCATGCTCGCCCTGCAAGCCAATGTGGTCGCGAATGCCAAACGAATCCAGATCCGGCAATGGTAATTCATCCAGATTTCTAGGCGACTCACCCTCGCCGGTAAATCGGGGTTTATCGGCATCCCAATACCAGATGCCCGCCACCTTGCCTGTCTCATCGCCCTCGGCCATCGCTTTCAGCAAGCGGCTGAAAATCAGTTCCCCCTCGCCTACCACCGCATAATCTGGCCGCAAGGTGTTCATCATCAATTCACCTTCCACCGAGGTGATTCCGCCACCCAGCACGATAGGCACGTCACTACGGGTCTCCCGAATAGCCTTTATCAGGCGGTCGATCTCGTTGAATGCCACGGTCAAGCCGCTGATGCCGACCACATCCACGGCTTCGTGTCGCAAGGTATCTCGCAACGCCGGGTTGCGCCTTTCCATCGGCATGTGATTGAGATTCAAGCCCATCACCTCATGCCCCTGCGTCTGGATGTAGGCCGAAATACAGGCCAAACCCAACGGAAAGTACGAGGCATTGGCTTGCGGGTAATAACTGGGCGAAATCAATAAAACTTTCATCGTGTATTACATTCAGGCATAGGCCAGATCGTGAAGAATTTTTTCGGCTCGTGCCCGCCAGGTGTGATGGGCCTGAATTATCGCTCTAACCTCGGTGATGGCACTGGCTCTTGACGACAGGCACTCCAGGGCATTCTGGTAAGTTTGTTCGAAGTCAGAGCGCTTGAAGGCAAGATAATGGCAACGGTCATCGAAATGATCGTGTAAACCGCGTCCTGGTACACGAAAGGCATCGACTTCATCATTGTCGTACCAAAACAGCAGGCCACCCGATGCCAGACAGTCGATGGCGCGAAAATGAAAACTCACGCCGTCATGCAGATTGATGCGCGAATGTTGGTGAACCCGGTTGAGTTCCGCCGGACATGCCAGAAAATGCCGGTAAAACGCTTTGTATTCCTGCCATTCGGCCCAATTGCTGCTGCCGTAAATCGCAACAGACGCCGACTTGGCCAGCGCGAAATTCAGCAATTCGGTACGATTTTGCACGCGTTTGGTGCGCTCCATCAAATCGTAGTAGTAAGCGTTCAAACACTCAGGCGGCAGCGGCGTGCCGGCGTCACGCAACAGATCATCGATGATGCGTTTCAAATCGCCGTGGGTTTTTATTTGATCACGAGTGGCCCGCAAATGGTTGTCGTAGCGCTTCAGCACGTCACCGAACGACATGTCCGAATCAACCGTCATGCGCCGTGCCAGTTCGGCATTGCTCCAGGGCAGCGGAATATGACCAATGAAATTGAAATCCACCTCGATTGACGCATCGCCCGGTAAAGGCTGGAAGGTTTGCGAACAGGTACCCGGCGGCAACCAGTCCTGCACTCCGCCAGTGCGGTAGTTGGCATCCCAGCCGGGATCGAAGAAATAGGTGATTTCACTGCCGGAAATCTGGGCTTCGGTACGTCCCTGAAAATCGACGATCCAGGCAATGTGCGGAATTCTGTACTGGTGTAGCGATGGCACTTCGTCCTTGACCCGATTCATTTCAAACACTGCGTCTGGCCGGTATTGCGCAAGCCAGTCATGCATTTGTGCATCGCTTAGCAAGCCGCAACCGCCACTGACCCGGATACCAAGCTGGGCGAATGCGTCGCGCAAAAATCCGTAAACACGCCGATAAAACGGCGTATTTCCTGGCATGAAAAGCCCCAGATGTTCCAGTTTCATTGGCCGCCGCTCGCGGTGAAACGCTGAACCGCCGCCGCCATGACTTGACCGGCCAAAGTGCGATACGACAAATGCTCGGCCAGACTGCGTAGTGCATGGGCGGCAATGCGTTGTCTTTGTTCAGGGTTGTTGATGTAGTAATCGACCTTGGCCAGCAAATCGCTTTCGTCGGCGTAAAGCACGGCGGCATCGCTGTCAAAAAAATCGCGCAGCGACGAGCCGTCGTAAATCATCTGCCGGGACAGCATGAAGCGCCCGGCGGCGATGATTTCCAGTGCCCGCATGTGCAAGGTGACACCGGGGTTGGCATTCAAACAAATCCTGGCCCGATTCATGATTTGGTTGAGCGCTGTGCCGTTTTCCGCCACGCCTTGGGCGAAGCGGGCAAATGCGGGATACGCATCCCAGTTTTTGCCGTAAACCCGGATGCATAAATGCGGAAACGCACGGGACAGCAAGTCGAGAGGCCAGTATTTCATGCGATTCAGATAGTCGAAATGCAGACGATTGCCTTTCAGACACACCAGAATATCGATGATCTCGTCACTCAGCTCATAACCGTGCGCCTTGAATAATTGACGAAAATCGTGAGTGGTTTTATCAGTGTGCAACGTACAGAATTCTTCGAACCCGGCCATCGTCATTCCCGCGCAATGCCTTTCCAGCACCGAGTACAACTCGCGTAATTGTTCCAGGCTGATAACACCCCGACGCATCAGCTCCACTTCGCCGCCATGCAGAATCAAATCCAGTGTTGGGTCACGTAACGGCTCCAGGGTTTTACCCGGTGCTTCCAGGTGGCTGACCAGCAGCAGGTCGCAATCTTCTGTCGTGTCGTCCAGCGGGTGATACTGGCTGTCATTGAAGCCCAAGGGCAAAAATTGCAATGGATAGTCGCGGTAAACCGGTAGTGCGTTGAAGCTGAGCCAACGCCTGGCGAATACGAAGTTCAGGTCATAAAGCCCCGGCGGGACATCGTTGCAACGGATGCTGGGCAACATGTCCTGAATCCAGTTGACGAATGGCAGCGTGTCGGGAATGCCTGCGTATTCATGGCGGAAATGATCTATCGTCAGAATCAGGTCGGGCTTGAAACGATTGATGTCGTCTATCAGATGTTCGATCGTGCTCAAGTAATGATTTTCGGCTTCGCTGCACCAATGGATTTGTGCACCGCAACGCTCGAAACCGTCCAGCCAGTCGCGCATGCAGTATTTCAAAAAACTGGAAAAACGCGAGATGAAGCCCATCACCCGCAATTCGCCACGGCGTTCCTCGTTGAACTTGTCGCGCCATGTATCGATGTCGATGAGCGCGTAGTAGTCGGCCACCTGCCGCAGATTGTCGGCATGACGCTCCGCCCTGTGCTGTCTGGCGTCGACCAACCGTTGGTAAATCGCGTTGGCACCGAAAGCCGCCGAGGGATCGAGGTTGAACACCACATCCGGCAAGGCCGCCTCGAAACGCGCGAACTCGGCTTCGAGACACTTGGCAGCGTCGTTGCCGTGGTAGATCAGCAAGCGGCGTGCGGCAAACAGCGGGGCGAAATCATGCAGCAACAGGTTCAACAGCCACATGTCCGATCGGGATTCCACCAGATAGAGCGGTACTTCGAATTCGGCCATTTCGGCAATTGGCCGCTCGGTGGCGTGAAAAACCGAGACCAGCTCATAACCGGCGCCGATACCGGCCAATGCGTAACAACAGGTATTTTCCCGGATCATGGTGCGGGTGTTGTCGGCGATCACCCGGCTGTGTTCCAGCCTATCAATGCGGTTCAGGCGATAGACTTCGTTAGCCTCGACAGTAAGCACCACGCGCCAGAATTCGTCGTCTATCGGCAAACCCAGACTGATTTTCGCATCCAGACCGGCCCAGGCTGGCAGCAGCGTTTGGTAGAGTTCCGGACGATGCTGCGCCAGTGCCGCCAGATTGGCATTCAAGCGGTTCTGGCAAATCTGCCAGGTGTCTTCGTCGTCACAAATCAACAGCATCCGCTCACCGAGCCGTTCGGGTAACAGCGGTGCGGCAACCTCACGGGATGGCCCAGCCAACGCCAACAACCGGCTCAAACCGGCGCTATTGCTTATATGGCAGGCGGCAGCCCGATAGGTGAAATGCGCGGCCATCGCCTGCGGTGCCCTGAGCGGCTGCAAACGCTGTTCGAGTATCTGATGCAGATCGGCTGCAGTTTTAAAAAACAGGCAATGCTGATCCCAATGCGGATACTCGGCAATGTCACGGCAATCGTAAACCAGCGGAATGCAACCACAGGCGGCGACTTCAGCCAGTCGCTGAGAATTGATCTCGAAAGGGTGACAAACTAGGGCATAGCGGGCGTTTCGATAAACCTCGGCAACAGACTGGCCGTGGCTCAGTTCGCCGCGATAATAGGGAGCAATAGCTTCGTCCTGTTCCCAATAACGGCCATACACGTCGACTGCCAGCCCGGCATGGGTCTGGCACAGCCAATGCACGGCATGATCACGGATCACATAGTGCAGCAATTTCCAGAACACGAATTCGTAACCCAGGCCTGCCGCACCGGCAATACCCGCAATCGTCGCTTCGTCGAAGGTTCCGCCACGTTCCATGACAGCAAGCAAGGCGTCTATAGCCTGACAATGTTGGGCATTAGCAAAATTTACAACCGGCAAATAAGAGCTGCCGACGAATACCACGCGCTCAGCGCGCTCGCCGGAAACCTGTGGGTGAAACACCGCCTCGTCGAAGGCAAAGTGCAAGCGCTCCACCTGCCTGGCGCCACAATCCGCCAGATAACGGTCGAACTGTGGCGAAATAGAGAAATTGAAATCCTGTTCGCGCCATGTCAATAACTGCCGGTTTTTCAATTGCGGCATCAAATCCTGCCACCACAGCAGATTGATAACGTCATCATGCAAAAACCCGTTGCTCTGGTTGTTGACAAAAAAACAGGCATGAGGGGCAAACTCGATGTAGCGTTCGAGCATGTCGACGACATTACTGCCTTCCATATCGTTGGCTTCGATATGAAACAGGGTTTTCCAGCCCAGATCGGCAAAGGCCTGGGCAATGCCTTTGGCGCTGTACTGCATGACCGTGGTCAGGCGATTGCCTAAAATGAACATGCGTGGCCGTTTACCGACCGCCCCCGGACGCATGGCTTTGGCCTTGTTTGCCAATTGCCCGGTCAGCATGGCGCGGCGCTGTTTGACCGATTCGACGGCTTTGGCAATAGCCTGTCTGACCGCAGATTGCAATTCAGGCTCCAGACCGTCCGGGATTTGAATATTTTCGGGTATCCGCAAACGGGAACGCATGAAGAAATCCTCGAAATCGTCCAGTTCCAGATGAATCAGATTATCCAAGTCATGGGCTGGTAACTCGCCCCGGTAATAGCAAATCTGCAAGCCATCTATCGTGGGATGGCCACAGAACACCCGATTGCGCTGTTTGGCGACGTTCAGCGCCAGCAGTGGATCTACGAAATAGGTATCGAAATGCACGGATTCGGCCAGTTTATAGGTGGCTCGATACCGGCAAATCTCATCGACGACATCGGCTGGCATATCGTTGAATGCCACATGGCCATTTTGTGAAATGGCGATTTTGCCCGGAATCGGTAACGAATTATGCGAGAAGAATTCGACAAAGCGTTCGGACGACACCTGGATAAGATAGGGCAGGCTTATGTCGGTCAAAGACCCGTCGTAATAGCAGTATTGCAGGCGAGGGCGACCGTCGGCACCCACCACGATTTGCTGTGCCTCGGCGGCCCGCCAGGCGTCCTCGATAGTCAGAAAGAAACAGTCGAAAACCGCAGCGTTCATCAGTCAGTCACTCAGATGAAGTTGATGTGTTCCGGCGGGTTTTTTAAGTCCCACAGGAACTTGTTGACGTAATCCTGGCGGCAACCTATCGCGCAATCCTTATGCACATCGACCGATTCAGCAACGTCCTTGTGTACCTGCCAGTAGCGCTCGCTGTTCGCGACCAGTTCGTAGAACGAATCCGTGTGCAGGTCACCGATGTAAAAGCGTTCCTTGTTGAAAAACGGCCCGCACGGATAAATTTTGCCGTTACCGGAAATTTGCAACAAAAACGCCGTGCCGAAGCATTGGTCGTATTTGCGATAACCGTCTTTGTACAGACTGGTTTCACCTGCGGCATTGATCTTGTTCCATTTCGCCTGCACGACGTAGTTGTCGTTGCTCATTGCCTCGGCCTGTTTCAGCAAATCGTTGATGCTCAAATAGGCGTCGTAGTCGATGCCGATTTCCTTGTATTCGGAATCCGAGCAATGCTTGATGACGAAATAATCCACACCCAATTCAGCACCCAATGCTGCCTCTGCCAGCACTTCGTCGAAACATTCCGGGATCAGCACCATTTGAAGGCCAATCGTGCATTTGTAGCCCTTGTCTTTCTTGATTTTCACCAATTCGCGAATCTTGCCGATGAGCAGGTCGAAATTGCCCTCAACCGACTGATGCACCCGGCGAAAGCCTTCCGGGGTACCGGCCGACAAATTGAAGCGGATGTAGCTCATGTTCTTCAGCAAATCGTCGGCACGGCTCATATCGAGCGCAATACCGTTGGTGGCCATCGCGGTATCGATACCCAATTCGCCAGCCAGCACTGTCGCATCGTACAAAGCCGGATTCAGCGTCGGTTCGCCGTCGCCGATGAAGCCCAGCGAACGCACCCCCAAGCGGCCGCAATCGCGGACGAAATCCAGCAGCGCCTCGCGACCTATCATGGCGCCCTTGGTCATGTTCTGCACTACGGCATAACAGTACAAGCAGGCGGTATTGCAGAACTTGGTCAGGCCCATATCGATATGCACCGGCGCAAAACGCTCGCCGTTTTGCCAGGCTTGAACCCGATCCAGATGATGCATCATCTTGTGGCCATCGAATCTGAAGCGCTCGTGCCGGGTACGGAAGCTGGGGCCGGTAAACTGGTTCGGCGCCGGTTTGTCATGCTCGCAGCCAGCATCCAGGCGGATGATGCCTTGCTGACCATCGTGCGATACGGTTTCAAGCTGTTGCCCCGGCAAACGGGTCAGTTGCCGGGTGTCGATGATCTGGTAATCCTGCGACAGTGCACTGCGATCGACGATCTGGTTGGACGTGCGCAGTTTATGGCCTGGCCGGTTGAACAATGGCGCATCGTCTGGAATGGCCGTGGCGGCAGCATTGCCGAAACGATTGATTTGCTCGGGATTGGACATGGCGGGTCTCGATCAATTAAAACGGGCCGACGAAATAGCGGTCGGGTTGATCCCTGGCCAGAGTGGATTGCAATGACCGGCATACGCTTGTGATTAGCGGCCGTCGATCCAGAATCTCCAGTATCGCAGCCGCAAGATGTTCGGCACCGGGGTAATAATCATTCGCCAGAAAATGCGAGGTCGGTACCGGATGATTGGGGTAAGCGACGAGACGCGGTGCCTGTTTCAATAAAGTGGGCTGGCGCTGATACAGCCGCGAAATCAGCAGGTGCCCGATCGAGGCCATTTCCGGTGCGCAATCTGCCACCAGCAAATGACCGGTTTGCGCAACCGAGTTGGCAACCGTTTCGACATCCAGCGGCGTCAAGCAGCGCATGTCCACCACGTCGGCTTCGATACCGTGCTCCGCCAGTACTGTCGCTGCCTTCAGCGCCTCGATGGTTATGTGTGAAAACGCCGCAATGGTAATGGCGTTTCCCTGTCGTAACCGGGCCGCGCCCGTAACGCCAGCCGCCGGTTGGCGTTTATCGACTTCGCCGGTGATGTGATGCAGCCAGCGATGCTCGACGAACAACACCGGGTTGTCATCGGCAATTGCGTTCAGCATGAAATGGTAGGCGTCACCAGCCGTGGTCGGCATCACCACCTTCAGCCCAGGCACCTGGGCGAACATCGCCTGCAAACTTTGCGAATGTTGTGGCCCCTGTCCCCAACCCCGACCGATGATGACCCGCACCACCAGCGGTACTTTTTGCTGGCCGTTGAACATGTAACACCATTTGGCCGCGTTGTTGACCATCTGATCCATCGCCAACAGCGCGAAATCGATGCGCTGATGCACCAGCACCGGCCTCATGCCTGCCAATGCCGCACCGATACAGATGCCGGTCATGCCGTTTTCAGCCAGCGGCATGTCCTGTACCCGTCCGGCGCCGTAGGTTTCGCGCAGGCCCTGAGTGGTGGAAAAAATGGTTTTCGGATCGGGAACGCCTTCACCGATCACCAGCATGTCGGGATGCCTGGCCAGAGCATCATCCAATGCCTCGCGGATCGCCGCACCGTAGCTCAGAGTCATCACGTCAGACATGGATATGATGCGTCATGCTGATTACATCGGGACGACGACCGCTCAGCGCGATAGCGAACGCTTGATCTATTTCGACGCCAATCTGCTGTTCCATGACTTGCAAGTCGCCGTCTGTCACGCCGCATAGTCTTAGCATGTGTTCAGTGTGGCGTAACGGACAACGCAGTTTCCAGGTTGCCAGCTCGCCGGGCGGACGGTAACCCAGATCGTCGTCTTCGTTCGGCCCGCAATGCTCGGGCCAGCGGTGAGTATGGAGTTCCAGAAACTGTGGGCCTGCACCGGCGCGCACGGCGGCAATCGCGGCTTGCGCCAGGGCATGAACCTGTTCGACCCGGTTGCCATCACCGCTTGTCGCATTCAGACCATGGGCGGCGGCAATCGGGTAAATATCGCGGGCAGGCTGGCGCTCGTTCAGTGGCGTCATCACCGAATACTGGTTGTTCTCGCATACCATCACCAACGGCAGTTTTTTGAGGGCTGCGAAATTCAGGGTTTCGTGTACCACGCCTTCCTCGAAGCAGCCGTCACCGAAAAATACCACGACGACGTTGCCACTACCCTTGATTTGCTCCGCCCAGGCATAACCGGCTGCGACTGGCACCGTGCCGCCGACGATGGGCGTAGACGCCACGAATCCGGCGTTCAGATCGCTCAAATGCATGGAGCCGCCACGACCGCCACAACAACCTTCGGCAAAACCGTAGAGTTCGGCGAGCAAACCGACCAGGCTGCCCCCCTTGGCCAGATAATGGCCGTGGCCACGATGATTGCTGAACACTTTGTCGGCAACCGTCAGGTGAGCGCAAATACCCACCGCGATGGCTTCCTCTCCGATGCACAAGTGGGTCGGGCAGCGCATCTGTTGTTCCGCATAGCGGGTGGCAATCGCCTCCTCAATGCGACGGATACGCAACATTCTGTGATACAAACCGGTCAATTCAGCCGTCGTCGGCAAGCTCATTTCAGCAAGGTCGTGATGTATTTGAACAAGGCCACAGCCCGCACCGGCTCGCGGTTACAGACGATCTGCACGTCCAGCGCCGCCGCAACGCTACCGGCAAACAAGGCCATTTCCGGCACCAGGCCGCCGCCCAGACAGAGACCTGCCACCGACAGAAAGGCATCGCCGGCACCGATCCGATCCACAACAGTGGAGGATAACGCCGGTATTTTGTATTGAGTACGCGTTTGATCCAGCAGCAATGCCCCTTTGGTGCCACGGGTAATGGCAATATGGTCGGCATCCAATTGATTGGCGAGCTGTCCGGCCAGTTCTTCGATGGCCGCGCTGCGGTCGTGCACCGCCAGCCTGAGTTCAGGCACGTTCATCGACAGGAAATTGGCGCGTGGGTAGCGGGTAATCAAATGATAACCACGGTTACCACTGTTGACCTGAGCATTGACGGCCAGAAACCGGGCCTTGCCGGACAAGGCCGCGACCATGTCTCCGGAAATGAAGCCATTACCGAAGTCCGGCACGATGACCACATCAAAATCGCGCAAATGCCGATCCAGCCAGACGACGATCTTGCGGTTGATGTCTTCCGGCAATGGTGCGTCGTTGTAAAAATACACCTCGAACAACTTGGCAATGTCGGCATCGACATAACGCCGCTTGACGATGGTCGGCCTATCCTGGCTGAAAAAAAACACCGGATCGATATTGGGATTCAGATGGGTGCGGATGAAGTTTTCGTGGCTCTTGGCAGCCCCCAGGCCGGACAACAACGTCACATTGTCGGTGAATTCGGCAACGTGATTGGCGACCGCAATCGCCCCACCGGCAAAGCGCTCGTAATCGTTATATTTGACCGCAAACACATTGCCCTTGCCGGTCTGGCCCAATGGCGAGGTGTAATGGTATTCGTCGACGATGGCTTCACCAACCACCAGCACGTTGAGGTCTTTCAGGCCTTTCATCCGTTCGATGAGGCTATTGGCCGATATCCGATCCTTGAACTCGTCCAGATAGGCGGAAATTTCCGGCGAAAACACTTCAAAGTATTCGTTCAGCAAACGGGTCGAACTCGACGTCAGTTCGTCGGTGAAAAACACCTTGCCGCCGTGGCGCTCGACCGCCTCCTTCTCGTGCTGGATATTGCCGGTCAAATCGTCGCTGGTACTTTTGTAATCGCTGCCTTTCACGTACAAGTCCGGCTTGACCGCATCCAATACATTGACAGCGGTCACGGCATGATTGATCGCCACGCTGTCGACACATGCCAGCGCGGCGATGTTCTCTGCCCGCAGATACTGGTTGAATACCGGCCGCCCCGGCCCCTTGTTGACGTATTCGTCGGCGGTGACGCTGACCAGCAAGGCATCGGCCTGGCGGGCGGCAGCCTGCAAATGCCGAATGTGGCCAATGTGCAGCAAGTCGAAGGTACCGTGACACAGTGCAAGGGTGCGCCCCTCCGTTTTCAGTTCCGCTGCCCGTTGCGCCAATTGCGCTATCGTCATGATTTTCTGGGTGGACATGGCTCAACGCTTGATTAGCTGATCTGTCATGTGATGCAAAACGAACAAGTGCGCCAGTTCGACCATGCCGTAGTGGTTGCTGTCCAGCCACACATTCCAGCGCCCCCTTTTGCGTAACGGGTTATCGGCCTTGAAACCGCTCAGAGTCATCACAGTCATCCCCTGGGTGTTCGCTGCATCGACGGCATTGACGATATTGGCCGATTGCCCTGAACTGCTGATGGCAATCAGCAAATCGGCGGGATAGGCAAAAGCGGAAATCTGTTTGGCAAACGCCTGCTCGTAACCGAAATCGTTGGTAAAACAGGTCAGCGGTGCCGCTTCGTGCAAGGTTAGCGCACACAGACCGCCGACGTTGCGCAGATCGGTAATCACATGGCTGGCAATCGCCGCGCTGCCACCGTTGCCCAGAATGATGACTTTGGCCTGCTGTTGCTTGACGCGCACGAATTCGGCCAGCATGTCGGCGATGACACCCTCACCGTCCAGATCGTTACCCGCCGCATCGCTGAAGCGGCAGTCGGCCAGCAAGTCGGCGAATCGGGCCGCAGCGTTGACGATAGACATCGCCCCTCCTATTTGTCGAGATATTTGAACCAGTCGACCGTGGCATCGGCAATCGATGATGAGGTCCACAGCGGCGCATCGCGCCAGTAATCGATATGCGCCAGCATATTCGCCACACCTTGCCCGAAACTGACTTGCGGCTGCCAACCCAGTTTTTCGCCAATTTTGCGGGTGTCGGCAAAGGTGCAATCCGGCTCGCCGGGGCGCTTGGGAATGTACTCGACGTCGCCGCCCAGCAAGCCCACCAGCGTGTTGATGCTGTAAGTTCCGCCACTGCCAACATTCATGACCTCGCCGACGTAATCGGATTCTGCGGCGGCGATGAAGGCACTGGCAACATCGGTGACGTAAGTGAAATCGCGAGTCTGATTGCCATCACCCACCACGGTAAATGGCCTGCCGCTGATCTTTTGCGCCAAAAACACGCCGAATACCGCGCCGTAGGTTCCGGTGGTACGGGCGTGGGGGCCGTAGACATTGAACAGTCGCAGCGACATAGCTGGTAATCCGTACAGTTGCGCCCAATGCAACACCATTTCCTCGCCCAAGTACTTGGTCAGGGCGTACGGATACTGTGGTTTGACCGGCGCGGTTTCCGGCGTCGGGAACTGTTCGGCCAGTCCGTAGCAAGACGACGATGCGGCATAGATCAAACGCTTGATGTTCGCCATGCGCGCCGCTTCCAGCACGTTGAAGGTACCGCTGACATTGGTTTCGTAATAAGCGCGTGGCTGCTCGATGGAAGGTACGATGTCGGCCAGACCGGCCAGATGAAATACCCAATCCACATCGGCAAACAGCGGTGCAATACGGGCGAAATCGCGAATGTCAGCCTGATGGAATTCAAAACGCGGCTGGCCCAGCAAATCGGCGATAGTTGCCTTGCGGCCACCAACCAGGCTATCGACCACCTTGACATGATGGCCTTGTTGCCACAATGCCCGGCCCAAATGACTGCCAATGAAACCCGCGCCCCCGGTAACCAATACGTTCATGCTGTGCCCCTAAATGAAGTTGACATGCACGGGCGGGGTAACGGCCAGTTTATCCAGGTACTGGTTCACAGCTTCCATCCGGCAGTTTTTCCGGCATTCCTGAATATCCAGTTCATGAGTGACGTGATGCCAGCTTTGCCTACGCTTTTCACCTTCCCAGATGGACTGAAATCCGGCTTGATTGATGTTGCCGTAGGCAAAGCGTTGATCCGTCAAATAAGCACTGCATCCGTAAACCTCGCCATCGGCCATGACATAAGCCCAGAAAAACGGTGTGGCGTGACAGGTTTTATAGCGTCCACTGCCGGATTGACTGTAGTTTTTCATGGTCTGCTCGCGGAATATCACATTGAAGCCATCACCATTGAACGCAGTTAGCGCCTCGGCCATGCCCAGCAAATTGTCATAGCGCAGATTTTCGTATACACGGGTTTCACTGAACAAATGCTGGGAATAGGGTTTGACGACCAGATAATCCAGACCAATGTCCTTGCAAATGCCAGCCAGCATGGCCACTTCACCTTGATTTTCCGGCAACAACAGAATTTGCGCACCCAAGGTGCAAGACAAAGCGTTGGCTTTTTTATGAGCGACAGCAGCGCTCAAATTGTTCAAAACCCGGTCGAAATCAGACGAACTGGCTTGGTGAATCGCCGCGTAATTGGCGGCGCTGCCAGCGTTCAACGATACCTTGATCCATGATGTCAACGGCAGCGACTGCTCGATGAAGCGGGTATTCATCAGCGTGCCATTGGTGGTAAACGACACATCAATACCGGCATTTGCGGTCGCTTCGACGATTCGATTGATATCTTTGTGCAGCAGGGGTTCGCCCTCACCCGCGTACATGACGCTTTTGACGCCCAATCGCCCCATTTCAGCCAATCGCTCCGCCAGAACATCGACATCCAGCCGCTTGGCCTGATAACCAATGTAATCGACCGCACAAAACGTACAGCGGTGATTGCATGCCCCGACTGGGGATATTTCCACATAAAGCGGATAAACGCCCCTGGCTTGCTCCCAATCGTCCTTGGCATCCAGCCATTGCGCAACGCGCTTAGGGTGATACACCAGCTTGTGGCTGTCTATGCCGTAATGATCTGTCATGGGTTATTGAGTCAGGAACAAAACACTTTTTGTATCGGGTGCAACGAAAGCATCGGATTTCGCCAACGGAACCGGCCTGCATGAGCCGGGACATTATGAAGATTTAGTACCGTATGCAGCCATGCCACTCTTCGTTCAGTGCGGCTAAGCATAGCAGACGACGACAGGCCGAATGGAGACTGACAAGGACACCACAACAACCGAACCCCATCGTTTTGCCCAGCCGGGTTACGCCTGATGTGAGGCAACGGCTTTGATGCCTGGGTCAGTTTTACCCATGAGGCAATACGTTCAGTGACAGCAACGATTCCAGCGGGCTGTCGTGATCGCCCACCCTGATGTCTGTTGCCAGCACGAAGATACGGCTGCGCGCTATGCCCAGAACGTCGATCAGATACTTGGCAATCTGGTTGGCGCGTTCCACTGCGAGGTCGTTCATGCGCAAGGTATCGGGCTGCATGATGGCTTCCAGTTGCATCAGCGCAGTGGAATAAAACTCGACGGCGGGGTTGTTTTTCATGCGGGGTTCGCCCAGCAAGGTGTAATCGATTTCACCGGGAAACACTTCGGCGTAGAACTTGGCCAGCAAGCGGCGATAGTCGCTGGCGGACAGTTCGATGTACTCCATCGGGATGTTTTCGCCCCGGTCGCGCAATTCGCCGGATTTCATGCGCTTGAGAATATCGGTTACCGCACGGGTACGCATCGCGGGCCAATCCTGCACCTGATAGGCCAAGCCCTTGATTTCCAGCGCCAGCCTGGGTCTTTGCTGCAAGGCGCTGGCGATACCGGCCAGTTTTCCGGTTTCGTCCGGTGACAAGGTCGCCGCCCCCGGTGTAAAGGCAATCGCGCTGTAATCGTTCTTGCCGTTCATCAGCGCGGCAATGGCGCGAAACGGCGAGGTCACGGTCTTTTTCACCAGATTGACCAGCACATCGGCCACCAGCGACGCCACGCTGAATTTGGGGTCGTCCAGGCTGCCACGAATCGGGAAATCCAGCTCTATCCTGTCGTTATTGTCTTTCAGCAGGGCAATGGCGAATTCGAGCGGCAAAGACACCGCCCTGGGGTTTTCGACCCGCTCGCCCAGCGCCAGTTGATCGATGAATATCTTGTTCTGCGCCTCCAGCCGCCCCTGCTTGATGCTGTATTGCAAATCCAGATCCATCTGCCCGCGCTCGATGCGATAACCGGCAAACTCCGCCATGTAAGGCGTAATCAGCGGCAACGGCAAATGGCGGAAGCTCAGGGCTATGACCGAATCGCCGCTCTTGAACCGATGCGTGCCCTCGATGTTGACCGTCGCCAGATCGTACACCATACCCTGAAGCCGCAATTTGGCGGCCTCGTCGGTGTTGGAGGTAAAACCGCTGACTTCGCCTTGCAAGGCTCTCATCCGGGCGACGAAAGGCAGGATCAGCGAATGATCGGCAAAATCGGACTCGCCTGCGCGCATTGCGATCTTGCCGATCGAAATCACCGGCTCCGGCGACGTTTCGCCGGGTTTGGTTTTATCTTTGTCTTTGGTCTTTGCAGGCGGCTGGCCGGGCCGGGGCTGCCAGATGTCGTCGATATTGGTGGTGCCGTCTTCCTTGATGTTGAAGCGCAGGTAAGGCTGGTCGAGCGCCACGTTGCCGAAGCGGTAATGCTGACGCCCGACATCGATCACCATTTGCTCGATTGCCAGTCGTTGCCATTTGACGAAATCCCGGTTCCTGGCCTGGTCGCGGGTCACCAGATCGTCGATACGGGCGTTGCCTCGATAAACCGTTTGGGCATCCGTCGGCTTCAGCAGCAGATGACCTTGGCTGTACAGCCTGCCGTCGATCAAATCGAGCTGAACGAAGGGGTCGATATAGCCCTGAAACGGCTTGAGATCGATGGCCGCCAGCTCGATGGCCCAATCGGCGGCGAACGGCGACAACCGCGTGTTGCCGCCGAGTTTGAGCTGGCCAGCCTGGTTCAAGCGTGCGCTAAAATGCAGCGGCAAGGGTTGAGTCTGGTCGCTGCGAAAATGCTGCAGGCCGATGCTCATGTCGCTCAGCACCATGGCCTGCGGCTTTTTCAGCGTCTGATCGGTGAAATGAACACGGTAATTCTCGATCGCCACATCGTCTATCGTCACCTGCCAGGGCTGAACAGGTGGTGCAGGTGGTGCAGGCGGCTGCGCCGATGCAGCGGGCGATTCACGGGCAAACAAAGCCTGATAATTGAGGCGGCCATCGGCCTGCAACCAAGCTTCAATGGCGCCACCCTGGCTGGCGATACGGCCAATCGCAAGCTGCTGCTTGCCGACATCGACGGCAATGCCGCTGGTATCGAAACGCTCAATGGCCACCAGCGCCTTGGCGCCCCCGGCTTCGCTGACGGCTAGCCGCTCGATGGCCAGCGCTCCCTGTTCGAAACGCAAATCGACCGCCGATGCGGGCAGCGCAAGCTGGTAGCGCGTTGCCAGATCGAGTGTGCCCTGAGCAATCGACAGCGGCAGAGGCGGCAGGGGCAGTATCTGCATCAGTCTGGCCAGCGGCAGGCCGTTCAGTTTGATGTCACCCTGACTGGCCAGCGGCGCCAAATCGAATGTGCCCGATAGCGCCAGTTGGCCGCCAGACGCCACCTGCAAATCCAGCGTGAACGGGGCCGGTTTGGCATCCTGGGTAGCAAAGCCCGTGAGCGAGATATTGACTGCCGTCAGGGTTTCCGTGACATCGGCACCGTTCAGCCGGTCTCGCCAGTGGATGCGGCCATCGTCGATAGCCAGCGTGTCCAGCCAGAAAGCCAAGGGCTGGGCGGCATCGTCTGCTTGGGTTTGCGTTGCCTCCTGCGTTTTCGGCATCGCCTCGGCGACATTGAACGAACCATCGGCGCGGCGTTCGATGGCGAGTACCGGTTGCAACAACCTAAGCTCCGACAGCACGATGCCGCGTTGTTGCAGCGACGCCAGCCCATCGGCGTCGATGGTTAAGGTTTTGAAGGCCACAAGATTGGCACCGCTGGCATCGGTCAGCTCGAAGTCATCCAGCTCGGCACGTAATGTGAAAGGGTCGAATCGCACCGCGCCGATACGCGCGGTCTGCCCTATCAAATCGTTGATGATTTGCGGCAGTTGGCGTTCGGCCAGGGTGGGCAGCAACCAGAATCCGGCAACGGTATAAAGCGCGGTCAAGCCCAGAGCGACTAAGCCAGCAATCCACAGGGATTTGCCGAGTCGCATGGCTACCGTACCTAGCGCAGCCGACCGAAGAACTCGGCGTCGATACGGCAACCAGCCAAATCCGGGTAATCGACAACGCTTTGTTCGAAGTCGCGGAAACTCGGATGTTGCAGCGTCAACCGGCTGATTTTGCCCTGAACCAGCTCGAATTCGAGTGCGCCGCCCTTGGCCAGCGGGCTGTCGGCTCCGGTTGCCAGCAGCAGTATGCCGATGTTGGACATCGGCTGGCCGTGTTCCAGCGCGGGCCGGACACAGCTGAAGGCATCGGTCTTCAACGCCGTCATCACCGTCGCCAACTGGCTGGCGGTGATGGTCACGCCTTCATCGCCGATGGCAGGCGTTTGCAACAGCAATGGCAGGCCGAAGTCGCGCAAATGATTTTGCAACAACACCTGGCCACTGCTGCCGCCCGCTGACAGCAGCGGGTAAAGCTGACGCGCCATTTGATCGGCATCGGCATTGGCTAGCGCCGACAACAATTGCCGACCCACCGATTGCACGCCACTAATGACGTCATCTTTCTTCTGGCGAACGCGGGTCATGTCATCCCAATCCTGCGCGGTATTGACCGCCAGCCCCATGCGCTTCATCACGGCGTAATCGTCCGCCGCCAGACAGCCCGAGAAATCGCGGCTGCGATACTCGCTCAATACGCCGGGCCGAATGGCATCTGCCAGCGTACGCTGCGGCGTGATGTTGTAGTTTTTCCAGTGCGGCGACGGATTGAGGAAATGGTAGAGCAAGGCATTGCGGTCGTACTGGTTGAAGCCCAGCCCCTTGCTCACCCGCTTCAGACGGCGGCACTGGTCTTCCACTGCTTCGTAATTTCGCCAGTCCGGCAGCAACACCAGCCCTTCCTCTTTACCCGCCTGCTCGATCAACTGGCGGAGCGCCACACCACCGGCGACGGTTTGCACCGGGGTGCGCAACAGATCGTCGAACGATAGGTCACGAGCATCCGGCACACCATCGACCGTGGCTTTCAGCAACAAGGAGGCCGTCAGCTCGGGATAAATCCGCATATCGCCCAACAAGCGGCTTTCGGTCGCCCACGGCGTGTAGCCACCTTCCTGCACTTCGAATACCGCAAGCCGGGTTTGCTGCAACTGCACGCCGTCCGCAGCCTGTACTACATGGGTCGGCAGGCTGTGGGTTTCGGATGTGTAGTGCGCGGACGGTGCCGCCGTGCTGACGACGGGGCTGCGCGGGGCGACGAAATCGCCCGCCAACCTGCCCATCACGGCAATACCGGCGCCAACGCCGGTCAAGGCCAGCAACCCACTGGCGGCGTTGATGTCATCGACCAGACGCGACAGATTGGCCGCCTGGCTGGTGCTGGTCAGAAAACTGTATTCGATGGCGGTTTCCTTGGCGCTGTCCAGGCGTAGCCAAGGGGTCAGAACCGCTTTGCGGGTTTCCAGGCGAAAATTGCATTTGCCGCTGGTGGCCTGGTACAAAAAACCACTGGCTTCGTGCTGCAATTTCAAAGGCTCGTTGCGAACCCTGAATAGCAGCGCCGCTGATGAATCGCCGCTTTCATAACGGGTTCCGGCATCGCCACAACCGCTTTTCAGCGCGGTATCGCCCTTGAATTCAAATTCGGATACCAGTTGCACGTAGACATCGTCACCGCCCATGACGCCAGCGCTTTTCGGCGTTTGCAGTGGCCAGGGTTCGGTCTTCGGGTAATCGACTGCAATGTGCCGCGTCGTGGCGCAGGCCGACAGCAGAACAGACGAAAGGACGGCGACAGCCCGCCCTGAAACGCGCAGGCGTCGCTGATGATTGCGAAATGAGGATGACGGCATGGATGACATTTTCAAAAATCGATTACGAGGCGGCTATTCTAACCAAAAAGCCCAGTCCTCCGGCGCCGTCGGCAAGGCCGTGCAATCTCAGAAAACCCAACCGTTTCTGGTATGGGTTCCCACGGTCTCCGTGGGAACCCATACCGGCTTTTCTACGCAGGTTTACCCTCTCATGCAGCGTTCGTATGCGCTCCTTTGCTGCATGGAAACCAGGAAATCGTGCTTGGTGCGGTTCCGAAAACGCTGCGCCAAACAAGCCAACGCTTGCGTTGGGTCAATAAGGTTTGACCGGTGCCATGTCGTGCTCGTCGAAGTAATCCAGATGCAGCAACACGTCGTCGTCCGCGATATTGCCGTCGCTGACCAGATAACGCCGCTGCGACAGATAAGCCGCCCGGAAGAATGCGTAACGATCAATTGCGGCTTCCCTCGCAATACGTACCACTTCGATATTGTCGGCGCGTAGATCGATGGCATGTGTTGCGCCCAATGACGACGAAACGATGGTCGATGTCGACGCCGCCGCGAAATAAACTCCGGTGTAGCTGATGGGGTTGGCGGCAATATCGCCCGCCAGCCCCAGAACGCCACGCGGTGAGCTGGGGCCTATCAACGGCAAGACCAGATAGGGTCCTGTGGGTATTCCCCAGACGCCCAGGGTTTGATCGAAATCTTCGTTATGCCTGGGCAGGTCGATTTCACTGGCGACATCGATGAATCCGCCGACGCCCGCCGTGGTGTTGACCAGCAAACGCGCACCATCTGATGCACTTTGAGCAAACTTGCCCTGGAGCACGTCGTTGAGAACAACACGAATATCGGTCAGATTGCCAAAGAAATTGCTGATGCCCTTGTCGACAAAGGCTGGTGTGATCCAGCGATACCCCCGCGCAACCGGCTTCATGACGTAATCGTCGACGTGGTCGTTGAAGGTTTGCATGGGCCGGTTCCAGCTTTCCCAAGGATCGCTGGGGTCGGCGGTCTGGGTTGTCGCACAACCAGTAGCCAAGCTGGCCAGGCTGAGCAGTAAGACAATGCGCGGTTTCAATTGTTGTATGAGCTTCATGATGATTCCTGATTCGGGTTTCATGCGGGTTTGAACTCACGTAACATAGCACGAAAGCCGCGTTTTTCGCCCCCCCCCATCCAGTATCCGTTTCGACTCAAACCATCTATGAATAGCCACCATTCGCCCTTGGGCAATCGCTTCAGGGGCTATTTGCCTGTCGTCGTCGATATTGAAACCGCCGGTTTCAACGCCAAGAAAAATCCGCTGCTGGAAATTGCGGCCATCATCGTCGAACCCGATGCCGATGGCTGGCTACGGGTTACGGAAAAGCATCATGCCAACGTCATACCGTTCAAGAATGCGGAACTCGACGAAGCCGCGCTCAAATTCAACGGTATCGACCCTTACCACCCATTCCGCATGGCGGTAGACGAAAAAGAGGCGCTGACCAAGCTGTTCTGCCCGATACGTGCCGCGCTCAAGCGCAACCATTGCAAGCGCGCCATTCTGGTGGGACACAATCCGGCGTTCGACATCAATTTCCTCAACGCCGCCATCGACAGGACACAGAACAAGCGCAGCCCGTTTCACCCCTTCAGCACCTTCGATACCGCAACGCTGGGCGGCCTGATGTATGGCCAGACCGTGCTAGCTAAAATCGCCGAGGCGGCCGGTCTGGAATGGGACAATCAACGCGCACATTCGGCGCTTTACGATGCCGGGCAAACCGCCGAACTGTTCTGCATCATCTGCAATCGCTGGAAGACGCTCAGCGCCGATTGACCGGGCAAAACGCAAGAGCATATTCCGCTCTTGCATTTTGCCTTTGCCGTTAAACCGACGTCTCGGTTTTATCACCCCGGTCGAAATAGCCATACAAGGCGGGCAGCATGACCAGCGTCAGCAAGGTCGAGGTAATCAAGCCGCCGATGACCACAATCGCCAGTGGTTTCTGCACCTCGGAACCCGGGCCGGTTGCGAACAGGAACGGCACCAGACCCAGCATGGCCACCGTCGCCGTCATCATCACCGGGCGGAAACGCTGGGCACAGCCCTGGCGTATCGCCAGACCCAGTTCCATGCCGGTTTCGCGTAACTTGCTGATGTATTCCACTAGCACCACGCCATTCAGCACCGCGATACCCCACAGTGCAATGAAGCCCACCGACGCCGGTACCGACAGGTATTCGCCGGTCAGGAACAAGGCCACCACACCGCCGATCGACGCAAACGGCAGCACCAGAATGATCAGCGCGGCGAAGCTGACTGAACCGAACAGCAGGAACAGCAGGAAGTAAATCGCGCCTATGGTGACCGGGATGATGATTTTCAGATGGCCCAGCGCCCGCTCCATGTTCTGGAACTGACCGCCCCATTCCAGGTAATACGCCTCCGGCAGCTTGACCTTTTCGCTAACCACTTGTTGCAACTCGGCTACGAAACCACCCAAATCGCGATCGCGGACGTTGACACCCACCACGATGCGGCGTTTGGCCATTTCGCGGCTGATTTGCGCCGGGCCATCGTTGAGAGTGATGTTGGCAACATCGCTCAACGGCAGTCGGGCACCTTTGGCTGAGGTCAGCATCAGGCTCTTGATGTTCTCGATGCTGTTGCGAAACTCTTCCGGCAAGCGCACTGCCGCCGAGAAGCGGCGTTCACCCTCGTAGATTTCGGTGGCAATTTTTCCGGCGATTGCGGTTTCGATGACTTCGTGAATGTCGGCGACGTTCAGGCCGTGACGAGCAATGGCCTGGCGATCGATGTCGATGTTGAGGTATTGCTGGCCGGTGACGCGCTCGACGCGAATGTCCTGTGCCCCTGGTACGCCGCCCGCAACCTTGGCGATGTCGTTGGCGGCCTGCTTCAACAAATCCAGGTCATCACCGAACACCTTGACCGCCACATCCGAACGCACACCGGTCAATAATTCATCGACGCGGTCGGAAATCGGCTGGGCCATGATGAGCTGAATCCCTGGCAAAGTTGCCGCCAGTTTGTCGCGCATGGCATCGGCGATGGTTTCCTGTGTCCAGCCTTCTGGCCATTGGTCACGGGGTTTCAGGCTGACGATAGGCGTCGATTCGTTCTGGCCCTGGGTATCGGCAGGGCTTTCACCGCGACCGACATTGGTCACCGCCATTTCCACGCCCGGGATGTCCATGACCATACGCATAGCCTCCATCTCCATCCTGATGCTTTCTTCCAGCGAAATGTTCGGCATACGATTGATGGCCGGCACAATGGAACCCTCTTTCATCTCGGGTATGAACGAAGTACCCAGCAGCGGCAACAAGGCCAGTGTGCCGCCGAACAGGGCCAGGGCGCCGACAATGACCGTGCGACGGTTGCCCAGCGCCAGCTCCAGCAAGTTCAGGTACGGTGTTTTCATGAATCTGATGATGCGGGTATCGTGCTCACCGTCCTGGCCTTCCAGCAGGTACGAACACAGCACCGGCGACAAGGTCAGCGACAACACCAGCGAAATCAGCAATGCAATCGCAATGGTGAAAGCCAGCGGCGCGAACATCTTGCCTTCCATGCCTTGCAGCGTCATCAGTGGCAAAAACACCAGCACGATGATGCCAACACCAAACAATACCGGCGTCGCCACCTCATGGGTCGATGCCATCACCACCCGTAAGCGGCTGGTGGCACGGCCTTTGCGTTCACCCAATACCCGGAAGGCATTCTCCACCACCACCACCGAACCATCGACCATCAAACCGATGGCTATCGCCAGCCCCCCCAGCGACATCAGATTGGCGGACAGACCCACCTGGTTCATGATGATGAAAGTCGCCAGCGGCGTGACGATCAGCGAACTGACCACGATCAGACTGGAGCGTACATCGCCGAGGAACAGGAACAGAATGACGACGACCAGTATGATGCCTTCGATCAACACCTTGGTAACAGTGTGCAAAGCAGCATCGACCAGCTCGCTGCGGTCGTAGTACGGTACGATTTTCAGATCGTAGGGCAGCATGTTGTTATCGTTGATCTCGGCGACACGGGCCTTGATCCGACCGACCACTTCCTTGGCATTGCCGCCGCGCAGCATCATGACGATGCCGCCCACCGACTCGGTGACGCCGTTCTTGATGACTGCACCCACCCGCACTTCATGGCCTATTGTCACTTCGGCGACATCGCGCATCAGCACCGGCACCGCATCGCGCTCTTTCAGCACGATGCCGCCGATGTCATCCAGACTGCGTATCAGGCCGACACCGCGTATCAGGTATTGCTCGGCATAGTGCGGCAATACCCCGCCGCCACTGTTGGCGTTGTTGTTGGCCAGCGCATCGAACACGTCCTTCATGCTCAACCGGTAGTGATGCAAACGGTCAGGGTTGACCAATACCTGGTATTGCTTGACGTAACCGCCTTGCGAGTTGATCTCGGCAACCCCGGCAATCCCGCGCAGCAATGGCCTTACTACCCAGTCCTGCACCTCGCGGCGTTTTTGCAGGTCTTCCTGCGACAGGGCGCGGTCGCCGTCGTCGGTTTTATCGAGGGTATATTGATAGACCTCGCCCAGACCGGTCGAAACCGGGCCGAGTATCGGTGTAACCCCCTCCGGCATGCGTTGCTGCACTTCCAGCAGCCGCTCCATCACCAATTGCCGCGAGAAGTACACGTCGGTATCGTCGGTGAATACCAGGGTGATGATGGACAAGCCGTTTTTGTTCAGCGAGCGCATTTCGGTCAGCCCCGGCAGACCTGTCATGGCAATTTCCAGCGGCACTGTAATCAGCCGCTCGACCTCGTCGGGCGAACGGCCCGTGGCTTCAGTGGCAACCTGCACTTGAACGTTGGTGACGTCGGGGAAGGCATCGACCGACAAATGCTGCACAGCACGAAGACCGGCTGCGACCAGGCCCAACGCCAGCACCACAACGACGATGCGCTGTTGCAGCGCACCGGCTATCAATTTCTCCAGCATGATCTACTCCAGTTCCTTGCGCAGGCGTTCGTTGTTGAGATGAAAAGCACCGTCGACGACGATGCGCTCACCCGGTTTGAGGCCACTGACAACCGGCCGGTTGTGGCCTTCGGCTTCTGCCAGTTGCACGGCACGCAGTTCGAAGGTTTTCGGTGTTTTTTCGATGAAAACGTAGTCACGGTCGTCTTCACGCACCACCGCGCCGTCGTTGATAATCAACACTTTTTCGGCTGTCTTGCGGATCAGCAGATTGGCCAGCATCTGCGGCTTCAAATCGCGATCCGGATTGGCTACCTCCATGCGCACAGTAATGGTGCGGGTTTCAGGATTGACGACATCGGACACGTAAATGATCCTGCCGTGTACGGTCTGGTCGGGCAATGCCGGTATCTCGGCGTCGGCCTGATCGCCGCCATGCACCCATTCCGCCTGTAGCTCCGGCACTTCCGCCGATAGCCAGACTTGCGACAAATCAGCCACGGTGTACAGCGCGTCTGCCGGTTGTACGACCTGGCCCAGCGTAATGTCACGCGCGATCACCGTGCCAGCGATGCCAGCTATCACAGGCGAGAATGAATGGATTCTGCGCTGGCTTGCCAGTTGCTTGAGATCGGCTTCGCTCATGCCCATCACCCGTAACTGATCTTCCGCCGTGCGCAAATCGATTTCGGCTTCGGCCAAAATGCCTTCGCGATCCAGCAATTCAGCCTCTGCAATCACATCGCTCTGGAACAATCGGCGGGCACGTTCAACGGCCAGTTGCCGCAGATTGACCTGAGAGATGGCCTTGAGATAGTCGGACTGGGCCTGACCCAGTTCAGTGCTGTTCAGCAAGGCCAGGCGTTCGCCTTTTTTGACCTTCTGGCCCAGCACGGCATTGATTTCAGTGACGCGACCCGTCACGGATGCACCGATGCGGGCCACCCGTTGTTGATTGAGTTCGATCCGCGCCGGTACCCGCAGCGAATCCTGCAAGACCTTTGAGCCAACGGCTTCGACTTTCAACATTTTCAGCAGACTGTCTGTAGCCTCCACGGTTTTGGGCGACTCGGCATAAGCTACGAATGGCACGCTCGCTAGCCAGTACAGCAATGAAGCCATGATGGCCCGGTTAATCAGAGTTTTCATCGATGAGTTCCTTTATAAATCGGCGACATTGAGTTTTTCGATTTCGGTCAGTGCATCCTGACGATCGAAGAGAGCATTCAGGTAATCATTGCGCACATTGCGGTAAACCCGTTGGGCATCGAGGTAATCGAGAATGCCACGCTCACCCAGCCGATAACCGGCTTCGGCCACTTGCAAGGCTTTTTCCGCCTGTAGCAGCAAACCGTCTTCGAAGGTGTTTACCTGGCGGTCGGCAATCTGATAGCGGTTGTAAGCATTTTCCAGTTCACGAACCACCTTGAGTTCCTGCAAATTGACCTCGGCTTGCAGGCGACGCAATTCGGCCTCGGCTTCGGCAATCTGACCTTGACGCTGGTGCCAGATCGGCAACGGCACCGAGATGCTGACCCGCCATTGTTCCAGGCCAGGGTCTCGTTCGCCGCCGGCCTTCAAGGTAGGCACCGGAAAACGCAGGTTTTGCTCCAGTTCGAGCTGGGATTGCGCTTTTTTCACCTGGGCGCGGATTTGTTGCAGCAACGGCTGACGATCACGCACATTGCTGCGCATTTCATCCAGTGGCATCAGAGCATCGGGCAAAGACGGCAATTCCCCGGCAGCATCGAAGTCGATGGGTAATGCACCGGCGAACAGGTTGCGGAGCGCCGATTTGGCATCGTCGATCTGTACGGTGGAGCGGGTTTTGAGATTGACAGCATTGAGCAATTCCGCATCGGCCTTGACCAGTTCGTAGCGCGAGGCTTCGCCGACTTCGACTTTCAGCGCAACCTTGTTGTGAATTTGTTGCAACAGACGCTCGTTGTCTTCGCTGACCCGCAATTCGGCCTTGCGCCGCAGAATCTGGTAGAAAGCCTGCTTGGTCTGGGCACGCACCAGCAGCCAGACGGCACGATTGGCCTGCTCGGCCGATTCGATACCGGCTTCCGCAACCTGGCTTCTTGCCTCGCGGACGAAGGGCAAATCCAGCGGCTGGGCCAGATAAACGAAGTCGTTCTGACCGTTATAAGCGCCCTGGCCTATGCCGGTCGACGAACCGCCGCCGATTTCCATTTCCGGGTTGGGAAATTGTCTGGCCGTCACCAGCGCGGCTTCAGCGGCGCTACGCGAGGCCTGCGCCGATGCCAACGCCGGGTTGTGGTCTTCCAGCAGTGCCAGGGTTTGTTCCAGGGTCAGGGCATCGGCCCAAGCCTGGCTGTTGATCCCCAGCAACAATAGCGCGATGAATGGCCAGCGCATGACCTGTGGCTTGGGAGGCGCGGTGTCGAAGCGCCCCGGGGTGAAATCGGTTTGGATTTGTGAAATAAGCATGTTCATGGTTGTAAAACAATGTTCGGTGAATGGGGGCAGTTACCTATTTGCTTTTCTCGTTCCCACGCTCCGCGTGGGAACGCATACGGACGCGGCACCAGGGGCAAGTCTGTGTAGAAAGCCGGTATGGATTCCCACGCAGAGCGTGGAAACCAGCCCCCTCTCTTCAGGGGGAGCGAAGCCAGACTTGGGTGAGGCCGCTTTTCCCGTCAATCCCTACCAAGTCTGGGCATCAGGATATGGCGGCGCACGCTGGCCGTATTGATACCTGAATTTGCGCTTGAGCAAACCGGTGGGTTCGTCAGGAATGCGTTTCAGCAAAGGTTCGGCCTTGCGTTGGGCATCGTGTTGCTCGTCCACAGCCGCAGTGGCGTTTTTCGATGACGATGACGATGCCAGGCCGGGGTCGCTGGCCTTGTCGCGGCGACGAACTTCGTCAGGACGCTGTTCGTTGTCTTCGGGATCGCCCGGATTGGTTTTCGACGAGTCAGCTGGTTTATCCCGCTCATCGGGCTGTGGTTTGGTATCGGGCTTGGGTTCGCCATTGCCGCCCGGTTTGCCGTTTGGTGATGACGAGTCGTCCGGCTTGTCATGCTGCGGCTTGTCCTCGTTAGGTTCGGGCGACGATTTTTTATCCTGGCCGGGTTGCTGCTGAAGCTGTTTCTCGACCAGTTCCTTGTTGTAACGGGCATCGCCATGGCCGGGTTCCAGCGTCAGCGCCTGGTCGTAAGCCTGCAAGGCCGCCTGCAAATCCCCTGACCGGGCCAGCGCATTGCCACGGTTGTAATGGCCATCGGCACTCTGAACATTTTTCAGCGCCTCGGCGGCCTGCGGGTATTGGCCTGCGCGATAGTACGCCGCTGCCCGCCAGGCCGGGTCTTGAAATTGCGCCGCCGCCTGTGGGTACTGCCCGGCATCAAAGGCCTGCTGTGCCTGTTGGTTCGGTGTCTGCCACAGGGTTTGCCAGTCGAAGGCAGCGGCATCGCGCGGCAGCGGCAGACAGGCCAGCACAACCAGGCCGAGCAGCCCCTTGCGGAAGCGCAGCGCAGCCCAAGGCAGCAACAGCAAGGCCAGCCAGGGACCGAGGTCGTTCCATTGTTCGAGCGTGGCGTGCGGCTCTCCGCCATCGACTTTGTCGGCTTTTGCCGTGGCCGCCTCGAAAAATGCGGTGAGCTGGTTGATGTCGCTGTCGTCGTTGCCTGCAATCCGCATCATGCCGCCGCTGGCGCTGGCCAGCGCCGACAGGGCATCCACGTCCAGACGGGCGACGACGAGTTTGCCGTCGGCATCGTGCAAAAAGCCACCCGCCGCCAGCGGAATCGGCGCACCGGCCTCGCTGCCCAGGGCCAGGACGGAGACCGGATAGCGCCCCGCAGTGCCGACGGCTGCATCGACATCGCCGCTGGCCATGCCGTCGCCGACCAGCACGATATGGCCTTCGGCGGCACCGGCATTTTTCAGCAATTCGACCGCGCGTTTGATCGCCAGCACCGGGTTGCTACCGGGACTGGGCATGATGTCGGTGGTCAGGGCTTCGAGCTGGCTGGCAATGGTGGCGGTGTCGCGGGTCAGCGGCGTAACGGTGAACGCTTCGCCACCGTAAACTAGCAAGGCGGTCTGGCCGTCCTTGCGCTGCTTGAGGATGTCGGCGACTTTGAAACGCGCCCGGCTGATGCGGCTGGGCTGGATGTCGGTGGCATCCATCGAGCGCGATAAATCCAGCGCAATGACCAGCGCCGACTGATTGCGAAAGGCGGGGCCGGGCAGGCGCTCGAAGGTGGGGCCCGCCAGCGCGACGATGGCCAGCATGGCGGCAATGGCCGTTATTGGCCAGCGTCGACGTGATGCCGTGTCGGGTGTGCTATCGAGTATGTGCGGCAGTAGTTCGGCATCGCAGACCTTGGCCCAGTCACCCTGGCCACGGCCTTGCCGCAACAGGAACACGATGACGGCGAGGGTTGGCAGCAGCGCCAGCAGCCAGACAGGTCTGAGGAAATGCAAATCGGCCAGGTTCATGCGGTTTGCCTGGCACGCAAGCCAGCCATCAGGCCGGTCAGCAGCAAGGCCAGGCCCAGTGGCCAGTGAAACAGCTCGCTGCGTGGACGGAAATGTTGCTTGTCTTTCTCGACCGGCTCCAGCAGGTCGAGCAATGCGTAGATTTGTTCGAGTTCTTCGGTGTTGCGCGCCCGGAAATAGCGGCCACCGGTGGTGTCGGCGATGGTTTTCAGGGTTTTTTCGTCGAGATCGGCCGACGGGTTGACCCGGCGGCTGCCAAACAGTCCACGCACCACTATTTCATCGGCGCCCATGCCGATGGTGTAGATTTTTAGCTGATGCTGCGCCGCGATGTCGGCGGCTTGCAGCGGCGTCAGTTCACCGGCGGTATTGGCGCCGTCGGTGAGCAGTATCAGCACCCGGCTGTTGGCCGCTTCCTGACGCAAACGCTTGACGGCCAGGCCGATGGCATCGCCGATCGAGGTTTGCGGCTGGTCGTCGGTAATGCCGATGAAGGCTTCGTACAGCAGGGTTTTGACCGTGTTGCGGTCGAAGGTGAGCGGTACGTGCAGAAAGGCACGAGTGCCGAACAGAATCAGGCCGACACGGTCGCCGACGCGACGTTCGATGAAGTCACCAGCCACGTATTTGGTGGCGGTCAGGCGGTCGACACGGCGATCGTCGATGATGAAATCCTCTTCGTCCATGCTGCCGGAAACATCGACTGCCAGCATCAGGTCGCGGCCACTGACGGCCAGCTCCAGCGGCTCACCCAACCATTGCGGCCGGGCAGCGGCAACGACCAGACACAACCAGGCCAGCGCGGCCAGCCGCAACAGCCACGGCTGGCGCAGATGGACGATACGGCTGTCGCCCTGGCCGAAGTCGTCGAGAAACGGCACGATCAATGCCGCCTGCCGGTCTTGCTGGCTGGCGGGCAGCAGTGTGCGCAGCAGCAACGGCAGCGGCAACAGGATCAATAGCCAAGGCCAGAGTAGTTCGATCATCGTGGTTTTATTTGGTGCTGCTTCAGCCAGCGTTCGCACAGGGCGAACAGGCGGTCGAGCTCGATGGCATCGGGGTTATCCGGTCGGTAATGGGCGTCAGCCAAGCAGCGCCCCGGCCCCTGGCTGAACGGTGCATCAGGCAGGCGGCGGTCGAGATAGTTCAGCCAGGCCTCGCCGCGCAGACTGGCAACTTGTTCGCGGGGTTCGCAACTGATGGCAGCGCGGCGGATCAAGGCCGACAATTCGGCCAGGGTCTGGCGCAGATCATCGACAGGCTGGCTACGCAGACGGGCGATGTGGCGCAACGCTTGTTGGCAGGGCTGGCGCCGTGTCAGGTGGCGATAAAGTCTGGCGATGAGCAGGGCGACAAAACCCGCAGCGATCAGGCAAAACAAGGCCAGCAGCCACCAGCCGGGCGCAGGCGGCCAGCCACTGATCGCATCGGGCAGATGAATGTCTTTCAACGGCAACGGCTCCATGGCGGGGTGTCCTTTTAATTTCGAGTCTAACTATTCAGTCCAAGTCACATTCAGCCATTGCAGCGGCCTGCAAAACCCTCATCCCCTCACCCCAACCGGCTTCGCCCCCCTCGCTACGCTCTCCCGGAGGGAGAGGGGCTTTTCCCCTTTCTGCCTCTGAGAGAGCGAAGCGAGGGCTGAGGGCCGGGGATGAGGGGGTGGCAGTGCCAGGTCGCCAGGCATGAACAGCCGCAATCTTGCCAGTCCATCGCCTCACATGGCGGGAAACAGTTGGTGGTCGATCAAATCGCACAAGCAATGGGAAATCAGCAGATGCACTTCCTGAATCCGCGCCGTCGACCAGGATGGCACGCGGATTTCGATGTCGGTTTCATTCAGCACGCCCACCACAGCGCCACCGTCCTTGCCACTGAGCACGATGACCGCCATGTCGCGATCGTGCGCGGCTTTGACTGCCTTGACGATGTTGCCGGAATTGCCGCTGCTGGTGTAGGCCAGCAATACGTCGCCGCTCTGGCCCAGGGCGCGTATCTGTTTGGCGAAGACGTCATCGTAATGGTAGTCGTTGGCGATGGAGGTGAGGGTCGAGGTGTCGGTGCTCAGGGCAATCGCCGGTAGCGGCGGGCGTTCGCGCTCGAAGCGGTTGAGCATTTCCGACGAGAAATGCTGGGCATCGCCCGCCGAGCCACCATTGCCGCAGGTCAGCACTTTTTTGTCGTTCACCAGCGCCTCGACGATTTTCTGCGAGGCGAACTCGATCAGCTCGCACAAGCTGGCCATGGCGTCCTGCTTGGTCTGGATGCTGTCGGAAAAATGATTGATGATGCGATCTTGCAAGCTCATGGAGTGGGTCAGGTCTGAAAGGCGTTCTTGATCCACTGAATCTGGCCGTCACCGGCCAGCGCCACCACGTCGAAACGGACAGCCAGGGCATTCAGGCGCTTGATTATGACATAGTGTTGCGTGGCGGCGACGATGCGGGCCTGCTTTTGCGGCGTCACGCTGGCCAGTGCGCCGCCGAAATGCTCGGATTTGCGGAAGCGCACTTCGACGATGACCAAGGCCTCGCCATCGCGCATCACCAAATCCAGTTCGCCCAGTTTGCAGCGGAAGTTGCGCTCCACAAGGCTGAGGCCCTGATGTTCCAGATGCGCCAGCGCCCGCTGCTCGGCGGCATCGCCGGTTTGCAGGTGTTTGGCCTTGCGTCGGAACAGTGTCATTCGACGAAGCCCGACACCACCGGCACACCACCGCGCCACTGAGCGCAAACCAGTGTGCGGCTGATACGCTTGTCCTGGCTCAGAGCCAGACGGCCGGAGGCGCCGAAAAACGGTGCTGTTGCCAGCCGTGACAACTGCGGATGCAGGTTGTAGGCATCGATACCCAGCGCAACCAGCCGCATCACGGCATCCGGCATGTCTTGCCAGACCGCTTGCAGGGCAGCCTGGCTGAGCGGGCCGCTGTACATGCCGGGGAAAAACCACGGTATGTCGCAAAAGGTGATGGCATCCAGCCCGCTATCGCCAACCGGGTTCTGCCGACCGCCATAGATCGCTGCCATGGCGTAGACGTCAAGCGGGATGCGGCCCTGATGGTAGTTGATCCGGGGTGCCAATTGCCGCGCCACGTCGGGCGTTGCACTCAGCAGCAAGGCGTGGCGCTGACTGGTGTTTGTACTGGCCAACAGCGTGTCCAGCGCGTTGCTGGTATCGCGCTGGCGCGGGTCGTAACTCTGGATGCTGGCGACCACACCGCCGCCGTCCTGCCAGGCCGTCGTCAGATAAAGGCCGGTGCGCTGGCCCAGTGGCGTCGAGGGCACCAGTATCATCGCGGTGCGCACGCCGTCACGCAGGGCTTTGCGTACCAGTTGCTCCGCTTCATCGACAGGACTCAAGCCAAATTGGTACAGATTGGCCTTGCTGGCATGGTCGATGTGGTTCAGCGCCAAAACCGGTACCGGCAGCTCGCTGCCATCGATCAGAGCCTGCACCTGTTCTTTGACCAAAGGGCCGATGACCAGCGTCGCGCCGTCCGCGACGGCCTGGCGGTAAATGTCGCCGATGTTGCCTTGCGCCGTGTCGTAAAAATGCAGCGGAGGCTGCGGCTGCGAACTTGCCGCCAGGCGTTGAGCCGCCTGCATCCCATCCTTGACAGCCTTGCCCGCCGCCGCATACGAACCCGATACCGGCAGTAGCACGGCAATGCCCGGCCCCTGTTTCGCGGGGACAGTCTCTGCGGTGACGTTATCGGCGTGTGCCGCGATTTGCGGTGCGGTGAGATAGGCTTGCAGGAATTCGGCGTTGGCCGGATGGCCGGGATGGGTCGAGCGCCACTGTTGGATCGCATCAACGGCAACGCCGCCGCTTTGATCGCGCTGCTTGAGGATGCGGGCCAGACTCAGCCAGCCTGCCAGTTCGTCGTTGATGACGGCGGGGGCATCCAGTTTTTCCTGCGGCATCGTGGCCAGTAAATCGACAATGGCCAGAATATTGGCGCGCTGCTGCTCGGATTTTTTCAACAAGCTGCCCAGCCGGATGCGGGCACTGACGCTGGCCAGTGTGTCACCATGCAGGGCCTGGGCAAACGCCAGCGACTGGTAATAATCGATCTTGTCGGTATCGGCCAGCAGCCGTGGCCGTACCATATCCAGATGGTGCAAGGCCTGCTGATCATTGCCCATGCTAAGAGCGACCTGCGCCTGAAGCAAGGCAAACTGGCTGCGCTGCTCCACTGGCAATCCGGCCTGGCCGATCAAGTCCAGGGCTTGCTGCGCGGCCTGGGCATCGCCCGATTGCAACAAGCTGCTGGCCGTCAGCAAGTGCTGTGTGACGGGATCGGTCTTGTGGTTCCAGGTTTTGATGGCATCGGTTTTGGGGAGCGAAGGCGCGGGCACGGATCGTTTGGGCGGCATCAGCGAGGGATGGTCGCGGGCGTCGACCACCGTGCGTGCCGGGTCGTCGGCGCAGGCCGCAAGCAGAAACAGCAACATCAGCAAAATCCAGCGTGGCGCATAACGAAGCGGCATAATGAATTTTGAATGTGCAGCTATCATCGCGGGAAAGGGGATCAAAGCCAAATGAGTGGAAAATTATACGTGGTTGCCACACCGATAGGTAACCTGGCCGACATCAGCTACAGGGCACTGGACACGCTGAAAAGCGTCGATGTCATCGCCGCCGAGGATACCCGCCATGTCAAATTGCTGCTTAATCATCATGGCATCAGCCGCCCGCTGTTGTCGCTGCACCAGCATAACGAAGACCACATGTCGGAAACCTTGCTGCGGCGCTTGCAGGACGGCGAATCGATTGCGCTGGTATCCGATGCCGGTACGCCGCTCATCAGCGACCCCGGTCTGCCCTTGGTTCGGCTGGCGAAACAG